>Ga0209608_1001598_pt1 | contig 18282 bp, 10 predicted proteins | sample AD_UKC130_MetaG_FD_184428 | JGI IMG/M metagenome (GOLD analysis project Ga0209608, IMG submission 184428) | Active sludge microbial communities of municipal wastewater-treating anaerobic digesters from Canada - AD_UKC130_MetaG (SPAdes) (version 2) | ecosystem: Engineered > Bioreactor > Anaerobic... | reverse complement strand
GAGGGTTACGGCGCCTCATATCCGTGATCAGTTTTATCTCCTCAGGAGTATGTTGGTTAGGGTGGCTGTGCGGTCTGCGTGACCGATCTCTCAATGATTCGATCGTCCCGTCGTAACGTCTGAGCCAACGATAGATATACTGCCGATTCGTCCGATATTTGATTGCCGCCTTTGTCACGCCGTGTTTCAGTGAATACTCAATAAGTGATAGACGAAACCTCATATCTTGTGTTATGCTATCCATGCGGGAAGTTGACCTCCTTATGTTTAATGTGGTGGTAACATAAACATACACTATTGGTTAACTTCCCGCACTATTTTTTTATTGGTGTAACATATCTATTGTAATCCTACACAAACATACTGCGTACAAGTGTATAATACCATTGATTATTTGGCCGGTGTATAGTAAAATATATTCGCCGTCCGTGGTAGGGCCCAAAGTACCGGACAACACGGACGCGCGGTTTGGCGGGGTGTAGCGCAGCTGGTAGCGCGCTTGGTTTGGGACCAAGATGCCGCAGGTTCGAATCCTGTCACTCCGACCAGGATAAAACCCCTGATGGGATCAAGCCATCAGGGGTTCAACATTTTACTGTGTAAACACTTAATGTGCTTATCTTTTTTGATATACTTTTCGCTTTCACAGGTCGATCCTCGTGTGTTTGCCGATCTGCTATCATTTCAGTAGACCCAAATTAGTTTTCATCTTTTTATCCATTCCGGATATCCATGGAAAGCATTAGCGTTTTTGTGATAAAATATGCTCCGGAAAGGAGTTACATTAAATGTATAATAAACGACGACGTTGATAGGTAGCATCTGAACCGAAATGCAGATTCTGCAGCCGTGGGGAACTGTTCCCGACGGCTATTTGTGTTTGGTATAAAACCCGAGCGCCTCCCACTCCCTGTTTTTCGATCGCAAAGAAAAACATCACAAAGAAAAACAGGGGGGAATAGGAAATGCAAAATGAAACTGTATATGTGAGCGGAATGGGAGACGCGTTCATTCCCGGGAAATATTTCGCGGATTTTCATAAATACAGCCCAATACGGATGTTTGACCTGTACAGGGATGATCACGGCAAGGTATCCAGGTTTTTGAAAAACGGCGGAACAGTTGTTTTGTCAGGTAATTGGAAAGATATATTGTCACTTGGTGAATATCTGAAAAGCAGGGAATGTGAGTTCCTGCGGACTGCCAGGGACAAAAGGCAGCGGAACGAGTTGTCGGCCCGGCTGCAGCAGCGTGTATTGGTAACGCTTGATAATACGCCTGTTAAGACCAGCGCTGCTGACCCTGGCATAGAAGCAGGCCTTGTGGGTGAAAAGACCATACCGCCAGGAGTTCCGGTACTTCTGCCGGTAAGTGAAGCAGAGAGATTGTCGAATGATCTAGACACGTTGTTTACGGTCGAGCCAGCCGGGTCTTCACTGAGGACCCATCCTGATATGCTGACGCCGCGGTCAAAGGAAACCATATCGCTTATGTGCAGGGCTATACAGGATTGCAAAGCATGTCTGCCGGTCAATCCAAAAATCCTGGATATGGGCTGCGGTTCCGGAGTATTGACCATTGTCGCATGGCGGATCCTGAAAGATTTGGGACCGGATATCACAGCGACTGATATATTGCCCGAGGCGGTCGCCATGACCAGGCTGAATGTGAAACATAACCTTGATATGGACATAAAACCTGGCTGTATTGCAAATGAAACAACCTTCGGAGCGGTTAAGGCAACAGAGGCCGGTGACCTGTTCAGTCCCGTACCGGATGCAAAATACGATCTCATTGTTTTCAATGCGCCGTGGGTCAAGGCTCCTGCCAGAAACAGAGCTGAACTGGCCCTGAATGATGAAGGGCAGGAGACTATCAGGCGATTCCTTGAAGAATGTCCCCTTCATCTGCTTCCGAACGGCAGGGTTATCCTTGGTTATTCGGACAACAGCGGGGCAAAGGCGATAGACAGGCTTGAGAAGTTTATCTCCGATGCCGGCCTCAGGATAGCTGCCATCATGAGCGACAGGATAAAGACCTACAGCTCGAACAAGCCGTGGCAGAAAATATTCGCGTATATACTGGTCCGGTAAATGTGTCGGTCCGGGGGACAGGACACAAAATGCAGGACTGTCCCCCCGGGTCGTCCCCGGGCTGTGAGATGAAAAAGCAGAACTGTCCCCGGCTGTGCGAAAAAAGAACTGTCCCCCAAATTGTACTGGATATACGATAATATAATGTAATAGATTAGCGACGAACATTTGCTTTTTGATTCCGTCTTTATATGTAATGCAGTGCTGACAGCAAATAAGTAACACGGCCGGCGGCACGTACTGAATGGGGCCAGGCTGGGAGGAACGGCCGCAAAAGGAGGAACTATGTCATGAATGAAAAAAGGCAAGAAAAGCACACGGTGAAAAGCAGTATACGACGGAGATGGATGGCTGCTGCAGCCTGCGCATTGCTGCTGCTTGGTGCAATTATCATAATGTTGGTCACCGGAACCGGAGAACAAGGAACAGGAGCCATTATCAATGTTATTTACCCGAAAGCTTACGCTTTTGACGACACTGATACGCGTCTGGCAATCCGTGAGCAAAACCCTGTCGAAGACAGCTTTTTGAAGGCGCTGGATGAATTTTCGTATAATACAGGAGCTTTGGTACTTGCGGAAAGGGGCAAAAATATCAACTATTCGCCGCTGTCACTGTATTATGCCCTGGCTGTCGCGGCCTCGGGCGCAGGCGGGGATACAAGTGGCCAACTGCTTACCGTGCTGGGTGTTACTGATCCACGGGTGCTTGCGGAGCAGTGCGGCAATCTCTACAGGACAATCTACAGGGATAATGAGATCGGAAAACTCAAGATAGCCAACTCGGTCTGGCTGGATAATGACATGGACGGTGAGCCGGTCTCATTCAAAGACGCTTTCCTTAAAAGCGCAGCCGGGAACTTTTATGCGAGCTGCCACAGCGTCGATTTCTCCGATGAAGGGACGGGCAAGGCCATGGCCCGCTGGGTATCGGACAACACCAACGGGAAGATGATGCCGGAAATTGACACAAATCCAGACCAAATACTGTCGATACTGAACACGGTTTATTTTTACGACCAATGGATCGACCGTTTTGACAGGAACAAAACTGCCGAAGATACGTTCTACCTCTCGAACGGCGGTGAGGTGAGAGTCGATTTTATGAACAAAACTCTTCCGTCATCAGGATTCAGCAAAGGCGAGGGCTTCACCAGGTCCGGCCTGGCGCTGAAAAATGCAGGCCGCATGTCTTTCATACTCCCTGACGACGGCGTCTCCCCTTACGATCTGATTTCATCTCCCGAAAGGATGAAGGAGGTTTTCGAGGGAGGAGAATCATTCAGCGGGGAAGTGGTGTGGAAAATACCCAGGTTCAGCTTCGGCTCCAGGCTTGAACTGACCGATGTCCTCAAAAATCTCGGAGTAAGCTCTGCTTTCCTGCCAGACGCAGACTTCAGCGGGATAACGGACCACATGGCGTTTATTACCGGCGTACGGCAGGAAACCCATATAGGTATCGATGAAGACGGCGTCGAGGCATCTGCATTCACCCGGATCGACTATGCGGGAGCCGCTCTCCCGGAAAGCAGGGCTGAGATGATCCTGGATCGTCCTTTTATATACTACATCACTGCGCCCGATGGCTGCCTGCTGTTTGTCGGGATATGCGAAAACCCGGCGGAAAGATAAAAACTGGAAGAACTCTGAATATTTTTCCGAGCCCCTGGGATCCAGTGTTTCCAGGGGTTTTGCGTTTCTTTGGGGATGCCCGGATCATGCCGATTGCGTCCAACTGCTGCGCGGGACAAACCATATTTGACTGACATAACCCGAGGCTTCCATGCCGCGGATCATTGCAGGCCATACCGACGAATAAAGTGCCTGCTGATCTGCCGGCAAGTTTTGCTTTTGCCAAAAGTAACAGCGAAAAAGCAGGATTAGGTTTTTCGAAAACGTTTGTAAACTCGTTATGTATAACTGGGTTTGCTTTATAATCTAATGTTGACAATTTCATTTAAAATATTTTATTATAATATTACGAAAACGATTTCGTATTTTTGGAGGCTCACCTTGGTAACGCTCAAGCAGATAGCAGAGATATGCGGCGTATCGATCTCTACCGTATCAAAAGCTATGAACGGCCAGCCGGACGTCAATCCGGCAACGGCCGAGCGCGTGAGGAAAGTGGCGCGTGACCTGGGGTATCGCCCGAACGCAGCCGCACGTTCTCTCAAGACCAAAAGATCTTACCTGATAGGCGTTTTGTTTGCAGACCAAATAAACCATGAATACTTCGCAAACGTTCTCGACAGCATCCGCGACACTGCGACAGACCTCGGATATGACATAATGTTCGTCAGCGACCGGGTCGGCAATTACAAAATGAGTTTTTACAGCCATTCGGCCTATCGCAACTGTGACGGCGTGATTATCATGGAAGCGAGGTTCGAGGATCCTGACGTTGTCGAACTTGCAGCCAGCGACCTTCCGATCGTCGTGCTGGACCACGTTTTTTCCGGATGTGTGTCGGTTATGACCGACAATGTGGCGAGTATGGTGGAAATCGTCCACTATGTCGCGGGCATGGGACACAGGAAGATCGCTTTCATCCATGGCCAGGAAAACGGCTATATCACACAGAAGCGTATCGAAGGATTTTACAAGGGCTGCATGGAACTGGGCATCCGGACGCCCGCGGAATATATAGTGAAAGGCAGGTACCATGATCCTGAAGCAAGCGCCGAGGCGACAAAACAGCTCCTGTCCCTCCCGGACCCTCCGACGTGCATCATTTACCCGGATGACTATTCGTATCTCGGCGGGATGAGGGTGTTTGAAAAACGTGGCCTTTCCGTTCCGGAAGACATAAGCGTGGTCGGATTCGACGGGATCGATCTTGCGTCGCATCTGCGTCCGCGGCTTGCCACTTACCGCCAGGATGCGCTGATGATAGGGAAGCAGGCAGTGATCAAACTGGTCGAACAGATCGAGGGACCGATGAAAAAACACGAGGAACAGGTTTATGTCAGGGGGACGCTGCTGCCGGGGAAATCCGTAAAGCAGATCGGCTGACCTGACAGGGAAGTAGCGTATCATGACCTGTACGGGACCGCATCGGCGGTTGTTATAGATATCAATCATTAAAAGAAAGGAGTAATAAGGAATGAAGAAGCTCATCTCACTAATGCTGGCATTGGTCCTGCTGATCAGCATCACATCTGTGCCTGCTTTGGCAGATACGACAGAAAATATCACATATGCGTATCTGATGTATGCCGATGCTTCATGGACGAACAGTTACTGGGGCGTTGATGACGGCTCCGGCGTGAAGGCAGTCAATGCAGATGTAACCGGTCCGGGGGAATATACTGTCAGTCTTGACTTTACCGGAACCAAGGACGGTGCGGCAAAGGGCATAGCATTCACGGCGCTTGGCATCAACCAGGGCGAACTTTACTACCCCTTCCATACGATCGAACTTCTGTCGATCAGGATCAACGGAGAAGATATTGAATACACAAAAGGTTATACAAGCTCTGATGACGGTATACTGACCCGTATGAACATTTACAACGAATGGGTATCCGAGATCCCTTACGACGCAAGGAGCTTCGACAATGACATCTCCGATGTGTCGGCTGTTATTGCCTCAAAAGAGGCATTCGCCTCCGTCAAGACGATCGAGGTTTCCTTCAGGCTGCATGCGCCTTCGGATACAGCGTACCTGATGTATGCCGATTCCGGCTGGAAGTACCAGTACTGGGGTGCAGAACCTGAAAATGGAGTTGTTGCGAAGAATGCGACGATCACAGGTCCCGGCACATACACGGTAGGCCTCGACTTCACGCAGACCGAGGACAAACTGGCGTCCGGCCTCGCTTTCACCGCGCTCGGTATAAAGACCGGTGAAAGGACATTCCCGGGCTATTTCATAAAAATCAGGGACATTAAGGTCAACGGCAAGTCGATTAGTTTCAAAAAAGGCTACACAAGTTCGGACGATAAAGTAGTTACCCGAATGAACATCTACAACGAATGGGTCGGGGAGCTTCCTGACGGCGCCAGGTCCTACGACGGCAAAGTTGACGATGCTACCTGGATGATCACCGACAAGGAGGCGTTCGCTTCAGTCGAGACCGTTGAAGTAACATTCGAATTTATACAGCCTGCGGCCGAAGCATATATCATGTACGCCGATACGGCCTGGAAGTATACATATTTCAATGACGGCCAGGCGACTGACGTCAAAGCATCGAACGCAAAAGTGACGGATCCCGGCTATTACAAAGTCGCTCTTGACTTTACCGGAACCGGGGATAAAGCGGCATCCGGCGTCGCGTTCACAGCTCTCGGCATAAAGGATGCCGAAATCACGCATCCCGGTTGGTCCATAATGATCAGATCCATCAGGGTCAACGGCAAGGAAATTAATTTCTCGAAAGGCTATACCAGTTCGGACGACAGAAGAGAGACCCGCATGAACATTTACAACGAGTGGGTCAGCGAACTTCCGAAAGACGCACGTTCATATGACAAGAAACTGGATGACGCAGGTTGGATGATAGTCGATCCCGCTGCATTCTCATCTGTGGAAACCTTGGAAGTCGAATTCGCATTCATCCGCGGTGAAAGGCCGAAGAAGGAGAAAGAGGCGGAGATCGACATCGATGCCGCCCTGGCAGCCGATTACAATGCTTACTTCGGAATACAGACGGAATCCTATATTTTCAGGAACCAGTGGAACGAAAAAAATTACGGCAAGCACACCGATAACTTCACACACCTGACCGGATGGGATGACGACAACAACCAGGTCGATTACGGCGGATCATTCACAGATGCAGCCGTTACCGGCAACGGAACATATACGGTCGGTGTCGAACTTGGTCCAATGGGTCTGGGTACCGATACCTTCATCCGCATGCTGTTCGTCTCCACTGACATACCCAGCGTGCTGATCGATAAGGGGCTTGTGACCATAAGCGACGTGAAGACATCCTTTGACGGCGGCAAGGCCCAGACGAAGTTTACGGTCAATACTGACGGTGAATATGCACAGATAGACATACTCAACGAATACACTTCGACCGGGACACAGGCTATCTCGTACAGCATGCCGGAAAAGAGCATTACCATAACCTTTACGGTTTCCGGGCTCAGCAAGGATGCCGGCGCGCAGGGCGCATCGGCAGGTTCGGCAACTTCCGGCGAATTGCCCGGGACCGGCGGAGTACCGGGCGAGATCATGTTTGCATTGGGCGGCGCGATTACATCGTTTGGCATTTTCCTGACTGCAAGGAGAAAAAAGAAAGCCTGATGTACAAGCTAAAGGGTGCGGCCCCTTCAGGCGGGCCGCGCCCTGATCCCCTTGTTCGTGCAGCCCTTACGATACGTGATACCAGCTTTATCGTTAAGGAGAACATCTGTTATGAGTAACACTGCGAACAACACGGCTATACAACCGAACAAACCTGTTACCGTCAATGTTCCCGGAGCTGCGAAACCGTCCGTGATACTGCACGGCATCCTTCGCATATGTTCACTTGTCCTGTGCCTGAGCTTGTTTTTCCCCGGGCTTAACCCGGCACGCATTTCGAACCTGATAAACAGGAATATTTCACTGTTTACGACAGGGCTGTCGTTTTCGAACCTTACTACCAGGTTTACGGCAATGTTCAGGCAGGGCGCGGTAAGCAAGTCCACGTTCGTATTGCTGAGCGCCGCATCAGCCGTCGTCATTGCCGGTGCGGTCCTTTGCGGGATCGGGGGATGCATGTCTCTGGGCAACAACCGTATGAAATCCCGCGGAGCCTGGTTCCCTTTCGTGGGGTCCCTTCTGACGGCCGGCGGACTGTACGGGATCTATAAGGCTTACCTGGAACTCCAGGCTTCCAGGGGCGCAAGGCGTGCGCAGGTGGTGTTCCCTTCCGTTTTCTATTTCTATGCGGGCCTTGCGGTCGTTTTATTCGTGGTCAGCCTTATAATACTTGTTTCCGAGAGGCGGCTCCCAAAAGAAGAAAAAATGGAGATGCCGGAAAAGTACTCTCTCTTCCTCATGCTGCTGCCCATCCTGATCCTGGCGTTTGTATTCCTGTACCTTCCGCTGTACGGATGGCGCTATTCGTTCTTCGATTACGAAGCGGGCGGCACGTTGAGCCGGGAGAATTTCGTAGGGTTCAAATGGTTTACGATACTGTTCCGGAACCAGGCAACGGTAAAGGATATAGTACGGGTCATGAGGAACACGCTGGTGATGAGCGGCCTTGGCATCCTGACGAGTTGGGTGCCGATGGCATTCGCGATCCTGCTAAATGAGATCAAAAGCAACCGTTTCAAACGTGTTGTCCAGACATTGACCACCATACCCAACTTTATAAGCTGGGTGCTGGTGTATGCTATCGCTCTTGCCATATTCAGTACGGAAGGCTTTTTGAATTCGTTCCTTGAACTTTTCAATGCAAACCGGAATGTCAACTGGCTGATGAGTGCGGAAAATACGTGGCTCAAGATGCTTCTGTGGGGCATGTGGAAGAGCCTTGGCTGGAGTGCCATAGTTTACATTGCCGCGATCGCGGGGATCGACCAGGAACTGTACGAAGCTGCCACGATAGACGGTGCGAACCGTTTCCGGAAAGTCTGGCATATCACTGTGCCGGGCCTCATGCCAACATACCTGGTACTGTTGCTGCTCACCATAGCGGGAGCTCTCAGCAACGGGCTCGAACAGTACCTGATGTTCCAGAACGCAAACAACAAGGACGTGATAGAAGTCCTTGACCTGTATGTATACAACATCGGTATCACCGGCGGAAGGATCCCGCTTTCTACCGTAATCGGGATGACGAAATCACTGGTAAGCATTGCTCTCCTGATGTTGGCGAACAGGATTTCAAAGTTCATCCGCGGCGAAGGGATAATCTAGGAGGTGCAGGATGATGAACTCAAAGGGGCTCAGCGTCAGAAACGTCCGGCGTTCCGGATACCGCAAAAGTCCGGGCGAAGTCATATTCGATGTGATCAACGTCACGATGTTCACGATCTTTATGCTGCTTTGTATATTCCCGTTCTACTACCTGTTTATAAATACTATCTCCAACAATGACCTCGTGCTGAAAGGCGCTGTCACGTATTATCCCATCGGGATCAACTTTTCGAACTACATCGCCCTGAAAGAGGTCAACGACCTTGGAAATGCATTTATCGTGACCGTGACGAGAACGATCTTCGGAACGGCGCTGATGGTGTTTGCAAGTGCCCTGGCGGGATATCTTGTGACCAGGAAGAAGCTCTGGAAACGAAGCTTCTGGTACCGCTACCTCGTCATTACGATGTATTTCAACGCGGGCCTGATACCGTGGTATATGAACATGGTGATGCTGGGTCTGACGGAGAATTACATGGCGTACATAATCCCGGGCATCGTTGCGCCGTTCAACATCATACTCGTCAAAACATATATCGAGTCGATACCCGGCGAACTTGAGGAAAGCGCGTTTATAGACGGCGCGTCGACTTTTACTATTTTCCGGAAGATCATATGGCCGCTGTCGAAACCTATCCTCGCGACGATCGCGGTCTTCGGCGCCGTGGGCAACTGGAATTCATTCCAGGATTCACTGATACTCATGAAAAGTTCGCCGCACCTGTTCACGCTTCAGCACAGGCTGTATTTTTACCTTGTCAAGGCGTCTGACCTTGAAGCGCTCATGTCCGGCGGCACAGGCACGAACGTGGCACTGGAAAACACTCTGAATTCGAAGGTCGTCAAGTACACCATCGCGATGGCGACGACCATACCGATACTGCTTGTTTACCCGATCATGCAGAAACATTTCGTCAAGGGTATCATGCTTGGAGCCATAAAGGGCTGATTTGAAAAAGACCGCTTACCGGGCGCTGGTCCGGATGAAACATATTATCTATGAAAGGGTGCTCTGAATGGAAAAGGTGAAAGCAATCAGGAAAATCGTATCCATGATCCTGAGCATCATGCTTGTCCTTACCATGGTGGTTGGGATCACCGGCTGTACAAAAGGCGAAGAGCCGGCAGACGGTCAGAATGTATCGGCAGGCGACGGATCGAAGACTGATCAGTCAGGCCCAGCAGGCGATCAGGATCCGTCCGGAGGAGGGACATCGTCAGGCGGTGCCGGTGGTGATGCTGCGGACGGCCTGCCGGCAGCAGGAGATACATCAGATGAAGCAGGAACGGGAACAGCCGAAGACCAGCCGATATCCCAGGAGCAAGCCGGCAGCGGAGAAATAGAGGTAGTAGAAAGCACTGAAACGGCTGAAAAACCGAGACAACTCATCACGCTGGACGTATATTCACAGCTCGCCAACTGGAGCGGTACGCAGATAGGCTGGTATGCGGCACTGCTTGAAGACAAGTTCAATGTAAAGCTGAACATCATCCCGGACGCGGAAGGTACATATGAAACGCTTGTGGAATCCGGCGACCTGGGCGACATCGTAGTATGGGGAGATAATGGCGCCGAGTACAAGAAAGCCGTGCAGCTGGGGCTGCTGTACGACTGGGAGGAAGGCGACCTTTGCAAAACCTATGGCCCGATGATCTGGAAAAACTGCCAGATAGCTCTCGAGACCAACAGAAAGATATCAGGTGACGGACACATCTATGGTATCGGCCATGGCGTCGCCATGAGCAAGGATGACCATCAGAGCTTCTTCTATACATGGGATATCAGGTGGGACCTGTACAAGCAGCTTGGATATCCCAAGGTCAAGAACCTTGACGACTACCTGGAATTACTCAAGAAGATGAAGGAGATCTGCCCGAAAGACGAGAACGGCAGGGAGACATACGCCGTATCGCTCTGGCCTGACTGGGACGGGGACATGGTCATGTACGTCAAATCAATGGCGACCGCGTACTATGGCTACGACGAACACCATGTGGGCCTGTATAATCCAAAGAACGGCGAATACTATGATGCGCTCATGGAAAACGGGCCGTACCTTGAAATGTTGAGATTCTTCAACAAGCTTTATCAGAACAACCTGCTCGACCCCAACTCCATGACGCAGACCTGGGACCAGATGTCCGAAAAGGTCAAGGCAGGCGGCACATTCTTCTCCATCTTCAACTTTGCAGGATCAGCTGCCTACAACACGACCGAGCATATGAAGCAGGGCAAGATGATGCTCCCGCTGGTTCCGGAGGATGCATCTCCGGCTGTATACGGCATGAGCATGCTCGGCGGCAACCGTATCTGGTCGATCGGTGCATATACTGAATATCCGGAGCTTTGCATGGAGATCATCAACTACCTCTTCACTCCGGAAGGCGCCATGACTATCTGGTATGGCCTGCCGGGACTGATGTGGTATTACGATGAAAACGGTTATACCCACTTTACCGATCTGGGTCTGAAGTGCAACCGCGACCCGCACTACGATCTCAGCGGTGTCAAATGGACCAGCCCGTGGACAGGCAAGACATACACTCTTGGCGCGAATTATACTGACGGTTCGCTGCAGATCAACAACACGACCTGGGTAATCGATACAAAGAACCCGGATTCCAACGGCGAGACCTTCAACAAGGATTCGTGGCGCAGCATGGCAGGACCTGCCCAGAGTACCATTGAAAAGGATTGGCGCGACTACTTCAAGGTAAATACCGTCAATGAATACATGAAGAAAGGAAAGTATACGGTAGTTCCCGGAACTTCCTATTCCGCACCGAAGCGTTCCGATGAGCTAGAACTGATCTGGACGCAGGTGACCCAGGCAATCAAGCAATATTCATGGCGTGCGATTTATGCAAAGAATGACGGTGAATTCAACTACCATGTGCAGCAAATGATCAAGGTATGCAAAGAATATGGCTATGACAAGGTTCGCGAATGGTCACGCCAGCAGGCAGCAGTGCGTTACAAGCTGCAGCAGGCCGAGAACTGATCGCTGTTCGGCGATACAGGGTGATCCCGGGCCGGGTGAAGAACTGTCCCCTTTAATGTGAGCCGGATGCCATTTGCGGACCGGGGATCAGAAACGGTGAAATGACTGTTGTCCCCCGCTGACACAGGCGGGGGATTCATTTTGCCCGCAGAGACCCTTCATTTCGCAGAGACTCTTCTCTCCTGGCTTTTTGCGGGAACCCGGCGGATTATACCGGCAGTGCTGAACTGATGCAGCAGAACTGTTATAATTTATATATACGGATAAATTCAGCTACTGAAATATAGAGGACCGGAGGTTGTGAATTGGCCAGGTTATTTTCGTACGACAGCAAGACAGCGCAGGTCCTGTCCCGGATCTGGGATCTGTTGGTACTGAACTTCCTGTTTCTTCTCGGGTCGCTGCCCGTCATAACATTCGGGGCATCTGCGATCGCTGTTTACAGCGTGGTGCTCAAAATCCTGGAAGACCGTGACACGGGCATTGTCAGGGAGTACTTGCGGGCATTCCGAGCGAACCTTAAGCAGGGCCTGGTATTGTCGGTAATTACCATTGCATGTATTGCAGCCATCCTGGCCGATTTCTTCCTGTTCGAAAATTCCAGCGGCAACCCGTTTATTTTCCTGGTCCTGGGCTTCCTGAGCCTGGCGATGTTCCATGTGCACTTTTTCTATGTTTTTGCCCTCGCGGCGAGATATCACAATTCGGTTTTCCGCCACCTGGCGAACTCCAGGGACATATTTTCGAGATTCATAGTTAAGTCATTGATTTGCACCGCCATCGTGGGATTTGAAGTATGGCTCTTTTTCTTCTACGACTGGCTGCTCCTTTTTGTCGGAGCATTCATTGCACCTGTGCTGATCATCGGGACAAAGAGTGCATTTGCTCTCAGGATTTTCCGCACGATAGAAGCCGAAAGCGGAATGGCGGCTGCAAAGCAGGATACGGGCCTCGGAAAAGCCGATGGTGCTGGCGATGAGGAAGGCGATGAGGCGTAAGCCTGAGCACGATCTGGTTATGTGGCAGGGTTGCATACGGTGAGATGTTTTTAGAAATGTTAAGTATTCCACTATGCCGAATCCATATTTGATGTAATTTAAAACGGATATATATTTCTGCAACAGAGTAATATAGCGATATTTCACGTAATATGACAGGAGACAGATATGGGCGAAACAAGTAAATGCATCAACAGTAAAGGCAATGGATGCGATCCGGGCAAATGCATTGGGCAAAACGCCGGCATAAACAGGGGTTTCAGGCTGGATGCAAATGCCGGCTATTTCAGGAACATGGGAGTCGATGTTATGGCCTTCAGCGACTTCTATCCGGAAGGGCATCAGTCCGGCGTGACCATCATCATGCACGGCAACCGCGTCGCGACGAACGGCGACATACGCTTTGAACAGACGCCGGGCCAGTGGCAGCCGGTACCAAAGCTGATCAGCCGAGAAACAGATGAAGTGTCCAACACGATAACGACCGCGCTGTGCTATCCAGACCCTTCGAGGCATTTGAAGGGCTTCAACCCCATGATTTACCCGGATTTTGAGTTCACATACAAAGTCACTGTCAAAGGTGAGGGACCGTCAGTGACTATCACTGTGGACCTGGACAGGCCGATACCGGAGAAGTACATCGGCAAGATATGCTTCAACCTGGAACTGTTTCCGGGAGCACTGTTCGGAAAGCCATGGATAATGGACGACAAGCACGGCATTTTCCCTGCGCAGCCCAACGGGCCTGTCCTCAGGATGCCGGCCAACATCTGGCATATCGGGGATTTCAGGCAGCCCGACGCTAAGGCGGATATTGAACGACTGACCGGTGGCGGCAAAGAATACAGCCCGATCATTGCAGATGACATCATAGCCGAACCTTATGCGGTCGGCAGGCGTTTCATCGTAAGGCCTGATGATCCGTACAGCCGACTCGTCATAGAAAGCCCGGGCTCAGAACTGAAACTGTACGATGGGCGCATGAACCACAACAACGGATGGTTCGTTGTAAGCAGCGAGGTGCCTGCCGGTATGACTGAAAATGCCATCCGGTGGGTGATTACGCCGAATGTGGTGGAAAGCTGGATGTACGGACCTGTCGTACAGGTCTCGCAGATAGGATATCATCCAGATCAAAGGAAAATGGCAGTGATAGAACTTGACAGGCGTGATTCGGAACGCAACAGGCCCGTGCTTGTCAAAATCACTGAGAACGGCGAAGAGGAAGTTTTCTCGGCGGAGGCGCAGGAATGGGGAAGGTTCCTCCGCTATGATTACCTGAGATTCGATTTCACTGATATAAAGGAAGAAGGATTGTACAAGGTACGGTACGGCACGTCGGAGTCGTCTGTTTTCCGCATTGCTCACGATGTTTACGACCGCGGCGTATGGCAGCCGGTGCTGGAATATTTCCTCCCCGTGCAGATGTGCCATATGAGGGTAAGCGAGAAATACCGCGTGTGGCATGGGCTTTGCCACAACGACGACGCCCGCATGGCGCCGGTGGATTATAACCATTTCGACGGATACAGGCAGGGTCCATCCACGTTGACCAGGTTCAAACCCGGAGACACGGTTCCGGGACTTAACTCTGGCGGCTGGCATGATGCCGGCGATTTCGACCTTCGCGTGGAATCACAGTCCGGCGAATTTTACATAATGACTCTGGCGTATGAAGCCTTCGGCGTTGACTACGACGTGACCACAATCGACCAGGAGAGGAAGATAACCGAGATCCACCAGCCCGACGGCAAAAACGACATACTTCAGCAGATAGAACACGGCGTCCTTTCGGTCGCAGGAGGGTACCGTGCATTGGGGCGGCTTTACCGGGGCATCATCAGCAGCCGCCTGAGGCAGTATGTCCACCTCGGCGACAGTGCGTCAATGACGGATGGTATTAAAGGAAATGATGATGACAGGTGGGTGTTTACGGAAGATAACCCGGTGAGGGAACTGATGACTGCTGCTCACCTGGCAGCCGCTTCACGGGCGTTGAAAGGATTCAATGATAAATTGAGTGGCGAAGCACTGGAGATCGCACGTGAGCTTTACAGGATCACGGACGGAAGCGGCGACGCAAGGACAGCAAAACTGCATGCGGCTGCTGAACTGCTCCTGGCCACAGGGGAGCAGGAATACAGGGATCTGCTGCTGTCGGAAACCGGGTTCATAGTCAACAGCATAGACAAAACAGGCTGGTTTGTTGCGAGGGCCATCGAAGCTGTTGGCGATGAAGGCTTCAGTATGGCCATCCGCAGTGCTGTGCCGGCCCTGAAGGAGAAATACGAACAGATGAGCGCTGAAACTCCATACGGGATACCGTATCGCCCGCATATATGGGGAGCGGGCTGGGCGATCCAGAGGATGGCCTTCGAGTACTATTTCCTTTACAGGGCATTTCCCGATATCTTCGATCCTGATCTGATTTTCAACGCTTTGAATTTCGTGCTGGGTTGCCACCCGGGATCCAATACCGTTTCATTTGCCTCCGGAATAGGCACACAGTCGGCGACTGTAGGCTATGGGCTCAACCGTGCCGACTGGTCGTACATACCGGGCGGCGTGATTTCAGGTACGGCGCTGATACGCCCGGACTTCCCTGAACTGCTGACATTCCCTTACCTGTGGCAGCAGGCGGAATACGTGATCGGAGGAGGATCTTCCTGCTTCATGTTCCTTGTGCTGGCAGTGCAGCAACTGATCAGGGGAGGGCAAACCGAAGGCTGATTATTTGGGGGCGTAAAAGATGAGGATACGTGAAACCGATTTGTACGGGCCTGTCCGGGAATACCTCGAGGCACAGGGATACCAGGTGCAGGGGGAAGTGAACGGGTGCGATCTCACTGCGATCAAGGGTGACGAACTGATCGTTGTCGAAATGAAAACGTCTTTTAACATGAAACTGCTGTGCCAGGCCGTCAAACGCCAGAGGGTCACTGAATCCGTGTACGTGGCGGTGCCGTACCCGAAGGGCGGAAAGCGGACTGCCGCATGGAGGGACATGTGCATCCTGCTGCGCAGGCTAGAACTTGGGCTTATAACGGTCGATCCGGTCAAGGAAGGCGGACGGGTAGAGGTCCATCTACATCCCCAGGCTTTTGACCGCCTTAAAAGCCTCCGCGCAAATAAGCGCAAGAGGTACAGTATAATAAAGGAAGCCGCAGGCCGCAGCGGCCACTACAATACCGGAGGGGCCAGCAGGACCAGGCTGATCACAGCTTACAGGGAACAAGCCATACATATAGCGTGCTGCATGATGAAATACGGCGACATGTCGCCTGCCCAACTCCGGAAAATGGGCACCGGCCCAAAGACATCAGATATATTGAGAGACAACTACTATGGCTGGTTCACCCGTGTCACGCGGGGGATATACAGGCTTGAAGACACGGCGCGAGAGTTCCTGAAAGATTACCCTGAACTGGTCGGACATTATATGAAAAAGATAGCTGAAGCGGAGCAGGAACGATCAGCAGGACAGGCTTGAAGCAAAAGGCGGGATTTGAAGTTCCTTTCGGTCGAAAGGTATTACCTTATGAGGATCGGCCATTCAGACGTATGTTTCGGCAATATGACGCAAAATGAGAAAGATTTACTAAAGACTGCAAATGGTGGTCGGCTGATGAGATAAGAAATTCATCAGAGGTATTCTTTATGGATAATCTTGCCGAAGAACTGACCAAAATCATAAATGGAGAAATTCCGGAAGAGCCTGTTGAAATATGATGGGGAGAGCAAAGACGGAAACGGTCCCGGATGCTGCGGGACCATGAGAGGTGCTGGGTAATATTTCATTGTAAAAAGTGTTGACTCATACGCATTCCCCTGTTATACTATCATAGTGTCAAAGGCACGATTATATGTATTTGCACAATGATAGATTTCTGTTATAATGATGAGGAACAGTTCAATATGCTGGTGTAGCTCAGCAGGTAGAGCAGCTGACTTGTAATCAGCAGGTCGGGGGTTCGAATCCGTCCACCAGCTCCAAGAAAACTCCGCGGTAAGCGGAGTTTTTTTATTAAGATTCAGGAGACGGATTCGAACCCGTGAGGGCACGAGCGTAGAGAAAAATGCGAAGCATTTTTCAGCGAGTGCGCGAGGATCTCTGGGGAGCATTGCGATCCGAGCGGGGCAGCATAGCAGGGTCAGGGACAAAAGGCTATGCGGTCGGATCCGTCCACCAGCTCCAAGAAAACTCCGCGGTAAGCGGAGTTTTTTTATTAAGATTCAGGAGACGGCTCGAACCCGAGAGGGCACGAGCGTAAAGAAAAATGCGCAGCATTTTTTAGCGAGTGCGCGAGGATCTCCGGGGAGCATTGCGATCCGAGCGAAGCAGCATAGCAATATGGAAGGGCACGAGGCTATGCGGTCGAATCCGTCCACCAGCTCCAGAAACAACTCCGCGAGAAGCGGAGTTGTTTTTTTAGTAAGAATCAAGAGACGGATTCGAACCCGGGAGGGCACGAGCGTAAAGAAAAATGCGAAGTAGCATCCACACCTTGCCGCCCCGCTAGGCGCAAATATGAGCGCCTTCTTATCTATCTCTTTTGACCTCTTAAATAACAAGCAGCAGTTTATTCCTCAAACATGATGTTCTCCTGAACCCTCTGCAGCAGTAAAAAACGAAGAACTGTCCCCATTCTATGAAAATTGCAGAACTGTCCCCCTCCCCATGTTGTAAGTCAAGTCATTTGATGGTATTATTTACATGATTGTTCAACCTACATTTTTCGTTTTGATTTGCTGTGGAGGACATATGGTATTCTCGAGCCTTGTGTTTTTGCTGAGGTTTTTGCCGGTAACGCTGCTGCTGTATTTTGCAGTGCCGGGGATGAAAGCGAAAAATGCCGTGCTGATAGCGGCATCGCTGCTTTTTTATGCCTGGGGGGAGCCCGTATGGGTAATACTGCTGATCATAAGCTCCGTCATAGATTACATCTGCGGCGGTTTTGCCGGGAAGTATTCCAACACTCCCAAAGGCAGGCTGTTCGTTGTCGCTTCGCTGGTGCTGAACCTGGGACTGCTGGGGTTTTTCAAGTATGGCGGGTTTATCGTGAGAAACCTTAACGCAATTTTCGGGTTCGGTATACCGGATCCTGGAGTCTCGCTTCCGATAGGCATTTCATTCTACACCATGCAGACGATTTCATACACGATCGATGCGTACAGGGGCAAGGCAAAGGTACAGAAGTCGTTTGCCAGGTTCCTGCTTTTCGTGTCGATGTTCCCTCAGCTGGTTGCCGGTCCGATCGTCCGCTATACAGATGTGGAGGGCCAGTTAGAGGAGCGCAGCGTTACCATGCAGGGGATTTATGAAGG
>Ga0209608_1001597_pt1 | contig 18285 bp, 17 predicted proteins | sample AD_UKC130_MetaG_FD_184428 | JGI IMG/M metagenome (GOLD analysis project Ga0209608, IMG submission 184428) | Active sludge microbial communities of municipal wastewater-treating anaerobic digesters from Canada - AD_UKC130_MetaG (SPAdes) (version 2) | ecosystem: Engineered > Bioreactor > Anaerobic... | reverse complement strand
GAACCGTCCCGGGTGGTTAATTCCCTGATTTCGCTTACCACTCTTACTAAAAAGTCGATGGTTTTCCGGTCGGGGTTTTCCCCGGACTGTAAAGCCAGGGACTGAAAGCCCAGCTTGTGGGCTTGCAAAGCTAGCTCTATTATCTCTTCCGCCTTTAAACGGTAGCGCTCCAGGGCATTATTGTCCCGGCGCAGGCCACAATAATAGCAGTTGCGCTGGCAGTAATTGGTGAATTCGATCAATCCCCGCAGATATACTTCATCGCCGCGGCACATCCGCCTTACCTGATCAGCCTTGGCTATCAACTCCTCCAGGGTTGCGGGGTTGTCATCCTTCAATATATTCTCGATCCAACTCATTTCTATCACTCACTTCAAGTAATCTTTTAACACCTGGACCATTTGGGTTAACTCGGGCTCGGGAATGGGACAGGGCTCATCAAGGACTATTCCCCATCCCTCGTTAATCTGCACCCGCCGGCCGGCGCTGAACATACTGGTTTCGTCCCCCCATACATGTGACCAGCGGCGCCCGTATATTTTGGTCCAGCGCACTTTCAGCTCCGGATATAATTCCTGTATCGCCTGGTGGCAGGCCTGTAAGGTCGGAAGCTGCCGGACATAATTCTCAATTCGCTTTGCCAATTCCCGGGTCATAGGATGACCTCCTTACAGGAATAGATCCCGTTCTCCTGCTTCGATCCGTTCCAGCATGCTTTTGACCTTCTCTCTTACATGCTCGTTAGGCAAGGCATCTAATTCTTTATCAATCAGGTAAGACGCTTCCGTTTTGGTTTCCGGGCTGGCATAATCCAGCAGGTATTCTTTGAAGGTGAGGATAGCGTTGGGCATACACAGATTATGGATTTTGCCCTGCTTGGTAATACTCATGAAGCATTCCCCGGTACGCCCGCAGCGGTAATCAGCGGTGCAGAAGGAGGTTATGAAACCCATCTTGGCCAGATCGCGGATCATCTCATCCAGAGTGCGGTTATCCCCGAGAATAAACTGCTGGCGGGTGTAATCCAAATTATTTTCAGAATAGCTGCCCACGCCGATGTTGGACCCGGCATCCAGCTGGGTGACCCCTACTTTAATTACGTCGTTGCGCACCTCGGCTCTCTCCCGGGCGGTTAAGATAAGTCCTGTATAAGGCACTGACAGGCGAATAACGGTTACCAGTTTCTTAAAGCTGTCATCATCCACCAGGTAACGGCTATTCTTAGTAAAGGGAGTATTGACTGCGGGCTGAATCCTGGGTACAGATATAGTATGAGGCCCCACTCCGCCGAATTTCTCCTCCAAGTCGATAGTATGCAGCAGCAGGCCCATGACTTCAAATTTCCAGTTATACAGCCCAAACAAAGCCCCGATACCTACATCGTCCACTCCAGCTTCCAGACAGCGATGGAGTGAATACAGCCGCCAGTGATAGTTGGCTTTAATTGTTCCTTTGGGATGCAGGCGCTGGTATGATTTATGATGATAGGTTTCCTGGAATACCTGGAAGGTGCCGATGCCCACATCTCTCAATATCTTCAGATCTTCTACAGACATGGGGGCCGCATTCACATTGACCCGGCGTATTTCCCCGTTGCCTACTTTGGTGTTATAAGCGCAGGCTATGGTATCGGCAATATAATGAACGTCAGATAAGGGATGCTCTCCATAGACCATGATCAAGCGCTTATGCCCTTGCTGAACTAAAGCTTTTATTTCCGCTTCTACTTGATCCAAAGTCAGCCGGTGGCGCACCGTTTCCTTATTTGATTTCCTATAACCGCAGTAAACACAGTTGTTAACACAGTAATTGCTGACATAAAGAGGAGCAAAAGTAACAATACGGCGCCCGTATACCTTCTCCTTTATCTGGTAGCCAACCTGATACATTTCCTCCCAAATTTCTTCATCCTGGCAATTCAACAGAGCTGCGGTTTCATCAGGGTCCAACCGCTGCAGTTCCAGGGCTTTGGCCATAATTTCCCGCAGCCTGGTCTTGGAAGGCTGCCGGTTGGCCAGCAGAGCCTGGTTTATAAGTTCTTCATTGACAAAATCCCGCCCCTGGTTCAGGTATTTCTCTATCTGCTCAGGTTTGACAACACTATCTATCCATTCCTGATAACTTACGCTGCTCATAATCACACCCCCAAATGAAATTCTCAAGTATATTTTTTCGCCTCTGGTTAACTTGGGTTAGATGCTTTAGCTAGGGCGCTCTTTACCGTCACTTTAGGAAGATTGCCTAATTTACCCGTTAAAGCTCCCAGTTCATCAGTAGTACCGTCAACAATCAAGGATATGACTGAAACATTGCGTTCCCGATAAGGAAGTCCCATACGGCCAATGATCATATGGGCATGCTCATGCAATATTTGATTAACCTTCGACGCTACTTCCCGGTCCTCTATGACAATACCGATTACTCCCAAACGTTTTTCCGCCATAATGCACTCTCCTTAGCAAAAAATAAGCCGCTCCTGAAAAAGAGCGGCCTAATCCGATAAGCCAACTTAATATTAAAACCCAATAAAAGTCAATAAGTTCACTTACGATAAATAACTGCGCCCCTCTAATTCAGCTCTCGCCTTATTATCAGGGAAAATATGCTGTTGTGCTTAGACCTGGTTATGCTATCAGACCTTTATAGATATTTCTTATTCTTGGGTGTATAGTGAGTATGCAACAGTTCATGAGACTTGTGTCCCAACGGCTCATGCAAGAATTCATCGTAAAGGGTCTTGATCTCGGGATTCTCATGGGATTTACGGATCGGCATCTTTTCATCTTCCACGTAAATGGCCTCAATACGTTCAGCCCGTTTAACATTGGCTTTGGTAATGGGCTGACCGCCGCCGCCTATACAGCCTCCCGGGCAGGCCATTATCTCGATGAAATGATAATCGCATTTGCCATCTCTAACCAGATCCATTAATTTCCGGGCATTGCTCAAGCCATGGGCTACCGCTACTTTAACCACGGTTCCTTTGAGGTCCACTTCTGCTTCCTTGATTCCTTCCATACCGCGAACCGCCGTGAAGTTAATATCCTTGAGCTCTTCCTTGGTAACAACCTCGTACACGGTTCTCAGGGCAGCTTCCATAACGCCGCCGGTGGCACCAAAGATAACTCCGGCACCGGTGTACTTGCCCATCCAGGGATCAAACTGGGAAGGAGCCAGTTTGGAGAAATCTACTCCGGACATGCGGAACAGTCTGCCGACTTCCCGGGTGGTCAACACCAGATCCACATCCCGGTAGCCGCTGTCACACATCTCAGGACGGCTGGCTTCATACTTCTTGGCGGTACAGGGCATGATAGATACGGAATAAATCTTGCTGGGATCAATATTCATCTTATCTGCCCAATAGGTCTTCACCAGAGCTCCGAACATCTGCTGCGGAGACTTGCAGGTGGACAGGTGATCCAGCAGGTCAGGATAGAAAGTCTCACAGAAGTTGATCCAGCCCGGACTGCAGGAAGTGAACATAGGCAGAACTCCACCTTCATTGAGCCTCTTCAGCAGCTCGTTGCCTTCCTCAATAATGGTGAGGTCGGCAGAGAAGTTGGTATGCAGTACATAATCAAAACCCACCTGGCGCAGACCGGCCACCAGTACTTCCATGGGAAGCTCACCGGTTGCCATGCCTATCTCCTCACTGAGGGCCACGCGCACTGCAGGAGCAATCTGGGTGACTACTATCTTGTCAGGATCAGCTATGGCATCAAGCAACTCATCAATTTGCTCGTTCTCATAAATAGCTCCCACCGGGCAGGCATGGATGCACTGTCCGCACATTACGCAGGGACTTTCAATCAACTGTTCTCCCATGGTGGGAACTACCATGGCCGCAGCACCTCTATTTTCCAGTCCCAATGCGTATACGGACTGAGTTACCGAGCAAGCATCGATACATCTGCGGCACAAAACACATTTGTTCTGGTCACGGACAATGGACGGTGTGGAGCGATCCAGCTCATAGCCGCGGGTCTTCAATTCAAAGGGATTCTCGCGGATGAAGTACTCGGCAGCCAGATCCTGCAGCTCGCAATTGCCGTTGCGTATACAATTCAGGCAGTCCTGCGGGTGATTGGATAAAAGCAGTTGCAGGATCATGGTGCGCGCCTCAATTACTTTGGGCGTCTTGGTCTTTACTACCATTCCCTCGGTAACCGGTGTGGAACAGGCAGCTTGCAGCAACCGGTTCCCCTCTACCTCACAGACGCAGATACGGCAATTGGCCTTTATTGCCTGATCCGGATGCCAGCACAAGGTAGGGATCCTGATACCGGCCTGTGCGGCTGCTTGCAAAATGGTTGAGCCCTGAGGAACAGATACTTTGACCCCATCTATAGTAAGATTTATCATCACTCTACCCCCCTAAACGAATTTGGCTTCATAGTCAGCTCTAAAGTGTTCAATAGTGGATAAAGCCGGAATCATGGCAGCCTGCCCCAGGCCACACAGACAGGAATAAGACATAACTCGGCCCAATTTCTGCAGCAGATTCAGGTCTTTCTGGCTGCCTAAACCTGCATTGATTTTTTCCATAATTTCTGCACTGCGAGCTGTACCTTCACGGCAGGGGGCACATTTGCCACAGGATTCATGTTCAAAGAATTTGGTGATTTGGGAAACTGTATCTACAATTTGCCGGGTTTCATCCAGTACAAACACAGCCCCAGATCCCAGAGTAGCTCCAATGGCGGCCATGTTGTCAAAAGCAATGGGAGTGTCCAGGTTGGATTCAGGAATGAATGCGCCTGAGGTTCCGCCGATTTGTACGGCTTTGAACTTCTTGCCTCCCGGAATGCCTCCGCCTAACTTATAAATAACTTCGCGGATAGTGGTATTAGTAGGAACTTCAAAGAAAGTCCGGTTATTTACGTCTCCGGTCAGGGTTACTACCTTGGTTCCGGGGTAGGAAGGTACGCCGATGGATGCAAACCACTCAGCACCTTTTTCAACAATTACAGGAATGTTGGCTAAGGTTTCCACGTTATTGACAATGGTGGGCTTGCCCCATAAACCTTCGGATGGCGGGTAAGGCGGCTTAAATCTGGGTTCGCCCCGCTTGCCTTCCAGAGATTCAATCAGGGCAGTCTCTTCGCCGCAAACATAAGCCCCGGCACCCATACGGACTTCGATGTCGAAATCTCCCAGAACACCTTTTTCTTTGGCTTGACTTATAGCCGTTTTCAGAATCTTAGTGACGTGAGGATATTCACCACGGCAATAGATATAGCCCTTCTTGGCACCTATTGCATAAGCACAGATAGCCATCCCTTCCAAAAGGGTATGGGGATCATTTTCCATTATCAGCCTGTCTTTATAGGTTCCTGGTTCACCTTCATCAGCATTGCATACCACATATTTTTCATCGCCTGGTGCCTGATAAGCAAAAGACCACTTCTGCCCGCAATTAAAGCCGGCTCCTCCCCTGCCTCTCAAATTGGACTTTTTAACTTCCTCAATCAGAGCTTTGGGGTCCATGGTACGGGCCTTTTCGAGAGCTTTATATCCACCTTGGGCTATATAGTCGTCTATTTTCAGCGGATCAATCTTGCCGTAGTTTCGCAGAACAATACGTAATTCTTCCGCCACTTATATGCCTCCCTTCAGCATAACGTTGTAAATGAACTCACTTTCACTTACGCTGAAACAATTATTTACGGTATTCGGATAAAATGCTGGGAATTTGGGCTGGCTTAACATCCAGATATGGCTTGCCGTTGATGGTGATCACTGGAGTAGCCTGGCACTGCCCTACGCACTGAGTGAATTCCAGGGCAAATAATCCATCCGGGGTACTTTCTCCCATTTTTACACCCAGTTCTCTTTCCAGGGCATTAACAACCTCGGCAGCTCCGGCCACATGGCAGGGAGCACTTTCGCATAGGCGAATGACGTTCTTGCCCCGGCTTTTCACAGAAAACATGGAGTAAAAAGTAGCTACCCCATAAGCTTCAGAAGCAGGAATGTTAAATACTTTGGCTGCTTCTCCAACAACTTCCTTGGGCAGATATCCTAGTTCAGCTTGTACTGCATGAAAGGCCTCCACCAACCCGCCAGGTACATTAGCATGATCACTGAGAATTTTCCGATAATCCAATCTTCTTCCCCCTCCCCATTGTTTTATTCGAGAATAAGTTGGATGCCCCCACACCCGAACCTACTCTTCCCTGCGATAAGGATACAATATATCAATTAAATATAAAAGCTGTAATTTAATTGTTTTAACTCCATTTTTGTTATTAATGATATATATTGTTAAAAATGCTTTTCTTATTTCCTTTTTATACCGATTTTGTAAGCATGAGTTTCTTTTCACAAAGTAATCTCGCCCAGGAAATAATGGGCCAATAACGGTAAAAGAACAGCTGTATCTCCACGTAAGGAAAAGAGAGAAATCCCAGTAGTATCAGAAGGGTTTGCTGCCGGCAAGCATTAATCATGATCCAAGGCAGCGATACAGGCGCGCAAATAACCACACTAAAAGTCCTCCCAACAAAAATCCTGCCAGTACGTCACTGGCATAATGAACATTTAAATATACCCGGCTGATGCCGATAGACAATATCAGCACTCCCAGCAATCCTGCTCCCCATCTCCCGCCTTTGGTAGGCAGGTTTATCCACAGCAGGTAAGCCAAAAACCCGTAAAAAGCCATGGAAATCATGGCATGTCCTGAGGGGAAGCTGAACCCAGTAGCATAGGTCAGGTGTTCTCCGGCCGGTCTGGGCCGGCTGATTAAATCCTTAAGAATATGCATGATTCCCCAGCTGGTCACTAAACACAAATTTAATATGATGCCTTCCAGGATTTTCCTTAACCGGATACATATCAGCATACAAACAATTCCTCCAGCTATAAAGGCTAAAGGGGAGCCTAGCTGGGTAATCAAGCTCAAATACAGGTCCAAAGAGGGATGAGATATATTTCCCAGCCATAGCTTTACTATCCGGTCAAAAGCAAGCTCATCGGCTAAAGGATCCCAGGCATTCATCCGGTTAAACCAAATTCCCTCCGTACATATATAAGTAGTAAACAAATAAGTTGTTATTATATTTGTATCTTTTCCAATTACTATTTAGACCTATCTCCAGAGAACATAAAAGCCATCATCCTGCCAATTTGGCTGAATAATGCTGGCTGAAAATCAATATTCTTTTATTATTTGGGCCATGAGTTTAGTAAAAACGGATTCTAAATGGCAATTGTTTTTTTATGTATTGCTTCATGGGCTCTACATTAGCCCGGTAATCATCAGGGCTTAAGCACAGTATGGTACCAAATGCCCAGCACAACCCCAGGTAAGGCATAATCTTTATGGTTTTCAATTCCCCGCCGGTAGGATAGCGCAGGTGCATGAGGGGATGCAGGCCTACGCTTACCAAATCCCTGCAAAGCTGGTGATCGTCGATACCAGTATAGTGATACTCAGCTATATCAATTTCCTCTCCGGCAGGCTTTCCTTTGAATTTTTGCTGGAAGCATTCCTTTATGGCACGGACTTTATAATCGCTGCTGGCCGCCAAAAACCGGAAAAAGCGGAAACGCCTGCTTCCGATCAAAGAGCTGGGTTCGGCGATAACGGTTATAAGTCCCTTGGGGCTCATGCGATCGGCTGACAGCCTCAGCAGGTTTACAGGGTCCTTAAAATGATGCAGGGCCGATGAATAAACGAACAGATCAAATTCAACATCCTGCTGTAAAAAGGAAAATGCATCGGCGGCCACAATGTTTAGATCCTTCAGGCCCAGCTTAGCCGCCCTCTGCCGGGCAATTTCCAACATCTTATCTGACAGATCCACCAGGGTTACTTCACTGTCAGGCTGGATAGACTTAATCACAAAAGCAGCCTTGCCAGCACCGCCGCACATATCTACTGCTCTTACCGGCCGGCCTAACTTCTCCCGCAGAGCTTTTAAGACTGCTGCCAGGATGATCTCATATTCTATGTAGGCATAACGCGGTTCCTCATAATCCGCGTAAAATTTTACAATATCATCCCGTTGGTACTTTTCGATATTAGCCTGCAATATCTCCTCCTCTGAATATTCATGCCATTCTTTGACGTTCATTAAATTCCCCCTGCCATATTGGTCTGTCATTGTTTTCGTTATCAGCCAGCTTAATTCCTTTTTTTCCAGCAACAAACATCTATTTTTACAGCATAAGAGGCAAAATTTACATTGGGCATTATCAGGCAAGGTGATCATCTGCCGGCAGGAATCGATTCCGGTAACGTACCAGATAATTAAAGAAAGTCGGCCCGAAAACCAGGGCAAAGATTACGTTACCCACTGCGTGCAGGGTATCAAATATAAAACTGCTGGCCCATACAGCCATTAAGGTCTGCCAATTCAGGGGGTAAACAAAGTTCAGCCAGTGCCAGGTGTTCATGAATAAACCGTAAAAATAGCCAGTTCCCGCTGATATAACCAAGAAGGGCATCAAGGCCAAATGGTTTTTGCCTCTGCCCAGGGCTCCGCCTAAAAGCCCGCATATTCCCCAGGCCATCATCTGCCAGAGAGTCCAGGGACCGTGGCCCAAAAAAAAGTTGGAGATCAGCCCGGTCAGTATACCTATTATAAAACCAATACGGCTGCCAAATACATAACCGCTCAGCAACACTAAAAAAGTGGCGGGCTGGACGCTGGCTGCCGCTGCAAAAACAATCCTTCCCAGAGAAGCGAAAGCTGCCAGGGTAGCTGTTACCGAAATTACAACGGTGTTAACTGTCCGGCGGCCAGATGACCACATTAATAATCCCAAAAAAATCAGGAGTACCACGGTGCTTGCCAATCCCCAATTCAGTGGGGCAATCGACCGTAAGCCCAGGGTTAACCACAAGGAGGCGGCAGCTATTACTCCCAGCATAATTAACGGTATCAAACTTTTTCTGGCCATACTTCCAGCCTTTCCTCCCCAGGTTTTTTATCAATCATTAATGGCATCCACTAGATTTCCCTTTTGCAAATATAAAAGCCGATCGGCAAAAGAGCCAGCCCATTGCCGGTCATGGGTAGCCACCAGGATGGCTGTTCCCTGGCGGGCTACATCCCGCAGTATGGTGGCTAATTCAACCTTTAATTTCCAGTCCAGGCCCCGGGTAGGTTCATCCAGAAGCAGTACTTGAGGCTGAGCCACCAAAATTGAGGCCAGAGCAGTTCTCTGCCGCTCACCCCAGCTTAAATCCCGGGGATTACGATCAGCTAAAGGCTGCAGGTGCAAAAGCTCCAGCACCTTGTCGATGCGCCCGTTATCCTTTAACTGCAGATTGCGGCAGGTGAATTCCACTTCCTGGCGTACCGTTGGAGAGAAAAGATAGTCCCCCGGTTCCTGAGACAGGTATCCCACTTTTCTGGCCAGTTGGTATGCCTGCAAACGGCAGGGGTCCTCCCCGCAGATATCCACCTGCCCCTGGCAGGGTTTGAGGCTGCCCAGAAGGAGCTTAAGCAGGGTGGTCTTCCCTGCTCCATTGGCTCCCAGCAAGCAGGTTATTTCCCCAGCGTGTAAATCCAGGCTAAGCTGTTTTAAAACAGGCCGTTGGAAATGAACATACCAAAAATCTACCTGCCTGAGTCCTGCCACCCGCTGGCGGCTGCTGAAAGCAGGTGTTCTTTTTGCTGACCCCCTTGCTCCTGCTTCCCGGTGTTCAAACTGCCAGTTAATTATACCAGCGGGCTGTTTGTGTACCTTTCCCTGGTGAACATCCCATACCTGGTCTGTCCTTTGGACCAATTTGTCCACTCGATGCTCGGCTATTACCACCGTCGTTTTCCACCGGCGCCGGCACTGGTCTAAATAATCCAGAAATCTATCGGCTGAATCCTCATCCAATTGGGATAGGGGCTCATCCAGCAGCAACAGCCGGGGACGCACCGCCATTATGGATGCCAGTACAGTCTTTTGCTTCCATCCCCCGGAAAGGTGCAGGGTGGGATAATGCAGCCAGGGCTGCATGGCAAATACCTCAGCTACTTCCCGCAGCCTTTCTTGCATAAAGGTCCGGGCATAGCCCACATTTTCCATACCGAAAACCAGTTCCTGATCCACCCGGGTAGTTACCAGCTGGCTCTCCGGGTCCTGGAACAGAATACCTATGCTCCTGGCTAAATCACGCTGGGACCACTGGCCCAGGTCTTGCCCGAACAGCTGGATATGCCCTTGCAGCCTGCCCCCATAAAAGCGCGGTGCCAACCCGCCCATGACCCTAAGCAGGGTAGATTTTCCGCTGCCTGAAGGGCCAGTAACCAATACCAACTGCCCTTCCGGCAATTCCAGATTTACCTCCTGCAAATCAGGGTGCTTGCTGGCCGGATAAGTATAGCTCACCTTCTGTAAGCTCATCAGCGGCACCAGCCAGATCACCCCCTTTTCTCAGGGCGGGTAGTACCAGCAAACCGGCTATAGCTAGGGCCGGCCACATTTCTGTCCACTTTATAGAGCTTAACCGGGGATAATAGGAATACTCGCTCCATCCCATAACTATGGCTCCGACGCTGATCACCACAGCAATTGTCAGGCATAGAACAGCCTGGCGGTCGCATCTGGTCCAGTTTTCCTGACAATAACTGGTGCGAGGTCCGCTGCCGAAGCCTCGCGTATACATGGATTCCGCCATGGCAACGGAACGTTCCAGGCTGGATAACAACAGTATGGCACTAACCGGGAAAAAGCTTTTCACCCGTTTTATCAAACCTCCGCCGCTCCACTCCACTCCCCGGCAGCGCTGCACTTCCCCTATCCGGTGATATTCCTCTATCATCAGCGGCACCAGGCGCAGAGCCAGGTTAAAAGTCAAAGCCCAACGGGCTCCGAAGAGGCTCAGCATTCCCATCATTTTAGCCGGACTGACTAGAGCAAAAAAGGAGGCACAGCTGCTGATTATCACCAGCAGGCGAAGGGCCATTCCCCCTCCATAGGCCAGGGCTTCCCAGGTGAAGGGCAAATTATAGCTTGCCCCCAACACCGTTATGGGGCTGGAACAGATCAGTGTGCTGCCTGCCCGGGAAAACAAAACATTGAGGATCACAATGAATGTGATCAAGGGTGTGCTCATGCGCAGGTAAGCACCCCAGTAGGACATGGTATCGGCAGCCACCATCATGACTCCTATAGCTGCCAGCAGAGCCAGCAGATAAATGGGGTGGTCGAAAATCAAGGCAAAAATCAGCAGATACAAGTGCATACAGGCCAGAACACCATAATGCAGCTTGAACAGGGGGCGGTTTTTTTCTATAAAAACAGGTATCTGGTGCATGTATTACCCTCATAACCATGGTGTACTATTCTGCAGGCAGGGCTGTAATCTGACCTTTTTGCACGGCCAAGCCGTATTTCCATCTCAGCGCCTCTGGCTGTGAACACAGAATCCAGACGGCCTCTTTTACTCCCTGCTCATCTACCCCGGCAACCAGCCACATGGGATTGTCCTGCTGTCCCGTACTGCTGGCCACTATGACACCGGTCCCCTCTCCCAAGGCCTTTACTGCTTCTCCGTCAAAGGACAACAGCTCTACACCATTGTCTGTAAAATGGATACCGGATCCGTTGCGGCGGAAAGCCCGATTCCAGTCAGCAATATAGGAATTCTTCTGCAGTTCCGGCCAGGTGCCGATAACGATAACCGGAGCTTCCGGCTTATCCAAACGGGTGCTTTCTTTAGACAGTTTATCTACTGTCACCTGCCCCGCTCCCTGAGCGTTCAGCGCCCGCCGGCAGTATTCAGCCATCTCTTGATAGGCCGGGTTGGCGAGAATTATTACCTTTCGGTTTACAAAAGGCTGAGGATAGCACCCAATTACGGCTGTGGGGCTTGCGGCATCAGACCAGCGGTGGTAATCCCACCAGACCACATCTCCAGGGGCAGGTTTCAGCCGATCAGCACCTACCATGGCCACGGCTCCATTAACAAAGAAAAACCAATCCGAGTTCCCCTCTTCGCCGGCAGCGGATTCCACACCGTTTAGTCCGGTGATAAAACTGCCGCCAAAACCGGTAGTAACCTGGTACTCCCTTTGCATGTATTCCATCAGGCTCCAGGAAGACTGTACCTGAACCTCCCGGGTATCCAAAACCTGCTCCCCAAAATCCCGGGTTAAGGTTATGGTAAAATAACCGGCGGAATCAACTTGAGCTTCTTCTGTTGATCTGTTTTCAAGCAAACCTGCTGAACTGCATCCGCTGCATGCCAGCAGCAAAAGGATGATTAAACTGGGCAATATCTTTTTAACCATAAATGTCTTCCTTTCCGAAAGTTCACTATTACCTTTCACAATTGCTCCCTGGCCAAGAACAAGGTTATCTTTATAAACCAAAAAACCGGATCATTAACGATCCGGGCAGCAGACAGGCGGTGAAAGACACCTCATGTTTTCTCCTCCCTTCTTGCCCCGAAGTTCGCAGAGTTTCCGATCAGGCAGGTCTCCTGGCTTAGGGTCATCCTACTATCCGTCCCTTCCCGGGTTATCCCAGTGGCCCTGACGGAATTCGTCACCAACACAGTAGGGGGAACTGCAGCGGATTCGCACCGCTTTCCCTTTTAAAGCACCTCGGTGCTACCTGATGGAAATGGAATATGGAGTTTTACTGTGGGTAATTATAGCACAGCATCCCGGTTATACCAAATCCTGCAAAGCAAAAACGGAGCCCTGAGGCCCCGCTTTGCCAAAGCTGTCAGCCAATAATGCCCAGCGCTGCTTCATCAACTTCAATAGCTGAGCAGTCCTGCTCCTTCATTATATCCACCAGTGCTCCCACCTCAGGCAGAATATTGCGCACAAAGAACCGTGCCGAAGCAACTTTGCCTTGATAGAAGGCGTAGTCATAGTGATCCTTCTCCATAGCCGCCAGCTTCTGTTGGGCAATTAATGCCATTTCCAGCAGGAGTTTGGCCGCATACAACTTGCCGGTAGCATGCAGGATGCGGGTAGCAAACAGTTTGAGCAGGGATTCATTGCCCTCACTGCGCCAGGTATTTATGACCCCCAGTATTTCATCATATTGCTGCCGGGCTTTTTTCATCAACGCAAATTCCCTGGCAAGATCCGGGTTGCTGCTGTTGGCCTGGACAAAATCATCTATGTGTTTCAGCCAATCGGCAAAAACCTGGCCTTTTTTCATGGTCATCTTGCGGCCCACCAGGTCCATGGCCTGGATATAGTTGGTGCCCTCCCAGATAGGATATATCCGGGCATCCCGGTATAATTCAGCTATGGGATATTCTTCGGAGAAGCCATACCCGCCATAGATCTGCAGGGCATTGCTGATGCACTCCAGGGCGTAGTCCGAACAAAAGGCTTTAACCAGGGGAATATTGACATCGGATATATTGCTGGCCCATTGTACCTTATCCGGGTCACTGCTGTTCTTCTTAATATCCACCATATAGAACGTGCTAATGGCCATGGCGCGGAAAGCTTCGATCATGGATTTCTGGAACATCAGCATGCGGCGAATATCTTCATGTTTGATTATAGGCACCTGGCCGCCCTTGGGATCCGCAGTGGCTTTACCCTGGATGCGCTGCCGGGCGTAATCAGCCGCATTATGATAGGCAACTGCTGCTAATGCAGTGGCAGATAGGCCGGTCATTAAACGTTCCTCATTCATCATATTAAACATCTGGGCCATTCCCTGGCCTACCCCATCTTCTCCCGGAGGATCGCCCACCAGGAAACCGATGCAGTCGTCATTTTCGCCGAAATTCATCACACAGGTGGGATTGCCGTGCAGTCCCAGCTTGTGCTCAATGCCGGCGCAGTGTACATCATTAAACTTCCCGGGATTGCCGTTTTCATCGGGCAGGTACTTAGGGATTACGAACAGGGAAATTCCCGCGGTTCCCTTGCGGGCACCTTCGATACGTGCCAATGCAAGGTGAATTATATTCTCAGTAATATCCTGATCACCGCCGCTGATAAAGCATTTGCTTCCCTTGATCTTGTATACCCCCGGTTTATCGGTGGGAATAGCACGAGTAGTAATATTGCCAACTTCAGAACCAGCATTGGGTTCAGTCAGAGCCATGGTGCCAGCCCATTGACCGCTGTACATCTTAGGAAGATAGGTTTTTTTCAGTTCTTCGCTGCCAAAATCCTCTATCAATGTTGCTGCCCCACCGGTAGCCAGGTACAAAGTGCCCAGTGACGGGTTAGCTCCGATGATATATTCCAGCATGGACCACAAGACACACAGGGGAACTGCGGAGGGGTCATGGGGATCATAGTTGCTGGCACAAAATCCATTGTTCTGAATAAAGAAATAGGCTTCTTTCGTGGAGGCAGGAGTAGTCACTTTGCCATTTTCATATTTGGCCCCGATCTGGTCAGAGTCTTGGATAGTGGGAGCGATGACTTCCTTGGCTCCCTTCAGGGCATTATCCAGGATAAAATCGATGTCGTCAACCGAGTAACCATCTTTGAACCGTTCTGTATTCAATACCTCATTCAGATCCAGCCATTCTTTCAAGATAAACTTGTGATCTCGGCTGTAGTGCATAAAACTCGATGACATGTTTTCTTCCCCACCTTTGACAAATATTCTTCCGCATCTGCATTTTACGTATTCTTATTATACATTAGCTTATTTTATAGTCACCTGCAACTAAATTGCCGGAATGGAATTTGCACCGGCCTGTTAAGCAAGCAGAATTGAATAAAAAAACTCCCACAAGAGCCCTTGTGGGAGTGAGAGTGTCAAAAAATTAGCTAAAAGAGATCGCCACGTCGCTACGCTCCTCGCGATGACATACCAAAAGGCCATCTTATGTGTCATTGCGAGCCCCGGAGGGGCGTGGCAATCTCGAATGTCTAACCGCTAAAAGACTTCTTTGACAGTCTGACTCCCACAATAACCCTTGTGGGAGTCATGTAACAGTTTGGCTTAATAGAGGGATTCAATGACATCTGCGTAGCGTTCCATTATTACTTTAATCCTGATCTTAGAGGACGGAGTAATCTCGCCGGCTTCTTCTGACAGCCTGCGGCTGAGTATCTTAAACTTCTTGATGGTCTCAAAATCGTCCAGTTTCTCATTCACTTTGTCAATTTCCTTCTGGATCTGAGCCACTACCATAGGATTGTTGATAATGTCTTCCCCTACTTTTACGCAAACCCGCAAGCCGTTTACTTCACCATATTCCAGCTGGCTTTCATCAAAAGGTATGGACTGGCTGCGCAAAGCATGTAAAATAACTTCATAATTGGGGACTATCAAAGCCGCAATATACTTACGATTCTGTCCCAAAACCACCACCTGATCCAATAGCGGGCTCAGACTGCACAGGCTTTCAATGCGGGCCTGGGCTACATTTTTGCCGGTATCCAGAACAATTATGGATTTCTTCCGGTCAACGATCCTGATGTAGCCCCGCTTGTCCATTTCCGCTATGTCCCCGGTCCTGAACCAGCCATCTTCCGTAAAGGATTCCCGGGTGGCCTGTTCATCTTTGTAGTATTCGGTTATTACCCCGTTGCCTCTGATTAACAGTTCCCCATCTTCATCCAGTTTAAACTCCACACCAGGATTGGCAGGAGATATCCAACCGATTTTATACGCACTGGGGGCTGATTCAGCAACACCGGCAGCGGTCTCGGTCAGACCATATCCATAACCTATGTATACTCCCATTCCCACCAATTTCCGGTGAAGATCCTCGTCCAGATAAGCCCCGCCGATATTCAAATCCACCATCCTGCCGCCCAGGGCATGATGCAGCCGCCAGTAAACCGAGTTATAAGCAGCGATCCATTGTTCACGCAATTCACCTTGCAGCTGATCCTCGAAGGGTATGGTCATGTTGATATAGCCATCCTCATCTTCCAGGGCATAGCTGGCTTTGATGGCTACATCTACTGCCCAGTCCCACAGTTTTTTGCCAGCTTCCGTTGCACAAAAGGCTCCTTCCATAGTGGAATACATCCTGGCCAACAGCCGCGGAACCCAGGTAATCCAGGTAGGACGAATGACACTCAAATCCGTCATAAAAGTGGCTGGAGATTGAGCAAAAGCCACCATTCCCCCAATTGTAAGGGGGCCATAATAGCCGTTAACCTTCTCCATAATATGGGAAAGGGGCAAAGTTATCATACTGACACAGTTGTAGTTTTCCAGACGATCATAGATAGCCAGATGACTGTATCCCCGTATAGCGGCATAGAGTATACTGCGGTGAGAGTGCATAACTCCTTTCAGATTGCCGGTGGTACCTGATGTATATACCATAGCCGCAGGGCTGTCCCCAGTGATAGAATCTACCCGTTCCTTCAAAGCACTAAGCTGGGTTTTTCTTTCTTCAGCACCAATACCGATCAATTCGCCCAGGCCAAAAACTTTTTTCCCATCACCCCGGAAACCTTTTTCCAGGCAAACCACATACTCCACAGAAGGCATTTCATGTAAATAGCCCATTACTTCATAAAACCTCTGCACAGTATCCACATACAACAAACGGAATTGGCTGTGTTTAGCTATACCTATGGTTTCCTCCCGGGAAAGAGTAGGATAAATGGAGACGGTGGCACCGCCAGCAAACATATTGCCCAAATCCGCCCAGGTCCAGCGGGCACTGCTGGCAGCTTTAATGGCTAACAAATCATGGCGTTTAATACCTAACTTCATTAAAGCCAGGGCAATATTTTCACATCCGGCTACCAGATCATTATAGGTTATTATCCGCCATTTGCCGGCATCATTAAACATCTGCGCCGGTCTTCCCCCCAAAGCCATTTGATTGTTGTACAAGGCCTGGGGAATCGTAAACACCGTTTCCTCGAAGTTCTTCCACATCGCCAGAGCCCCTTCAATCATTTAACCAACCTCCCCTTACTGATACTAAACCGTCACAATATTTCTTTTCTTTCTTCAATGTCTCATTTTCGCTATTTTTTGTCAACAAGTAACATATTTAGCAATTGCTGATGTGACATAACCAAAATTTCGATGCTAATATTTACAGCACATGACTGAGACAGGGAAACGCAAACCTGCGTTTACCCTGTCTCAGACTGTCAAAGAAGTCTGTTAACGGTTGGACGTTCGAGATTGCCACGCCCCTCCGGGGCTCGCAATGACACATAAGATAGCCTTTTGGTATGTCATCGCGAGGAGCGTAGCGAGGTGGCGATCTCTTTTAGCATGTTTTTTGACACTCTCAGACAGGGAAACGCAAACCTGCGTTTACCCTGTCTTTTTGTTTTGAAACACTAAATAATTTTTTAGCAAGGGAACCGCCGGTAATTATGCACTATCAAACAATCCGGAAAGACCGCACCGTAAGCAAGTCATAAGGTGAACTAATAACAAAGTTATTGTAAAGTTTACTTGACATTGATCCTGCCGTATATTACTATGTATGTAAAGCTAGCTTTACATAAAAATAAGGCGGTGAAAAAATGCGTAATCGCCTGCGTGAAATGCGGGAAAAGTACGGCCTGACTCAGGAAGAAGTTGCAGCCCATGCAGGAGTATCCAGGCAGACTATTATTTCATTGGAAAAAGGAAAATATAATCCCTCTATCACTCTGGCCTATCGTTTGTCCAAATTGTTCAACATGACTATTGAGGAATTATTTCTACTTGATGAAGGGAGTCGAGAAAATGACCACTGATAGCAAAAAGCTTGTAAAATACCTGTCATTGGTTCTGCTTGCCGGTATTGCAATTTGGCAGATATCCAGCGGAAACAGCTCTTTTGGTTCAGGATTGCTGGCAGGAGTTATAATAACAGGCATTATAACGGAAATACGTCAACGCCGTGTTGCTGAAATGCAGAAAAAAGGTCTTAACCCTTATGATGAACGGGCCTGGTCCCTGGCCGGTCTGGCAGCTTATGGTGCTGTAAGGATTTTCGCCATCAGCATTGCTTTAATAGTGTTAATAGGATCCATCTGGGGTCCGGAAGTCCAGGTAGATCCATACAATTTGTTGGGAGTGTGCCTGTGTGCCCTGTTGGGAATATATGTAGCCAGCTACTATTATTACAACCGCAAAATTTAATCTGGGAAAATCACAAGGGGACGCAGACTTTGTCTGCTTAATGAAAGAAGACAAGTTTTGCGTCCCCTAGTCTTACTATACGGCTTAAGCAGGAGCATTAGCCGGGCGAACGACGTACGACGAGCCGTTGCAACCCACGGCGATACTGAGGGCTGCGAAGGGAAGTGAGAAACAGGATGTTTCGAGCAGCGAGTACTGAGTGCATGGATGCCGAATTACGAGCGGTCCCCTTCGCAATTAAAGTTTGCCGATATGTTGCAGGCGAGGAAGTCCCGGAGCAAA
>Ga0209608_1001592_pt1 | contig 18319 bp, 17 predicted proteins | sample AD_UKC130_MetaG_FD_184428 | JGI IMG/M metagenome (GOLD analysis project Ga0209608, IMG submission 184428) | Active sludge microbial communities of municipal wastewater-treating anaerobic digesters from Canada - AD_UKC130_MetaG (SPAdes) (version 2) | ecosystem: Engineered > Bioreactor > Anaerobic... | reverse complement strand
TGTCGACGAAACGTTGCAAGCGATCATCACGCACCGTTACCGTGTGATGCAGGAATACACCCGTCTCGTAAAGCGAACCGCGAAAGCCGAATTCGCCGCGCTCAAAGCGCGCGCCGAAGCGGGCGAAATCGAACTGCCCAACGTGCGCCAACTCGTCAAGGATTTCCGAGCCGACGCCAGCACGCTGGCCGACGCGCAACGCGCACGACTCAACGCCGCGTTCGCGCAAAGCGATGCGTTGAAAAAGCTGTACCAAATGCGCCAAGAACTCACGTCGCTTTGGGGCCGTTCTACCGAGTCGAAAGAGCAACTCGTGCAACGCTGGAGAGCATGGCGCGCCAACGCAGAAAGCTCCAACATCGCACCGTTGCAAGCCTTCTCGCATCGCTTGGCACGGTTTGCTTAGCGCAAGTTCGCTCCAACAAAAAGCCCGCGATTGCGGGCTTTTTTGTTTCACGCGACTACGGTTTGAGCGAATACATGAAGTACGTGTCGCCACCCGACTCATGGGATTTGCGAAAACCGGACGCTAGGTAAAACTCGATTGCGGATGCCCACGAGGAGGACGTTTCGAGGGTGACTTCGCACACGCCTCGTTCGCGCGCGATGTTCATGAGCTGGCTCAAAATGAGGCTTCCGATGCCTGATCGGCGCGAATTTCGTGCCACCGACATGCGCACGAGTTCTGCGCGACCATCGCATGACGGTATTAGTGTTCCCGTGCCTGCGACCTGCTCTAAGCGCAGGGCAACCAAAGTCGTCGAATCCACGTAGGCCGTCGGGAATGATTCAATATCTGGATTGAAATTCGCGTCGTACCTGCCCCAGCGCTCGGTCAAGCCATCGACAATCAACTGACGTACAGCCGCGCAGTGATCTGGCCGCATGCGGACAATTGTTACGGCGGTCGCACTTGTCGGCTGTCTTGCAGTCGGTGGAGCCATAGCGATGGGGGCATTTTCGACGAGACAGGGAATCTAGAACGTCTGGCTCGTTGTGTTTTGTAAGCAGCGACCATCATGCCACGAACTGGATACCCGCCTTCGGCGAGTATGACGCCGTGGAGCGCGCAAGGCTGCATAGGGCCTAAAAACAAAAAAGCCCGCCGAAAACATCGAGCGGGCTTTTTGTTGGAAGCAGAAGCTTACTTGAGCTTCGTCTCTTTGTAGAGCACGTGCTTACGAGCGACTGGATCAAATTTCTTGATCGAGAATTTTTCGCTCATCGTTTTCTTGTTCTTGGTCGTCGTGTAGAAGTGGCCGGTGCCAGCAGACGATTCGAGTTTGATTTTTTCACGCATGATTTAGTCTCCTCGATTAGATAACGCGACGGGCACGAAGATCGGCGAGTACGACGTCAATGCCGTTCTTGTCGATCAGGCGGATAGCGGCTGTCGAAACGCGCAGGCGGATGAAGCGGTTTTCGCTTTCGATCCAGAAGCGGCGGCTTTGCAGATTTGGCAGAAAGCGGCGCTTGGTTTTGTTGTTGGCGTGAGAAACATTGTTTCCCACCATCGGCCCTTTGCCGGTGACGATACATACGCGTGACATGTTGAACTCCAGTGACTTCGCTTCCGCCCTGTACGGATGAAGGATCTGAACGCCGCAAACGTCAAATGGACCGCTAGCGCTCGGGGGTTGAATAAATCAGGGAAAGCCCACGATTGTAGCGTAGTCACGCCTTCAGAAGCACCTAGCGCCGCCGCCGGGTGAAGCAGCCCCACAGACCGCTGGCGGCGAGCAGGGCTAGGAGCATAAGCCATGCACGAGGGTCAAGCGCGGGGACGGGTAGGGCTAGAAAGCTGACCGTCGCGGAGGATGGGTTGTTCCCTGCCGCCGCCGTGCCGCCGCCGTTGCTGTCATTGCCCGCGCCCGTTCCTCCGGTCACCGTAAGCGGCACCGCTTGAATTGGGGCGACGAAGTTGATGGTGCAGACCAAGTTCGAACCTGCCGCGAGGTTCGCGTTTGACGCGCAGCTCGCCGAAGGGCTGCCGGGCAGCTGACTTGCATTCACGACAGAGCAAAACGCGTTGCTTGCCATGCCTGGCCCGTTATTGGTGCAGGTTACCGTGCAACTAACCACCGTCCCGGGCGTCGCCAGTGACGGAGTGCAAACCGTTGCCGAGGTCATGTCCGCGCTCTGCTCGGCAAAGTTGTTGCCGGTCGAGCCGGTTTCCGGCACGGTCAGAGTAATCGAACTGTCGCCAAACGTGCCGGGCAGGCCGCCCGTGCTCGCGCTACCTCCAACACCGGGTCGGTTGTACGCATTGGTGTAGCCCGGAGGTTGCGACTCGGTGATCGTGCAAGTGGCACCAGCGGGCGCGCCCGAGAAGCTGTACGTTCCGTCTGCATTGGTCGCCGCAGGTCCAGCGTTGAATGATGGTGATGAGCAGCTTAACCATACGTTCGTAACGATACCGGGGTCCACCGCATTGCCATCGTCGGTCGTGTTCGCTATCGGCGACGCTTCGACATAGACGCGCCCTGAAATGGCCGCCACGCTGCGTGAGAGTGTGTTGGTGAAGCTCGTGCTCGCGGTGTTGCCGTTGGTGATGTTGATGGGCGTGTTGGGTCCGGGGGTGGTTCCCCAGGAGTAGTTGGGGATGAGGTTGGGGGTGGACTCGGTCACGCCGCAAGTGGAGCCATCGGCGATAGGGCCGATCGGCCCCACGCTGCCGGTGCTGCCGCCAGCAGCGATGCTGATCGTTTGCGCGGTGTTTACGCCCGCGCCGAGGGCCGTGGTGGCGGGCGTGGTGCTGGGGGCGGTGCAGTTGAGGGTGAAGCTAAAGCTTGCCGCTTGTGGCAGCGGCATGCTCACACTCTTGCTGATCGTGAGCGCGCCGGAGGCCAGCGCGTTGATCATGGCCGCGCTCGGTGTGCCCCCCGGGGTCACTGGGGAGGCGGGCTGGGTGTAGGTGGGGGCCACCCAAGCGTAGCCTGCGGGTGCGGCGCTGCGAGTGGCGAGCGTTTCGGCGAGCGAGCAGCTTGTGCTGCCAGCGGGGAGACTGACGGTTGTGCTGCCGCTGAGCGTGCCTGCGGCGATGGCAACGCTGCCGTTGTAGGTGGCCGTTGGGGTTTGACAGTTCACACTAAACGGGAAACTCATTGCGGTGCCGATGACGCTGGTGGCGACGCCGCTGATGGTCTTGCTGACGGTGAGGGTGGCGGGGTTTGCGGTGTTGGTGAATGTACAGGAGAAGGTTGAGTCGGGAACGACGGCGGCAGCGGGGATTGTGTAACTCGATCCGGTGAGCGAGCCAACCGTCGCGCCGAGCGCGTTGGTGCAGGTCGCGCCGGTCAGTGTCCAGTTCGCAGGCAAGGCGTTCTCGTTGATGCTGATCGCCGTGTTCAGGGCGACCGCCGTGAAGGACTGAATGCCGCTGGTGAGGGTATCTCCGTCGACTTGGGCGGCAACACCGGAAACGGTCGTCGAGACCGAGCCAGTGGCTTGCGTTGTGTTGGATAACGCAAAACTAAACGGTCCGCTAAATCCATTCAAGGTCTGCTTGTACAGGTTGACCGTCGGCATCGCGTATGCAACGGTTGGCCCGATAAAACTAATGTGCTCCGTAAAGCCACGCCCGCCAACCGCGACGTCGCCCACTACTACCAACATTGAGGTCACTGTGGGCGTAGCCGCCGTGTCTGTGAATCCAACCCAGCGCGTGGTTTCGTTGCCACAATTGCCTGGCCCTGGAGTTTGTGTTCCCGCACTGGGACTACTAATGCAGGCGGCGGGAAATCCGGATGGCCCGACGACGTTTGTCATTGAGATGCGCATTCCGCTCGCGTTAAACGTCTGCACGGTGGATGGGAGAAAACTGCTGCTTTCTAGGTCGCCGAACCACGCTCCGAAGCCTCGGACGGCCTTGGTTGGTAACACGCCGGAGCAACTACCGGAAACGGCGGCGAAGAATTCAAACAACGCGCCGTTGTTGTTCGTGCTTGCACCCCCTGTCTCATTCCAGAACGCTTCGGTTTGTGTGGCGCTCCACATGCTGGTCGGCCTCGGCGCTCCAGATTGCAGCGTGGTCGCGGTCGTGAGGAGTGAGCCGTTGCCCAAGGTTCCGGTATCGGTGTTTCCGACCGGAACGTCACGCTGTGTGATGCGGATGCAGGTGCCATCGATCGATGGGCCAATCATGAGCGCGCCAGATGGAATCGGATTGACACTCGCTCCGCCAAGCGAGAGCGTTTGGGCGGCCATGCCGGCGGCTGCCACTGCGGCGTCCCAACCGCTACCCTGCGTTGCTGCCATGCCCGCGACGGGCACGCCGGCCGTTGTGCCCACGCCTCGCAGAGATTGCGCGACCGCACGGTTACCCGCATTGTCCCCGGTGCGGCTGTCGTCGCTAATCCGGTATACCGGATCAGCCAACGCTCCCGAAGCGCCCGCCAACGCCGCGACCAGGGTCATCGCGCGAACACCACGGAGAACAAATCGCTGGCTCGAACTGTGGGCGAATGCGTGAGCGGGAAACACCGTCATAGAAGTCCGAGCAAAAAGCGAGTTGTGGTTCAAAGGGTTTCGTCGCCCCATTTCGTCGAGGCGCCGAACGACACCACTTTCTGTGCGATACGCGCCGACGATGCCGAAAACGTAGGGGACGATTGCCGTGAAGTTATTTCGATAAGTTCAAATTCAGTCTGCCGCGAATCGCAGCGGTCATCATAGGCAAGCGTCAAGCCCCCAAATCAATCAAACCGCCGAACAATCGAACATCAGGTCATCATGGTATTCGTCGCGCGAGCTGTCGCGCTTGAACTGCACGGAGGAATTCGCTTCTCGCAAGAGAAACAGATTTTGCTGAGGCAGGCGTGGCAACGAGGGTGTCGCGTTGCGATGCGCAGGAAGGGTCTCTTCGATTGGCGCGTTCGCGCCTTTACGATAGATTACAACAACTCCGCGAAATACTCGTGCGCGGTCGTGTTGACGGTGGAGATTCGCAGCTCGACGGGCTCTTTACGCATGTCGAACGCCGTGCGGCGAATGGTGAGCACGGGCGAGCCCAATTTGACTTTCAAGAGCTTGGCGTGATCCTCCGACGCACCCTCAGCGCGCAGCCGCTCGTCGGTGCGCACAACGGTGATGCCGAAGGCGTCTTGGTAGAGGTTGTAAATCGTGTTTGGACGTGCTTTGAATTGCGCCGCGGAGAGTTTTTCGAACCGCGCTTGGTCGAGCGTGATGTCGTCGACGGCGACCGGCACGCCGACCAGCGAGAGCATGTTGCGAATGTGAAACGTGGGCGTGCCGATGGCGATCTTTAGTCGCGCAGAAACTTCGTCGTCTGCGACGGACTTGTGAAAGAACACCGATTCAACAAGCGGATAACTCTTCGCGCCCTTCTGTGGAACGATGTGAAAAAAGTAAAAAAGCAGCCGTTCGCGGTCATGCGACGACACGAAGGTGCCTTTACCTTGTTGACGAATGAGAATGCGATTTTCGACGAGTTCGTCGATGGCTTTACGCAGTGTTCCGATGGAGACGTTGAACTCGAGCGCTAGCTGTCGCTCCGAAGGAATGAGCTGGCCGGGCTTGAGCTCGCCCGACGCGAGTTGCTCCATAAGTGCGCGTTGAACGCCTTTGTAGAGCGGGCCGCCGTCAAGGCTAGTCATTCTGGAGTTCCATCGGTGGAGCAAGGGTTACGCTACAGACGCATCATTACGCGATCAGCTTTTCGATCGAACGACTGATTGTAGGGGCTTGTAGCGCAATTACCGATCAAGTCGACTTTATCAATTTGCGGTAGAGAGGGCTGTGCATCCCCTGCTGAGGCGAGAAAGCTGTAGCGTTTCAGTATAGTTCGAAATGCACTACGCGCATAGCGGCAGCCTTGTCCAACGAGGTATGAGCCTGAAGCGGGCGTGTGTTTCCAATGAGAAATGAGCCTGAAGCCGATGCAATGACGGATCGGGCGGTTTGGGTTGATCATCACCTCGATGGTCATCAACATGAACGAAACCCGGCTCCTAACGATTGCGCAACTGCAAGAATTTCTCGCAGGCAGTCACGAGATTGAATTCACCGCGCACGACGGCGACGATAGCGAGCGCTACGCCCACATCAGCCGCGTCCTGAAGCGCTTCGATTACCCGCACCTCAAGCGCACGGATGCGGGGGTCGTGCTCGCGTATTTGCGCCGCACCAGCGGCTACTCACGCGCACAGATCACGCGACTGGTGGCGCGCTGGAGCGGCAACCGTTTGGCAGCCACCCCGCTGGTCAAACGCTACAGCGCCCCCAGTGCACCGTTCAAGCGCAAATACACGACAGAGGACATCGCTCTACTGGTGCAGACGGATCGGGCCAACGAACAGGCCTGTGGAGCCGCTGTAGTGCACCTGTTCAAGCGCGCTCTTGCCGTGTATGACGACCCCCGCTACGAGCGTCTGGCCAGGCTATCCTGCTCACACCTCTACAACCTGCGTAAAACGGCGGGCTATCAACGCCAGCGGCAGCATCTGACCAAGACCCATCCGGTGTGCAGCGCCATCGGTGTGCGGCGTGCGCCGCGCCCCGACGGACGAGCGGGCTTCGTGCGGGTGGACTCCGTGCATCAGGGCGACTTTGATGGCGCCAAGGGGGTCTATCACATTACCTGCGTGGACTGTGTGAGCCAATGGCAGGTTGAGGCCTGCGTAGAGGGCATCAGTGAGGCGTTTCTGCTGCCGGTATTGCAATCGATTATCGATCAATATCCGTTTGTGCTCGAAGGCTTTCACTCGGACAACGGATCGGAATACATCAATGGACGGGTCGCCAAGCTCTTGGAGAAGCTGCGAATCGAGCAAACCAAATCACGCTCCCGGCACAGCAACGACAATGCGTTAGCCGAGAGCAAGAATGCCAGCGTGGTCAGGAAACACATGGGCTACAGCCACATTCCGCGCCACTTTGCCGAACCGATCAACGCGTTCTACAAAGACACGTTCAACCCGTGGCTAAACTCGCATCGGCCGTGTATGTTCGCTGTTGAAACGGTGAGTGAAAAAGGCAAAATCAAGAAGCGCTATCGGCCCGACCAGGTGAAGACGCCGGTGGAGGCGTTGGCACTGTTAGCTGAAAAGGGCTTGGTTACATTCAAGCCCGGGCAGAGCGTAGAAGCGCTTCTGGCGCGCGCAAAAGCACAGACCGATCTGGAGGCGGCCGAGGCGATGCAGCGTGCAAAACTTGTGCTCTTTGCGAGCTTTGCGCCCAAGCAGAAGCGTGCTTAAACAGACGCGTCGTCCGCACGATCTCGACGACCGATCGAGCTTCAAGGACGCGTGAAATCGCGCGGTGTGTCGCGACCCGTTGAGCGTAGCGAAACGGGTCACGACACACCGCAAACACTCAACCGCTACACTCCTAAAACACAACACTAATCCAACCCAATCAACCCAGAACACTCAATCCTGAATTCAGTCCGCTTCAGGCTCATACCTCGATTGGAAAATACTGCGGCATAGCCGTTGCGGGCTTCGTGGTGGAGACCACCGAGCAGGCGACAGACGAACTCAGACTTTCCATTCGGCGGTCTTCGGCCCCGGATTGCTGTCGGCGCAGTCGAGGCGCCCGAATCCATCTGACATCAGTTTTCGCCCGAATGGGAAATCTGACACAGACAAGGAAACAACTACAACGCACCGACGAGGACCGTATTGGCTGCATCGGACGGACGGCCGACGTCTGTGGCGAGCACCTCTCAAAAGAGGCGCGCCCGTTTACATCGGCCGACTCGTTCATCAACATGACAAGTCGACCGATAAGTAAAGACCTCTGCACAACTACAGCGAGCACGTGATGCGTCGTTAAAAAGTCCTGAAAATCCTCACGTACTCCGGTACGTTCCGGTGTTTTTAGGATTCTTTGCCTAGCCTGACGGGCTCGCGCGACGTTGTGCAGAGGTCTTAAGTACGGTGTTGAGAAGGCCGCGCCCAAGATTCGCGGCGACCGCACGCAAATGCTGGGCGCTCGCTCGGGCGCTTGCGGTCGGTTCATGGCTAATGCTATGGCGGCCAAAACCAGGCGTGGCGCGCATATCTGGGCGTTGCCGGGGCGACGCCTTGAGAGCCAAGCCAGCGTCCACATTCGCTTACGCTTACGCTGACGGTTACGCAGTTGCGCTTGCGCTGCATCAATGTTCGCTGCGTTATGCCGCCTTAAGATGACAATAACGTGCTGCGCGGACGGAGTGTGTTGCGTCCGCGTTAACTATTAGGAGGGGTTCCAATGTTTAGTAGTCTGATGCCGCAGCGCAAGGAGTTCTTTGAACTGCTTGCGGCGCACTCTGACCGCGTCGTCGCTGGCGCCAATGCAACGCTGCGGCTGACCAATGGGCTTGGGCAGGGCACGGAAGACGTGCCGGCTCTGGTGGCCGAAGTGAACATGAACGAGAAGAGCGCCGACAAAATCAAGGGCGAACTGATCACCTTGTTGCACAAGTCGTTCACTACGCCGATTAATCGTGACCAAATCCATACGTTGACCATCGATCTCGACAACGTGCTCAATGCACTGCAAGACGTAGCCAACGCGGTGGGTATGTACAGCATTAAGGAATCGACGGCTGAAGCCCGCGAAATGGCGGCCTTGGCATCCGACGCTTGCATGCGCTTGAATCGTGCCGTGATGTCGCTGCCGGAAAAGAACCGCAAAGCGGAGACGATGGATCTCTGCAAAGAAATTGACGCCATCGAGTCGCAGGCAGATCGCGTGCAGCGCAAAGCGATCACTGCGCTGTTTGAAGGAAATACCTCCATCTGGTGGGCAATGAAGATGCGCGAGTTTTACTCGTTGCAGGAAAACGTTCTGGATCGCTGTGAAGATGCCGCCAAGACGATTGAGGAAATTCTGATTGAAAATTCCTAAGCCTTCCGCAGTGCATCGACCCGCAGCTTTCAGAACGCAGACTGCTAGCTGCAATATTTTTCGTGGCAGCAGATCGCCAGCGCACAAACTTTGTGCTCAAGGTGCACCGGGAGGTGCCTACGGTGCTCATGTCGCCAGTCGCCATCGCGATGCGCATGTTGGGTTTGAAGTCGCGAGGCTCGAAAGCGTGATGCGAATGGGTTTCGGGAATTACGAGTCAACGTACTAGGACAGTATTCATGGATCATCTCACCATCAGCGTTTGGTCGCTGGCCCTTCTTGTTGCCGTCGCGCTCGCATTTGATTTCATGAACGGCTTTCATGACGGAGCAAACTCGATTTCAACGATTGTCGCTACCGGAGCCTTAACCCCAAAGCAGGCGGTCTTGTTCGCCGCTTTCTTCAATTTCGTTGCATTGTGGGTTTTCCAACTCAGCGTTGCGGCGACAATCGGAAAGGGAACAGTTAATCCGGCGCTGGTCGATCACTACGTAATCTTTGGCGCCCTAATGGGTGCCCTAGCGTGGAACGTGATCACTTGGTATTACGGTATTCCGTCGTCGTCGTCGCATGCCTTGGTCGGAGGGCTGGTGGGAGCCACGGTTGTCAAGGCGGGCGGATTCTCGCCAATCGTCTGGGCCGGTTTCGGAAAAATGCTGATTTTCATTGTGATCTCTCCGTTGGTCGGATTTCTGGTGGGTGGTCTGTTAATGGTGTTGGTTGCCTGGGTATTTCGAAAGCACACGCCCTATCAGGCTGCAACGTGGTTTCGGTCGGGACAACTTGTCGCCGCCGCCGCGTACAGCCTTGGACATGGCGGCAATGACGCGCAGAAAACCATAGGCATTATTTGGCTACTTTTAATTACGGCAGGCGTCTCCAACAACGACGTCAAGACTCTGCCGATGTGGGTGGTTTACGCCTGCTATGGCGCAATCGCTTGGGGGACCTATCTTGGCGGCTGGCGGATAGTGAAAACGATGGGCACGAAAATTACACGTCTGAACTCGGTGAGTGGTTCCTGTGCCTCAATGGGCGGTGCAATTAGCCTTGCCTTGGCTACGTTTGGCGGCATCCCAGTGTCCACGACGCACACGATCACGGGAGCGATTGTCGGTGTGGGGGCCGCTCAGGATGTCAAGGCCGTTCGCTGGGCGGTGACGTTTAACTTGATTGTGGCTTGGGTGCTCACCATACCCGCTGCCGGTTTGATCGCTGCGCTGTTTTGGTACCTCGGCCGTAGTTTTCTCTAACGGTAAATAGCGAAACGGAACCAGCCAAGACTTTGTCAGGAGTCATTTGAATGTTTAAGAACGTCATACCGCAACGAAGCGAATTTTTTTCCTTGCTCACGGCGCATGCGGATCGACTCAGCGGCGCGGCAAACGCGACGCTCAGACTGATGACGAGCCTCGGCAACCCAAACGTCGAGACCGCATCGCTGATTGAAGAGGTCAACGTCAATGAAACCAGCGCCGATGCGATCAAGGATGATTTGATACACCGCCTGTACGAATCATTTACGACTCCGATCAACCGCGATCAATTGCACACGCTGGCTCTGGATCTGGATCGTGTCGTGGATTCCCTGCAGAGCATTGCCAACTCGGTCGCCACGCACCACATCGAGCATTCGACGTCACGGGCGCGCGAAATGGCCTCGCTTGGGGCAGATGCGTGTATTGAATTGCACCGAGCAGTAATCGCGCTCGGCCAGCGCGATCGCGTTGGTGTCATCAGTACGCATTGCCGTGAAATTGAAGCCATCGAGTCGCGCGGTGCCGAGGTGACACGCGACGCGGTGCGCGTGCTTTTCGAAGCCGAAGGCGACGAGGCTGCTGTGTGGCACGCGATGAAGATGCGCGGACTTTACTTTATGCAGGAAGCTGTACTCGATCACTGCAAGCGTGCGGCCCGCACGCTTGAGGAAATCGTTCTCGAAAACGCCTAGTAGGCGTCCCTCGCGCCGTGCTGACACGGTGTCGCGGCCCGTTGTTATTTTGGCCGTGATGGAGTTGACGACTGTAGCGTCGGTCGACTGACTAGGCGCATGTCCAACTCGCCGACAGAGTCCAAATCATTCGGGTGATAGGGAATGTTTACGAGCAGGTAGCGCATCGCGTTCAGTCGTGCTCGTTTCTTGCAATCAGAATTGATGATGGTCCAGGGTGCCGTTGGCAACTCGCTGGCCGCGAACATTGCCTCTTTGGCCTTGGTGTACTCGCCCCATTTGTCAAGCGAGGCGACGTCGACGGGACTGAGTTTCCACTGCTTCAATGGATCCGTCTCTCGTTGCTGAAATCGGCGGCGCTGTTCTGCTTTGCTGACCGAAAACCAGAACTTTATGAGGCGGATGCCGCTACCGACCAATTGTTGTTCAAACGCGGGGACTTGACGCAGGAACTCGCGGTATTCGCTGTCTGTACAGAAACCCATTACACGCTCAACGCCGGCTCGGTTGTACCAAGAGCGGTCAAACAGAACAATCTCGCCGTAGGTTGGCAGATGCTGAACGTAGCGCTGAAAGTACCATTGCCCGCGCTCTGTTTCGGTAGGCTTTTCAAGTGCGACGACGCGCGCGCCACGCGGATTCAGGTGCTCCATGATGCGTTTGATCGTGCCGCCCTTACCCGCTGCGTCACGTCCTTCGAACAGGATGACGACACGCTCGCCGTGAGCTCGGACCCAGTGCGCGAGTTTGAGTAATTCAATCTGAAGTGCGTATTTCTGGGCTTCATACGCCTTGCGCGACATTTTGTTCTGGTAGGGGTAGGCACCGGGGCGTTTGTCGTCCGACAACACCAAATCGGGGTCAATTGCGCGCGCATGCTTCTTCGTCTCAGCCGCCTGCGCGCGTTTGACGGCGCTGCGTATGTTCTTGGCGTCCTGCGGCGACATTCCGCGCAGCGCTTGCTGCAACAGACGATCCTTCGCCGCAGCGTTGCCTTTGGTGTGTGTCAACGCGTACTGCAGTGCGCCGATCGTCTCGTCGATTCGCGATGCCGCGATTTCGTCCACGACGCTCCGACGATCCTGCCGGTAGCCGCCTGCTGTGTCGGCGTCAGTGGCCTTGTGAGTGGCCGTATTGCGGGGGCGGCGCGACGGCTGGTTGTCGACGGACCCCGCACCGTTCGATGCCGAATTTGGGGGCAAGGCGTTGCGCGACCGTGTGACATCCATAGAACGTATTTCTTTTAGAGCGATAACAACTATTTGTGACATTGTTATGACAATCATCTGTGCTCGTTTGATGGAGATCAATTGAAGTCGAAAAACAGAGATCAGTTGTTGTGGGCTCGATATAGTTCGAGTGGTTAGCTTTCGACCGCAACCGCCCATCGTGACTACTCTTAACACTTCGATACCGTCAGCGGAACATACAAAGCTCTGGCAGCAACTCACGCCCGGGCTGACGACGTTGCGCAATTACCAGCGCAATTGGTTGATGCGCGATGTCGTCGCGGGGCTGGTGTTGACCTCGCTGTTGATTCCGGTCGGCATGGGTTATGCCGAGGCTTCGGGGCTGCCCGCGATCTACGGCTTGTACGCAACCATCATTCCCCTGCTCGTGTACGCGGTGTTTGGTCCCAGCCGCATCTTGGTGCTGGGGCCGGACTCGACGCTGACGGCCGTGATCGCGGCTCTCATTCTGCCGCTGGCTGCGGGTAGTGGGGAGCGGGCCATCGCGCTGGCCGGTTTACTGGCCATCCTCTCGGGCGTCTGCTCGCTTATCATCGGTCTGCTGCGATTGGGGATGATCGCTGATTTACTCTCAAAACCGATTCGTATTGGATTTCTCAATGCGATTGCGCTGACGATTATCATCGGGCAGTTGCCCAAAGTTCTTGGCTTCTCCGTCAAGGCACAAGATCTGCCGGAACGAGTAAGCCTGATTGTTCAACACATTGCCGACGGCCACACAAACCCGATGGCACTTGCCATCGGCGTGAGCGCTCTGGGCCTGATCTTAGTGTTGAGACGAGTACGACCGCGCTGGCCAGGGATTTTGTTGGCGGTCGCAGCAGCAACCATCGTGGCCGAGGTGTTCAACCTTGCGGAAAGATCGCATTTAAGCGTCGTCGGAAGCCTGCCACAGGGATTACCCGCAATTCGGGTTCCATCGGTGGCGTGGAGCGATGTAGTGCAACTGCTTCCCGGTGCGGTCATCATCGCTCTGCTCTCGTTTGCTGATACCAGCGTACTTTCTCGATCGCTGGCGCTTCGGAGTGGCTGTCGTGTGAGTCAGAATCAGGAGATGCTTGCGCTGGGGGTTGCCAATATCGCCTCCGGGCTGTTTCAAGGGTTCTCCATTAGTAGTAGCGCTTCGCGGACGCCGGTGGCCGAGTCTGCAGGCTCGAAGACACAGCTCACGGGTGTGGTCGGCGCGGTCGCCATTGCGCTGCTGCTGACGTTCGCCCCCGGCTTGCTGCGTAGCCTGCCGAGTGCTGCGCTCGGTGCCGTCGTGATCGCGGCGTGTCTATCCTTTGCGGACGTTTCGGGGATGCGGGCGCTGCTTCGCCAGCGTCCCGTTGAGTTTGGGATGGCGCTACTCAGCTTTTTGGGTGTGGCTCTGATCGGCGTGATCGAGGGGATTGTCGTCACGATGGGGTTGACCATACTTGTGCTGATCTGGAACGCATGGCATCCGCACTTTGCCGTGCTTGCACGGGTGGACGGCCAAAAGGGCTATCACGACGTTCTCCGGCACCCGGAGGGGCGAGCCGTGCCGGGACTGGTGCTGTTTCGATGGGACGCACAACTTTTCTTTGCCAATTGCGAAATTTTTCGCGATGAGGTGCTTGGGGCGGTCAGCCGCGCTCCGACGCACACCAGACGCGTTGTTGTCGCCGCCGACGCCATTACGGACGTGGACGTTACGGCGGCTGATGCGCTCACTACGCTACATGCCGATCTCGAAAAACAGAATATCGAGCTCTGGTTTGCGGGAATGAAAGGGCCGGTGAAGGACCGCCTCAATCACTACGGAACGCTCAACGCGATCGGACGCGACGTGTTCGCGCCTACGGTAGGTCGCGCGGTCAACATGTATCGGAGCAGCTACGCGGTGGATTGGAAAGACTGGGACGAAAAGTAACGCTGATTTGGCGATCACAGACCGATCAAAATTTTCCGCGCAGGGACCCGCTGCTTACGCGAGCGAAATGGGTCATGCGGGCGGCCGTCGCCACCCGCATCGAAGTTTCGCCGCGCCCGTAAATCGTTAGGCGGATTCGTACAAACGGGTCAACACAAACTCGCGATGGCCCAGCGATTCGGCGCACGTGAGGCGACCGTTGATGGTGCGCATCATGTTTTCCAGAAGCGCGTCGCCCGCGTCGTCCATCGTCATTTCACGACGCAAGAGACCAGAGGTGTCGACGTCAATGTGCTCACTCATTTGGCGCACGGTACGTGGGTTCGAGCAGACTTTGATGACCGGCAAAATCGGGTTGCCGATGACATTGCCTTGGCCAGTCGGGAAGAAATGCACCACATAGCCCGCAGCTGCGCACAGCGTGACCATCTCAGCGGCAGCTGACGAAGAATCCATGAACCACAAACCGGGGCCGGTCGGCACCTCGGCTTTGTCGAGCACGCCATCAATCTTGCACTTACGGCCGATTTTTTGAATGTTGCCCAGTGCCTTTTCTTCGATGGTCGTGAGGCCACCTGCGATGTTGCCTTTGGTCGGCTGGCTGTCCGAAAGATCGCTTGTTTTGTGACGCTCGATCATCGCTTGGTAGCGATCAAACATGAACATGAAGTCTTTCCAGACTTTCGGCGTGCGGCAGCGCGCCTCCAAGAGCGATTCACCGCCGGTGATTTCGGAGGTTTCACCGAAGAGAAGCGTTGTTTTCAACGGATACAGTTTGTCAAACGCATTGCCCACGGTGGGGTTCGCGCCGCAGCCGGAGGTCGTGTCGGACTCGCCGCACTTGGTGGACACCCACAGCTCGCTGATCGGGCACTCGGTACGGTGAATCTCGCTGGCGTTCTGCAGGAATTTTTTCGCGGCAGCGGAGGCGTGCATGATCGTTTGATGATCGCCGTGACCTTCGATGCCGAAGCCCACGACTGGTTTTCCGGTTTTCGCGATGCCTTCGACGATCTTTTGCGTCCACTGGCTCTCGATGCCGATGACCACCACCGCGGCGACGTTCGGATTCGAGCCGGTGCCGATCAGCGTCGCAAAATGCAATTCCAAGTCCGCGCCAAACTGCAAACGGCCATAAGGATGGGGAATCGCCATCGTGCCTTTGATGTTGTTGGCAACGGCTTCTGCAGCGGCGTTGGAAAGATCATCCACGGGAAGGATGATGACGTGATTGCGGACACCCACGCGACCGCTTTCGCGGCGGTATCCCCAGAATTTGGTTTTTTTGGAAATCATGTTTTTGATACTTTCAAAGAATTTGAGGCGCGATGAGCGAGCCGATATCGGATGGATCGGCTCGTCAGGCTAGGCGCTACGTGCCGACGCGTACTGACGTACGCGAGGTGCTTCGCGGCGACGCATCACGGGCCACATCAAGTGCGGGCTACCAGCGCTTGGTTTTGACGTTATGAACATGAAGATGCTCGCCCTTCTTAATCGGCGCGACCACCTTGCCGATGTCCACGCCGTACTTGATGACGTCTTCGCCGACCTTGAAATCTTTGAGTGCAACCTTGTGACCAATCGGAATGTCGCTCTTCAACACGACGTTTACCGTTGAGTCTGGTTCCATCATCCAGCCGATGGCTTTCTGGCCGCTTTTGCAGCCCTCGACAACGACGACGCCAACGCCGTCACCCTTTTCATGCACTAAAAAATGAATCATTGTTTTTCCTGGATTCCTGGACAATTCCGTGGGGTTTCGCTGCCGTATTGGCCGTCCAATTCAGCAGAACCTAAGTCATCTAGATGATATAGATGAGTTGCGTAGAATACCAACATCGAAGAAAAGTGCAAGCGCGCCCCGCTTGCTCGGCCTCATAAAAACGGACCACCACATGAAAATCGTCATTTCTGAATTCATGGACGACGCCGCCGTCGACCATTTGCGCGCCGCGTTCGGTGCCGAGAACGTGCGCTACGACGCGAAGCTCGTAGACCAGCCTGCTGCGCTCGCGCAGGCCGTTGCCGACTGTGACGCATTCATCGTTCGCAACCGCACGCAAGTGCGCGGCGACTTGTTGGCGGCATGCGCCAAGGCGCGCGTGATTGGTCGCTTGGGCGTTGGGCTTGACAACATTGATGTGCCGGCTTGCGAAGCGCGTGGCATGAAGGTCATCCCAGCGACCGGCGCGAACGCGCTGGCTGTCGCCGAATACGTGGTCGGCACGGCGATGATGTTGCGCCGCGCGAGCTATCAAAGTACTTCGGATGTTGCCTCGGGGAAATGGCCGCGCAACGCGTTGTCGAATGGGCGCGAGACGATGGGTGCGATGCTGGGGCTGATCGGCTTTGGTTCGATCGGCCAGCTGACCGCGAAACTCGCTCGCGCCGTGGGCATGAGCGTGATTGCCTACGACCCGGCGCTGCCAGCAGATCATCCGGCTTGGAGCGAGCTTGCTGTGGCGCGCGTGTCGATCGACGACTTAATCACGCTGAGTGACGTGGTGAGCCTTCACGTGCCGCTCGTCGACAGCACAAAGAACATGTTTGACGCGGGGCGCATCTCCAAGATGAAGGCCGGCGCGATTCTCGTCAACACCGCACGCGGCGGCATCGTCGACGATGCGGCTGTTGCTGCTGCGCTTCGCTCGGGCGCATTGGGCGGCGCGGCGATTGACGTGTTCACGAACGAGCCGCTACCCGCGTCTACCGTGTTTGATGGCTGCCCGAATCTTGTGCTCACGCCGCACATCGCAGGCGTGACCGCCGAGGCGAATGTGCGCGTCTCCTCGATGATCGCCGCGGCGGTTATTGCTGAACTGAAAGGCTAGATTCATGGCAACCCTGACCCTCTCCGAAGCCACGGCCCTCACCGCCTCCGCACTCGAAAAAGCGGGCGCGTCCACTGCCGCGGCCCAATCCACTGCGAAGGCGCTCGTTTACGCCGAAGCGCAGGGCACCGCGTCGCACGGTCTCTCGCGTGTCGCGCAATACGCTGGCCACATGGGCGCGGGTCGCGTTGTAGGCAACGCCGCAGCGACGATCATCAAGCAACAAGGCGCAACAGCGATCATCGACGCGGCCGACGGCTTCGCGTTTCCCGCCTGCGATCTCGCCATCCAGACCGCGATCAACACCGCACGCACACAGGGCATCGGCTTGGCCGCCGTGACCAACAGCTACCACTTCGGCGCGGCGATTTATCACCTTGAAGCGGTGGCAGCGCAACGCATGGTGGGTCTGGCCTTTTCGAATTCGCCCGCCGCGATGAACGCATGGGGCGGCAAGCGCGCGTTGTTTGGCACCAACCCCGTCGCGGCGATCTTTCCGCGCACGGACGCGGACCCGCTCGCGATTGACCTCGCCCTTTCAGAGGTCGCGCGCGGCAAACTGATGGTCGCGGCGAAGGAGGGCAAATCCATTCCGCTCGGCTGGGCGCTCGACGCAGCGGGCAACCCGACAACCGATCCAGCTGCGGGCCTCAAGGGCAGCATGGCTCCGGCGGGCGGCGTGAAGGGCGCGATGCTCGCGCTCACCATCGAGCTTTTGGTCACGGCGCTCGCGGGCGCGCACTTCGGTTTCGAGGCGGATTCGTTCTTTGACGTGAAAGGCAACAAGCCAAAACTCGGCCAACTGTTTTTGGTTATCAACCCGAACGCAATGGGCGGCGCGGACGTGTTCGCCGAGCGCGTAGAAACGCTCATCACCGCGATGCTCGAAGACGGCGACGTTCGCCTCCCCGGCGCGCGGCGCTACGCCCTTGCCGCCAAGGCGGCGCGCGACGGGCTTAACGTGTCGGACGCGACGCTGGCGCAGATTCGGGCGTTGATCGGATAGCTTGGACGCACGCGAGCGCGACTGATGTCGCGTCTACAGTGTGGCGGCTAACAGCTTTTTGCCGTGAACGACTGATGAGCGGTCGTTTCAGCCAAATTTATCGATACGTCAACAGTCGCCATAAATGGCCTCTAGGCGCCGCTGGACTGTCGTTTGATGGAAAAAGCTGTAGATTGTGGGACGTCGTCGCTCCGCGCCGCGTCCCTGCCGCTCTTCGCGGTCAAACAAATCCTAAATTCTTGACCGCGAACGCATCGAGGTTCGGGGCAACTGTGTTGAGCTGAGCGGCGGGCACGCCGAACCAGCTGGCCAGCGTGGCCGCGTATTGATCTACCGACGTCGTTGGCAACCAACGCCCTTCGCTCGACACGTCGTCGGGTCCGCGCAGCGAGACGTCCGGGAAGGCGCCGTACATCGCCCCGCCTTTGACCGCGCCGCCCATGATGAGGTGATGGTTGCCCCATGCATGATCGGAGCCGCCGCCCGCAGCGGGTTTGAAGGTGCGGCCAAAATCGGTTTGTGTAAAAGTGGTCA
>Ga0209608_1001587_pt1 | contig 18345 bp, 17 predicted proteins | sample AD_UKC130_MetaG_FD_184428 | JGI IMG/M metagenome (GOLD analysis project Ga0209608, IMG submission 184428) | Active sludge microbial communities of municipal wastewater-treating anaerobic digesters from Canada - AD_UKC130_MetaG (SPAdes) (version 2) | ecosystem: Engineered > Bioreactor > Anaerobic... | reverse complement strand
CTGCACGGACCAGACCACCACGTTCAAAAGCGGGTCGATGCGGTCTCGGCCGAGTCGACGATGGCGTTGAACCTGACTCCCGAGGTGGCTGGCATCGGCGCATTCGCCACCGAACAGGCCCAGCGTCACCCGAACCTGACCTACATCGGCCAAGACGCGCACGACCTACGACTGCTCCTTTGGGGAGTGGCACATCCGCACGTGAGGGACGAACTGGCACCCGTCCACCTTGGCCACCGGCTCTACCAAGAAGACCGGATGCGACTGTTCTTGGACACGTGGACTTGGTACGACTTCTTGGCCAAGCAGGACTTCGCCTACGGCACCCGCTTCCACGGCAATGTCGCTGCACTTTTGGCCGGCACGCCAGCGATGATGCTGGCCCACGATTCACGAACCCTTGAGCTGGCCGAATATCACCAGATGCCGCATCGGATCCAGCCATCGTTCGATACGCCGGTTCGGGCCGAAGAGCTCTATGAGGCAACTGACCTTTCTGGCTTCAACTCCGCCATGTCCGATCGGTTCGGCCGCTACCTGGCCTTCTTGGAGCGAAACGGGCTCGAGCATCGCTGGCAGGACGACAAAGACGGCTCAGCCTTCGACGAGCAACTCGCGCAAGTGCAATTGCCCGAAGCCGTGCACACGCTGACTGCACCGGACCTTTCTGAGATCGCGTCGCGGCTGGATTGGCTGCGCCACGCAATGGTGATCGACCTGACTCGCAGCCCCCTGAGATATGACTACCCGTTCAATCATCCGGCGTACCACGGTGCCGGGACCCGCCATGCGCGCGTTAGCGCCAACCGGGACGAGATGTTGACTGCTCAACAGCGGCGAATTGAAGAGCTGACTGAACGGATCGAACGGATCGAACGAACTACTGTCCGAGGCTTTTTCTACCGTTCGATGCGCAAGATTCGGCGATTCTTCGCAAGCCGTTGAATTCACCCGTTGAATTCACCCGTTGGACTTGCCGCAGCGGCGAGACGGCGCGGATCCTCCGCGGGGAGCGCGTCGATCAGAACGCGTCGTGGGTGTGCAGCCGAGCCCGTCACGAGGTATCGCTGCCCAGGCCGAACCCGGCTCGCCTCCTCCAGCACGGCGGGGTCGAGGACGGGATCTGCAGGACTCGAGGGATCCGCGACGTCGGGGCCGTCCGGCTCCTCCGGCCCTTCCTGAGGCCCCGGGGCGGTCGTGCCTGCCTCCGCCCAAGCTTCACGGACGATCCGACGGGGGTCGTATTGACGGAGGTCGAGCGTATCCATTTCGGAGCGATCGACAGGCAGCCAGAGCTCACGCTCCGCTTGGACGCGAGCGGCATCGGCGAAGGCACGCAGCGAGCGGACGATCTCGGCTAGGCGCTGGGCGTAGGCGGGCAGCCGTTGAGGTCCGATCACCACACCCGCAACGATCGCGACGAGCAGCAGTTTTTCAAAGGATAGGCCGAACATCAGCTCAGGCTCCTAGCGTCGGTCATGAGGTCGAGACGGCGAGCGGCACGGCGGTCGTGCAGGTGCGCGAAGGCGTACGCCGCGGCGAACAGCGCAGACATGGGAACCGCCACGAGGAACATCGAGAGTACGTCGGCCGCCGGTGTCACGAGTGCGCTGAATAGCACGATCGCGACCACGATGAAGCGCCAGCCGCGGCGGAGGGTGTCGGCGGGGAGGATGCCAAGGAGGTTCAGCACCACCAGGAACACCGGAAGCACGAAAGCCACCCCGATGGCCAGGACGATCTTCATTACGAAGTCCACGTAGTAAGGCGCGCTGAGGATGGTGGTGTCTTGGTCGGAGGAGAAGCCGGTGAGCATGCGCACCATGTGCGGGAACAGCAGGAAACCGAACGCGCAGCCGGCCGCGAACAGCGGCACCGCAACGGCACCGAACCCGAAGGTGTACCGCCGCTCGCGGCGGGTGAGTCCCGGCGTGACGAAGCCGAACAGTTCCACCAGCCACACGGGGCTGGAGAGGACCACGCCAGCGAAGATCGCGATCCGGAGTCTCAGATCAAAGGCACCGGTCACCGTGTCGTAGTTGAGGCTGGCGTTGCGGGACCGGGCGAGCTCCTCGACCGGCTCGCGAAGCAGGTCGAGGATCTGTTCGGAAAGCACGAACCCGGCGACCACCGCGACCAGCAACGCCACCGCCGCACGGGTGCTGCGGCGACGCGCTTCCCGGAAGTGGCCCGCGAGGGGCATCGTGCCCCGCGCGACGGTGGCGGTCACGACGTGGGGTGCCCGGTGGCGGCGGCCGGATCGGTCGCCGGGGCGGATGCGGCCGCAGTGGGCTCGGCCGCATTGGCGGTGCCGACCGCGGTCGGGGCTTGGCTCTCGTGGACCTCGTCCTTGAGGATCTTGACGGACTGGCCGACGCTCTTGGCAAGCGCGGGGAGCTTCGAAGAGCCGAAGACGAGCAGGACGATGGCGAGGATGACGAGGGCGTGCCAGCCCGTGAGGTTGTTCAACATGGTGGTTCTCCTAGGGTTTTGAGGGTCGGGAAAAGGTGGAGGGTGGTCAGCTCGGGCCGCCAGGGGCGCCCGGCGGAGGATTGCCGCCGTCCGGGGCACCTCCCTCGCCGCCCCCGCTCGGCGGTGCGCCGCCCCCGCCGGCCTCGGTCGTGGTGTCGATAGCGACTGAGAGCGACCCGGTGTAGCCGGACTTGGCGTCTCCGGTGAACGTGCCCATCTGCAGGTCGTAGCCGTCGCTGAACACGTTGTCGTTGTCGAGGCTGCCGATTTGGGCGAGGTTCTGGGCCGAGCCGGAGTAGGCGTCGAGAGCGTAGACGTCGTCGAGCATGTCCTGCGGGAACGCGACCTGCGAGGTCGCGATCGCATTCTCGACGTTGGTCGCGGAGTCGATGTCGGGGTAGACCTCGAAGTGGATGTGGGTCCAGCGACCGGTGTAGCAACCAGGGACGATGGTCGTGAAGGTCACCTCGCCGTTCGCGTCGGCGACCTGGATGCCGCGCAGGTAGGTCTCGTCTTCGACACCTTCTGAGTACATCGAGTACCGCCCCTGCGCGTCGCAGTGCCAGACGTAGACCGCGACACCTTCGTATGGAGCGTCGTCGGCGGTCATGTCGGTGAGCTTGAAGGAGAAGCGCAGCGGCGTGCCGTCGACGGTCGTGCCGCCGTCCAGACTCGAGGTTATGTCACTGCGCACGATGCCGGACTCCTCGAGCACGTTGACGCCGTTGGTGCCGTCCGCCGGGTAGGGCCCGTTGGTCTCCTGCGGGATCTCGCCATCGGACGTCGACGAGCTGGCCGAACTGCCGGAGGTGGCCGAACTGCCGGAGCCGCCCGCGCCGCCCGCGCCGCACGCGGCCAGCGCGAGCGCGCCCACACCGACCCCGGCGATACTCAGCACCCGGCGACGGGTGAGGAGCGTAGTGACGTCGAAGCCGGCGCCCTGGTCCACGACCTCGTCGTCGGGACGAACTAGGAGGCGGCCCTCGTAGGCCGGGCCTTCCGGGGTCTGGGTGGGATCGGGTGTGGTTGTCATGCGACTACTCCTCGTGTCGGATTCATTGACACCACTTTGACCCTCTACGGTGTGCCGCCGTTGTGTGTCTGTTGTGAGGTTCCTGTGAACGGCCGACGCCGCAGCTGGCAAAATTTCCATCTCGGCTCGCCCTTGATTACCCCGCCCAACCCGACCCCGGTAGGCTCTCTAACTGATCGGCCGCCTGCGGCCGTCCCCGGCGGCTTACGCCACAACCGGGGGGCCTCTAGCTCAATTGGCAGAGCAGCGGACTTTTAATCCGCGGGTTGTGGGTTCGAGTCCCACGGGGCCCACCGGAAACCTTCGTGAAAATAGTCACAAAAGCGAGATTTTATCGCCTCCGGACTCGTTCTGAGCCGCCTCCTCTGGAAGAATCAACTTATTCAGCGGTCTCGGGTTGTCGCTGAATGCGCCACATTCCCTCTCGCGCAATTGCGCCACATCTGAAACAATGGTCACACCATGAGCAGCCCCACGTCTCACTTCCGTACCATCATGCGCGGCTACGACCCAGCCGAGGTTGACGCCCATATCGCGACACTCAAAGAGCACACTAAGTCGCTACGCCAGCAGATCGCCGAGCTGGAATCCCAGGTTGGATCGCTCAAAGAACCGAACTTCGCCAACTTAGGTGAGCGCGTTGGTCAAATCCTCTCCTTGGCAGAAGAAGAGGCCAAGGACCTGCGAAAAAACGCCGAGCGCGAAACTCGCACCCAGCGCACCGACGCGGCTGACGCCGCTCGCCGAGTGCGTAAGGAAGCCGACGAATACGGCTCCAAGACTCGCGCCAGCGCAAACGCGGAGGCCGAAAAGCGCATCGCAGAGGCACACGACAAGGCCGAGGCCGAATGGCAGGCTCACGTAACCCGAGTTGCCGAGGCTGAAGAAGACTTTGTAATCACCGATGCCGCTCGCCGCAAAGAGGCGGAGGAGTCGATGTCGCGTGCCCTCGCCGAACACAGCCGGGTTATTGCCGACCTTGAAGCAGAAGCAAAGCGCGTTCGACTTGAAATCGAGTCCGAGCGTGCCGAAACGCAACGACACAACGAACTCACTGTCGACGAGGCGAAGGTACAGGCAGCCACGCTGATCGCCGAAGCCAAAGCCACCGCCGAGAGAATTCGGATCGAATCAGAGAACGAAGTGGCCGAGATCGCCGATCGCCGAGATCGCATCAACGCCCAACTGGCCAACGTTCGCCAGATGCTGGCGTCGCTGGTAGGCGACGGCGGCGACCAAGGCTTGCTTTCTGGAACCAGCAGCGAACGAGCTTCCTGAACCGAACTAGCCAAACGAGAACGACCCACCAACTGAAATGGTGGGTCGTTTCTTTTTGCCTCTTGGCGACAGCAATAGCCCGGTGGGACTAGTCGCACTAATACTTCGATACGGCAGTTCAGATACCGCCGTTATTTGAGCGAAAAAAGTTCCGCGTTTGCCAAATTAGATCCCTTTGGGGGGTTTGCAGCACCCCTCCACTTGGGCCATCATGAGTCTCGTGAGTCACACTCGTAACATCAGCACCACACTTTCCGTGGTCATAGTCGTGACCCTGATTCTTGCTGGAACTGCGTATGCCGTTTCGATGCGAACAGCAACACCAGAATCAACCTCCATCTCGCTGCTGAGCGCCGGCGCAAACTCCGGGAAAGACCTCCGCCTGGCAGCGAGCGTGCGAACTGCTACCGCCGGCACCCCCATCTCACTAAGCGTCACCTCCGTCACTAACCACCCGCGTAAAGTGACGCTCCAGCGCTGGGACGCCAGCCGGCGTTCCTGGCGTACAGTCGGGACGAAAACCGTGCGCAAGACTGCCACTTTTAGGCACGCGCCGGCGGTCGGTGTGAATAAGTACCGCGCGCAGGCCCCGAAACTAAAACATCGTCTCGGCGGGAAGTCCCATACCCACAAAGCCGCCGTTTCTTCAGTTGTCGCCGTTACCGCAACGGCCACGGCGCCAACTGCCCCGACACCGGCCCCAACAACCAGCCCGACCACGCCAGCAGAAAAGGTCGAACTCAGTCCGGCGGAAAGTAACCTCTTCGATGCCATCGCGACTGTCCGCCAGTCCTATGCCCCCACCGTCCATCAGGGCGATGCGCAAAGTGCGAACGACTGCCTGACAACGTACGCCCGCGAACACTCGGCCTGGATGGCCGACCAAGGCGCAGCGGCCGACCCTGGCTCAGACGCGCACAAGGACGCCGGGCGCCAATTGCCAGCGAAAGCCTGCGCCGGTTTTACGGTCAACGCAGTGACTCGCGCAGTCGGCGCAGAATCAAGCGCCACAGCCGTTATCGATCAAACCATTAAGGCCTGGCTGTCCTCGCCCTACGGCGAACCAGACCGACTGCTCTCGGTCTGCCAGACCGCCCCTTCGTACGAATTCGGAGTCGCGATCAAAGACTCCAAATCGGCCCATTGGGTGACGGTGTTGGTAGCGAGTGAAACCAAATCCACCAAGACGACGGGAGTTTGCTAATGGCTACCGTCCCAGGGACACAACCCCTGCTGCCCGAGTCCGCCCAGCAGGTAGTGCGTCGGTTCACCTTCGGTTACAACTCGCGCCTCGCGGCCCAAGTGCTGCGCCATCGCGACGTTTACGCGTGGCTGGAGGACCAATTCCAGGTCAACCCCGACCCAGACGCGAATGCGACGCTGAACTGGTTCCCACGACTAGGCGACTCGCCTGCCACGGCGTGGAGCATGGCCCAAAGCGGCAAGTACGGCGGCTGGCAATACGGGAACGACTTCGCGATGTACAGCGTGGCCCGACGCGTTGCAGCCACTAACCAAGTCCACGAGATGATGGTCGACTTTTGGTCGAACCTGCTGCACATTCCGGTCGGCGAAGACTCAAGTTTCCCCTGGCGACTCGACTACGACGCCAAGGCGATTCGCCCGAACGCGCTCACCTCGTACAAGCAACTGCTGAACGCGGCCGTCGTCCACCCGGCAATGAGCGGATTCCTCACGAACTATCGAAACACCGCCCAGAAGATCAACGAGAACCTCGGTCGAGAACTCCTCGAGCTCTATACCGTCGGGCGCCCCGACCCGAAAGCGGCACAACCGCACTATTCCGAAGATGACGTGAAGAACTCGGCCCGCCTGCTCACTGGCTTCACCGTCAAGGTGTTCGACGGGTTTGCAGCCGGCTACGACCCGAAACTGCATTACGTCGGCCCGGTCACGATCATGGGCCAGACCTTCACTAACTCCGCCGCTGACGGCCGCGCTGAACTAACCCGGTACTTGAATTGGTTGGCCGTTCACCCGCGAACCGCAAAACGAATCGCCGCCAGGCTTTGCGCTCGGTTCGTCTCTGACGACGCCCCGCAAAGCGTGATCGACGCGGTTGCCCAGACCTACCTCGACAGTGACACCGACATCAAGTCCTGCCTGCGCACGCTGATCGCCCACCCGGCGTTCAAAGCTTCAGCCATGCAAAAGGCTCGCACCCCAATCGAGGACGTCATCGCCGCCGAGCGAGCCTGCGACATCACCCATACCGGCGCCGGCTCAGATTCACGGGTCGAAAACATCGCTTGGTTCTGCAGTTGGACCGGCCAGGCCCCATTTTCTTGGCCGCGCCCTGACGGCTTCCCCGAAAAATCCGACACATATCTCTCCCCCGCGAGAATGCTTCGGTCGTGGACACACCACACGTGGACCGCAGGACCAAATGGCCAACTAAAGCAAGCCGAACGGCCGACTTCACGCGAACTGTCGCCGCCGGTTTGGCCGCTACCGCTTGCGGACCTGATTCACCACCAAGCAGTAATGATGACCGGCCGCCGAGCCACCGATGACGTCGTCAGCGCCGTCGCCACCTTGGTGGACAAGAAGATCAGCCACGTCTTCAAGTACGACTGGGAAAAGAAGAACGACCATATGGCGTGGATGCTCACCCTGATCCGAACCGCGATCCTGAATGCGCCGGAGGCGATGTTGCGATGAGCGACCTACACGACGACTCCTGTGTCGACTATGGCCTAACTCGCCGGAACCTGTTGCGTTCGGCCGGTTTGGTTGGCATGGCCGGAGTCGCCACGTCGATGTTCGGCCAGGTCCTGACCTCGACCGCTTTTGGCGCAACCAACGAGAACATCCTGGTGGTGCTTTCGTTGCGCGGCGGCGCCGACGGACTCTCGATGCTGGTGCCCCACGCCGAATCGGCGTACTACGCGGCCCGACCGAATGTGGCCGTCGCCAAGAACACCTTGTTGGCCCCGGACAACACCTTCGGCCTGCACCCGGCGTTTGCGCCACTGGCGGACTTGTGGACTGCCGGAAAAATGGCCGCCATTCACGCTGTGGGCATGCCGGTACCGAACCGCTCCCACTTTGAAGCGATGGAACTGCTCGAGGACGCCGACGCCGGCTCGGCCGAGCGCGTTGGCTGGCTAAACCGGATGATCGGCTGTTTCGCTTCGAACGATGTTTTTGATGGCGTCCAGGTAGGCACTACCGTCATGCCCACCTCGCTGATTGGCCCCGAACCGTCGTTTGCGACCTCCGATTTCGAATCGCTTTCAGTCCCTTGGGGCGACAATGCTGAAATCGGCCCGAAGGTGCGCACCGCCTTGGCGAGCATGTACAAAGATGCCGGTTCGGTCATCGGTCGTACCGGCCAAGACGCCCTCGTGCTGGACAAGCGAGCCGGTGCGATTGCCGCCATCGAAAAGCAGGGTCCACAAAATGGCGCCAAATATGAACCCAGTTATTCCGAACTCGGCCAGGCGCTGGCAAGTTCGGCCGCCCTGATCAAGTCAGGTGTGGGTGTTCGGGCAATCGCCGTTGACTTCGGCGGCTGGGATCACCACGTCGACGTCAGTTGGCGGATCGCTTCTCAGATCAAGGAGATGGCTAACTGTCTCAAGGCGTTCTTCCAAGACCTCGGCCCACACGCTTCACGAGTGACCGTGGTGACGTTGAGCGAGTTCGGTCGGCGCCTCGAACAAAACGGCGCGGCTGGCGTTGACCACGGCTACGGCAATGCCGTCTTTGCCTTCGGTGCAGGCGTCAAGGGCGGCTACTACGCGAACTGGCCGACCCTCTCGGGCTCGAACCTGCGAGACGGCGACCTGAACGTCACGACCGACTATCGGAACGTACTTTCGGAGATCTTGGAAGCTCGATTCCCTTCGGTCGGTGTCGGTACGGTGTTCCCCGGGCTGACTCGAAACAACCTCGGTTTCATGTCGCCTTACTGAGCGGCGACGCATCGTGATCAAGGATAAATTGAACTGATGAACTCGCTTCGCAGTCCGTGGATCGGCGCATTCGCAGTCGCTTTCGTCGCCCACTTAGCTTTACTTGCGGCCGAGGCGACGCCGTGGGACACCGTCACCAAGTGCCTTCTTGCTCCGCTGCTGATCGGCTGGGTTCTGCAGCAAGGCGGCCCCCGGATAATCGTTTTGGCATTGGTGTTCTGTTTCTTCGGCGACCTTTTCCTAGACCTAAACGAGGCTTGGTTCCTGGCCGGGATGGCGGCCTTTGCGGGTGCTCATGTCTGCTTCGTCACCTTCTTCGTGCGCCAAGGTGCAATAGCGGGACTGAAGCAACGGCCGTGGATCGCTGTGGTCTTGGCGCTGATCGCGGTCGGCGTGCTGGCTTGGGCATGGAGCGGGCTCGAAAGCGGACTCCGGGTTCCCGTCGCGGTCTACGCATTTCTACTTTCGACCACTGCGGCCACTGCGCTGGCGGTCGACCTGCGCGCCGGAATTGGCGGCTTGCTCTTCCTCTTCTCCGACGCGGTCATCGCGCTAGGGATTGCCGGCCGAGTCAACGACGGCGCAGTCACGAGCCTAACGATCATGTTCACCTATGGGCTAGCTCTGTTCTTCTTAGCGACCGCCACCGTGTGGTTGGCGGCCAAGACTGCGGGCTTTGATCCGACTCAAGCCACGGACTGCTGGCCCACCTCAGAAACCGGACCGGGCAAAATGTCCATATGAGCGACCCACGCGCCGGACTACCGGCTGAGCCGGCAGACCTAGTCGACTTGGCCGAACTCGTCGAGGCTTACTACTCGCGCCACCCAGACCCGGCCAACGTCGATCAACAGGTCACGTTCGGCACGAGTGGTCATCGTGGCTCGAGCCTGAACACTTCTTTCAACGACGACCACATAGCCGCCACCACGCAGGCGATCTGCGAATACCGGGCCGGCCAAGCGATCACTGGCCCGCTGTTCATCGGCCGCGACACGCATGCACTTTCGGAGCCGGCGTGGCAAACCGCGATCGAGGTTCTCGTCGCAAACCAGGTGGACGTTCTCGTCGACAGTCGCAACGGGTTCACGCCGACGCCAGCGATTTCTCATGCCATCTTGACCGCCAACCGAGACCGCAGCAGCGAGTTGGCCGACGGGATCGTGGTGACCCCGTCACACAATCCGCCAGCCGATGGCGGGTTCAAATACAACCCGCCCCACGGCGGTCCGGCCGACAGTTCGGCTACCGCCCAGATCGCGAACCGCGCTAACGAGTTGCTCGCTACCGGGTTAAATCAGGTCCAGCGGGTGCCGTTTGAGCAGGCCTTGGCCGCGTGCGGAGCTTACGACTTCCTCGATGTGTACGTTCGAGATTTGGCGTCAATCATCGATCTGGAAGCGATCAAGATAGCCGGAATTAGGATCGGCGCCGACCCACTCGGCGGCGCCAGCGTCGCCTATTGGGGCGAAATCGCCGATCGCTACGGCCTCGACCTGACGGTGGTCAACCCGAACGTCGACCCTACGTTCGGCTTCATGACCTTGGACTGGGACGGCAAGATCCGAATGGACTGCTCGTCACCGGACGCAATGGCCTCGCTGATCGCCGGCCGCGACCAGTTCGACATTTCGACCGGCAACGACGCAGACGCTGACCGGCACGGGATTGTCACCGCCGATGCCGGACTGATGAACCCCAACCATTTTCTGGCCGTCGCGATCGCTCACTTGTTCGGCGGGGCTCGGCCAAGTTGGCCAGCCGACGTCCAGATCGGCAAGACTCTCGTTTCGTCTTCGATGATCGACCGAGTTGCCGACGGCTTGGCCAAACCGCTGGTCGAAGTTCCGGTTGGGTTCAAATGGTTCGTGCCTGGGCTGCTCGACGGCACCTTAGGCTTTGGCGGCGAAGAGTCGGCCGGCGCCTCGTTCTTGCAGCTGGACGGAAGTGTCTGGACGACCGACAAGGACGGCATCATCCTAGCGTTGCTGGCGGCAGAGATTATGGCTACCACCGGCAAGTCACCCAGTGTGCTCTACCACGAACTGACCGAACGCTACGGTGCTCCCGCCTACGCGCGGATCGATGCTCCGGCGACGAGGGCGCAAAAGGAACGGCTCGGACAGCTAACCGCGGCCGACGTCACCGCGACCGAACTGGCCGGCGAACCGATAACTTCTGTGCTGACTGAAGCGCCGGGAAACGGAGCCAAAATCGGCGGGATCAAGGTGACCACCGAGTCCGCTTGGTTCGCCGCCCGGCCGTCCGGAACCGAAGACGTTTACAAGATTTATGCCGAATCGTTCCGTGGCGTTGAACATTTGGCCGAAGTCCAAGCCGCAGCCAAATCACTCGTTGACTCAGTTTTGAAACGTAGCTGAATCAGCCGTAGGGCCAGTTGCCTCCGCTGGCCGAAAGTCCACGGCCGAGTTCTTGGGCGCGGCGATTCCACTCCATCGCTCTGGCGGCAATCCAGTAACGCTGCTGCGCCATCAACACGGTCAGCGAGGTGCCCATTTCACGCGGGTACATCTTGCCGATGGCGACCGCAATTTCGCGAGCAGCCCTAGCGTCGTGGGCGGCATCGTGAGCGCGATCTAGCCTTACCCCATAGTGAGCGGCCACATCGCCGAGCCGTCGAGTCCCTGGCCGCTCGCGGTCAACCCCCCAGTCGAGCACGTACGGGTCGACCACCAGCAGGTCTTCCCAGTCAGGTTGGTCGAGTTCGTGTCGATCAGCCTCGGCCCGCAACAGCGTCAAATCGAAGGCCGCGTTGTAAAGGACCAAGCCGACCCGGCGAAGGACGAGGTCCTGCACCCAAGAGAGCACCGGCCGAAGTGCCTGCGCCGACATCGGCGCCCTCACCAAGTCCGAGTCCGTAATTCCGTGGATGTCGGCCGAGGAGTCCGGGATCGGTACCCCCGGATTGACCATGCCGATGAAGTCTCCGCCAACGTCAGAAAGTGCCGCGAAACTCACGATGCGGTCGGTTCGCGGGTTTACGCCCGTGGTCTCAAAATCGAGGGCCGCCAAAGGCCGGTTGAACCAGGCCGCCGGATCGCCTTCAATCGGCGGCAAGACGTTCTTTGCGCGTCGCCCCGGGCCCGACCGTTTCGGTTCAGTCGGCGGGTTCGCGGACGCTTCAGGCATTTGGCCCATCCTCTCGGGGTTCAAACTTTCGCTGATCTGCTTCAGCCGCTTGGTCAGCAATTGTCGACTTCAGGTTTGACAGTTCGGTTTTGCGCCGCCGAGAAGAAGCCAAAATCCCCGCCAACACAAGGGCCGCCACCACGCCGAGAGTCGCCCCGATCAAACTCGCCCATCTAAAACCGGGCGCTTCAACGTCAAAGATACGTTCCCCCGCATGAGCGGATGCAGTCGTCCCCAGCACCACCCACAGAGTCAGCCAATTGGGCAGAGCCACCAGCAAGCCGACAAGGACTACGACTGGCTTGAACGGCCAAGCAACTTTCGGCCGACGGGCCTGCCAGGCAATCATCACCGCAAAGAAGGAAAACACCGAGCCGTAGAACAGGCCCCACGCGATCCCGGCGGACATTCGCCCGTCGACGACCCGGCCAACACGTTGCGCCCAAGCGCGCGGGGCGTACGCCGAAAGGACTTGAAAGAAAATGACGACGGCGACCACGATGACGAGCGAAACTACTAATCGCCGAGCCCAAATCTCGACGGAACTTCGCGCGCCCGGACCTTTACCCGCCGGCTGAGTAGAAGTGTCGGAACGCTCTAACTCAGCCATGTGAACCATTGTGACACTTGCGTGTCCGTAGATCGAGAAGCCACTGAGATAGAATCAGTCCCGAGTCCATGGTCTTCCTCGTAACGCTGCACTTTGTCGCTGCAGCGGGAGCGCCTGCCCTCGTCAAGTTACTGGACCGGCGAGCGTTCCTAGTTTTGGCTCTTGCCCCAGCCATTTCCTTTAGCTGGCTGCTCGCCCCCGCCGTTCGGGCAACCAGCGACGATCCGACCTACGAACAGTATTCTTGGATACCGGGAATTGGCCTAAATCTTGACTTCACTCTCAACACGCTCAGTGCCGTGCTGGCCTTGTTGGTCACCGGCGTCGGTGCGCTCGTGCTGGTCTATTGCGCTTGGTATTTTCGGCCAAACGACCCGGAAATCTGGCGATTCTCCGGCGTTTTGACTGCGTTTGCTGGCGCCATGCTTGGCCTGGTCTTGGCCGACAACCTGTACGTGCTTTATGTGTTCTGGGAACTCACCACGGTGCTTTCCTTCCTGCTGATTGGACACAATCCAGAGCGCCGCGCAAACCGCCGAGCCGCGATGACGGCCTTGCTGGTGACCACTTTTGGCGGCCTGGCGATGTTGATCGGCCTGGTGGGATTGCACCAGCTGACCGGCACTGCCCAAATCAGTGAGATCCTCGCAAACGCCCCCTCCCCGAGCACGGCACTTACCGTTTCGGTGTCGCTAATCTTGGTCGGGGCGATCTCTAAGTCGGCCTTGGTCCCGTTCCACTTCTGGCTACCCGGCGCGATGGCCGCGCCCACTCCGGTGAGTGCCTACCTGCACGCCGCCGCGATGGTGAAGGCCGGCGTCTACCTCGTGGCATTGCTGGCGCCGACGTTCGCAAGCACGCCAGGTTGGCGCCCAACCCTAGTTGGACTCGGCATCGCCACCATGCTGATCGGTGGGCTGCGAGCACTTCGCCAATACGACATCAAGCTGCTGCTGGCCTACGGCACGGTCAGCCAACTTGGCTTCCTGATCGCGGTGGTCGGGGCCGGCACCCAATCGGCGGCCTTCGCCGGTTTGGCGATGGTGTGCGCACACGCGCTGTTCAAGTCCTCGTTATTCCTCGTGGTCGGCGTGATCGACCGTTCGGTAGGAACTCGCGACTTGCGCGACCTGTCTGGCATGCGAGCCGCGCGGCCGATGCTATTTATCACCACCGTCATTGCTGCTGCTTCGATGGCAGGCATTCCGCCCACGTTGGGCTTCACCGCCAAAGAGGCAGCGCTCACGGCCTTCGCTGACCTTGGGGCCGACCTTGGCTGGGGCGGCTGGGGCAACTCGGCGCTCGTCGGCATCGTGGCTGGCTCGATTCTGACCACGGCCTACTCCGCCCGATTCGTTTGGGGAGCGTTCGCCAACAAGCCCGGTGTCGAGCCCTGCACCCCTCGAGATTTCTCGCCAGCCTTCACCGCCGTGCCGGCGATCCTGGCTGGGTTCAGTTTGGTTGGCGGACTCTCTGGCCCCTACCTGACTGAGCACCTTTCGACCTATTCGAGCCAGTTCCCGGCCGGAAAGCATCATGGGGTGCTGACTCTCTGGCACGGGCTAACGCCTGCCGTTGGCCTGTCGGCAGTGTGCCTCGTCGGCGGCCTGCTTTTGTTCTACTGGCGCCGACCAGTGGCGGCCGCCCAACACGCGCTGGTAGATCGACTGCCGCTGCCCGAGGCCGAGCGCGGCTACCAACTTGTCATGCGCGGCCTCGACCGACTCGCGATCGAAGTCACGGCAAGGACGCAACGGGGTTCCCTGCCGGTCTACCTCGGCATCATCATGATCACTTTGGTGCTGGTCCCCGGTGTCGCCCTAGTGCAGGCTTGGCAGAAGCCAGCTATCTACTTGGCCGACAACCCACTTCAACTTGTTGGCGCGACCTGTATCGTCACCGCGGCCGTTTTGACCGTCCGCTCACGCGGTCGAATGCGTGCGGTGCTGCTGCTCGGGGTAACCGGTTACGGGACCGCAATCTTGTTTGTTGCCCATGGCGCCCCCGACCTAGCCCTCACCCAAGTCCTAGTCGAAACCTTCGTCCTAGTCACCTTCGTGCTCGTGTTGCGGCGCTTGCCGCCGTTCTTTTCTGATCGCCCATTCAACCTGTCTAGGTGGGTTCGAGTCAGCATCGGCGGCACCGTTGGACTAGCAGTCTCCGGCTTCGCGGTGGTCGCAGTAAACGCGCGCAGTAACACCCCAATTTCGGCCCACTGGGCCGGGCCGGCCTATGAGTACGGTGGCGGCAAGAACATCGTCAACGTCGCTCTCGTCGACATTCGCGCGTGGGACACCATCGGCGAGTTGAGCGTTCTGGTCGTTGCCGCAACCGGCATCGCCAGCCTCATCTTCTTGTTGACAGACCGCTCGGCCAAGACCGAACGGCCACCGCAGATCGCCACAGCGGACTCCACCTCGTGGCTGGCCGCGAACTTGCCCGAACAACGCCGCTCAATCGTCTTCGAAATCATCACCCGGTTGATTTTTCATACGGTGGTTGTCTACTCGATCTACCTCATGCTCTCGGGCCACAACTCCCCCGGCGGCGGCTTTGCCGGCGGACTGATCGCCGGACTCGCCCTGATGATCCGCTACCTTGCCGGTGGCCGCGAGGAACTCGACAACGCGGCGCCAATCGATGCCGGCGTCGTCCTTGGCTTGGGCTTGGCTACCGCTGCGCTTGCCGGCTTGATACCCACCTTGGTTGGTGGCGAGGTCCTACAAAGTGCCATTTTCGACGTCTCCATTCCGCTGCTGGGCGAACTTCACGTGGTGACCTCGGTGTTCTTCGACATTGGCGTCTACCTCGTGGTCGTGGGCCTGGCCCTAGACGTCTTGCGCAGTCTTGGCAGCGGCATCGACGACCACATCGAGACCGAGAATGCCGCAGCGAAAGCGCAGGTGAATTCATGAGCGCGAACCTTGCCTTAATCGCAGTCGTCGGCATCTTGGTCGCCGCCGGCGTTACCTTGGTGCTCGAGCGGAGCCTGACGCGAATCTTGATCGGGTTCGTCCTGATCGGCAACGGCCTAAACGCACTGTTCCTAGTGGTTTCAGGTCCGGCCGGAGCCGCGCCGATCCTCGGGATAACTGACGAACCCATGTCAGACCCACTCCCTCAAGCAATGGCTTTGACTGCGATCGTGATCTTGCTGGGAACCACCGCGTTTGGACTTGCCTTGGCCTATCGAGCTTGGCAGTTGACCGGCACCGACGACGTCCAAGACGACCTCGAAGACGACCTGATCCGTCGACGTGCCGAACGCGATCTGGCCTCGGCGACCTTCGACGACGGTGACGACACTCAACTTCCCGATGAGGCCTACGAGGGGAGCGACCAATGATCGACACCCTGCTAAACCAACTGGTCCTCGCGCCGGTGATCCTGCCGCTTCTCGGCACCGGCTTGTGCCTCGCTTTCGGCCGGCTTGCGGCCGCTCAACGACTGATCAGCATCATCATCTTGTCGCTGAGCGTCGCGGCTGCGGCAACTTTGCTGTTCAGGGCAGACAAATACGGGCCGCAGTCTTTCAATGTTGGTGGTTGGCCCGCCGACATCGGCATAAGTTTGGTAGCCGATCGCTTCAGCGCTCTACTGCTGCTGACTTCGTCCATCGTGACGTTGTGCGTGCTGATGTATTCGATCGGCCAAGGCATCGTCGAGTTCGGTCGCGACACTCCGCTTTCGGTCTTCTATCCGACCTTTTTGGTGCTGAACGCTGGCGTCTCCAACGCGTTCTTGTCGGCAGACCTCTTCAACCTATTTGTCGGTTTTGAGGTCCTGCTGGCTTCGTCATTTGTGCTGATCACTCTTGGCGGTACCGAAGCCAGAGTCCGATCAGGGACGATCTACATCGTCATCTCGTTGGTTTCCTCTGCGCTCTTCTTGATCTCGGTTGCGGCCGTCTACGCAGCGACCGGGACGGTGAACTTCGCGCAACTTGCTCAGCGAATCCCCGAACTCAATCCGGACGTCGCCCTCCTTTTGCAGCTGCTGCTGTTGGTCACTTTCAGCGTGAAGGCGGCGGTCTTCCCGCTTTCGGCGTGGCTCCCCGACTCCTACCCAACCGCGCCAGCTCCAGTCACGGCGGTGTTCGCGGGCCTGCTGACCAAGGTCGGCGTCTACGCCATTTTGCGAACCCAGACGCTACTTTTCCCCGGCGATCAGGCCAAGACGCTCTTGCTTTGGGCGGCGATCCTGACAATGGTGATCGGCATCTTGGGCGCAATCGCCCAGTCAGACATCAAACGTGTCCTTTCGTTCACTCTTGTCAGCCATATCGGGTTCATGCTCTTTGGTATTGCTATTGGTTCTGAACTGGCCATCGCCGGCGCAATCTTCTACATCGTCCACCACATCACGGTGCAGACGACGTTGTTCCTCGTGGCCGGACTAGTCGAGTTCCGGTCCGGGACCACCAACTTGGATCTGCTCGGGGGCCTAGCTCGGCACGCCCCACTGCTCGCGCTGATGTTCTTCGTGCCCGCGATGAACTTGGCCGGGATTCCCCCGTTCTCTGGATTCCTAGCGAAGTTGGCCATTCTTCAAGGCGGTGCGGCCGACGGAACCCCACTCGCATTTGCGGCCGTTGTTGCCGCAATCGCGACAAGCCTGCTCACCCTCTACGCCATGGCCAAGATTTGGAACCGCGCGTTCTGGCAACCCCTAGGCGAATACGAGGCCGACACCCCTGTTCCGCTGGCTCCAGAAAGTGCCGGCGGCTCCCTTTACGGCGGCAGCGGGGTTTCGACCATGACGCAACGCGAAACCAGCTGGACCGAGGCAAGCGAGGATGCTCGGTTGCCTCTTCGGATGGCACTACCAACGGTGGCCCTTGGCGCAGTGATGTTGTCGTTGACGCTGCTAGCAGGGCCGATGTTCCAACTCTGCGAACGCGCTGCCGTCGAACTCTCAGATCCGACGAGCTACATCCAGGCGGTGTTGGGCAATGCCTGAACGCGTTCGCGGACTAAGGCTCTGGCACGTTCCGGTGCTCGTGTGGCTGACCTTGATTTGGGTGCTGCTCTGGGGAGAACTGAACCCCATAAACCTTGTGAGTGGCGTGCTCGTCAGTTGCCTCGTTGTCGCGATCTTCCCGTTCCCCCACGTATCGGTTTCTGGTGCGTTCAGACTGTGGCCAGCAGTGGTGCTGGTCGCGCGATTCTTGGTCGACCTGGTTATCGCCAGCTTTCATGTTGCCTGGCTTGCACTTCGACCCGGCGCACCACCGCGAAGCGCCGTGATTCGAATCGACCTAGTCAGTTCGTCGGAACTGCGCCAGACCCTAACCGGTGAACTCATCTCACTGGTGCCCGGTTCTTTGCTAATCGAACTGGACTCAGCTGGAAGGCGACTGTGGCTGCATGTGCTGGACTGCAAAGACACCGCCGACGCCGATTCAGCACGACTTAAAGCACGGGCACAGGAACATCGACTGCTAAAGGCAATCGGCACCGACGCCGAAGTTGCCGAGAGCGAACGACGACTTCAGGAGGGCTCATGACCGCTGTTGGGATAGTTTGCGCGATCCTGCTGGGACTTACCGGCATGCTCTGCATGTTCCGGATCGTGCGGGGTCCAACCATGCTCGACCGCACGGTAGCGGCCGATGTCTTCGTGGCCGCCTGCGTGGGTGCGATCGGAGTCGAAGCGGCACTCGGTAAACACAGCACAACCTTGCCGATTCTGATCGCGCTGGCGCTGGTTGCTTTCCTTGGCTCGGTGGCCGTCGCTCGCTACGCCGGTTCGAAAGCCGGGGCTGGCCGATGAACCTCGAACTTTTCCGAGACTTGCTTTCGGGAACTTTGCTGATAACCGGGGCGGGCTTCGCTTTTGTTGCTTCGGTCGGTGTTGTGCGGTTC
>Ga0209608_1001584_pt1 | contig 18361 bp, 5 predicted proteins | sample AD_UKC130_MetaG_FD_184428 | JGI IMG/M metagenome (GOLD analysis project Ga0209608, IMG submission 184428) | Active sludge microbial communities of municipal wastewater-treating anaerobic digesters from Canada - AD_UKC130_MetaG (SPAdes) (version 2) | ecosystem: Engineered > Bioreactor > Anaerobic... | reverse complement strand
TTTGAACCATCTTTTATTGTGAATTAATTTTGATGTGTAACTTTGAATAATTATGTACCTTACAATACAAAGTTTTACTCTGTAGGTGATTATGTTGTGTCAATATTTAATATAGGTGTTTATGATGTATCTTTTTATACTTAGAATTAATTTTAATTTTCAACTGATACTCTTGTAATACCATTTAACCACAATTTTTTGTTTGTTGTAGTATCTACTTTAAATACTGTATTTGGTGTTGATTATGTATCTTCAATTATAAATTATTATTAATTGTTTTAAGAAATTTTTTGTGTACCTTTTAATATAATACTTTAGTTAGTTGTATCAACGGTTAAGATTTATTGATTTGATGTATTCATGATTTTGAGTTATTCACTATTATCTGTTTTTACATATAGTTTAGAATTTATATTTACTTATGGTGTTTATGTATCAACTTATAATACATTTATATCTGTTTGTTAATCTTAATTACGTGTTTTAATTATAAATGTATCTTGATTATTTTATATAGGTTGAATTGTAACACTACCATTAGTACCTGTATCAACATTTAACAATACTTTATCTTGTCCATTTTATACTTATAACTATGGACTTTAGGTTTTTGTTATTATTGTTTGATCTTGTATTTTTAACATTTAATTTATTTGTGTTTGTTAATCAAATGTTATTTTAGGTGTGTTAGTATTAATTGTAAATACAACATTAGATGAATCTTTTTGTACTTTAAATTATTAATTATTTTATTATTCTATTAATTATGTACCATATACTGTTTATTGTTATGTTTTATTAGATGAATTACCAATATTTACAGTTTTATCTGTTGTGTTTACTGTAAATTATGTATAATTTTATAGGTTATTTTTAATAGTCAATTATTAATTATCTTATTGAATAGTTTCTTAGTTATTAACATTTAAAGTACCATTTAAAGTTATAGTTTAATCTTTATTTGTTTAATTACCAATTGTTAATGATTTTTATATTGTATCTACTGTTTAGAATGTTATATCAGAATTATCTTTAATAGTTAATTATTAACCTTGATATTTGATTGTTGTTTATCCTTTGATTGTTGTGGTACTATCCACATCTAACGTGTTTGATATATGTTATTATCCAGTTACTTCTAATTCTTTTGAATTTGATGTAAGTGATTATGTATTTATTCCTACTTTTTTGTTTTATGTATCAACTAAGAAAACTGTATTAGAAACATCTTTTCTTACTTTTAATTAATTAATTTAGTTTATTGTAAACAGTCCATTACCTTTAACATCAAGAGTTTATTATTATTACGTTGTTTAATCAGAAGGATTTACAATTAACTTTTTATCATGTGTTACAATAACCTATGGTGTATTACTATCAGAAATAGTACCCGTTTGTGTAGTATAAATTTACAGGTTTTATTTTGGTTATTATATGTCTGTTTAATCAATAATATACTATTAGATACCTTATAAGTCTTTCATGTTTTGTTAGAATGATGGTGTGGTTTTTTGAATATCACCTTTAAATATCAAACCAGTACCAAATTTTTGTTACGTTTAATTTGTTGTTGATGTATTTTCATGTACAATAGTTAATGGAAATTAAATATTCTAATTATTAGAATCTTTTTGACGAACTTCTAATATACTTAATGGTGAACTATTATCTGTTGAACCTATTTACAATTAATTAGGTATTGACACATTACCATTAACATCAATGATTAATCTGTCATTAGAGTTTTAATTAATTTATGGTGAATTTATATCTTGATTCCAACCAAAATTTTGTGTAATTCTGAATTAGTATTAATTACCCCATTTTTATAATGTATTATTACGTGTATTATTATATCCTATTTACCATGTTTACTGACCTGTTTCTGTTATTTACAATTGTGGTGTAAATCTTAATGATGGTAAATATTGTCCTTATTATTACGAACCCTATTAGATATTAAGAACAATACCTTAACTATGGTCTCCGTTTTAATTCTATATTTCTAATTATGGTTTATATTAATTTTATTCAGATGTATTGTTAATAATTCTTTATAATCCGTTAAACTATGTTTGAACAAAACCTTCAATTTGTTATTCACCGAATACATGAAGGTTTTTAGTAGGTTATTAATTAGTTTAGACATTAATTCCAATCAAACTACCAAGAGTTTAATTATATACAGAATATATTTATTAATTGTCTGTAGAAGGATTTATGTTTGTACCAACTTATTTTGATACGTAAATTCTCAATTACGGTTACACATTTTAATTAATTGTAACATATTCTTATCTTAATTATTATGTATCAACTATTGTACCATTTGTTTAGGTACTTTCATTTTGAAATAGAATACCTGTACCAAATCCACTTTATTATGTACCACTTAACTTTTCATTGTATATTTTCAAACCATATATAACATCGTTTTAATTTTGGTATGTTCTAAATACATGTGATGATGTACCTGAAACAGATATATTTTGTTATTAAAATTTAAAATAAAAATCCTAATTTGTATTATCATATTATTCAAATTTACCTGTTTATTTTGTTATTCTGTCTGTTGTATTTATATTAAAAACGTCTTAGTATTATGAACCATAATAACCTTGAACAGTAAATGTTTATGTATTTGTTGTTTTATTTGGATGTATAATTACTTTATTGTTTGATGTATCCAATGTAAATAATTAATCTTATGTACTATTTTATTTAACATTCAATTATGTAGGTGATTGTGTTTGAATAGAAACGTCTTATTAACTAACAATAACATTTCCTTGAAATATTGATTGTCCTGTTGTTATTTTTAATTAATATTTATTATCAATTAAATTATTTTAATTTATTTCAAGTGGTTAATATGACGTTAGTTTATATTTTGAATTATTAAGGTCAATTACACTTTCTTCTATTTAAGATGGTTAAATAAAACCACTTTATAAAAACTTTGTTAATCTATTAGATATTGATTTATAATCATTAGGTATTGTTGTTCTACCTTATTATAGTATTTAATTATTAGGTACATACTCAAATTATTCGATTTTATCGAGTGAAACAGATTAATTTTCAACATATACAACAATTTGGTAATATTTAATATTACTATTAAATTTATATGGTTATTCAACTGTTTATACATCAAGATTTGTTTATTATGTTAATGTTGTTGTATTATCAACAAATCCAGATTTTGAAATAGATGTTTCTATTACTTACAATGATTAATTATCAATTAATGTTATTTATTTTGTTTTTAATGTATTATAATCGGATAGAACCTAACTAATGTCTTAAATTTATGACCCGTCTTATTATATATATTAATCATCTTATTAGTTCCTACCTATCAGACCGACAAATACTTTACCTTATGGTGATTATTGTAAGGATTTTTATTTAATTATTTATTTGAAGTACATTTGTTTATCAAAATCGATAGGAAAAGATTCTTTAGTTACTAATTATATTTTATTTGAACTACCTGAATTTATAACTAAAGATTTACCACCAAGTGTTTTTTATGATGTAGTATCAAATGATATTGTTTACTATTAGACATTTGGAGTAAAGAATGAAAATAATTATTCAACTTAGTTAGTATCTTATAAATCAAATTAGAATCTTTTATTTACTTATGTTACTTTCCAGTTTTAATCTTATATAAGTTCATTTTGTTCTATTCTTTCAAAGTCTGTATAATATATTGACTATGATTAATCATATTGTATATTTGGTTTTCGTTTCTAAATATTCTTTATTATTAATTACATATATATTCACCTCACATCTTTTATATATATAAATTTTTAATATATAAAATATAAAATACACCTTTAATCAAAAATAAGTTTTACACAATATACAATTTTATCTAAAAAGTATACTAAATAATATGATATAATTATAATTTTATTACATTTTAATAAAATATATAAAAATAGTAAAAAACTTAATATAGGAAAATATGTAAATTTTATACCAAAAAGGTTAGTAACTAAACGGTATATAGATTTGTATACTAAAAAGGTATAAAATATAAATAATATTTAATAAAGGAGATGACATATTGTGTAATACATACCACAAACATTCAATGATTATAAATCAAATTTACTTTTATATATTAAAGAAAAATATTAAATTTCTGATATACCACAAGATAGTTAAATGTAAATACTTGTTGATTAATTATCATATACATAATAATATCTTAAAGAAAATATTGATTCATAATTTTCTGAAATGTTTTTGGATTCTTAAACAGATTAATAAAATATCAAATCAATATTGTCAATCTATCCGTATGAAAGAGTATATTAAATTCCATCAACATAAATTATTACAATGAGATTAGGATATGAATTTGTACAAAATTTAATATATAATTAGAATGAAGATTCTATTATAGAAATAGATATTCCTGATGAAGTACAATTATAATAAAACAATGTTATATATCAAACTGTGTAAACTAAAATAATAATTCACTATGATGAATTAATTAATAAAACTGAATATGATAATATTAAGTTCTATTAGGTACAATATACGAATAAACAAAATAATAATTTTAGAGTTGAATATAATTATTAAAATTCAAAAAACTATAATAAGTTTAGAATTGATACATAAGACGAAATATTAATTCCACGTTCATTAAGATAAACTATTGTAACAGATGAGAATAAAGAATATGAATTACGTATATAATTATCATACGACGAATTGTATAGATATATAACAGAAGGTAATATATAATAATTACTTGAATACAATGAACAATAAAAACAGTTTGAGTTAATAATATAACCATTTTGGAATCAAATATTTCCATCAGGACAATTAAGACTTACATATTCTGTGACACAAGGATAAGTTAATATATAATAATACTAAATAAATGAATTTCTATTTTCATCGGGTGTTGATGAAATACAAAAAATACATGTTAAATATACAAACAAACAAAATAAATCTATAGATGTACCGATTAATTCAATATCTACACAAGTAGAAATATATAACTAATAATAGTAATCAAAAGGAAAAAACACAGAAACAATAGAAGAATATTAATATAATTAAATTCAATATAATAAGACAAATCATAGATAAGTAACGTATGATGATTATATTTAATTGATTGAAATGTTTTTATCACAATAATAGTAACAATATAAATATATATATAACGTTTAATAAGAACCAGGGTAATTTTAAAACACAGTAAAAGTATATTTATAATTATATGATTAATAAAATGAATTAGTTGATTAAAAAACAAATTAAGATTTTAGTATGATATAAGAATCGTTATAATATTATCTTTCAAATTTAAGTTTGTTTGGTGTTAATGTTATTGTGTTACCATAAAAAATTGTTAAATTAACACTAAAAGGAAAAATATCATACAATTAGAATGTTTAAACACAATAACAGATAATATAATAATTGTAAAAAGTTATTTCACAGTTAGACTACAAAACAGTATTTAAAAGTATTAAAGGGAAAATTGATGTATAATAAAATCAGTCAAAAATAATTTTAACAATATCCGATGTTGTTAAGTAACTTAATCAGGTTATTGGTTCAGGAATATTATCATAAGATTTAACATTATAAATAGTACAAACAATTGGTACAACTACGGTATTATCTGAAAAGAACTTGTACTAAACGTTTGAACCATATGAATTTTTTGAATTTATCCCTTAATACGAAATGATAACAAAATATATAACATTGAATTAGGTTTCGTTGTGAGAGGTGAATTAATTTGGATATACAATAATTATATACTACATATAACGATATATTACAACAAATAGGATAAAATGATAAATCTGATGAATTAATAAATTAACTAAATAAACGTATCGTAGAATTGGATACGGTAATTGATTTTTTGAATTAAATGTTAGTAGAATCTATAAATTCACAATAAAAAGATTAGAAACTTCAAAAAATATAATTATTGATTGATGAAATTAAACAAATATATGATATTTATATATAGTTAGTACAGGAAAAACGATAATAAAGTACAAATCTACAAGATAGATAAAAGTATTAATTTAATAAATAAATGGATATACAAAAAGAAATGTCTAAAAATAATTTAGAAAATTAAATCGGTGTTGAAACTACATAGTAATCACAGTAATAACAATTAAAAATAGTAACAGACATATTTAAATTATAAGATACGTATTTAAGAAAAAGTAGTGACCAAAGATAATCTGAATATATTAATCATTTCTTAGAATATATATTAAATAATTTGACGTATTAAAATGAAGATGAATAAGAATAATAATTAGACGAATTAAATGAAATTCAATTGAATTAAAATACAATTGAAACAAATATTGAAACAAATAATGATGTTCAAAATAATGTTGATGAATAATAATAACAGTTAGATGAAATGATTGATAAAAACACTGACAATAATGTAATTAATCTTGAACAAATAGAAGAAGTAGATTAATTTGACTATATCAATAACAAAAACATTATAAATGAAGAAGAAAAATCTAATGGAATTGATAAAATTATGAATTTATTTGATACTAATAATTGAGGTGAGAATATGTAAGATACATCAACAGATATGGAAAGTGTTGGTTCACTTACTGGTGTATATAATAATCCTGAACGTGTTTTAAAATTACCTAAACTATCAATAAATCAATTTTAATTGAAATTGTATTTTTATTCAGATTAATTAGAAACGAATAAAAAAGACAAAGAAGGAAATAATTTGAGTACTATAATATAATCGTGTTATAATACTATATTTGATTAAGTAAAAACAGAATAAGATAATGAGTAAATAGAATAATTAACTAAGGATTTTTAACATAGAATTAATAGTGTTACTATACCTAATTTAACAATAGAAAAAGAAGGGTAATAATTACACATGTAAAAATTTTAATATTAAAAAGATATAAAGATTGATGATAAGTTAGAAATATCATTTACAGATACAGATAATTTTTAGTATCGTAATTTTCTTATTAAATGGATGAGATTGTTTCAGTTTATGTAAAATAGATTTAATTATAATTAAAATTAATTCTAAAAAATATATGTGTATTATCCTTTAACACCAATAAAATAAAATAGTAAATAATTAATTTAACAACATATATTTGAAGGAAGTTTTCCAACATCTATATCAGAATTACCAGTTGATCCAACATATGAATTAATTGATATGAAATAAACTTTTTCGTTTTTTAAATATTCATATAACATACATTTCAATACTTTTTAAAATACAGAAAATAAAACGTTTATTGAATTGATTAATAATACTGTCTTTTCAATTAATGAAAATGAATATCTTTCTATTATTTGATTATATTTGAGGTGATGTATATATGTAACTTTCAAATGAATTATAAAATTTTTATATTAATATAAATTAATAAACAAGTAAATATAGATAAGTATTAATACCAAATTCAACTTTCATATAAAATTTTTTAGATATAATAGAAATAAATAAAAATAAAACAAATGTACAAATGTAAAGATATTTTGATTATATATATGATAATTTTATTGATGTTTTTTTAGAAATTTTTTAATATAAAGATATATTAAAAGATAAAAAAAATCTATTACTATAATTATTGTAAATGTCAGTAAAATCTGTAACATTTAATACTACAGAAATGGAAATGTAGAATTTAAATGATTATGTAATACCAAACAAAGTACCACATTTCTAAATAAATAAATTAAATGATTTATCTATCACATTTTCAGATTACGAAGGATTACCTATAACTAATTTTTGGTTATCATATATTATGAAATCGATGTTCGATTAAAGTTAAAATTAAAAACGTGGTTAATTTTTATAATAAAGTAAATATAAGTTTGATTTTATAATTGTATTATAACCAGATTCAGAAATATTTTATAATTTAATATATAATGTACTTCAAACAATTCGACTTTAAGATATAAGAGGTTTTTAATTATAAGATATGACAAGAATTGTTGAATAATATTAACCAGATCAAAAATATGTGAATGTTATAGGTTAATTTCCAACATCAGTTAGTTCATTATCAGAAATTGACGTCAATTCAACCGAATTAATAGATAACGTTGAAGTAACATTTTCAACTGATAATATTATTGAATATTGAAGTTCCATAATTTGATACAAAATTAATAAAATTATTATTTTTTGTGAATAAAAAAGAACGAGAGAAAAAATCTCCCGTTCTTTTTTTACATTATATATAAATCAACCGATATCAATTGAATATTCGTTCATAGAAATATTAATAGTTTATTATTCTGATGGTTTTTGTCCATATTAAACTTAATAACCTTTACCGATTAATTGATCTTTTATTTACGATATTAATGTTTTTGTATCTGTGTCTTATAACACATTATCCAACCAGTACTCAAAATGTTCAACAGGTACACTCAATTTTCTATAATTAGGTATTGATTGTTTCTTTATTTGAGGATAATAAAAATAATACTCTTGAACAAAATGATACATATCATCTTCTTTTGTTTACGTTAATTTTATGTACATTATTTCGTTTCCCATATTTACATTTTACATATAAACTCCCCCTTTTAAAAATCAATAATTAATCTACTGAATACAACATTATACTAAATTTTGTTACTTTTCTATTTGATATATTTCTTTATCTGTAATAATTGAAACACCTTATTCGTTATATAATTTAGAAATATAATCAAATTAAGTTGAGAATTATAGTTACAATTAAATGATAACATTCCATCTATTTTGTTAATTTTATTCTTGATTTAGTACATTTACAATTATATCATCTATAACATTTTGGTCTATAGCAGAAACAATTTATTCTACTACTTTAAATAGTATTTAATCGATACTATTTTATCCGTATTACAATTGATTATTTATATTTACAATCATATTGTTCTAAATTATTTACATATTTCCTAATATTTGATTTACTAATGTATCTGTAGAAGGTAAATTATACAGTTAATTAATGTTAAATTCTGTTTATAGATTAGTTGAAACATTAACAGATTATTATAATTATTATAATATAGTTGAGTAGTATTTTGGTATATATTAATTATTTGTCTGTTTTAATTAAATTTAATTATATGAACCTATTATTTTATTGAATATATCTTTATTTATGAATTATAATGACAATTAGTGATATAATTATGATGATGTGATTATTATCTAAGAATTATTTAATAGATTTTGTGTTTCATCAACTTAGTATTTAATTAATGGTGATTACTATTATTATGTTTAATTTATTTATGAAAACTGTTAAATTTATGGAAACCTAAATTGTGATATTGGTTATACTTGATATAATATTAAGAATGATTAATCATATAATTTTGGTAATTGTTGTGGATCAATTAAAAACATAGAACAAATATATTCAATTTGTTGTGTATTTGTTTAAGGGTCAATATAAGTGTTTTTATAATCGTATGGATTAATAATATATTTTTATTACAAATCCATAATTTTTGATTATTATTATGTATCATTTACACTTATCTATTATAAATATTATTGTTTTAATTGTTTGTATATAACAGGTATTTATATTTAATACTGTTTGTTATATTAAGTTTTGAATATAAAGTCATCATGTGGATTAAAACTTAACATTTTTAACTTAGTTAGTAAAGGTTGATATACATATAAATTTTCTACATAAGATATTTTAGGTAATCGAATTTGGTATTGAACATAAATATCACGTTGTGAAATTTAATTAAAATTCATATGTTACACTTTATATTTATTTTATGATTTTGATTATTTAAATTGAACAATATCAATAGATGGTGGTATAATTCGTTTTCTTGTTACTTTATCTACTTCAAATACTTCCTTTTTGAAATTCATTAAAACAACTTTTTATTAATATTTTTGTGTTTAAACATGTTAAATTTGTACAACGTGAGATTTTACTTGTTATGTGTTTAAGTTTTGTTCTAATTCATTATCTTATTAGATTTCTCTGAAAATTTTATTGTAATATTCTACAATTTATTAGTAATATTGTGTTATTTCTTATATTGGAAGTAAAATTTTGTTCTGTCCTTATTATTTATTAATTTCATTTTTAATAAAATTAACTTGTTTTTCTACATTTTTCTATATATCATATGTATTCTTAATATCAGTAATATTGATTTACATATTAATAAGTTATTGAAATTACAAATCACCTTAATATAAAGACCAACGTGGTATAATTTCAGTTGTAATTGATAGATTTTTAATAATACTACGAATAAATTCTATTAATTTTTGTTCATAGTCTCTTGAAAGATAAGTATATTATTTTATTTAGTCTGATTATCTTGATTAATATTAGAAATCACCAATTTATTTTATAGAAAAATACATTTAAATACATAATAATATAATATCAAGTAAATCATCATCAATATCACTATTCATTTTTACATAATTTGTTATATTTTGTACAGAATCTTAATTAAACAATTATGATATAACTGAAACCCAGTCATATGTTTATAATAATTCATACATGTTTTTTCCAAATTACGATTATATATATTAAACTAATATATTATATACTTCTTGTTATCTTGATGGTGATACTAAGTAAATAATTAAAAAGAATTTGTATATTTCCAATTATTAATCAATTTCTTTCAATATCTGTTATACATTAGAATAATTTGTTACATTAATATTAAAAATATCTTTCAACATTTTTTTAACAATATTATCAGTAGATGTTAAGAAATCTTTTTCTATATCCGAAACATCTTTTTATACCAATTATTAAATATATGAATTTAAATTATCTGAAATACCTAAATTAATTTACGATAGATTTGGAATATTAGGTAATTGTGATAATATTGTTGAGATTTCGTCAGATGATTAGTTAGATAATTATTAAACAAATTAAAATTAATCATGAGTAAATATAGTATTAGTATATAAATCACAGATTATCTTATAAAGACTTTCTAAGATTTATACTTTAAACATTATTTATTATTCATTTTCAAATGAAATATTAAATGTGTTTGTAATAATATTATTTAATTATATAATGTTTGTTTTTTTCTTTTATAATCCTATATTATACAAATTTTTAATTGATTCACTTATTTTTATAATACTTTAATTTGGTATTGTTTAAATAATATCAGTTATAAATGTTTTCATAACATTTTCTATTTCATATATATATTTTGATTGTTATTTAGTATTTGATATTTATAATATATCAAAATCACTATTAAAATCTATCTTTTCTGTGTTTGAATAGTTTGTTTGTTTAACTAATTGAATAGTTTATTGTTATATTTGTTCATAAACGTAAAGTGAAACGATGTTTTAATAATCTTACATTTATGGTATATTATTAAAGGACATAAAATCGATTTTTTATAATGGTACGAAAATAAATTCTAAATTCATATCTGTAATATTGTCATTTTAATATATATCAAAATATTTGAAATAATCAGAAAAAGATACCATGTTATATGTTGTTATTTGTTGTTTATCCATTTTGTTCTAAAATAGTATGTTAAGAAATTAATTTTGTTGTTCATTCATATTTATAGTTCTTGTATTTTAATTTAAATAACCTATTATTTTTTATTTTGGATTTGATTAATATTAAAAATTATGTTAGAAATCAATAATACCAGGAAGTTATATAACTTTATCAAATAGTAATTGTTGTTTTTATATTCTTTTTTACTATACCTTGATGTTATAAGTATCTATATTGTTTTAGTATTTACCGATTTTGACAAAAGAATCTTAATTTTATTTTTATACATCTAAAATACTTAGTTCTTCAGGTTATATTTAAATAAAAAATCCAAATACCTGTTGTTATGATAACGATTAAATTGGTATTTTTATATTTTTTGGTATGTATATATCAAAATCTATTCCAAGATAATGGATATTCATTTCAATATCACTTGTTGGTTTAAGATATTATAACGGTAAATTAGTATCTTTGTTTACTACAAATTCTAATTATTAATTACTATTACTTATTTAAAAATTATCAATACTCAATTCTTGTTTTATTATTTCTTGTTAAACATATAGTCTACGTTTCTATTATTCCTATTATTAATTTTATAGAATAGGTTCAAATTCAGAATTATACTCATTCTATATATATTATAGATTATTTGGTTGTAAATATTTTTAATAAAATTATCTTTAAATAAAACTATTATCATATTAAGGATTTTTTTCAATTATTTTCATTAATTTTGGATACAATTACTTCATCTGTTATATTAAATTAATTAAGATGAAGAATGTATCCATCCCTCCTTTTTAGAAAGTTTGAAATAATCATCATTCCTAATTTATTGTAAACACACCATCAATAACAGGATTTCCTGTTACAATATGTTATTATGTTTTTCCACCTATTGATGATAATACATATGGAAATAAGTCTGTAAACGTTAATGATAATTCTTATTATTATGGATATTGTTTATCTTATTATTATCCCACAAGATAGTTATTATCTAATGACCATGAAACTTTTGATATTCCTTAGTATTCATATTTTATTGTATTTTATATATTTACATTAAATATATATCGAGACGGTTATAAATATTTTATACTAAATTATTTTTGTATTAATTTTAGTAGTTAATCTATCCACTTTTCCAGAAATTATTATACATTTTATTATTATTGATTTTAAGTATCCGTTTATGTTGATGTTGTTGTAGTTTATCCAGTATTTTCAATTTTGTTTACATCATATAATATATTAGATTCAATTTATTCATTAACTTCATATGATTAAAGTGTTTCATTTTAAATTATTTAAGTAGGTTATATTACTGATTATAATATATATATAGGTTTTAAAAATGAATTTAAATATGATTATTCTGTAAAAATAAAATCAGTTTATCCTGTAATCATTTAAGGACTATATACTAATTTTATAGATTAGTTAAAATCTTCACGCTTTTCGTATCCTTTATTTATTTAAGGAAACACCATTTGTTTATACATTACCCTTAAAGGTGAAAGTATATTAACTACATTTTATACTTTATATAATTATTCAAACTAATTTTGTAATGTATTTAATTAATCCCAGTTATTTGAAAATTGTTACGATAAATCATCTGGAAACCATAAAAATCTAAATGTTTAATCTTATTATTATTAATTTTAATATTTTTTTAATATAACATATTTTTCATTATTTATTTCAAAATTTGTTTTATACTATTTTATATCAATAAATTAATATTGTTCTAATTGTGTTATTAAATTAACTTATTCTTTCATTTTAAGATTTGTAAACATTGTTCTTAAATAATCAAATTGATTATATGTATATTACATAATGTCACTCCTTTTTCATTTTTTTAAATCTATCTTATATATATTTTAATCACCAATAGTATCATTTATAGTATTTAGTTAATTATTATTTTGTTTAATTAATTTTGTAGAATTTTTATTTATATATCTATATCCTATATCCATAAATGTCATATCTATTGTACATATTAATGGTCTATTAATACTATAAATCGTACTACCTTCAGTTTTAACAAGACTAAGTAATTAATCGTTAAAAGAAATTGAAAATTTTGTTAATTATTATTAACGTATAGAAAAATAATTTCCATAATATAATTGAAATACAGTTGATTGTGGTGTTATAAAATCAATTGATGTGAATTTACTTATTACTTTTAATATACTGTTAAGTGTTTTAGAAATAGTATCTACTTAACCACCACTTTTAATCTAACTTTAATCTAAAGTTTAACCTATTGGAAGTATAAAAGATAGAATATTTAATATTGGTTCTAATATTGTTTTTTGTACAATTTGTGTTTGGTCAGTTATTGATTATGATGTATATTATACCAAATTTGTAGAAAATGTAAATGTTTATTTGTTTTAATCTGTACCTAAATTTATTTTAGGTGAAATCATTTGTTTAAAAAATTAATTTTACAAGTCTAATTCACCAAATAATTATATCAAGTTTCTAACCTCTTAAAAAACATCATTTTCTATAGGTGATTCCCATTTTTATGATACCGTTTCTGTGATTTCTGATTTGTTATCAGGAAATTATAAAAATTAAAAATTTTAAGATTATTATCTATCTTTTATTTAACTAATATATCTTTGTGTGTAAAACAAACTTTATTATTGTGTTTCATTTATAGTTTATTAATCTTTATTCTATTCTTATGATAATATAAAATCTTTAAGACTCTCTTTACCTAAATCATACTAATATATATTTAATATAAAATTTTTCAAATATGATTTTAAATCATTCCATAATTTGGATTTTTTAGTATATTCATCTAACATATTTTCATATTAGTTTATATGGTCAAAATTATATTACATAATATTCACCCCTACATTACAATTTCAACAAAATCAACACTAAAATTAACAGTAGTTGTTATAATATCATCGTTTGTTTGTCCTATATCACCAAGATTTATCGATGTAGGAAAAATACCATATTATTTATACACAATTGTTTTTGGTGTTTCTTATTAATCTATTGTGAATTTTACTTCTAAATATCCTTTATAACTTTTAGGTTCATTATGAAAATACAATAACGGATTATTAATATATAAAAATATCCATGTTGTAAAATACAAATATATAGGAAACCCAGTTTATTCATAAAACGTCATATATATATTTCCTACAGTTTGTTTTGGTTGTGTTTGAATTGGTACTTTAATAGTTTTTAAATCTAACGATAATTAATCACTTGTTTGTGTATATTGAATTTCAGGTAATGAAATAGAAAAACATCTTTATTGAAGAAATTCATTAAATTTAATATCATTAATATTATTTTTACCCACATTTCTTTTTATAATATCAGAAAATATACTTTTTATTGAAGGTAGTTATTATTATTATTCTAAACTTTTTATATCCATTTATTAACTAAGTGGTGAATTTTAAACATCAAATGGTAATTCTAATTTTGTAATTTCAAAATAATTTGATGTTTATTATGTATAATTTGATATTTATGAAAGTAACATAATATTACCCTCCATTTGATTAAATTGTTATCATTATTTCTCATTATTTCTAAATAACCCAGTAATCTGTATGTTCTTTATATTATTAATAAAATTGTTTAAATAAAGACACTTAACCTTTATCAATCGATTCTTCACTTTTTCGTTCAGATAATACAGTTAACAATATATTAAAATATGTATAATCAAATTAAATTTCATGTGTTATTTAATCTCTTTATTAGTATTTAAAATCAAATCCAGGTTATACTTATGGATATTAACCATGAAAAATAAATGTTAAAACATATTATTTATTATCAAGAGGATAAACTTTACCATTTTGTATTTTTACATTAGGTGGAAATAAAGAAACTTAAAAGTCTTACATATAAGATTGTTATATTTGTTAATTTAATTATTATTGTTATACTTTCCTTTACCATAAATTTATTAAATATTATATATATCCACCTTATATTTCATTGAATGAAATTTGTATTTGTGTTGATTTCATATTTACATCTGTTTAATATTTATAATCAAATTAAACTAAATTCATATTTTCTACGTTCAATGTTATTTCAGGTAATGTAACTTAATTTTAAAACAAAAATAATTTATCTAATAATGTACACATATTTGTAATTTCAGTCTATTATGAATTAGGATATATAGTGATTTTTTGTTATAATCCAATATTATCGTCTTTTTCAATTATTTTTTTTCTTGATGGTTTTTCTTATTTCATATCAGGTTCATCATATAAACGTAAAACAAATTTTTCGTATATGTCACCTGAAAAAGGATTATACCATTATATTTCAAAAAAATTAGAAAATTAAGATGTTGTTTATATATTCTTCATTTTATCAAAATCTCTATATAAGTAAATTTACACATCCATCACCTCTAATACATTAATAACTACATATTCAAAATTAAGTTTGAAGTAAAATTAACAAATTCTAAAAAAATAGTATTATTAAATACATTTATCTTTAAAATTTCAAACTTATTTGTATGATAAATAACAAATATTTATTGGAGGTGGAATAAAATGTAAAATGAAAATAAAGAAAAACAAGAAGTATAAAATAAGAGTAGAAATATGTAAACTTCATAATTTGATAATATTATATCAATATTTAAATCAATATTTAGAACACAGGAAAGACGTATTTAATAATCAAATTAACAAAAATCTACAGTATCAAAAACAGAAAATTAAAACGAATCTTTTCTATATAATTAAAATGATAAATAATATTATTAATATTTGAAATCTGTTTTTTAACAAAGACAAAACATGTTTATACAAAGTTAAGTACGGTCATATCAATATAGATAAAATGAATATATGGATTATCAATACATCATAAAACGTATACCCGAATAATAAAAGTAAATTAAAATGATAACATCTTATATACTTAAACCTGATTAATTAACCGATGAAACACTTCAATTTAATTCATCAAATGATATGTAAAAGAATTATATTAAATAAATATTTAATTACCTTGATATAAATGAAAAATTATATACTATAACTTATGATATGTTATTGTATGGTAATTAATATTTAAGAATCGAATATCGTGATTAAATTATAAAAAACAATGATAAATAACTTTAAAATATAATGAATTAGTTCAGTGAATAGTAAAAGAAATCAATCACTGTAGATATTTTATTGGAAAAGAAATATAAAAATGATGTAACATTGTTGTAATCTAATTCACATATTGTAAAACCTGTACAATATTTACTTGAATATAAACAAGTAACGTCACCTGAATTTGATTTATCAACAAACTTATAATTAAACGGTAAACTTGAATAACCAGTTCAACAATTGTTAGAAGAGTTAAATATTACTGATTATGGAAAAGAACAACTTAAACAATCATTAAAAGAAGATACAACACCAGTATAATTGAAAGACAACGAAAATTAGATAAGTGTACCTATTAAACTTGAAATAATATCACCGTTTAAAATAATAAATCTTCAAGAATTTGGTGTTTAAGGTTACTTGTTATTATCCGATTAATTATAAGAAAGATTCACATTGTCAACATAATAACAAGGTACAATTTATAATTTAACAATGGATGTGTTAAATAAAACAGATACGTTTGATATATTTATTAAAAACCTTTAGAATATTGTAAAACAAGAGTACAAAGACAATCCACAATAAGTTTAATAACTTTCATTCTAAATAAAAATGGATGATAACGATTCATCAGTTGAAACCGTAGAATATTTGTTACCCGATGAAATTGTTGATTTTAACAATTAAATATAATCGTTTAATTATCCATATGGTTTGTCAATTTTCTATCATATAAAAACACTGTAAATTGAAATAATGTTAATGGAATTGTAATCGATAATATACAAATTAAACAGATAACCTGATAAAAGAATATTTAGAGTTCCTATTGATGATGTTGACTAATAATCAGTACCTGAATATATAGAAACATTGAAACAAAAACTAAAAAATGATATTACGATAGATTTTGATGGTAATATACAAGGTATACCTGAATTAATGTAAATAATACAAGACATTTGGATACCTGTTAAAAATGGTGAAAATCTATTTGACATTGATATACTATAAGGTGGAGATCAAGATTAAAGATTTACAGATGAATTAACGTATTTGAAAAACAAACTTATATCAACATTAGGAGTTCCACCTGAATATATAGGATTTGAAGGACGTTAAACTGGTGGTACAAAATTACTTCAAGATGATGAATAATTCTAACGTGATATTGTCTTGTATCAAAAATTCATTGAAAAATAACTTGATGATATTTAATTTTATATACTAAACAGACTTAATTAAATTGAATTGTATGAAAAAGGTTAGATTAAAATCTCTAAACCATAATAATTCTCTAAGTTACTATACTTTGAAATACAAAAATCAAAAATGGAATACTAAAACATGTTAAGAGATTATGGTATTCCTGAAAAGTATATTCTTGAAAAAATACTTGATCTCGGAAGTGATATGTAGGAAATTGAAAGATATAGACAAGAAGAACAATAATCTAACATTAATGTATCAAATAACGAAAACAATAATGAAGGATTTTGATTTGTTACTTTATTTTTGTCTCAATATTCTTTATTTTTAGAGAGAAATTCGATATTTCTAAAGAAAGGGAAGGTGAAAGTAATGATTATTAATTATTTAACAAGTACAGATATACAAATAATAAAACAAAATTTTAAT
>Ga0209608_1001577_pt1 | contig 18411 bp, 20 predicted proteins | sample AD_UKC130_MetaG_FD_184428 | JGI IMG/M metagenome (GOLD analysis project Ga0209608, IMG submission 184428) | Active sludge microbial communities of municipal wastewater-treating anaerobic digesters from Canada - AD_UKC130_MetaG (SPAdes) (version 2) | ecosystem: Engineered > Bioreactor > Anaerobic... | reverse complement strand
GCAGGCCGCCTTGATTTGGGCCAGCGCCCTGATCTGGGCCGACTCGATCGGCGTGCCCGAGATCGGGAAGTTCTCGATTGCGCGCTGCGTTTGCGCCCGCCACAGGGCAGCGGCGGGCACTTTGACCTCGCCCATCGTGTCGTGTTCGATCCGCCAGTTCGTCGAGTCGCTCATACTTCGACCCTACGCCGGTGGCGGTGGCTCACTCCTTGGAACGAACCCGAATCCCGCCGAGCGGAACGGTCACTTCGCCGCTGGGGTCGGTGAAGAAGTCGTTGCCCTTGTCGTCGACGACGATGAAGGCGGGGAAGTCTTCGACCTCGATTTTCCAGATCGCTTCCATGCCCAATTCTGGGTATTCGATCACTTCTTGGCTCTTGATGCAGTCCTTGGCCAGTCGCGCGGCCGGACCGCCGATGGAGCCGAGGTAGAAGCCGCCGAACTCGTCGCACGCCTCGGTGACCTGCTTGGAGCGGTTGCCCTTGGCCAACATCACCATCGAACCGCCGGCGGCCTGGAAACTCTTGACGTAGGAGTCCATTCGACCCGCGGTCGTCGGACCGAAGGAACCCGACGCCATCCCGGCGGGAGTCTTGGCGGGGCCGGCGTAATAGACCGGGTGGTTCTTCAGGTAGTCGGGCATCGGTTCGCCGGCGTCGAGGCGTTCCTGGATTTTCGCGTGGGCGATGTCGCGAGCCACGACCAGCGGGCCGGTCAAACTCAGTCGGGTCTTCACCGGGTACTTGCTCAGTTCGGCGCGAATCTCGTCCATCGGCAGGTTCAAATCGATTTTGACGACCTCGCCACCGGAGATGTCCTCGGCGACGCCGGCCTCGGGCATGTAGTGCGCCGGGTCGGTTTCGAGTTGTTCCAAGAAGACGCCGTCGGGGGTGATTTTGGCGAGCGCTTGGCGGTCGGCCGAACAAGACACCGCGATCGCTACTGGGCAGCTGGCGCCGTGGCGCGGCAACCGGACGACTCGCACGTCGTGGCAGAAGTATTTGCCGCCGAACTGGGCGCCGATGCCGAACGACTGGGTGAGTTTGAATACTTCTTCTTCGAGTTCGAGGTCGCGGAAGCCGTGTGCGCTCATCGACCCTTCGGTCGGCAGGTTGTCGAGGTAGTGCGCCGAGGCGTACTTTGCGGTCTTGAGCGCGAACTCGGCCGACGTGCCGCCGATGACTACCGCTAGGTGGTACGGCGGGCAGGCGGCGGTGCCGAGGCTGCGGATTTTTTCGTCGAGGTAGCTCAGCAGCCGCTTCGGGTTGAGGATCGCTTTGGTCTCTTGAAACAGGAACGACTTGTTCGCCGAACCGCCGCCCTTGGCCATGAACAAGAACTTGTATTCGGGCTTGTCGAGGCTGCCTGGCGTCGAATACAGCTCGATTTGTGCGGGCAGGTTCGTGCCGGTGTTCTTCTCCTCGAACATCGACAGCGGCGCCAACTGGCTGTAACGCAGGTTGAGTTTGGTGTAGGCGTCATACACGCCGCGGCTAATGAACTCGGCGTCGTCGGTGCCAGTGAGCACGCCCTCGGACTTCTTGCCCATCACGATCGCGGTGCCAGTGTCTTGGCACATTGGCAGCACGCCGCCGGCGGAAATGTTCACGTTTTTGAGTAGGTCCAACGCCACGAACCGGTCGTTGCCCGACGATTCGGGGTCGTCGATGATCTTGCGCAACTGGGCCAAGTGGGCCGGTCGCAGGTAGTGGCTGATGTCGTGCATCGCCTCGGCGGTCAGCAAGCGCAGCGCCTCGGGCTCGATGTTCAAGAAGGTGCGGTCGCCGACCTTGGTGGTTGACACGCCTTCGGTGGTGATGAGCCGGTACGGAGTGTCGTCCGCGCCAGTTGGGAGGAGGTCTGAGTACCGGAAATCTGCTTCAGTCACCCCACGAGATTACTAGCGCCTAGGGCCGAGCGGACCGCTGAGGACAGACTTACCGGTTAGCGGGGTGCCGAAGCGGTGGGCGGTCACGCTGATCGACTGTTCGCGCACGAACGGCAGCAGTTCGATCCGCCCGGCCTCGGTGACCGGCTGCGTCCAAATGGCCACGTCTGGACGGCTAGTGAACTCGGTCGCCAACTGGTCGATCGAACCGCCGACGAGGCGCACCCGAATCCAGTCGTCCAGGGTCTGTGTCCACTCGACGTTCGCCAGTTCGGCTAGGTGCCCGGCGACTGGGTTTTCGCCCCGCACGGCGAACTTCGCGCCCGGAAAGGCGAGCGCGGCCGCGACCACCCGGGCGGCCTCGGCTGGTCGGGCAGCGTCACCGAATGCGATCAGGCAGTCGGTGGGAACGTAGCGGAACTCGTTTCGTTCGGCCCAAAGCCCAGACAACTCGGTGACGACGCCAAACTGCTCGGCAACTGCGGCGGCGTCTGCGGCGGCACACCGTGCCAAGTATTGGCCGTCTTCGCGGCTCAGTCCGAGTGCGGCGTGGGCGCGGTCGACGAACCTCGCGACCGCCTCGGTGGGTGCAGTGTCGGCGGTGGCCGGCCGCGTTGTCCAACCACCCAACGCGAACAGGTAGTTGGGTCCGCCTGCTTTCGCGCCCGGTCCAACGGCCGACTTCTTCCACCCGCCGAACGGCTGACGGCCCACGATCGCGCCGGTGATCGTGCGGTTCACGTACAGGTTCCCGGCTTGGACGCGGTCAAACCAGTACTCCTGCTCGGCCAAGTCCAGCGAGTGCAGGCCAGCGGTCAGGCCGTAGTCGACCGCGTTCTGCAAGTCGATCGCCTCGGCCAACGATTCGGCGGTCATCACCCCAAGGACCGGCCCGAAGTATTCGGTCAAGTGGAACGGCGAGCCGGCCGTTACCCCCGCGCGCACGCCCGGGGACCACAGGCGACCAGAGTCGTCGAGTTGTTTCGGTTCGACCAGCCACGTTTCGCGCCCATCGAGGCTTGTGAGCGCGCCGAGGAGTTTGCCGGCCGCCGGTTCGATGATCGGGCCGACTTTGGCGCGCGGGTCGCTCGGCCAGCCGACCGGCAGCGACCGCACCGCGTCAACGAGTTGGCGGCGAAAACGCACCGACTGGGCCACCGAGCCAACCAGAATCACTAGCGACGCGGCCGAACACTTTTGCCCCGCGTGACCGAAGGCGGAGGCGACCACGTCCTTGACTGCCAGATCCAAGTCGGCGTGTGGCGTGACGATGATCGCGTTCTTGCCGCTGGTTTCGGCCAAGATCGGCAGGTCGGCGCGAAAAGACCTGAACAGCGCGGCCGTGTCGTAGGCGCCAGTCAAAATGACTCGGTCGACTCTCGGGTCGGCGATTAGCTCGCGCCCCAACTCGTCCTCGCCCACATTCACTAGTCGCAAAACCTCGCGTGGCACGCCCGCGGCCCACAACGCCTCGACCATGACTGCGCCGCAGCGCCTCGCCTGCGGGGCGGGTTTGATCACGACGGCCGACCCGGCAGCCAGCGCCGCGAGCACCGACCCGGCCGGAATCGCCACCGGGAAGTTCCACGGCGGCACCACCAGCGTCAACCGCACCGGCACGAAGTTCGCGCCATCGATTTGGTCGAGTTCTTCGGCGCGGTCGGCGTAGTAGCGGGCGAAGTCCACCGCCTCGGATACTTCCGGGTCGCCTTGGTCGAGTGTCTTGGCGCATTCGGCGGCCATCACCTCGAGTAGGTCGGCGCGGCGGCGCTGCAGTTCCGCCGCGCAGCTTCGCAAGATTTCGGCCCGGTCGCGCCCCAGCAGCGCGCCCCAACCCGCGGCGGCGCCAACCGCGGTGGCCAGTTCGGTCTCCAACTTGGCCGGGTCGGTAATCGTGGTGGCGGCAACCAACTCCGCGCCGAGGGTCGAACTGTCGACCTTGGCGCGGATCGTTTTGGCCCACTCGCGATTGCCTGGCAGAGCCGGATCGGTGTCGGCGGTGTTGGTGAAGTCCGGACCGAAAGCGGCTTCGGCGCTGCGGCGCTCTTGGCGCCGGTTCGGCGCCGGGGCGCTGGTGAACATCAGTGCCAGCGAGTCCTCGAACCGACGGCTTTCGCGGTCGAACAGGCCCGAGTCGGTCGACAGTTCGAACACCGCCGACATGAAGTTGTCCGAACTCGCCCCCTCCTCGAGTCGGCGAACCAGGTAGGCGATTGCCACGTCGAACTCGGCCGGATCAACTACCGGCGTGTAGAGCAACAGGTGGCCGACATCGCGGCCAACCGCGGCCGCCTGCTCTGGTGCCATCCCGAGCAGCATTTCGACGTCCAGTGCCGACCTGACTTCGCGTTTGCCGGCCAGCAACCAAGTCCACGCCAGATCAAACAGGTTGTGTCCGGCCACCCCGATGCGCACGTTCTGAGTTCGCTCCGGCGTCAGCGCCCACGCCAAGACGCTCTTATAGCTGGCGTCGGTTTCGGTCTTGGAAGACCAGGTCGCGAGCGGCCAGTCGTGCAGGTTCGCTTCGACGCGCTCCATCGGCAGGTTCGCGCCCTTGACGACTCGTACTTTGATTGCTGCTCCGCCGCGGGCCCGCCGGGTGGCCGCCCAAGCTTGGAGGTGTTCCATCGCGGCGTACGCGTCGGGCAGGTAAGCCTGCAGGACGATTCCGGCAGTCAGGTTAGTGAACTCGGGTCGATCCAAAATCGTGGTGAACACCGCGATCGTCAGGTCCAGGTCGCGGTACTCCTCCATGTCGAGGTTGATAAATTTCGGTGACTTGGCTGCGGCGGCAGTTTGATACAGCGGCAGCAGCGCTTCGACGATGTCGGTCACTGCCTCGTCGAACGACCACGACTGGTGCGGGGGGACGGTGGCCGACACCTTTATCGACACGTAGTCCACGTCTGGACGCGCAAGCAAAGTCAGCGTGCCGGCGAGCCGTTTGGCGGCCTCACCTTCGCCGAGCACGGCCTCGCCCAGCAGGTTCAGGTTGAGCCGGTTGTCGTCAGCGCGGATTCGACCGATCGCCTGGCCGAGTTGTTTTGGCCTCGCGTCGATCACCAGATGCGACACGAGTGAGCGCATCGTCTTTCGAACCGTGGCCATCACTGGGCCTGGCGCAACCCGACTGGCCAGCGCCCCGGCCCGCATCGCCGCCCGCAGATGCGATGGCACGAATCCGGGGATCGACTTTGCCAGCTCACGGAAGTTCTGCGCAGCAATTTGTGGGTCTTCGGGCCGAATGACCCCGTCGATGAAGCCGACCGTGAAACCGAGTCCGGCCGGGTCGCGCAGCAGGTCGGCCAACTGCGTGGCTGCCGGGTCGGCTGGTTCCAGTTCGGCATTTTTGAGCCAGCGGCGAACTAGGGCGACCGTCTCGGCCGAGGTGACTTCCGGGTCGACCGCGCTGGACATACTCCCAGTGTGCGAGAAGGGTGCGCCAACCGAAAGTCGAACCGGGCCCGACTCGACTTTCGGGCCGGCTTTTCGGGTGAAGCAGGCTAGTTGGTCCTAGCGATGTTTGCGGTGATCGATTCGACGAACGTCTCATACAGTTGCGCGGGCAGGTCGTGGCCGAGGCCGGCGATCTCCTGATACCTGGCGTCGGTGATCGCGTCGGCGGTCGCTCGGCCGCCGGACTTGTTTACCAACTGGTCGTTCGTGCCGTGAATCACCCAAGTGGGAACCGTGACTGCTTGTAGGCGTTCGGTGCGGTCGGCCTGAGTGAGCACCGCGAGCATATGGCGAAGGACGCCGCTGCCGATCCAACCGCGGTCGTACGTTTCAAGCGCCTGCACATAGGCGAGGTGGTCGTCGGTCGGGAACGCCGGCGAAGCGATCGCCTTGCCGTTCTTGACTGAATTCTCCGCGAACTCGGTTCGGGTTCGCCCGACCGAAGCCAACATGGTTGGCACGATCCGTGGGTGAATCCAACCGACTTTGCGCCGGCCAGGCGAAGACATGATCGACGTCAGCGACAGGACCCGGTCGGGGTATTCGACGGCCAAGACTTGCGAGATCATTCCGCCCATCGAGACTCCCACGAGGTGGGCGGCGTCGATGTTCAGGTGGTCGAGCAGGCCGATCACGTCATCGGCCATGTCTTCGAGGCCATACGGCGCAGTCCCGCGGCCGATGAACGCGGCCACGACGTTCTTGCGTGAAACCCGATGGTGGCGCAGCTTCGTCGACCGGCCGGTGTCGCGGTTGTCGTAACGCACAACGTGGAAGCCGCGGTCGGCGAGCATTAGACAAAACTCGTTCGTCCACCACGTCATCGGCCCGCCAAGGCCCATGATCAGCAGGATCGTCGGGTTTTTCGGGTCGCCGAAGGTTTGATAGCAAAGATCTAGGCCGTTGGGCAGGTGGGCAAACAGTTCATCCGAGACTTCAATTGCTTCGTCGGTTACCGGTTCGGTTCCACGCTGCACCATGGCTTCAGCCTTCGTAGTTGACGGTGGAGTAGGCGGCGAGTTTCGACAGACGATGCTCGCTGCGGATGGTTCGAATCGTGCCCGACCGCGACCGCATCACGATCGATTCGGTGATCGCACTGCCGGCGCCGTATCGCACGCCTTGGAGCATGTTTCCGGTGGTGATGCCGGTGGCGACGAAGAAGCAGTCGTCGGCGTCAACGAGGTCGTCGGTGCCGAGGATCTGGTCGAGGTCCAGGCCAGCGTCGATGGCCTTTTGGCGTTCTTCGTCGTCGCGGGGAGCGAGTTTGCCCTGGATCACGCCACCGAGGCACTTCATCGCGACCGCAGTGATGATGCCCTCGGGGGTGCCGCCAGTGCCAAGCAGCAGGTCAACGCCGGTGCCGGAGCGGGCAGCGTTGATGCCGCCAGCGATGTCGCCGTCGGCGATGAACTTGATTCGCGCGCCGGTCGCGCGGATTTGCGCGACGAGTTCGTCGTGGCGAGGCCGGTCCAGCACACACACGGTGACATCGGGGACGTCCAGTCCTTTGGCTGCGGCCACGATCGCGATGTTCTCGGCCGGCGACAGGCGAATGTCGACCTTGTCGGCCGCTTCGGGGCCGGCAACCAGTTTGTCCATATAGAACACGGCCGACGGGTCATACATCGAGCCGCGCGGAGCAACAGCCATCACCGAGATCGCGTTACCGAAGCTCTTGGCCGTCAAGGTGGTGCCGTCGATCGGGTCTACGGCCACGTCACATTCGGGGCCGTTGCCGTCGCCGACGTGTTCGCCGTTGTAAAGCATGGGAGCTTCGTCTTTTTCGCCTTCGCCGATGACGACGATGCCGTTCATCTCGACGGTGTTGATCATCGAACGCATCGCGTTGACGGCCACGCCGTCGGCGCCGTTCTTGTCGCCGCGGCCAACCCAGCGGCCAGCGGCCAAGGCGCCGGCCTCGGTGACGCGCACTAGGTCGAGTGCGAGGTTTCGGTCGGGGGCGGCCACTGCGGGCTTGAGTCGATCCACAGGCCCATCGTAACTGGGGCGGCGGCTACGCTGGCGGGGTGATCGGCGCAAACTGGCCGAGAGGACAGGAGCACGATGAGCGGATACTCCCGCGGAAATCCAGCAATGGGCGACGTCTTGCGCTCGGTTTTGGTGCTGGGCGCGATCGTGCTGGGGGTTTGGTTCGTCGGCCGACTGGTCACCGTGACCCCCGACAAGCCGACCAACGACGTCGATTGGCAGTTGGCTGCCAGTGGGGTCGAACCGCGGCTCGGCTTCGTGCCGCTCGTCCCAGCCGAGCTAGCCAAATCGTGGCGGGCCACTTCGGCGAAAGTGGTCGACGACCGTTGGCAGTTGGGAGTTTTGGACTCATCGGGCGAATACATCGGACTTTCGCAGAAGGTCGGCTCGATGGACTCGTTGCTTCGTGATCGCGCCAGCGAGAGCAAGCCGGCCGGCACGGTCGAAGTCGCTGGGCAAACCTGGTACCTATCCAAGGGGCCCGGCAAGGACTTGACGTTCGCGCGCGAGGTTGGCGATCAGGCCGTGGTGGTCACTGGCACCGCGAAGCAAGCCGAAATTGAGGAATACCTTCGGTCGCTGGTGCGCTACTCCGGCTGAGACTGTTCCGCCTGAGACTGTTCGGCCTGAGTTTGGGCGGTCTTTTCGGCGACTCTTGCAGTCGCGCCGGCGAGGAAACTGTTACACAAGTCGGCCAGCGCTTCGCCGCGCTCCCAAAGTGTCAACGACTCTTCAAGGGTCGTTCCACCGGTTTCAAGGCGCCCAACGATCGTGATGAGTTCATCGCGAGCCTGCTCATAGGTCAGCGATTCCAAACCTGCTGCTTGTTCAGTCATGGGGGTTCTCCTGCAGTTCGGTGATCTGGGCAACGACTTTGCCGTCGGTCAGGTTTAGGACGAGTTCTTCGCCAATCGCTAGTTGTGAAATCGACCGGACGGCAGCCCCGTCGGGGCGAAGCGCGACGGCGTAACCGCGTTCGAGGGTCGCTAGTGGCGATAGGGCGCGCACGCGCGCCAAATGGTGGCCGATCTCGTCGGTGGCGCGTTGAACTCGAGCCTCGATCGCTCGGGCCGAGCGCTGGCGTTGGGCCTGGATCAGTTCGGTTTGAGTTTGGACGGTCGTTAGCGGAGAGGCCAACACGGGCCTGCTTCGCAAGGCCGCTAGGTCGGTTTGTTCGCGGCTCAACCGGGCCAAGATTGCGTACCTTGCGCGGTCACGCGCTCCGGCAAGCGCAGCGAGCTCGTCACCAACGTGAGGCACAACTCGTTTGGCCGCATCCGTTGGTGTCGACGCGCGAAGGTCGGCGACCAGGTCGAGCAGGGGCATGTCCGGTTCGTGGCCGATCGCGCTGACGACCGGAGTCTTGGCGGCGAACACGGCGCGCACTAGTGCCTCGTCGGAGAACGGCAGCAGGTCTTCCAGCGAGCCGCCGCCGCGAGCAATCACGATCACGTCGACGGCAGGCTCCTGGTCGAGTTCGGCTAGCGCTGCGATCACTGCGGCCGCGCTCTGCGTGCCTTGCATTAGGGCGTGGCGCACCTCGATGGTCGCGTTTGGCCAACGGTCGCGAATGTTTTCGATCACGTCGCGTTCGGCGGCCGAATCCTTGCCGGTGATCAGTCCGATCGCTTGGGGCACCACCGGCAGTGGCTTCTTCCAGCGCGTCTCGAACAGACCTTCGGCGGCCAATAGTTGGCGGCGCCGCTCCAGTTGGGCGAGCAGTTCGCCTTCGCCGGTCGGCCGGATCTCGAACAGTCGCAGCGACAGGCGGCCATTGGGGGAGTAGTACTCGGCTTTGGCGTGGACGATGACTCGGGTGCCGTCAGTGATCGGACTGGTCGACGATTCGACGACCGAACGGTAGGCGATTGCCGAGATGCTGAAGTTGCCGGTCAAATCACGCAGGGTCAGAAAGTAGGTGGAGCCGCTTCGCTTCGGTTGGACGACTTCGGCTTCGACCCAAACCGAGCCGAGCTGCTCGATCCACCCCTTCAGCCCTTCGGCGATGGTCCGCAGCGGGACCGGTGCCAGTTCGCTGCTCTCCAAAGCCATGTGCCCACCTTAGAGCGCGAGCGTTGCTGGCGAGCGCAGGTGAGCGCTGGCGTGGGCCGGTAGAGTGGGGGCATGTCCTCCCAGGTCGATTTAGGCATGCCCAGCACGGGCCAAGTTCTTTTGGCTGACCCGCGCGGCTACTGCGCCGGCGTCGATCGGGCGGTAATCACCGTCGAGAAGGCACTCGATTTGTATGGTGCGCCGGTTTATGTGCGCAAGCAGATCGTCCACAACAAGCATGTGGTCGCCAATTTGGCCGACCGTGGCGCGATCTTCGTGGAGGAACTCGACGAGGTGCCTGCGGGCGCGACGGTTGTTTTCAGTGCGCACGGCGTCAGTCCGGCAGTTCACGCCCAGGCCGCCGAGCGTGACCTGAAGACGATCGACGCGACCTGCCCATTGGTGACGAAGGTGCATCACGAGGCTCGCCGGTTCGCTCAAGAGAACTACCGGATTTTGTTGATCGGGCATGCCGGCCACGAAGAGGTCGAAGGCACTGCCGGTGAGGCGCCAGAGCACATCACTTTGGTGGAGCATCCCGACGATGTGGCGGCGCTGGAGTTCGATCCGGGCACGCGACTTTCGTGGCTTTCGCAGACCACGTTGAGCGTCGACGAAACGATGGAGACGGTTCGACGTTTGCGCGAGAAGTTCCCCCAACTTGAGGATCCGCCAAGCGATGACATTTGCTACGCGACCCAGAACCGGCAGGTGGCGGTCAAGGAGATCGCCAAAGATGCGGATCTGGTGATTGTGGTTGGTTCGGCCAACTCATCTAACTCGGTCCGGTTGGTCGAGGTGGCGCTTGAGGCGGGCGCGAAGGCGTCCTACCGCATCGACGACATCAGCGAGTTTGATGAGGCCTGGCTCGACGGCGGCGTGAAAACCGTCGGCGTCACTTCGGGTGCCTCCGTGCCTGACGATCTGGTTCAAGACGTTTTGCGGTTCTTGGCAGAGCGTGGGATTGGCGACGCCAAGGCGATCCGCACGGCCGAAGAGTCACTGATGTTCGCGTTGCCGCCGGAGTTGCGCCGCGACATGAAGGCTGCTGGCGTTTACGAAAAGTAGGTCCCGCCAACTGGCCGAGCCTGTTGATAGACACTTCGTTCTTGGGCAGATGAGACGTAGACTCGAATTCAAAGAATCCTTGAGTACTCAAGAATCGAGAGTCCGATGAACCTTGCGAAGCTCTCTGCTAACGGGCAGATCACTGTCCCAGCTGAAATTCGCCGACACCTCCAGTTGGTTCCCGGTGACAAATTGTTGTTCGTCCAGAAACCGAACGGTGAAGTAGTCGTGGCGAATGCTGCGCTTTCGGCACTTGCATCTGCGCAGAAGGCTTTCACAGGTGCGGCGTCCGACCTTGGGGTTAAGAACGATGACGACGTGCAGACGCTAGTAGATGCAGCCCGTTCGGCCCGGAAATAGGTCTTGTGAGGCGAGTCCTAGTCGATACGAATGTCATCATCTCGGCGCTACTCTTTCCTAATTCCACGCCTGCAGCTGCATTGATCAACGTTCTTTCAAACGAACGGCTCGTCTTAACTGAGTGGATCATTGCTGAACTCCATGAAGTTATTTCTCGGAAACGTCCTGATCTAGAAGTTCCATTGGAACTTTTCCTCGCCGGTATTGACTACGAGACCGCATTAGCGATTCCATCCGGCGAAAGAATCGCTGACAAAGACGATCAACCCATTCTGGATGCTGCTATTGCCTCGCGAGTCGAGGTAATCCTTACCGGGGATAGGCACTTTTTAGCCTTAGATTTGCCGAGCCCGGCGATCATGACGCCGCGTGCCTACCTGGATTCTTTTCCTGCGGCAGATTGACTCGCTGGCCGAGCCTGCTAGTGGGCAGGTTGGCTTTGCGGATTCATGCCCCAGATCCGCGCCACGATGATTACCAGCGCGATTGCATAGCCGATCAACAAGGTGACGGCGTAGTCGATGGCCGCGGCCAAAGTGATTCCGAGCGGTCCTGCGGTTTCTGGCAGGCCAGCGATCACGATCGAATCGGGTGCGATCACGGCCACCGCCAGCAGCATGCCAACGAGCAGGAACGGGGGCATCACGCCGACTACGAACAAGCCGTTTTCTTGAACCGCGGCGGCGGCAGTGATGACAACAAGGATGAAGCCGACCGCGAACACGATCCCGAGTTGGCCGTCGATCAGGTCCAAGCCGGTCACGGCCGCGAGGGCGAGCACCGAACACAGCACCGCCGCCCGACTAGTCAGGTCATACCTGGCTGCCGTGGCCGGGGTCTGAGCTAACGCCTTGAAGGCGCCGGCGGCCGGCGAACTCATGTTCATGACGTTAGTTCATCGCGCAGTTCTGGCGCGGTTATTGGCCGTGGTGTCGTGTCGATCAGTCGCGGCCGTGTCGGTGGGGTCTCATCGACCTTCAGGTCGTGCAAACGCCGGGCGCTGACCAGCAGGCGACTTTCCACCGACCCGACAGTGTCGTTGTATGACTGCACGGCGCGCCCAAGCGAACTGCCGAGCCTGTCGATGTGGCCGGTGACGGTGCCGAGGCGTTCATAGAGTTCGCGGGCCACCTGATGGATTTCGCGGGCGTTCTCGGCGAGGGCGTCTTGGGTCCAACCGTGGGCGACGGTGCGCAGCAGCGCAATCAACGTGGTCGGCGATGCCAAGATCACCCTGCGCCCGGCCGCATGCTCGAGCAGACCAGAATCGGCTTCGAGCGCGGCGGCCAGGAACGACTCGCCGGGCACAAACAAGATCACGAACTCTGGTGTCGAATCGAACTGGCGCCAGTACGCCTTGGCCGCCAACTGGTCGACGTGACCGCGAAGTTGGCGGGCGTGCCGCTGCAGATGGGCGGCCTGTTCGGCGCGTTCTGCCTCGGTCGTGGTGGCCGAGGCGGTCGCGTCAAGGAATGCGTCGAGCGGCACTTTTGAATCGAGCACGATGCTGCGCCCGCCGGCCAACCGAATGACCATGTCGGGCCGAAGTGAGCCGTCGTCGGTGGTCACTTGAGTATTGAAGTCGCAGTGTTCGGTCAGGCCCGCGAGTTCGACGGTGCGCTGCAGGTGCAGTTCTCCCCAGCGGCCACGCACTTCGGGGCGGCGTAGCGCGTTCGCCAGCGAGGCGGTTTCGACCCGAAGCGACTCGCTGGTGGTGCGCACCGATTCGACCTGTTCGCGCAGTTGGGCGTGCCACTGGATCCGGCTGGACTCGAGGTCACGCAACCGGCTATCGAACCGGTCGAGACTTTCGCGCACTGGTTCGACCGCGCGGGCGGTCGCCGCGCCGGCCAAATCGAACTCCTCGGCGGTCGCCGGACGATTTCTGGCGCCCACCAGGTAGCCGAGTAGACCGGCGAGCCCGGCCACCAACACCGAAACGATGATGAACGCTAATGCTGTCGAAGTTCCCATCTGGCGAGCGTGCCAGTTGGCTCCGACAGTTTTAGCGCAGCGCTTCGGGGAAGTGGGTAGCGCGCAACACAGATCGGGCGGAGCCTGAGCCAGTTGGCCCAAACTCCGCCCGACTTTAGGGGGATCTAATCGACTACGGCATCAGCCAAAGCAGGCCACAGTTCGATGTTGCCGACTTGCCGGCCATCCGGTCCATCAGCCAGTTGTGCGACGAAGGCAAGTTCGTCACGGCCGGGCCGAGGTGGTTGAGGCCGGTGCCGAAGGAACCGATTGGCTGGATCACTGGAACGTAATCAACCTTGACGCCCTTGCCACACCAGTCCTTGGCCAACTGCTTGACCTGACCGTGATCGACCAAGTCGTCCTGGGTGCCGGTCAAGACCTGCACCGGAATCGACGGCTTCAGGTTGCCGATGCGCTGGTCGTTGACTGCCTTGAGCAAAAGCGGCTCGCTCTTGACGGTCTCGTAGGCGGACTTGCCGTCCTTGGTCCACTTGGAGGTCTTCGTGAAGCCGAACGACGTCAGCGTGCTGCCGATGCACTGGGTCTTGGCCTTCTCCAGCGCGTCGCGGCCCTTTTGGTTGACCTTCGAATCCAGCAGCGGGTGCGCTTCGGGGTAGTACGCCATCAGGCCGTTGATTGCGTAGGCGATAACGCCGACCAGGCCGGCGCCGTCCGCGGACTTGGTGACCTCGAGCAGGTTGGCCGGGGGAGCGCCAACGTAGGAGCCCTTGATGTTCAGTTCGGGAGCGTACGACGGGGCCAGTTCGGCGGCCGCGCCGGCAGCGCCGCCACCTTGGGAGTAGCCGTACAGGCCGATCGGTGCGCTGGTGCTGATCGAGTTGCCAGGCATACTGATCGCGGCCCGTGCGGCGTCGAGCAGCGAGTGGCCCATGTCTTCGCGGTTCGTGTAGGTGGCGACCCGGTCAGTCGTACCCATGCCGACGAAGTCGGTCATGACGACGTTCACGCCACGGTTGAGGAAGTCATAGATGTTGAGGACTTCGTAACCGATGCCGAACTCGCCATTTTCAATGTGGATCAGGCTTTCGAGCGACTTGCTCGGGGCGCAAGAGTCGCCCTGACCCTGGGTGCCGGGGCCAAACGCAACCAGCGGACGCTCGCCCTTGCCGGTCCACTTCTTAGTCGACGCGATGTAGGCGCCGGTGACCGCGACGGGCACGCCGAGTTGGTCGGTGGACTTGTACATGATTCGGGTGGCCTTGCCGGGGATGGTCGAAGCGCCACCGGGCAGGTTGAGGTTTAGTGCGAGCTTCATTGGCTCGGTGCGAAGGACAGTGCCGTTGCCGCTAGGCAGGTCTGCCGGCGGGTCGTAGAACGTGGCTGCCGATGCCGGGGTGGCCGAGAAAACACCGATGGCGAGGGTCGTTGCTGCCGTGACGGCGGCAAACTTTGAAAAGCGATTCACATGAACCTCAAGGGTGAAAATGCGCGCCCCTGTGACGCGGCTCACAAATTGTAACACTCCGTGACACTGAAGATGTCAAATACGTTGTCTCGAATCATGGATAAGGCTCTGGGACCTCGCCAAGCGCGCGCAAGTAGGCTCTTGCCCTGTGGCTCTATCCATCGGAATTGTCGGCCTGCCCAACGCAGGAAAGTCGACCCTCTTCAACGCCCTGACCAAGAACGACGTCCTCGCGGCGAACTACCCGTTCGCGACTATCGAACCGAACGTCGGCGTTGTCGGCGTGCCCGACCCGCGTTTGGAGAAGCTGGCCGAGGTGTTCGGTTCGGAGCGGATCTTGCCCGCCACGGTCGAGTTCGTCGACATTGCAGGCATCGTGCGCGGTGCGTCCGAGGGCGAGGGGATGGGCAACAAGTTCTTGTCCCACATCCGCGACTCCGATGCGATCTGCCAGGTGACGCGGGTGTTCCGTGACGAGGACGTCACCCACGTCGACGGCGAAGTGAACCCCAGAAGCGACATCGAGACGATCTCGATCGAACTGATTCTCGCCGACCTGCAGACGGTCGATAAGGCGCTGCCGCGACTGGAAAAGGAGTCGCGGAAGGACAAGTCGCTGGTGCCGCAGTTCGAAGCGGCCAAGCAGGCCAAAGAAGTGCTCGAGGACGGCAAGGGTGTGCTGAACGCGGGGCTGGATTTGGCTGACTTGCGCGACCTGCACTTGTTGACCGCCAAGCGGTTCTTGTTCGTGTTCAACTGCGACAGCGACGAGTTGAACGACGAGGACCTGAAGGCCAAGATGCGCGAGCTGGTCGCCCCGGCCGAGGCAGTTTTCCTCGACGCTAAGAGCGAGGCCGAACTGGTCGAATTGGGCGACGACGAAGAGGCCGAGCAGATGCGCGCCGAGATGCTCGCCGACCTTGGCATCACCGAGCCGGGCCTGGACCAGTTGGCGCGGGTCGGCTTCGACACCCTCGGTTTGCAGACTTACCTGACGGCCGGGCCGAAGGAAGCGCGCGCTTGGACGATCAAGAAGGGTGCGACCGCTCCGGAGGCAGCCGGCGTGATCCACACCGACTTCCAGAAGGGCTTCATCAAGGCCGAGATCGTCTCCTTCGACGACCTAATCGCGGCCGGTTCGATGAACGACGCCAAAGCCGCCGGCAAGGTCCGGATGGAAGGCAAGGACTACGTCATGGCCGACGGCGATGTGGTGGAATTTAGATTTAACGTATAGCGTTATTGACGTTCTCCGTTATATACTCGGCGCGTGATCAGATCGTTCGGGAGCAAGGACACCGAGCGCATCTGGCGCGAGCAGTACGTCAAGGGTGTTGATCGAACCGTGCAGCGTGCAACGCTGCGCAAACTTGAGTTGATCCATGCGGCGAAGGATGTCGACGACCTGCGGATCCCGCCGGGCAACCGGCTGGAAAAGCTGGTCGGAGATCGTCTCGGTCAGCGCAGCATCCGGGTGAATGCCCAATGGCGGATCTGCTTCGTCTGGAGAAATGGAGGTGCGGAAGATGTCGAACTCATCGACTACCACTGATGCCGACCTGATCGAGCCGATCCATCCAGGGGAGATCCTGATGGAGGACTTCATCGAGGGCTTCGGCATCACGCAGAACAAGCTCGCGGTATCGATCGGTGTGCCGCCGCGGCGGATCAACGAGATCGTGCATGGCAAGCGGGGGATCACTGCGGATACTGCGATCCGACTGGCCCGGTACTTCGGGACATCCGAGGAGCTCTGGATGAGCCTCCAGGCGAACTATGAACTGCGAATCGAGCGTCGTGCACTGAGCGACAAGGTCGCTGCGATCACGCCGCTGGAAGTGGCATGACTGCGTCTCATCGCACCACAACGGTGCGCACGCGTTCGGGGCAGCGGCAGGGGAGAACGCGTCGCGCCCCGGGGACGATGCCGAACTCGTGGAGAACTTGCTGCGCCGTGATCCGGACTCCATTCTCGTGGCTGAATGGCTGAGGCTGACGGCGCGATCGTCGGCACGGTCATCTCGGGTTGGGACGGGTGGCGGGCGCACCTTTACCGCCTCGCAGTCGATCCAAGCGCGCGCGGCCAGGGGGTCGGTCGGCTACTCGTCCGAGCTGTAGAAGAACATCTGAGGGAGTTGGGCGCGATCCGTTTCGACGCGATGGTCCTCTCGGGAAACACTCTCGGGGAGGCGGCGTGGGAGGCGCTGTGCTATCGGTCGCAAGAGGAATGGGCTCGTTGGGTCCGCTTCGCTTGAGCCGATCGCCGCAGGCCAGTGCGCACTGCGGCAGGCCTGAGTCAGATGTCCGTACGTACCGGAACTCGGTGGAGTTCGGGTTTAACGTCTAGCGTTATTGACGCTCCGCGTTATATGATCGACGTGTGATCAGATCTCTCGTAGACCGGGACACGGAGCTCGTATGGCTTCGTGAACCGGCTCGGAAGATCTATCCGCCGATCCACCCCGGCGAGGTTTTGATGGAGGACTTCCTCGAGGGTTTCGGCATTACGCCGAACAAGCTCGCAGTGTCGATCGGCGTGCCGCCGCGGCGCATCAATGAGATCGTGCACGGCAAGCGCGGGATAACGGCCGATACTGCACTGCGGTTGGGACGCTATTTCGGGGTCTCCCCGCAGTTTTGGCTTAACCTGCAGACGCAGTATGAGCTCGAACTCGCTGAGGATCGAGTGTCTGATCAGATCGCTGCGATCACGCCGTGGGCCATGTCGTCGAGATGAGGGTGCGCCGTCAGGCGTCAGGCCTCTCGTCGGTGCCCACTGCGACACGGACCATTCCAAATCCCGTCCGTTCAGGCCCCAACCAGTGCCCTTGGCCTCCACGTTGGGGCTTGCGAGAGTGAGATCCTCGTTGAACATCGCCACTCATCGATAGACCTCCCTGCGGTGCCCGACCCGGAGGATCAACACGACCAGCTCATCGTCCACGACGTCGTAAACGACTCGGTAGTCACCGATTCTGATACGCAACTCGCCGTCACCGCCCTGAAGCGTGATGCAACCGGGCGGTCGAGGGTCGTCAGCGAGTGCGTTGAGCGCCTCGAGAATGCGCCGAGCGGTCTGACGATCGAGCTTGCGGAGGGCTTTCGCCGCCGAGGCGACGTAGGTGACGCGATACGCCACGGATCAGAGGTCAAGCTCGGCGGCCAGATCCTCATGGGAGACGCGCTCGGTCTCATGTCGCGCGGCCGCCGCAGCGCGGATGTCGGCCAGATCTTCCAAGGCCTGGAGTGCACGATCGTAGAACTCCGGAGACACGACGACTGCGCGTCGACCCACACCGCGGGAGGTGATCTCGACAGGCTCGCGCTGTGCTGTGGCGATGAGATCGGCCTGGCGGTTGCGGAAGTCGGAGAGGGTCACGGAAGCCATGCCCCTATGGTACATCTTGTACAAGAGCGGAGCAGTGGCTAGCAGTACATAGAGGTTGGTATGGGCGGCGACGTGGTGGAGTTCCGGTTCGACGCCTGACTGCTGGAGCGTCGACGGTCAGTCGACTGATCTATGCATGTCTTACGTTTTGTGAGACGATGGTTCGATGGCAGCAACCATCACATTTCGCCCCGATGACGACGCGCGGCTTGCCCTCGAGGAGCTGACTGCCGATGGTACGCCGGTGTCGCGCGCCGTGCGGGACGCGCTCATCGAGGCCGCATCGCGCCACGCGAAGGCGAGACTTCGTGCTGAAGCCGATGGCCTGGCTGCCGACGAAGGCGACCGTGCAGAAGCTGCCGAAGTGTTGCGCGACATGGAGACGCTGCGTGCGTGGTGACGTATTCCGACTCAATGCTCCTCGAGGAGTTCGGGGACACGAGCAGTCAGGGCGACGCTATGCGGTCGTCGTGCAGGCTGATGAACTCATAGGGCTATCGACCTGGCTGGTCGCGCCGACGTCGACTTCTGCGCGACCTGCATCATTTCGTCCGGAGATCGAGGTTCTAGGTCGTCGGACCCGGGTGCTCGCAGAGCAGGCGAGCGCCGTTGACCCGAGTCGCCTCGGCGACCGCGTTGGATCCTTGGGGTTCGATGAACTGCGCGCGGTCGACGCTGCGTTGCGAGTGGTGATGAGCTTGTAGCCAAGTGGCGTGGGGCTTTTCGCGCCGATCGCTCTTTCGCGGAAACAAACTCGCGATGCCGTCAGCCTATGGCGACAATGTTAGTCATATCGACACGTTC
>Ga0209608_1001575_pt1 | contig 18413 bp, 28 predicted proteins | sample AD_UKC130_MetaG_FD_184428 | JGI IMG/M metagenome (GOLD analysis project Ga0209608, IMG submission 184428) | Active sludge microbial communities of municipal wastewater-treating anaerobic digesters from Canada - AD_UKC130_MetaG (SPAdes) (version 2) | ecosystem: Engineered > Bioreactor > Anaerobic... | reverse complement strand
TGGTGGTACTCCTGGAGCTATAAGAGGAGCTGCGATTGGTACTATTGCTGTACCACTCTTAGCACGTCTTTTACTTAGTGATTAACACGATACGTCAACTGATAAGTACATAAGCGAGATAATTGTTATGCGTTATGTGAGATTACCATTTATTTATTCATATCGTCCTGTCAATATTAAATTTGCTGCTTTTGATGCAGAAGATTGGATGGAATCATGGAGTCCTGCATTACAGACTGAAGGTAATAAAGGTCTTGCAAATACTTTAGCTTCCGATGTTAATAAAACTCTTACTAAACAACGAGTTCGGAAGCCTACACCCCCCAGGCTTCAGCCAGGTCCAGCGGGTACGCCACTTACACGCAAAGAGGTTAGGCGCATGTTAAACAAAGCATTAAGGAAACGTCCACCAAGCATGGGATTTGGAGGTGGACTTATGTGGGCGGCGCTGGGTAGTCTTGGAGGAGTACTGCTGGACAGATTACTTAGCTCAGGAGGGAAAAAGCATGAGCCTTCGTATTATGCACCTTACATACCGGGCTATAGGTTGTATTAGTAATTGATCAAGACGTACTGATGTCAGTAATGTACTACACTATTTGTCAACAAGCACGTCAATTACATAATAAGTATGCGAATTTCTCGCTACAGGAAAAACGAGCATTTGTCGGTGCCCTTACGTCCGCAGCTGGCCAGATGCTTGGATTCTTTTTACCGCAGATTACGAGCCGTGTTGCCGGTAAGGCAATTCCTGTACTTGCTAGGAGTGCATTGAGGAGTGCAAAGGCACGAGGAATACAAAGTGGTGCTCTTACTAAGACTTTGAAAGGCGTAGCCACCAGAGGTAAATGGCTAGGTAAGAGGCTTGATGCCGCAATGAAAACCGAGGGGGGTAAAATGGGCTGGTGGATTATGGGAGCACCAATAGCCGGGCAGTTTTTTACAAATGTGTTAGATAGAGTTGTGGGAAATACACCAGAAGCATATTCAACGGCGATGAGTCCTCCTATGCAGGGGGCAGGGTATGGTGGTGGGTATGGTGGTGGTTGGTATGGCGGTGGGTATGGTGGTGGTGGGTATGGCGGTGTGCCATATGAGCGTCTCTATATGTGAAAAACAAGAAAGTAATTAATATTCAAAAGGGAGTAAAATGTTATGTCAATGTATGACTTTCAATCCGATCCAATTGGGCGGATTGCACTTATGAAAGTGCTTGAGAAAAGAGCAACAATTGGCGGTATATTTAGTAATTTAGGAAAAACTCTTTATCACGGCGCTGCCCTGGGACGAGCAATACAGGCGGGTTTTACGGGAGATCCTAAAGCGTATAAGAACTTGATGCAAAATATGAAACAATTGGGTACAGCAGGACGTGGTTTGGTACAAAATACTGCGGGGACAGCGTTGCGAGTGCTACCTTGGACAGCAATGGCTCTTCCTCTTGGTATTGGCACTGTTGCTTCAATGGCGCTATCGCCTTTTGCGAATTCGCTTGCGAATAAAATCGAATCAGGTGGTCGCCAGGGGCAAGCCCAAATGAGACCACAGCAGTCACAGCAGATGCCTGATCAAGCCCAAATGCAGGCCCAGCCGCAGCAGATGACCAATCAAGCCCAAATGCAGACCCAACCTCAGCAAATGGCTAATCCAAGCCAAATGCAAGCACAGCAACTTGCCATTAATTCACCGTTGAACACCCAGCAACACTATTTACGAATGTCATAACATTTTTGGTGTGATACCAATGAGTACTTATAATGATGTGATAAAACACCTCGCTTATGTGCATTTTATAAAAAAAGCGAACTCGGATGTGCCGCGGATTTCAGCTGATATTGCAGAGGCTAATAAGAATATTAAGGCACTTAGCGAGGTTGCAGAACAGCAGGCAAATGCCCTTAAAGCTATCCAACAATATCAGACTGCGCATAGTTTAGGAGATGTATTTTCAAATATACTTGGCGCTTTATGGACGCTTCACCTTAGCAGGAAATTAAAGAAGTTATCTCGCCATCCCGTATTAACAACACCTATTCCCGAATGGTACGTTTAGTGTTTTCCTTAGGAGAACAATATGAACAAACTTGCAAAACTTCAAAAAGCCGTCATTCTTTCTCATCTTATTAAGCAGGCTGCAGAAGCTGCTGCCCCGGCAGGTAATGCGGCTAGTTCAGGCGGTGCAGCTCCCAACCCAGACAAAAAGATGTTTGGTGATTGGCTTTCAGGTAATGTTAAGCAAACGGGAAAAGCTCTTGGCGCTTTGCCCCTTAGTGGCAAAATTGGACTTGGTGGTGCCGGGTTGCTGACAGCATTGCTTGCTGGATATGGGTTATCGCGGGCGCGATCCGAGAAAAAGAAGCGGCAAAGAGAAAAGGAAATGTTCCTCCAGGCCTTGCAGCAGCAACAGCAAAAGGCACTCATGAGCCAGCTGATTACTGGTGGTCTTGGACTTGGTGGTGGTGCATTGAGCACCTATCTCTTAATGCGTGCTCTTAGCAACTATAAATAACAACATGCTTCATGCGCATTGTTCAAGATCGTAGATATCTTAAACTTCCAAAGCATTTGAGCATCCGTGTCTATGACACGGATAGCTCAAATGCTCAATCTACGAATACAGACACATCTTCTTCTTTACTTAATTCTGTTGATACATCAGAGGACTCTTATCGTGTTGTCTCTTCACGTACAGTGAAGGATCCTATACGTTATAGTACGTATTTGTTGACAAAATTCGTATATGACATCTTAGAGAAATTTATTAATAAACAAGCAGCCATGCCTTCGTATCCTGTCTGCAAAACAGCAATGGTTTTGGCTGGATTTACAACAAAGAGTGCGGATAATGTTAGTTCAAACAGCGCTGGTGATACAAAGGGCTTAAATGCTTTAAGTGCCTTATTGGATTCTTCGATAGGTGAATCAATACCACCATCATTTGATTTCACAGGAGTGACAACCGGTTTGCGACGACTGGTTGACAAGGCTTTTTTTGGAAGACCGCGCGGAGGACTTATGAAGGTTGTTGGAGATCGCATTCGGGCTGATGCGATTAATAGCATTGCGCAACAATTAGCGGCTTTGGAAACAGTAAAACTTATCGGCGATATTGCTGATGAGAAGGGTAATAAGACTATCGGGACGATCTTGAAAGCTAGCCCGGCAGCGTGGTGGCTGCTTTCGGCGATTTACAATAGGTATCGCGTATAACCACATTTCACCGTCGAATCACGCTACAGGTTTGACCTCCCGTGATCAGGGAGGTTTTTTGTTTCTTAATTATGTTAATGGAAATGTCATAATTACCTGGTAAGGGCAGTGTCCACACGTGTGGACATTTATGTTGCTTGCTAAGTTCTCGCTGGGCATTAAAATCGGCTTAGATGGTTTCCTTATGGTTGGAGTAAGGAGCGCAGGAAATGGATGATGTGGCAAGGCCCAAGCAGGAGGTATTCCTGACAACAAAAGAGGTGTGTGGGCTGCTAAAAATTTCTAAGACAATGCTTTATAACCTGCGAGCAACAGGGGAATTCTCTGTTGTGCCCTATCGCATTGGTAATAAGGTCCTTTGGAAGCAAGAAGAAGTTTTACAGTGGATGGAGACCCAGCGATGTCACGCCTAGAAGCCGTTGAAGAAATTCAATTGGAATCCACACGGATCAGAAATTGCGTCCGGCGAGCTTGCGAGCAGCTAGGTTTTACTGATTACCGGAATGTCATCGTTACATGTAAAATTGTTAATTTTGGTGATGTCGTCTGGCACATTGAGTTTTTCCTCACATCGCAACAGTTTAAGGCATTACCCATGCCTAAAGAAAAACTGATCATTGCGATTCTGAACGCCGAAGAATTGCGACCTTTTGAGGAGGAAGTCCTGGGGGTAGATTTTGTTGTGCTGAAGGATTAGCTATGCAAGCGGTTTCTTTGCAACACATGGATGGTACCGTCCAGCTAACAATCACTGATGCAAGTTTGGGACAGCCCCAGTATTTTGTTTTTATTTACCCACGATCATTCGATTGCCGCCTTGGCCGACCGGATTGTGTGCCTTTCCGGGGGAAAAATCCGCAACGAGGCGACATAGCCATTAATAGAGGCGGATCTCGCCCCGGCATCCGAAGTCGCTTGCCGGCATCAATCTAAAGTCGCAGAATACTGGGTTGGGGCGGATGGGGTAAAACCCGCGCGGGTAAACTTTAGCGTGGAAGGAGGGACGCCGTGAGCACTACAATCCACACGATTCGGCTGAGAAGCTCTGCACATTTCGGTGGCAAGGTGCCGCCAGGACCTCTAGGTACAGTACTGCAAGTCCTTCCGGCCGCGGTGCGGCGGACTGTGCTCATGGCGGTTCAGGGAAGGAGCATTGCGCGGGGCACTTCTCCCACCTGGCTATCGGCGGCAAGTGATGTGCGACTCGTGGATTATGCCAGCAAGGATGACACAATCCTGAAGCTCGAATCGCCCCGACTTGGAGATGTTGCGCCGGAGCTTTACGAGCAAAAGCAGTTCTGGCCGACTCTTCCAGCCCCCCAAGACACCGGGATTGACCTTTTAGCCGACGTGCTGGCAGATTTGGCAGCGGGTAACTTGGACAGCGAGCGCTTCGACCAGCCGTTGTTGCGACAGTTGACGCGCTTTGAGGGGGCGCTGGAGCATGGCTTTGAGGCCATCGAAGTACTGCCGCAGCGTCGTCCGACGGGGCAACCGTCGCGGCTGGATAGGAGCGTGTTGGAGATCGCGGAGAGATTTTGCGCGGCCACGCCGCCGCCCGAACGGGTTCGCCTGGCAGGGACGCTCGATATGGTCCGCGCTAGCACGCGCACCTTTGGTATTCGGTTGGAACAAGGTGAGGAGTTGCGCGGCGTGCTTCTCGAAGAAGATATTCATAAAATAGCCCCATTATTGGGCAAACAGGTTCTTGTGCTCGGGCGGGTACAATATAAACCGTCAGGGCGGGCATTGCGGATCGATGCAGAGGAGGTGAAGCCAGCCCACGGGGACGTTTCCCTCTGGTCTCGGATTCCACCGGCGAGAGGTCAGCCGATTAACGCTAGCACGCTCCGCCGCCCCCAAGGCCCGAGGTCTGGTTTGGCGGCCGTGATCGGGCGCTGGCCGGGAGATGAAAGCGATCACGAGATCGAGGCTTGGTTGGAGGAGATCTCGTGACCATCGGGCAGGAAACGCTTGTCCTCCTGGACACCTCTGTCGTGCTCCACCTTGCCCGAAACGATACGACGGGCCGGGCCATCGAGTCTCGTTTCAGACTTACATCGCGGCGAGACCGGCCGCTCATCTCTACCGTCACAAACCTGGACAGGAGTCCGAGGTAATCAAGGCAATTTATGCCCTTATTTTTGATCAGTACATTGAGCTGAATTTTGGCCATTATGTCAGTGAATTGGTCGATTTGTATGCTTTGACTGTGGAGATGCAACGGCGCGATAAGCATACGGATAACATGACATCGCGTATGCTCAGTCGCATCTGTCGCATTCTGGAGGCGATCAGGAGCACCGTTGCAGGGGCGTGTGATCTGTTTCGCTGTAAATGAGGAATGCCTGACAGATTCGGTACATTTTTTCCGGTAATGTTAATTCCACCACATTGCGAACGGTGTAAAAAGCTATTTCATCTTCAGTAAAGGTCCATACCACGGATGGACGGTGCGGTGAAGGTTCAGGAGAAATGTTTCCCTCGCTATCGACAAAAAGAATGTCTGTGGTGACAGGGTATTTGCTTATTTTCTTATAAAGACTGCTTAGGTTATCAGAAACAAAAAACCTACGTTCCTGTAAAAAGGATACGTAGGTTTTTTCTATGTTAACAGGTGCTACGAGATCAGCGTAGTAAAAAGCATATTTCACGGCCATCCAGCGATAGGCATAGCTTGCTGACCAGTATTCGATCTCATTTTCGACCTGATTTTGACCCCAAACACGTAGGCTATAGTATATCTTCTTGGTTCGTGAATCCTGGTGTTCGAGAAGAGCTATATACCTGCGTTCAATGTGAGGAATAACATCTTTGGTAGGTTGTTGTTGAAGGAAAAAGACAAGCTTATCATCCACTAGCCTCGTTGTCTTTGTTTTCATCCTGCGAAGTTGTCTCCTTCGTTTTCTTCTTATCCAACCAAAACTCTTTGTTTCCGATTTCAGGCCGGTACACTAAAATGTGCGCTGGGGCCTGAATTCCAATCTTAGCATGCGTGCATCCAACACGCAAAATCTTCAAAACGATCCGGTTCTCAGGATTGTTGGTGTCTTCAATGACAATCTGTTGATTGCGACCACGATCCAATACAAGCATAATTATACCTCACATGACAGTTAAGTTGTTCTAGGATCCAAATCACAGGAGGACGAAATGAAACAGTTTGCACAATTCGCGCCGTTTATTTCAGCACGTGTTGGTATCCCAACCTTATTTCATACTATTCCAGGATACTACTATGACACCCATATTCAAAAATTTGCCGATTTATTGGATTATGAATTTGCCAATATCTGGTGTGATGATTTGGAACATCGGATTAAAGTAACAACTACACGACCTATCTGCTTTCTGATTAAGAGAGCCACATTTTCTCCCCAGCATTGTCGTCTGCTTGATCGGCTTGTGATTGAACGACGATTACAGGGTTATGAGTTAACAGATAAGGACATTATTTTTATCCATGTGCAGGATATCAGCAGACGTTACATCAATTTTCAGTATCCTGCGACATTGGTAAGCCATTGCGCCATTTATCCAATGTTTCAGTATCTGTATTTCTACGAAAACCTGCCCTGGAATGAATTTCCAGCACTGGATCAAACAGCTTATGAGTCTTGTGTCTCTCACGAGCAGCTTATTGCGTCCCACTTTGGACAGCGCCTCTTCCTTCCCTCCAATTCTGAGCTGAATGACATCCTGGCAACACTTTTCTTTCAGAATATGCAGGCATCTTCCTTTAACATTTTGAATAGCATCAATGCGGCCAGGAATTTCTATCAGCCTTTCCCAAGTCCCACATCGTTGTCCAATCTTGCCAAGACTCTCGCTGCATGCTCAGCGTCACACATTGGATTGCAGCCGTCAGAAATCGAATGGCTTGCCAGTATCTTCCTCGGTCGTTATTTCGGTCATGCTTATCAGATATTTCGACAGGAAATGGAGGAATCTGATCCTGTCGTCAAACTGCAAAATTACAACTTCAGCGAGTACTCATCCCTGGATTTCTCCTATCTGCTTCAGCATGCCTTGAATAACGTAATTAGCAACAAGGATGTGAATAAGTTGAAGCAGGTGATCCACAGCCTGGTGATGCTTTTCTCTTATGATCCTCCTTTGGCGGCCTATGGTCTCATGTTCCTGGGTAAATACGATTGGGCAAAAGACGCCCTTTCTTCAGTGAAACTGACGAAAGAGATGCGGACTTTTCTGGAAAAATATGATCAGACGGCAGATCTCAACATCAGGCCAATGGAAGAGCATCGGACTTCAACGGCTGTGAAAGTTGTACCGTCGAAACGAAAGCCTAAAGTGCGCAGGATTATCTGAGCCGCAATTTAGGTCTTTCTCATAGATTCATGTGTGGTGGGTGGGTGGGATTCTGTCAACTACTCCCCCCTAAAGGGGGAAGCTTGTCCTTCCAGTTTTCGGGCCTGCACCCCGCCTCAGAGAGGGACGGAGGTACATTGGGTTGGTTGACTACAACCGTAAGCACGGACTTGTGTGCAGGACTCATCGTGTAAGAGAAGTATAACGTATCCAACGGAAAGATGCAAGCCGCTGGCTTGCATCTTTCCTCTCCCCCTTAAAAGGGGGAGTATCCAGACGGAGGTTTTTATGAGGACCATGCTATGTCATGCCTTTCACATCAAGAGACACAATCCGCGGCACTTCGTTACTTCAGTGATGTGATGTGGCTTGTGGAATCAGAACCCAGGCCACAGACCAGCCCTGCGTTCAGCACGTTGTTCAGTTCCATCCTTAGGCATCCTGTCCTTTTCAAAGAACTTCCTGCTGATGTCCTTTATGCAATGGATGTCAGGGGGACTGTTTATGTGAATGTCGCTTTTCCTCATGCCAGCACACCTTGTAAAGTTCGAAGAAATCTTCTCCGCCTGTTATCTGTTTTATACTTTCACAAAGCCTTTTACTGCTCGGGAGCCAAATACTGCGGCACATTAAACAGACCTGATTACATTTCTCTTGAGAATGACCTTAACAATGTCCTCACCCATTCAGCAGCTCCCGCGATGCAATACATCGTAAAACTTGGAGATAGGCCCCTAGATGTCGGTTCTGTACTGGATGGAATTCCCCGGATCTGGGAAGTTTGCTTAGCGGGTAATCCTGGTGTTGCAAATGACCTGTTTAGCCAGAATCCCGATTTTCGAACACGGACTAGGATTCCCACTGAGATTCTCTATTTCCGTTACAGAACATTTTCAGGAATTGAATACGTTACGAATCAGACCAGAGGAAACTTTTCCCGCTCCATTTATGATCTTGTTTTCTTCCCGTATAACACTCGACTCCTATCCAAGCCAACACTTTATTGTGATTTATTGTGTGTTGATGGACCTGATGGAGTCTGGAATACGCTAAGTACGTTTTTTCTTGGCGCACAGATCGGTGATAGCATCAGCTTGCATCACACAACCGCGCTGATAACAGCCCCTAAGTGTTCCATTGCCGCCCTGGTGACATTATACGAATACTTTCATGATTACCAATTTCCATTTTTCGATTCCACGTCTCTCATTGATAGGTTACAGTGTGCGCAACAGCTGTACCCTCAAATTGTTGTTTTTATTTCGAATGCTCTTTTAAACAAGCTGCGTAATCCTTCCTCAACACCCGTTCTTACCGATTGCAAAAGCATTCTTTCTTATCCTGATTTCCTCAATATATTTCTTTCGTATCCGTTTTGTCTTTTAGTGCTGTATGACAACACACGTAATACGCGTGAACTCACGCATGTCTATGAATTTAATGAGGGACAATTAACGCAAGCGGTAGGAGATAAATGAAATGAAAACCGTACCCCGAGCTGTATCCTATGGAAAAGAAGAGTTTTTATCATCTGTTGTCACACTCATTTTAAGAAATGTTTTGTACGATAGCAGGACATTTGAAAACTATTTCGCTTTTGCCGGATTTGTGAAGGGCTTGGGACTAAGTTATTTGCCCTTGCTTCATCTTCCTGTTGTGTTTAAGCCTTTGCCCAAGAATGTTTTCATCAGTTTATCATCCTATGGGGTCTTTCATGTCAACACAGCGTTCTCAGGTTTGCTTCCCTGTGACCCCACATCGCTGATTGACTTCCTTTATTCTGTGTATGCATCTTATCTGCGCTTCTTTCGCCAGGATCAGAAGCCTTATCCCCCCATTGAGGTTTGGCACATTGATGTGTACTTACGAGAAATTGAGTATAGACGTAGAAGAATTGAAGCAGCTAATAAGACTGTCTATAACATACTTTTCTCCCGCTTACACAAGATACCGGATGCCCTGAGCAGTCGGGTTGTAGGACTGGATTATGGATCAGTCATTGATGGCATTCCTCGTTCCTGGGAAGAAATGCCCGATAAATCCAGGACAATCTTACATTTGCTTCATGAAAATAACATAAGTATGCGGCATTCTGTGGATAAGGAATCTTATTTAGAAAACCAGCAAGTCGCTTTTTCCCTGATGCAGAACATTGTCGTTGATATTATACGTAACTGTGATTTGTTCACATATCATTACATTGGATTGCTAGGCGTTACCAGATGGTGGTGTGATGTGCATGACTATTTTAAATTATTGGAGGGAGTGCTGACAACACATTACAGCTCGAAAATCTGGGTCGGATACTGTAACGCCAACTTAGAAGACAAAGCAAGCAGGTGTTCAAATACTGATAACTCTCCCGATCTTTATGTCAGTATAGTCATGCCACATTGTAGCACTGATGAATTTCTTAAAGTGGCCAGAATGTGGAATAGGAACGAACAACAGGGGTTAGCTTTTCTTAAAGAACATTGCAATATGCTGATTGTTCTTGCCGAGGAACAATATCTTTCCGATTGGGTCGTAAACATTGCCCAAGCCTGTAAGCGTTCTTTTGTTTACGTCCTTGATTTGTTGCCAGAGTGTAATTCAACACATATTCCTCAAATCGTTAAGAAGTATCAGTTTGCTAACGGGGCTTATGTTAATGAGCCGGAAGTAGCTCCGGTGCTGGCGATCTCAGGAATCCACTGTTGATTCAGCGTGGATTAGGAGGGTGTTATGACAACGAGGGTTGCGTCCATTGATCCAAAGACTGCTTTTGTTAATGGTCTTACTCGGTTAGTTACAGCAAATATTATTCATAAGCCTTGGAATGAATACCGTACCTTCGCACCGGCTGGTTTTCTTTATAACTATGGGCTGAATGTTGCACCTTTGTTATATTTTCCTGTGGTTTTTAAGCCACTGCCAAAAAATGTTTATATTGCAATGTCACAGTATGGAGTAATACACGTCAATACGGCATTTTGTGGGCATGTATATGCTTCCGCAGACCGATTTTTGCATTATTTATATCACTGTTATTTATTGCGCTTTCCATTTTTCTTGCCTAAGGCACAGATGATGGATAGAGTGAATACTCCAAATGGCGCAACATTTATACGCTATCGAACCTGGACGCGCAATAAGTATAACTATGAAGAGTTTGATATCTCCGCAGATGATAAATATCTCATTTTGACATCAGATGTTTGGATGAAAGATGAGGACGATCCTGATGCCGAAGAAAGATTGATTCTTGATTGCGGATCGGTGAATGACGGAATACCTCGCAGCTGGGAAGAATGCAGCAGTGATAGGATAGCGTTGGATATCCTTAAGGAAAATAGCCGTGTAAGAATATTTGATATGCTTAAGGAAAAAAAGAACGCGAAAAGTTATTGGAGATACTATGAACCGCTAAGCCTGGAAAATTACTTGATCAGTTACATCATGACAGAGGTTAAGTTCGATGGTAATACCCCCATCGGTATCCTTGAAATACAAAAGACAGATACAACAGGATTATGTCAATGCAGATTTGATTATGCTTTAATGTATCAAATTAACTGCTACTTGGCTAAGGAGAATTGGTGGCGTGGCCGCTTAAAGCACGATTACTCGCCAAGAAGAGATCACAGTCAGCAATATACATTTGATGTAACTTTTTATGGACCATATCCAAATACATTGTTGGCGGAAATGAGGCAGAAAGATGTGGCTGATATCTTTGATTTCATCGCCACGTACTGTGACACACTCGTTGTCATAATTGAAGGTCGGTCGATCCGTGATGAATGGATCAATCTTGGCATGGGCTGTCGTAAGTGTCTCATATGCTGTGCAGAGAGTTTTCCCAGGGGAAGGTATCCGGCACGAGGTGTGGAAGTGTACTGCTTTGAGAATGGTCATTTGGTTAATGGACCTGGTGTCCTGCAATCGGTGCTGACAGGTTGAGGAGATGTGAGAAATGACAATGTCGGAAACGAAAAATCGGTATGTCCCTGTTCTGAATGATGGCTTTGTGGGTTTGTTAGACTGGTTGGGTTCCGATCAGGATATCGTAAATGCCGCCAGGGTTAGCTACGCGCCTCTGGGGAGCAAGAAGACCTATGAGGAGGATAGAAAGCTGATCCGCTATCTGATGCGGCACAGGCACACATCGCCTTTTGAAATGGCCGAACTAAAGTTTCATGTGCGTGTGCCGATTTATGTCTGGCGACAGTGGATTCGTCATCGAACGGCCTCGGTTAATGAAGTCAGTGGCCGCTACACCGTCTTAAAGGAATCTTTTCATCGCTTATCTGCCGATGAATGGCGTTTTCAGTCCAATTCAAATCGTCAGGGAAGTGACGGCTATGCCCCCAATGATGTGGGCACTCAATTATCAGAAGCGGAGGACGCCTTTCTGCAAGCAGCTTATAAGTTGTACATGGAGCGTATCGACCAGGGCATTGCGCGGGAACAGGCCAGAAAAGACCTGCCCTTATCCATTTACACAGAAGCCTACTGGAAGATCGATCTCCACAATCTGCTTCACTTCCTGGAATTGCGGCTTGATGCCCACGCCCAATTTGAAATTCGTCAATACGCCCAGGTCATTGCCAATTTTGTCAAGGAGCTATTTCCTCTCACCTGGGAGGCTTTTTGTGATTATCGTCTCAATGCCATCACGCTATCTGCCCTGGAGCAGAGGATCTTAGGTTCTGTATTCGTAAACAGTTTCAGTCAGTTATGTAAGTTGATTGAAGATGATACGGACCTGACAGAAAGGGAAAAAGACGAGTTGAAGGCCAAAATCATGAAGATGCAAATGCATGTTTGACACATGCTTTGTTATGAATTTGCGGAGGACCACCTATGTGCAGTCGGTATTATGGCATACAGTTTACTGTTGGATGTGCAAATCAGCAGATTTTCTTTAATGGGCAAGATCCGGACATCTCCTCATTTCCGCAGTTCATGCGTGTTCTTTTACAGACGTTAATAGACCTGGATGATCCTCATGACTACAATCGCTACATCACCCAGGTAAGCCAAAAAAAAGGCCATGCTCTTGATTGCATGAAGGATTATCTTGGAAAATTTTACAAACTTCGGTTTCTGATCGTAACCCTGCTGCACTATCTACATATATTCAGGAGTCGGGATATCAGATATAACAATGATAACAGCCTTTATAGGTGTTATCCTTTCAATATCCCAGCCGCAATCAGATTACCCGGAAAAAATGGAAAGCCTAAAAAGGTGGTTTTGAGCGCAGAAGAGCGCAAAAGATTCGAATCTTATTGCTCTGAAGCCATTTATCCTCTTGCTGTCTTCCACGCTCCGACTTTTGAACTGTGGTCAGCAGGGAAATATGGCGGCCACATTGCCCCCAATGTCACACCCTCTGATGACAGCGTCCTGGAATACACGCTTTTTCTGGTAACGATGTCTTTTATTTCCATATTTTCGAACTATGGTTCACGATTTGATTATCATTGCCGTGAATTCCTTAAGACCCTGTGTGGCAGGGCAACACAACTTCCTGATGTTGCGAAATTCCTGCTTGTGCTGCACAACCTGATCTGTACGTTGTGTGAAACAAATATGCAATTTGCTGATGCAGGCCGTGAGCTGATAGAGACGCTATCTCCCTTTTGGAGGAGTGTTGCCATCTGGCTTGGTGCTTCAGACAGCTCTCCGTTTTCTTGCGTTAAGGTTGGTTCCGGAAGAAGATCATGGACGATGAGGAAGCATATGTTTTTTGTTTCAGAGATGGCGAAAATGCTCGATATTTCTGATGCGAAAGCACGGGTGTCGTTTCTGAGCAATTACGCTTATGTCCGCCCAAATAGCCTTTATGGCAGGGTCATAAAGTATTACAAAACAAATCCGCCCTGTCCTGAAGAGGCTGCATTGTTGCTATTTTCTGCCATCGTTCCACCACACTATAATACAATACAGGATGACAAAGACTTATGCATATTGCTAATAGATTGTGCTGAGCAGTACAGAGGTATGTTATTAAGCTTTATCAAACAACAAGACCACAGTGCCTTTGTTAACCACTCGTTTCTGTATAAATATTTAATCCGCTATGACGGAAACGTTAACGATTTTATCCAATATCTACATGAAGTTATTTTGAGAAACAATTAATAGGGATCATACCTATGGCAGATAATAAGTCTGAAGCAACAGCTAAAAGCCAAGACGCGACCCTGAGTGTGCCTTACATCTTCGTTCAGGATGAAGGCTCTGGTAGCATTGTGGTCCCCTATTTGTGGGGCCGCACGGAAAATTCTGTCCGTGTCTGGCACGAAAAGGGATGCATCTGCTGGGTGGATGAGAGCACCGGCAAGAAGGGTTTTTTGACCTGGCGGGATGCGTTGGAACGCCTCCTCGGGTTGGCGGCGATGGTGAAGCGGATGGCTGATGCTGGCCTTTATTTTGCTTCAGAAGTTCAGGAGTTCAGCCGGTTTTATGATAAGATGAGGGCAATGATTCGTGAGGCAAGAGATTATGGTTGTCCTACAGAAAAGGTGAAAAGACAGCAATGATCGTGATGGGAGAGACGGATGCCGGGATTCCAGCTGAAAATCACTAAAGTTTTTAAAGAAAAGAGTCATAATTATGTGGGACGGATAGTTTATCCTGACGATGCATCGTTTCTTTTTGAAGTACCAACGTATATCCATGTGGATCGACTTAAAAAATGGCATAGGTATTCATGGCATCAGCTGTGCGCCTGGATGTGGCCAGGCTCAGAGGATAAACGAATCCGTCCCTACACTTTTTGTATTCTGAATGATTGGGTTGCTGGGCAGCTCTTTGTTGTGTCAAAGGATGCCCCTTTCGATAACAGCAAAGAAATCCCAGGAGCCAAATATGGCAAACAGCCCTCATTCAGATTCGAAGTTTTTGATTTAAATGGTGATGATCTTTCAAATGGAAAGATCATCACCATTTTTTCTGTGTTGAACTTCTCTCGTGACTCGCGGCAGAGTCAGAATCGGGAAAAGGATTCTAATTTTGTGGGCTGGGTTCAGCGAAGATTTACGCCCTATGGCGAGGTTGTTGCTGTAAAACCGTTTTACAGCCCTCGCCACCAGAGACTGATCATGCCAAAGTTTGAGGTGTTTCTGGGACGACAGCGGCGTAAATTTGCCTATTATGCCGGTCCGGTGGTGTTTCAAATTAGAATTCCTGAACCGAACAGAGAGCAGTTTTTACTTAGGCTTATCAATGGTGTCGGTCATGGCCGTGCATTTGGCTTTGGTGCCCTCTTGCCGGTCATGATTGATGACCAGGTTCTGCCATATGTAAACGATAGATTCTGTGAGTGCATTGTTAACTCGCTGTCTATCGAATAACATTTTGTATGTAAGTCATGTATGGGTTATAGTTAATAGTCGGGAGCAGCCTCGTCTGCAACAAAGGGGTTAGCTATGTTCCTGCTATTACGGAAGATACATTTCTATTTGAGCATTTTTCACTTTGCTATTTTTGGTGTTTTGCTGTTCGTCTCTTGAGCTTGTTTTGTCTGTCTGCCCGACTGTTTGTTTGCCTGATTGTCTAATTGTCTATTTGTCATTTCGTCTGATTGTCATTTCGTCTGATTGTCTGACTGTCATTTCGTCCATTTGTCATTTCGTCTGATTGTCTGATTGTCTGACTGTGCTATAAAATCTGGGAGAAGTGTCCCTTCTCCCAGATTTTTTTTTGTTGCGTCAAAGGGTGGATGATGAGCAGAAAAGCAGCCAAAGATCGGGGACCTGGAACCTCAACGGTTAGCCTTCACGGAATGTTTCTTTCTGTTCCCCGAAATTCAGAACGGGTGATTATCCCGCTTTCTCGCGTTGCTTTGATGATCGGTAAGCGAGACAAGGAGGACAACTTATGCGAACTGAAGCTGTTCCATGCTGGAGAGGAATTCACCCTGAAAGCGAATAGCGGTGTATCTCTGACAACGGTGGTCAACAGCTACAAGAACGCCTATTACGTGATGGAGTTTCCTCAGACTCCAGAAGATACGCTTCCCCTCATCCTGTTTCAATCATTATTTTTAGAAAAATGTATCATCGGTCTTCCCAAAATTACACTGTCTCTGCTGTGTGGATCGGGGGATGTCCTTAACTATGCACTCACCTTTCACGAGGAACATTCGTTTAATTACGTTGTGGGGCAACTTGTGAAGCAGTTTGAAGAGCTGAGCATCTTTCAGCGAAAGTGAGGTGTCCTTATGGAAAACAAGTTGTTACTTTTCATGGAAGATTTTGGCTATGCTCCAGATTCCTATATAGAAACAGTCATTAGCGATTATGAACATAAAGGCATTGTGTTTTATGTGAAGCATTTTAATGACCTAATGACCTGGCTCAGCGAATCCCCGAATGCCGTAGAGTTTGTTAATAATCTGATGCGAACACAATATTTTTCTTCGTTGCAGAATTTACTATCTCGGGCATATCAGGTATTCTGTGAACAGGTCATCGCTGATTGGCGGTCATTTTCTGAGGAAAATTCTCATGCGACGTAAGCGAAAAACATCCGAGGTGGAGCCGGAGCAGAAGAAGGCCATAAAGATCCCCAATAAGGATAGGATTGAGACTGAGATCTTTTTCCTCAAAAAAGAATGTGACAGGGCCTTTCCCATCCTGGAGAGGGAATGTCGGTCTTTAGATAGCGTTGATTCAGCGCATTACATTGAGTACTGGTTGATTAAGCTAGAAGATCGCATCGCTTGCTGCCGTCAGGAACTTCAGACATACGTTAATTACCATAAGAATATGCTTTTAGGGATGCAGTAGCTTGAGGGTAGCTGCGGGTTATCTCAGGGGTTGTCCACACGTGTGGACACACAGGACGAAAGGAGGCGTTATGGAGACAATCAAGGCCAAATTTAAGCGGAAGATATGTTATACCTATGATCTGACACATTTTGTCTTGGAGCTTCTTGAAGATCGTCTTTATCACATGGGTATCGCTGATTACATTGTGCGGATTGAATATCCTACAAAGGATTGTATTCCTGAATGGCTTGCAAATATGGATGCTGTAAAATCAGTCATCAGTGGAAATGGGCCTTTAGAGGTTGATATTGAAGTTCCGGCTGATCCTTTCTTACAGAATCCAAATGTCGTGTTGGATCCAACACCAGAACTTATTGCAATTGCTGAGGTGAATTGCTTCGGTAGCCCACTGACAGTACCCATCTCCTGGGCCGATAACCTGGACATATAAATTATCCGCTGTTATGGAGATTCATGATGGAGCGTGTTACGGTAGAGCAACTTAATGGATTGTGCCGACAGGTGGAGCGGATTTATCGGCGACTGAAAAGCGCGGTTGAGGCGATGGATCAAAATGCCTGTGAATCCATAGCTGTGGAAGCTTATCCGCAGGCTTTGCAATGTGCCGATTACTTGCTCACCTTTTCGGCGAGATGCTATATGTCCACGGTTATAGGGTGGGGTGAGCAATCAAAACCAGAATAACTTACATAAGACCAGGCAGGGCCGGTGCCCCCGCTGCATTATTCCGACGATCCAGCCTACATGTGGCCAGCGAGCCAGGTTCGACTCCTGGGCCTGGGATATTTTTTGTGAGAAGAAGATAAACGAAGGAGCGTTTGAATGCAGATCGTGGATTTTGTGTATTATATTAGCCTTTTCTTGATGATTGTATTGACTGGTATTGGGGCCTGTATTCAGTGTTATGCCCGAGGGATTGACATCACAAAGCTTAGTATTCGGCAATTGTATGGATGGATAACGGTCTTTAAGGTAATAACATGCTTGTATGCTATCTGTGTTATCACAATAAGCGTGACTCTTGTTATCAAATTGATAGGCAGATCATAAGCTCACCTTGAAAGGAAGAAAGGATGTGATATGGACATTCAGGAACAATTAATTACAGCTATTAAGGAAATTGGGGCCTGGTCAAAAGAAAATTTTGGTGACCAGGAAGGTGATGGCCTTAAACTTGGTCGGATTGCTCCTTTTTTGGGAATCATTGAAGAGGTGGGAGAGCTATCCAGGAGTTCGGATTATGCTGACCTAAAGGACGCATCGGGTGATATGATGATTTTCTTGACTGATTACCTGATGCGAACAGGGTGGCCTGCTGAAGAGATCGCAAAAATGTATAGTACTGCTTGTCGGTCACTTGCGTTGCCCAATTTACAGAACCTTGTAATTACCCTCGCTGAATTATGTCATACAGAACTTAAGCGTGTTCAGGGCATTCGTGGTATGGATGATCTGGAAACATATACCAGCAAACAACGTGGAAACGTTGCTTATCTTGTGTCATGGCTTCATACCAATTTCAGCCGCTGGGGAAGCCAGGACACACCGCTGACGGTGTTGGTTGAAGTTTGGCAGCGTGTACGGCAGAGAAATTGGAAGGTGAACAAACTCAACGGCATGGTGGCTGAAAAGTCCGAAGAGGCCGCCGCTGAGTCACGAGTATTGCGGCAAGGAAGCCCACGGTTTTAACCGTGGGAGGAATTGCCATTGGTCCGCTTTATGACGGTGTATAATTAATGAGAGCAAGAGGACCAGGAGGCTAGGATATGGCGACGTACACGATCACGGTACGGGATGGATTCGTTCTGGTTGAGGTTTCAGGGCCTCGTGGGCGGTACAGGCTGGGGCTGCGGCCCTGGATGGCCCGTCAGCGTGCCGGGCTGAATATCTGGGCCAATTGGCTATTCGGTTTGGCTCAAGAGGGAGCGATCCCACTGATTCTTGCGGAATCGGTCCTCGACACGTTGGAGGCAAGGGCCGAGGCGCAATTGCCGAGGTTCATTCGGTGGATTCGCGGTCCCATCGTGAGGAGACAAGGCCATGCCAGAAAAGACGGGTGATTTATCAGGGGTTCAGCGGCTGCGTGCCGAC
>Ga0209608_1001574_pt1 | contig 18423 bp, 22 predicted proteins | sample AD_UKC130_MetaG_FD_184428 | JGI IMG/M metagenome (GOLD analysis project Ga0209608, IMG submission 184428) | Active sludge microbial communities of municipal wastewater-treating anaerobic digesters from Canada - AD_UKC130_MetaG (SPAdes) (version 2) | ecosystem: Engineered > Bioreactor > Anaerobic... | reverse complement strand
TTAGGGGGTAGCTTGAAATTCAACTAAGGATTGTCCTGGTTAGGTTTACCGCTTACTTGTTGCTTGTTTTGTGCTCAAAAAAATGCCCTCTTTTTCTCTCATGGTGACAATATCATTGTCCGATCACAATCTTACCTACAATTACTTGACAGACATCATATAGACTTGATATTAGCGTATAAGAAGCTAAATCCCTCTCAAAATAGGTAGACTGGATTTGTCAGTTTTGTTGTTGCACTGTAATATCTACTAGAAAGGGGCGGAAATGAAAGGTGTTTCATTTTCCAGATCATGTGGAAATCGTCGTCTTTCGCGAATATTCCGTAATACACAATCTCAGACCAGGGAACTGGATAAAAAACAGTGAATGCTTACTATAACGAACTATTGCCAATTTTGGATTGCCCGGATTTTACAAATTTTAAGTCAGAAATACCCGATTTCATGGAATTTGTAGAGTATTTATTAGAAAATGGATACATAGGTGATACCGAATCGAGTGACGCTCAGGTCTGTACGACGTGCGATATTCAGTCCGCATATTTACCTATTTGTGACGGTTCTAATCTGCGGCGCAAAACATGCTACTATGATCCAACTGCTACTTACAAGTGTATGGATTTAGATGTAGCCAGAAAAGCAATAGAACTTTTGACAGCAGCAGGTGTCAAAAGCGTCACTGTAAGTGGCGGCGAGCCTTTGCTGCATCCAGATATCATAGCAATTCTGCAAATGATTAAGACCAATGGAATTCTGTTGAACGAGGAAGTTGTGGAGCAACTGTTGGATGTTGTTGATATCCTATATGTATCAATCGATGGGCTCTAATAGGTTTGCAAATACATCCAGCCCTATTCCTAACATGCCTTCAGTCATAAGAGAATAAGTGGAAAGTGGGAGATGGAAAGATGATGAACGCACTTGAACTGCATAATGTCTCCAAGACATTTAAAGCAGGCAAAAACGAAGTTGTGGCGTTAGATGGCCTGAGTTTGGATATGCAACAAGGGAAAATACTTGCCCTTTTAGGTCCAAACGGTTCAGGTAAAACGACAACTGTAAGGGCATCCTGTGGCCTTTTAACTCCAGATTCAGGCCAAGTGAAAGTGTTAGGAAAAGACATAAGCAAGTATAAATCGCAAGTTTTAAAAGATATAGGCGTGCTCCTCGAACCAGGTAAGGGAATTTTTCAAAATATGACCGTTATGGAAAACATCGAGTACTGGGGGCTCTTAAAGGGAATTCAGGATCGCCGTCAGTTAGAGAGCAAAGGAAACGAGCTCACAGAGTTTTTCGACCTAGAAGACAAACGTTCGACCCTTGCAAACGCTTTATCTACAGGTATGCGACAAAAACTTAGCCTTTGTTGCACCCTTGTCACCGATCCTAAAATCATCCTTCTCGACGAGCCTAACGTAGGGATGGACGTTGAAGCCAGCCTCGATTTGGTCAAGAGACTGAGATGGTTAGCAAGAGAAAAGGGCTGCGCGATTTTAGTGACTTCACATCAGATGGACTTTATGGAAGATTTGTGCGACGAAGCTGCATTTATATCTAACGGCAGACTTATTCTAAGAGGCTCTATAGAAGAGGTGCGCTGGATGTTCCAGCAACAAAATTACAAATTCACGTTCAGACTGCCAGAATCTGATGATTTCGATCCTTATGCAAGACTTTCTGGCATACAATCCTTCAAGACAGATTTGCCCAATAATATGGCAGAACTGATAGTGGACAGCAATTCTACATCTATGAATGAGCTCATGAAGTTTGCGTTAGACGAGTTGTTAGAAGTGGTAGCTCTCGAAGTAGTCCGACCCAGCTTAAAAGAATGCTATCAAATGTTGTTTGCGGAAGGGGTAGTTACAAATGACAACCATTAAGACTTTTCTTCTAGTTTCTTTAGAACAATTCCGGATAGACATTAGGTTCAAAAAACGCTACTTTTTTAGCACCCTAATAACTTTTATCACAAATCTCATAGTAATGGCAGGTGTAGTACTCATATCCATGCCTGCTGTAGCATATGGGGAAGAAATTGAATCTGTTTTGCAGCTGAGCAACGCTGGCAAACTAATTGGTTTCATATACTTTTTCCTTGGCATGGTTAGTCTGGGACTAGCTCAATCTCAAGTGGAAGGTTGGAGACAGGTCGGAGTTATAGATAACATAGCGCTTAGCCCGTTGGGTGTAAGCGGTGTAATATGCACAAGGTTCCTGCCAAATTACCTAAGCACCTTAATAAGTACGTTTATTTCTGCAGGAATCCTATCTCTGATTTTCAAATTTCCCATCGAGTGGCACATAGGTATTCTTGTCTTAAATTCCCTTATCGCATCTTTTGGAATGTTTGGGTTGGGACTTATTTTAGGAGGGTTGACGATAAGATTCAAGCAGGTAGGAATGCTGAGCAATTTGCTATTTATACTGCTGTTTGCACTTGGCGTAATGCCAATAGATTATGACATGACTGGTACATTTTCGCCTTTAGCCAGATTGTTCCCATTCACTCAGGGACTCATACGCACTAGACATGCCTTGATACCGGGATTTGAGGACACGATTAATGTTCCCATGTTCCTTTTCCTAGTATGCTCTTTTGCCCTCTTTTTGGTCGGCCTATTTGTTTTCAGAGCGTTTGAAAAAGACAGCATCAAGAGAGGCACGTTGGGTGCGTACTAGTTATCACTAATTAGGGAGGTGAATAGAAATGGCAGGTATTATACCAGAGGGGAAAGATCCTACTCCGTGCGCGTGTATAATTATGGGGGTCATAGATACTTCCGCAAAAAGGGCGATTTGCATTGGTCCACAGGACGTCCCGACACCACCCAGGCTAATTCATTAGAGGCATATTATAGCGGCGAAAGATCCAGTCAACAATTATATGTAAAACGCCCTCGGCTAGATAACTTCCTAGTTGAATGATATAGGTTAAACGTAATATCTATGAACCTACCTCTGAAAGCGCGCATTTGACCCCTGATATCTGGCAGTGTCATATTCTAACTGGGCCTTAGCTTGTTGCAAAGGATCGTCCCGCCTTGTTCACAGAAGGCTTATTCTAAAACAAAGCACTTGCTCCACCGCTTTTTAACAATTCCGGCGCCTTAGGATATCCAATTTCTGCAGGTATAAAGTGAAACGCCGCTCCTTGATAAATCAGGTCGAAATTCCCCACCTTCTTTTCTTCGGTTTGCATATGCTCGCGTAGTTTGGTAGTTATCCCCTTTAATATTAAAGATATGAGCATGGTGCCAAACCCGGTCAAGAATGGCTGTAACGATTACTGCATCGTAGAACACCCGAGACCATTTTTGAAAAGGTCTATTGTTGGTCATGATTACAGACTAACGCTCGTATGCTTGATTGTTTACCCTGGAAGAAATGACTGGAAGCAGTTTTGTCCAGGCTTAGGTACTTACCCAAACGATCAGTCCTCGTTGAAATGTGGCATCAGTTAGAAGAGGGTAAAGTTGCGATGACAGTTTTAGAGCGGTAAGAAAGAGCACTTTGTAGCCTAGAGCAAACGTAAAAACTCTAGGTTGGCCAATGCTCTAATCTTAGCCTCGTCTACGGTGGGTTGTAATGGGAAATCAAAATCATCTATTATCCTGAGACTTGGGAATTTGGCCTTGTTAAGATTGGACTCTCTAAGGGTTACGTCTCTGGTTGAAACCTCTTCCGTCCATGTTTATGTAAGCGAAATATCCGGAGTCAGCCTGTGCGTGCTCAGCGGGGAGAGTTTCAACTGCGTAATACGTGTGCTCATCCGGAGCCTGATGCTTTAAATGTCCAGGGCGACGGTTCTTTCAGAACCTTCCTGTTAGAAAGATTTGACATCCTGGTTTACGTACTACGGTTCGCAATTTACTGTCCAAAACTGAAGAAAAGTGTCTACATTTATGGGGGTTTTAGTGTGTCCGCTCACATTAGTGCTCATACCCGAACTTAGACTAATTAACTTGATATTTATATGCATTGATTTCCTGCGCGAACAATGGGCGTTTGTATAAAAAAGAGGTGCGTCATGCAAACAGAAAAACCGAAAGCGCTTGAAGTTTCTACTACTAGCCACAGGAACAACTATCCATTGATTCTGGGGGTTAAAAGACGACCCTATTTGCTATAGAAAAAGGGAGTGGCAAAGTGAATCCCATGGTCAGGCGCGAGTCTTTTGGAGCTTTCATTATAGGTGAGGGTGACAAAGATGTTTAGGTGATGAATGAAGAGGCGGCGTCTCTTGCTCAACTGTGCAGAGATATGCAATTAAACAGGGATAACGGTAGAAACGCAATTGCGGCTGAATTGTCCCAAGAAGACGCTCTTGGTGTCTTAGACGCTTTAGACACACTCCATAGGCTAGGTGTACTCAATAGTGATGTTGCTCACGTGATCCAAAGTGCGTTATCAGTTCCTCTCCCAGCGCACCTATTTCTTACGCAAGAATGTAACCTGCGATCTCCACATTACTTCAATGATTCTGGAGTTGAAAGGTCCGTGCCATTAACATTCAGAGAGATCAAGGACTTGCTTATCAAACTGGAAAGGACCGGGGGTGAGCCACTTCTCCGCGATGGTTTTTTTGACATTCTCAGTCTCGCAGTGAGCCTTGGCTTTAAGATGAATGGCACTTCTGATGGCACGCTAATTGATGATATAACGGCTCAAAGGCGTGCTGAGTTTGATCCCTCGTTTCGGTTTTTTCTCATATCCATAGAAGGACCCGAAGAGGCCCATGATTCAATTTGCGGTGAAGGAAGATTTGGACGTGTGGTAGAAGCTCTCAAAGCCCCCCAGAAATGCAGGGGTGAACTCAGGTTTTACAGGTACGCTCAACTGCACCGAGCCCTTTTTGCAAGAAGTGGGGATTAGGTCAGCTTACCCTAACCGATAAGCTGAGAGCGAATTTGCATTGAGTATTCGGAGGTCAAGAAGATGGCAACAGATTTTCATCCTGCTGTGTCGTGCAGGGATCTCACAAAGAGGTACAATGCCGAGGTTTTAGGCATAGAGGATTTGAGCTTTGATATACCTTACGGGAAGGTCACTGGACTTTTAGGGCCGAACGGAGCAGGCAAATCCACGACCGTTAATGTATTGACCACAGCTATACGCCCTACGAGCGGAGAGTTTTGGATAGCCGGGCTACACGGGAAAAGGGACCGGCTAAAGATTCGGAACGTGCTTGGCATCGTTAGCCAGGACTTTGCTGTAGATTGGGCGCTCACCGTCCGGCAGCATCTTAACGTGTTCGCTTCCCTTTACGGGAAAAGCGCGGACCAGGCGAACAGCGAGATAGATATGTGGCTGAACGCTTTCGATCTTTCAGGGAAAGCGGATACGAAGATCCTTCAGCTTTCTGGCGGACAGGGAAGGCGCGTGCAGCTCATAAGGTGCTTGCTAGCCGACCCGCCTATAGTATTTGTTGATGAACCAACCTTAGGATTGGATCCCAAGGGCGTTCAGGTAGTTTTAAACAGCCTGCGACAGATGGCAAGCAGGGGCAAATGCGTAGTCATGGCTTCTAACGCTGTAGAAGAAGTTGAAGCCGCCTGCGATGACGTGATTTTTCTTCGCCGTGGCAGGCTCCTAGACTACGACTCAGTTCAACATTTTCTGGATAGGTATGGGGGTCTTGAGGTAGTCACCCTTACTGTGGTTTCCGATACGGTGCCAGATGTGATGTGGTGGGGCACGTACCTAGATCCAGAAATAGAAGAGATCGGACCTAGAATGTGGCAGATTTCTTTTTCGGTTGACGATGCCAGAGGAGCTGTCCCGAGCCTCGTAGATCTGGCTTTTCGATCTGGCCTTACGATCTCAGACGTCTCAGTAAAATCTAAGACTTTGAAGAACATTTATTTAAACCTCAGCTCTATTGAAAGAAGTGAGAATGGTGAGTAGGCTTTGGGTTTTGGTGAAAAGAGAACTTTTCCAGCTCGTTTCCTTTAAAGCTTTATTAATAGCCCAGATAATTCAACCTGCGGCGTGGCTCATGCTATATTCAGTTGGCATGACAGATTTGGTTCAGCCTTTTTTGTACTGCGGAGTTCCGGTTCGGTATATCGATTTTGTTCTTCCTGGTCTTGTGGCTCTCCAGGGTTTTAGTCAGCTTGCTTACACTTTATCGCGGGTGGCGGACGAAAAGAGGCATGGTATGTTTCAAGCGCTCCTTACGTCAGGTGTTGACCAAGCCCAGTATGTGTTGGCAAAAGCGTCGTCTGCTGTGCTCATTGCTTCTCTTCAATGTTTAGGGATCGTTGGCGTCTTTTTTCTGGCTATGGATAGCGAAAGCACGGCGCTTAAATTAACGCCTCATGTGTTCATCCTTACTGTGATGGGGGCGATCCTTTGGTCTAGCCTTGGAACTGCCCTTGGTACCGCTCTTTGTTCAGCTGAGAAGAGCAGCGTTGTCGCAGCTTTGGTCGGCTTACCTGTTATGTTTAGCAGTTCTGTATTCTACGATCTCGAAGGAGCGCATGCCGTCCTTAAATCCTTAAGCGCGGCAAATCCTTTGACTTTTTACGTCGGTGCATTGAGGAAATCTATGCTTTTTGGCGGTATAAACCCTCGGGAGTATTTGATACTCGGTCTACTTACCGCTTGCTCTTTCCTAGTCGCTTGTTGGGTAGTAGGGGCTACAGATCTGGTTACTAAAGAAAAGTGACTGCAGCCTCAGTAGGCATAAGGTCTTTGTGGCTTTGGGCCGAAAATGAACCGAATGAGTGGGCAATATGATGGAGACGAGCAAAGAACCTCGGGAAACTGTTGAGCGAACTTGAAAAACAAGCTGCGGACATAAGAGATGGAGATGATCTCATGAATTTCATGAGGTAAACTTCACGCTATTTTCGGGTACCTGGTTCAGAAGATGAGCTCGATATTCTTAGATGCATTACCCGCTCGGTTGCGCTGAGCACCGCTAAACAAGGGGTTATCGCCGAGGCAGTTTGGGTGTGAAATCCTAGGTCTTTCGAAAATGAGAGCTTAGAAGGCAAATGTGTGGCCATCCATGGAACGACTTCGCCAGATGCTTAAGCTGCAAGCAAGCGTCTTTATCGACAATTTTCATTAGTTACAGAATTGTATATAAAGAACAATATCATAGTTGCCCAGGAGGCTACTGGCTGGTAACGTTTGTACAGGATCGTGTTACCAAAATATGATTAGCCAAAAGCACATAGATTCTTCACTTTTGCTAATGCTAGCCCAAAAGAAAGGTGAAATACATGCGCCATAAGAAACTTGTGTTTGGTATAGCTGCAATCATCCTGCTTGCGCTCGCGATTAGGACGGTGGCCGTTTTGTATGTGCAGGGGGATTTACAGCTGAGTCGAAGCCTTTCAGAACTGGCGTTTGACAAATTGGATTTGAACGCGAATCCAGGCGTAGGTGTTGTAGTTGCGTTTGAAAGCGAGGACTTTATCATTTTCTATGGGGACTTTGGCCTCTTTGGGTACGACTTGAAGAACCGAGAGATAACCTTTGGAATAGATTTCGTAAAAGCGTTTGGCAGAAAGGGAAGCGTTCAGGGAGAATACGGAACGGGCGTAAGTGTCAGCCGCGATGGGAAGAAAATCGTGTTCTGTGATATTGACCCGGATAATCCCGATGCTCCAGTAGAAGACTTTTTTGTTGATGTTCCTACGCTGACCTATAAACGTAAGCCCGGAAGACTGGAACCGATGAAAAGAGAAGACCGTTACTCACGCGAAAATGTGACCGGATACATTAACCCGGGTTATAAAATCGGAACGATGCGATACATACGGGGTGACGAAGAGTGGGTCCTTTTTGAAGGCTATCCCTCGAGCACACCGTAGAGTCATGTCAGCTTGGCTTATTCAACGATTGGCAAGTGGCCTTTTGCCAATTGGGGAGGTGCAATTATGTCGAGAAGTTTTTACACCATATCTACAATTTTGGTGATTTGCAGTTTCCTTACATGCGTTCCAGGTTGCACTGTGAAACCTGTTCCCCTAAACAAAGATGATGTACCCCTCGGTATAACGGAAGAGATCGAAGAGTTTTATCGCCTTAATCCCCGAGGCTGGCGCCTCAAAGAACTTACATACTATGTATTTGAACCGGAAGGAGATGGATATATAGTCATTGCATTGGCCAGTATCACTATACCACGCTTGCCAGCTGAGCCTGACAGGGAAGAATTTGTGAGTGGCTTTTTCAAGGAGACGACAGATTGGGAAGGAAATCAGGTGTGGACTGCTAATTGGGGGCGGGGAGCACTCCAACTTTCTCCATATGGACATGAGAAATCGGAGGCTTCTTTTTCTAAAGATAAGTTGAGCATTGTCCTTGGGGATTACCGCAGCTCTACACGCACGGGCTGGGGTAGCGCAGGCTGGGTAAGGGATCCTAATGTAACAAAGATCGAGCTGATAAACATCAACTCAGGAAAGACTGTCACAGCTAAAATCAAGAATGGGTTTTGGTGGGCAGATCTTTATGATTTGGACATCCAAAGTTCATCTGACGTCAAAATCGTAGCTTACAGCGATTCGGGCAAGGTGTTGTACGAAGGGTATTATAATTAAGTAACAGTACATAGTGCTCTCTAGGTAAATAGAACTTGCTTTGCTTTTGCGAAAATGATTGAAGTCTTTTCAATGAATCTGATTTGCGATGAAGATGCGCAGCTTTTTTTATGATAAATTCAGAGTAATGTCACCTAAGAGAATGATAGTCTGCCAGGACAAAGAGATTCTTAAGAGTTTTCTTAAGCCTTCGACTTCAGATGAGATTCAGGAACCTAGATGTTTAGCTGCTCCGTTAGGCAATTCTCAGCTGCTGCGATCAAGTGCGAGGGGACATATGGAAATCCCCATAAATGGACTCAACTTGAGATAACGGTTATGGATGGTAGCAAATGTATTTTGCACTAAAGAGGTGTCAGACCATTCTTGTAAGATAAGTATGACATTACAAAACACAAGAATTATAAGCTACTTGAAGATTGTGATAAATGGTAGAATTTATAGTTGAAAGGGGGGAGAACAATGTACCACGTATCGCCAGTTAAAGGAATAGAGGAGCTGAAACCTAGTATCTCGAGCCATGGCAAAGCTTATGTCTACGCTATAGATATATTGACTGTTGCGTTATTATTTGGAGCAAAGAAGGATGATTTTGATTTGTTACTAGATGTAGATGATGGAAAGGCTGTTGTTTGGGAGTGTTATCCTGATGCTTTTAAAAAAATATATGATAATAAATCATGTTCAGTCTATACAGTCGATGAAAGATATTTTAAGAATGGACAGACTAGCTGGGAACATGAGTATGTTTGTGAGCGTAGCGTTCCCGTTCTCAGTGAAAAACGAATTTCAAATTTATATTTAGAATTAAAAAATGAGATGGAAAAGGGAAATCTTATATTGAACTATTACTCGGAGAATGAAGCATACCAGAAGTTTTTAAAAGACGAACTAAAAACACGAATGATTGATTTTAATCTTATCGACTATTTCAAAAATGATGATCCAAGAGGAAAATTATATTTTCAAAACATACTAAATGAAATCTAAAATACGAAGGTTATATAGTATTCTGTGAGCAGACAGATTAAAATCCCGATAAATGGGAATCAAGTATCTTGACGGTCAAGGAGTGAACGAGACTCAAACGGTACATCCAGGACATTAAGCCCCAGGATGAGCGCACGTATCGCCCAGTTGAAACTCTCACCGGTGAGCAAACACAGGCTGACAGGGGGCATTTCGGCTAAGGAAAAGTCGACGGAAAAGGTTTCAGCCAGAGACGTAACGCTTAGATAGTCCAATCTTAACAAGGCCAAATTCCCAAGTCTCAGGATAATAGATGATTTTGATTTCCCATTACAACCCACCGTAGACGAGGCTAAGATTAGAGCATTGGCCAACCTAGACTTTCTACGTTCTGCTGAAAATACTTTGTTCCTCGGTCCCAGTAGAATTGGAAAAACCCACTTGTCCATTGCTCTAGGCTACAAAGTGCTCTTTATTACCGCTCAAGAACTGACATCACAACTTTACGCTTCTTTCGCTGATGCTACATTCCAACGAGAACTTGAGCGTTTGGACAAGTACCTTAGCCTGGATAAAACTGCTTCCACTCATTTCTTCCAGGTAATCAATCAAGCATGTAAGCGTCAGTCTGTAATCATAACCAGCAATAGACCCTTTCAAGAATGGTCCGGAGTGTTCTATAGCGAATATTTTCAGCCATCCTTGAAAAAACTTGCATCCAATCTATAATTTAATTAACCAATAAGTTAAGTTAACCACATGGTTAACTTAGATGTCGGTGCGGGGCGTGAGATTCAAATATGAAAACCCAACAGCAAAAAGGTATTTCGACGATTTTGAATTGATGAAAAAGAAGATAGGGATCGACATAGCAAGGAATACAAAGAAAAGGTGCAATGAACTAAAACCTGCTGAAAATTTCGCTATCTACCTCAAAACAGGATTGGGAAAACCGCATTCCTTGGTTGACGATTTGAAAGGGTGGTACGGCATCGCTGTTTCAGGGAATATTAGACTTATTGTTAAGCCGGACATGGAAGAGTCGGATGACGCTTCTTTTGAAAAGTGCGATTCGGTTATCATAAGGGGGCTTGTAGATTATCATGGCCGAAAAAACGAGTGGCTTATCCCTTGAGTTTATCGTTCATCCAGGGGAGACTTTGAAAGAGATCCTTGATGAAAGGGGTATGAGCCAGAAAGAGCTGGCGCTAAGAACAGGTGTTACAGAATCACATGTGAGCAGTGTAATCAATGGTAGAAAGGGCATTTCAGTTAAATTTGCCAAGAGACTGGAATATGCTTTGGGTGTCGATACTAGTTTTTGGATTAATTTACAAGCAAATTACGATAAGGAACTGGCTGAGTTCGAGGACATAAAGATGATCTCAGATAATGAAATTGAGATTCTTGATAAGTTGAAGGATATAACCAAATATCTGAAGCAAAAGGGATTGCTGGATCCTCAGGCATATGGTCCAACCCTAGTTATTCAGCTGAGGGAGTTTCTGAACGTTAGCAACTTGGAACAAATTCCAAAGGTATCGGAAGCAGTTGCGTATCGTGTAGAAACAGCTGCCAAGGTAGATCCGTATGTTTTGCTTACATGGTTGAGGATGTGCGATTTGATCACAGAAGAAGAAAAGGTTGAGCAAAAGCTCGATATACAGAAGTTAAAAGAAAAGATACCTTTGATGAAAGAACTGATGTTTGAAGAAGATATAACCGAGATTGAGTTCCAGCTGAAAGAATACCTAGCCGAGTGTGGGATCAAATTTTCGATCGTTAGACATTTTAGGGGTGCTCCGGTTCAGGGCGTGATAAAAAAGAATGACGATGGCACGTTAAGCTTGGTCATGACTGTTAGGCGAAAATTCGCAGACATCTTTTGGTTCACGTTCTTTCATGAGATCGGACACATCGTTAACGGAGACGTTGAAGACAAACTAATTGATTATGAGTCAAGAAAAGGCGAGGCAGAGAATCGAGCAGACGAATTTGCTGCGAATGTTCTGATCGATGCAGAGGAGTACCGTAGTTTTGTCGAACGAGGAGATTATTCATTGCCTTGCATCGAACAGTTCTGTGCAGAACATAATATGCCTCCTTACGTTCTCATTGGCAGACTCCAAAAAGATAAACGTATTAAATATGACCAATACCCAAATGCGAAACTTAAGTACGACTTGGTAGATGACCTTGCGTAACTGTGCAAGTAGGTAACATTCCACTTCATGTCCGCAGGATTCGAGATCATAGCTTCTCAACCGAGATGTTCTTGAGATATCAAAGGATCGAATGAGCACTTCTATTAGTCCTAATAGAGACGGCGGTGAACGGAGTGTCTATTAGGAAGGTGAGCCAGATTTCAGAGGGGTTGTGCAGTGTCTGAACCTGCAAGAATTTAGATCCAATAATGGAGGCTTAGTTCAACACGCCACTTTCAGATGACCAGCATCCTTTTTGACTGGTAGATGCCAAAGCAAACGGCCCAAAGGACGAAGCGTACTCTCATGTGCGATCCGTTTTAGCAGCGCCAGATGAAGATAAAACACCTAAGGATATGAGCATACTTGAAGCTGAATTCTACGATGCTGGAGCAGTGCTTTTACTTTCTGAGAGATATCGTAAGAGATTGCGTACTACTTCACTAGGCGCCCCGCTCATGGGAAAGGACGAGAAATGGACAAACACATAATGTAACGAGGATCTTTTAAAAATGTATCTAGCCGAGGGTAATTTACACAGAAATATGGACTTCCCCCTGCTAATCTCTTTGTTCTTTAATTGCATTAAAACTGCATTACTTAACTTATTCCATACATACTCCAGGGTTTACAAAGTTCCGGAGAACTCGATTCTCAATGGCGTTAGTACCATCTATTGATAAAATTAACACTCGCGCCTGAAATCGTTAAAATTGAACACCACTATTGCCCAATGAGTTGCTCATTATCAGACTAAAGGCACGAACCATAACATGGGTCTCATCAGAGGCTAGCAGCATTAAAAGCGCCCTGTTAATGTAGTAATTTTATGTATTGACAATTATTTTTACTGTCCATATTTCAAAGTCAGTGAGTCCTGCTATAATCCTTTCATATGTAGATATCCTTATTCTTTATTGCCCAGTATGCCCATGGGATATCTGCTCGACCACCAGGTATAAAAGCAGTGTATCGGTATGGCGAAAGATAACCGCGAGGGGCTTTAAATAACTGTACGCATATCGTATAATACATCGAAAATGGTATTCGAAATATATTGTTAGGGGAGTGTTATAATGAAAAAATTGCCAATTGTCCTGGTAATTTGTAGTCTGTTAATTCTTATGGTAGGCTGCTCTGCATCGCCGTCTCCCGAAGAATCAGGTCCGAGCAGCGCTGTACCGTCCGATCCATCGGGTTCCGAGGCCTCAGCAGAACCTGACATTACGTCTTCAGAGGATTACACAGCACTCTCAATCGAAGAAAAGACCGCCCTACTAACGAATAATGTATGGCGGGTAGTCGGTGAGGGTAATGTAGATCTCGGCTATTTCCTTTACAGCGAAGAGGATCTAGTAGGCAAAGGGTATTACTACAGATTTTACGACGATAATACAATGCATGAATGGGCTGACGATGAAACGTGGAATAGACTATATAAATGGGAATGGAACGACGACGGCACAATTCGAGTTGTCAATTATGACGACGTTACTGGTGAGAGCGCAAGCAAATGGTATTTCGATGAGCAGCACCTATTGAATTATAATCCGAATACAGAAGATCTAACCCCTATGAGTATCACAACGGATTTTCCGCCGGAACCAGAGATTACTAAATAGGCACGTGGTAAAAACTGGAAACACAATCCAGGTGGAGCGTTAATGTTTCACTTCTTTTTATCTCCTGCACCATTTCTTTAGCGATGGTGAGCGTCCTTGCTGATAATCGTTAGCGCGGATATGGGAAAGGCCGCTAATTCGGAGAAATAAGTGACAACTTGCCACAATGCAGGGGGCAGAAAGCAAGCGATAAAGTGCTGAAAAGCCAGTGTTTACAAGATTCCCGGGTATAAAATAGGAACAATAATTTTAGAGAATGACCCTTATGGGGGTGCATCAATCACTATAGCCAAGCCCAATCACATTTGACTGGCAATCTATATAAATTATTAAACTGCCAAGCATAAAGTCACTTGATGTCTTGTAAGACAGCAAATAGACTAGATTATTCTCAACTTCAACCTCAGCTGAGTAGTTTTCAGCCGGAACATATATTCCAGAATCCGGCCACGATACTTTTATGACAAAAGGAGATTCGATATCAGTAATTGTATCCTTTTCAGGCAAATCTTGAATATAAGCTTTCGCCGCATCAGTCACAGAAATGTATTCTTCGCTTCCTCGGAACTCGAATTCCTCATGATATCCGTCGGCATCGTTCCTTACAGTGCTTATCAGACCCAGCCCATCAAGGTCATAATTATAGGTCAGTGTATAGAACGGATTTCCTGACAGTCCACTGTCTCCAGCGTAAAGTGTCTGCTTAACGCAGTGTCCCATTTCATCGTATTCATATGTCCGGCAATTCCCGTATGAACCATCTGCGTTCTTCTGCTCCGAACTGATGAGGCGATTTTGATTATCATATCTGTAAACGGTGCAGTCGTTCTCCTGATACCAGTAGAGCTGTCGGACTGTCACAATGCGCTCTTCACCTTCATATGTTGTCTCAACGGTTTTACTGTTTGGCTCGATACCAAAAATCTTGAACAGATCTGTGTTGTCCCCGGCATTATAGTCATAGCAGATTCCGTCCGACAGAAAGATATCACAGCTGTCTTCTGCAGGCATAACAGTTCCTACTGTGCCGTCTTCGCGGAACAAATATATTGTCATTGAAAACGGGCATTTGGTCATCCCCTCGAGTTTATCAGCTGTTCCGAAATGCTGCTCAATCCAGGATAACGATTCTTTGTCTGTGATGATAAAGTCTCCGAAAGACTCATGAATCTCTGCCGAAACAATATCATGAATTTCTGTCGGGGTAAACGGAACGGTTTCAGCTACCTGATAAGGGGCAAGCGGTTCTGAAGGAGATATGGTTTCAGTCGGCTGGTTTGTTGTCGCAGACGGCGCTGATGATGTCTGTTCTGTACCACAGGCTGATAATGTGAATAGTAAAGCAATTGCCAGCATCATGGCAATTATCCTTTTCACTTCTATCACCTCTATTTAAGAATATCATTCTGCCGAGAGTTGAGTCCATGTAATTGTGTAAATTGAGTTTTCTGAAAAAGAAAGGAGCCAGATTCAAAACTCGCGGTTAGACGAATTTCGAATTGGCTCAATACAAGATTACCGTAGCTTCAGGAGATTTGCAGAATCTCTCTTGGGAAACTGTCAGGATTTATGGTTAGCTAAGCTACTTGAATAGATTCTAGATCAAGTAACTAAGGCGCAGGTCAAAGAACAGAGCCACACGAAAGAATCGAACAACTTGGAGTGCATAGGAATGGTTCGTAAAGCGGAGTCTCTACTAGGAAGGTGAGTCGAATCACAGAGGAGCTGTGCGGTATCTGAACTGTGCAAGAATCTAGATCCAATCATAGGGGCTTGGTAAGAGCAATTAGGCAGTACTTTTGTGGAGTTACATGGCAAAGATGCCACACCAAACAGCCTAAAGGACGAAGTACACTCCCATGTACGGGCTATCTTAGAAGCGCCACATGAAGATAGAGCGCCCAAGGCCATGAGGATACTTGAAACTTGATTCTATGATGCTTCAGCAGTGCTTTCACTTCCCGAGAAATATCGTAAGAGATTGCGTCCTACTAACAGCATAGAGAGGCTGAACGAAGAAATTAGAAGACGGGAACGGGTCATACGTATTTCCCAAATAGAGAATCAGTTATCCGCCTGGCTAGGTGTCCTGCTTATGGGAAAGGACGAGAAATGCAAGAATACTTTACTTGGCGTGAAAGCGAGATCCTTTCACAAACACGTAAGGTAACGAGGACCTTTTAACGATGTATCTAGCTGAGGGCAGTTTTACACACAAATATGGACTTGATCGACATATTAAAACATAAATGAGATATTATTGAGACTGTTTATTGTCAATTCATAAAAGATATTTGTAGTGATATGATACTAACACCTAACAACATGTTCACGTAAGGGTCTTGTGCGAACGTCAAGTAGGAAGGTCGTTCTTACAGCGCTTTACTGCGGTAGAATGCCACAGAGTATTAATATAATATCGGAGGATAAACAATATGTGCACAATATTTAGTTACAAGACAGAGAAAGAGAAATTAATCATAGGAAGAAATTTTGACTGGCTTGGAAAAGGCGGGAGAATTCACATACAACCACCTAGTAGATCATATGGATTAAAGACAAATGGAATAATTTTTATTGAACAAATGGGTGATGACAGACCCTATGATGGAATGAATGATAAAGGATTATTTGTTGGAATGGCAGCACTAATGAATACAGAGATTAAAGATGGGTTTAAAGATATGAACGATTTGGGGCTAATAAAATACATATTAGAAAGAGCTACGACAGCACAAGAAGCATTAGACATTGCTAAGAGACATAAATTGGATTATATGCAAGATGCATTTTATCCAAAAGTGCATTATATGTTTGTGGATAAAAATAGCAATGTAATTATTTATGAAGAGGATAAATTTGAAAAACATGTAAATTTAAATATAAACGAAGGCGAAGTAATAACGAATTTTGCATATTACAATATGTTGCCATGTGATAGAAACGATAAGGTCAAGGAACATTTTAAGAATGGAATAAGTGATGAAAATCAAGCGAAATTAATTCTTGAAGAGGTTAAACAGGAAAGTTCGACTGTATACTCAGCAATTTATAATTTGGAATTAGGTTTTATAAGGCTTTGGATAGAACAGGACTACAAATATGAACATAGATTTAATATAAGTGATATTGAAAAAGGGGAAGATGTAATAGACTTTGGTGAACTTAGATTGAGAGCTAATGTAAATAGTACTGTGTGATTAGGTGTGTGATCGGACAATGACATTGTCACCATGAAACGGGACTGGGAATTGGTTGAATTTCAAGCTACCCCCTAGGACTGATGACCCCGTACAACAGTACTTTGAAAAGAGGAATTGGACGCTGAGCCAAATCCGCCAAAACTACAAAGAAGATTAACAATTATATTTGTGGGAATCTGCCGCCAATATTCACAAAAAGAAGGTAACATATTCTCAGCCCAATTTGTCGCAGTTTAAGGCGACAAAATCACTGTTCGTTGACATTCTTCTACAATAAGAAGTACATACGCAAAGAAAAGTGGCGGGATAAGCCAGGTACAGGGACGCTCTTGATGCGATAACGGACTTGCCCTTCTCAATATAGTTATGTTTGGTGATTTGTTCTACTATTCCTCATTTCATAGATTTTTTGAAGTGTATTGAGATGCAGCGACTTTTCATAATTTGCGTTGATATACCATTCAACCAGTCTATATCCAAACATGAGGAGAATCAGCTCGTATATGCAATTATCTGTGATATGGGATATGTCCGCATATTCTGAGAATCCTTTGTAGTACGCCGGGATACATCTTTCATAGTATTCGACCATGTGGCACACGTCAGATTCATCAGCGATTAGGCTTGCGATGTCCTCACCAAGGTAACCCCAACCGGTCGTATCCCAATCAATGAGTACAATGCTATCGTCCAAATAGAATATGTTTGCCACCCAGAAATCCCTATGGCACAGCACGATAGGCAGCCTCTCAATACGCCTAAATACTTCATCCGAGTTTTCATCAATAGCGATGAGCATTTCACAAATATGTTTGGGGATTTCACAATCTTGGGAGCGTATATAGTCGTACACTACAGGCCACGACCTATAATGGAGGTAATAATTCTTCACATAATCGACACTACTCATATTGGTCAGGTTCTTCAAGAAAGACGGTTGCTCCGAATACAGCTTGCCTTGAAAACGCCCTAATTCCTTGGCTGCTCTCTCATACATATCTGGGGACAAACTCGAACCCGAAACGCCGTGGATATACTCCATCCACAACTGTATCTCATTTTCATCGTCGTTTATCTCGGCGTGGTAGCATTTTGGCCAGCGGAATGTTCTAGTGAAAGCAGTATCTAGGCCCGACTGATAAAGGTCGTATTCTCTGCGCCACGAACCGGGATCACCGTATCGTTCCCATTTCTTTTGCGTTTTCCAAACGATTTTGTATGGCAGTTTGCTACCAGAAGCAGCCTTTGCTATACCCGTAACGAGCCTAACAGTGCCCAATGTTCCGCCATGAAGTTCCCGGGACTGGTATTCTGCCTGGACTATGGTTGTGCCAAGGGCTTTGCTTAAGACGCTCGTCAATACTTCCTCTTTTATGTTCATTTCTTAAAACCTCCGTTTTTCTTCCTCTCTTGGGGCCTACATGGGATTCATCTATTACCATCATGCCCTACGGGGAGCATGGAAAACGGATGTTTTAGGGATCCCAAATCCCTATAAGGAAATTGTTTGGCTTTTTGGACGTCTACTAAGCAAAGTTTCTCATAAAAGGGCGATCAATGCTAGTGAGGATGTCGTGTTTGATCTAAGAATCACTCCCAAGATGCATCTTTCGCCTTCGAAAGGGAGGCTTTCCTCAAGGAGTGTTATTTTCCGTTTTCAATGAGCGATTGTGCACTTTGCAGGGAGTGTGCAGGTTTTCGCGGGGGCCCGTTTGTTAACCCTAAGAAAGCCCGTCCTGCATTTTTGTGTAAGATTACTCTGGGTCTTCTGAAACTCAAAAGGATTTTGCGAGGAGAGGCCATGCACATCATTTCAGATGTGATGCAGGCTTATGAGCATTGAAGAGAGAAATTACCATGGCAACCA
>Ga0209608_1001572_pt1 | contig 18449 bp, 16 predicted proteins | sample AD_UKC130_MetaG_FD_184428 | JGI IMG/M metagenome (GOLD analysis project Ga0209608, IMG submission 184428) | Active sludge microbial communities of municipal wastewater-treating anaerobic digesters from Canada - AD_UKC130_MetaG (SPAdes) (version 2) | ecosystem: Engineered > Bioreactor > Anaerobic... | reverse complement strand
ATTGCGGAGTCGATATTTTCACCATTGGCGGAACCAAAAACGGTTTAATGATGGGTGAAGTTGTTGTGCCTTTGCGCAAAGAACTTGCCGAAAATCTCAACTATTATCGTAAGCAGACTACCCAGCTTTATTCCAAAATGCGATTTATTTCTGCTCAGTTTATTACCTATTTCAAAGAAAACATCTGGCTGGAAAATGCACGAAAATCAAATGCCGCTGCCCAACAATTAGCCGGCGAAATGAGCAAAATCAAAGATGTGCAAATCACGCAGAAAGTGCAATCGAACAGCGTTTTCTTTATTCTCCCCAAGCCAATCACCGATAAGCTGCGCGAACGTTATTTTTTCTACGATTGGGATGAAACCCGCAACGAAATGCGTTTGGTTTGCTCGTGGGATACAACCGAAAACGATATTTCAAGCTTCATCGATTATTTAAAACAAACAACAAAATAATCAGCATGTTTCAACATGAACCGATTCATAATAAAAAACCTATAACCAAACAATTAACAACTCCTAAATTATGCTTGACTTTTTAGACCTATATCCATGGCTACTGCCTTTCATGATTTTCTTCGGCCGCATTATCGATGTAACATTGGGAACGATGCGCATCATTTTTGTTTCAAAAGGAGAAAAACTCAAAGCTCCCCTTATTGGATTTTTCGAAGTATTTATCTGGGTTGTCGTCATTTCACAAATTTTGGTTCGTGCCAATGATCTTGTTTCCTATTTATCGTATGCGGCAGGTTATGCAGCCGGCAACTACATGGGAATTTTACTGGAACAGCGAATAGCATACGGCATCATCCTTTGTCGGATTTACACACAAAAAAATGGAGCCAATTTAATCAACCTTCTAAAAGAAATGGGATACGGAGCAACAATAATACCAGCAAAAGGATCGATAGATAAAGTAGATATTGTAGAAACTGTGGTGGAACGAAAAGAAATGAAAAACCTTGAAAAAGCTTTAGGTGAATTCGATCCCAACTTATTTTACATCGTAGAGGACTTGCGTTCAAAACAAAACGGTATCTTCAATAAACGGGAAAATATCCTCCGTCGGTGGCGTCAGGGAAAATAAAGAAAAGGCATCGATCAACCGAGAATGGTAATTACCAGTCGGCGGCTGCCGCCATGATTGCGAAATTCACAAAAGTAAATGCCTTGCCATGTGCCAAGATTGAGCCGACCATTGGTAATGGGGATAGTAATTTCTGTACCAATTAAGGACGATTTCAAATGAGCGGGCATATCGTCACTTCCTTCATAAGTATGAATATAAAGCGGATCATTTTCAGGAACCAGCTTATTCATGAACGCTTCAAAATCGCTACGTACAGAAGGATCGGCATTTTCATTTAAAGTAATACCGGCAGAAGTATGTTTTACCAAAATATGAAGCAGACCTCTATCGGGAAGAGGCGGTAAGTGTTTCTCAATTAAAGAAGTTATTAGATGGTAGCCTCTTTGAAAAGGGGGTAAAGTTATTTCAAATTGCTCAATCATCTGTCGCAATTTAATTTAAAAACCGTGATGTTTTTCTTTCTCATTGCTCCGTTTCGCCTAAGCTCCACTTTGCAATGAGAAAGATATCAAAACACCAACCGATTTATTATTCATCAGTTCCTACAACATCGGGAACTTATTCTTTTTCTATAAAAGTAGAAAAATCGGCCTCAGCCATCCGTTTATAAGTACGATAACGCCACTGAGCATTTTCTTTTGCAGCTGCAAAAAGCTTCTTAGCGTCTTCAGGGAAAGTTTTTTCCAACGATGTATAACGTACTTCACCACGTAGAAAATCTTCAAACTTATCCCAATCGGGTTCTTTACTATCGAGTATAAATGGATTTTTTCCTTCTTTTTCGAGCTGCGGATTATAACGCCACAAATGCCAATAGCCACATTCTACAGCAGCTTTTTCTTCGGCTTGAGAACGCCCCATGCCTCCTTTCAAGCCATGGCTGATGCAAGGCGAATAGGCAATAATCAACGATGGCCCGTCGTAAGCTTCCGCTTCTTTCAGTACTTTAAGGAAATGATTCATGTTGGCACCCATAGCCACCTGCGCAACATACACATAACCATAAGTAGCCGCAATCATTCCCAAGTCTTTCTTGCGAATACGTTTACCCGCAGCAGCAAATTTTGCCACAGCAGCAATGGGTGTCGATTTAGAGGATTGACCTCCTGTATTGGAATATACTTCGGTGTCCAGGACAAGAATATTAATATCCTGCCCCATAGCCAACACATGATCGAGCCCCCCAAAACCGATGTCATATGCCCAACCGTCGCCACCAAATGCCCAAATAGAACGTTTTACAAGATAACGTTCCAAGGAGAGAAGCTCAGCAGCAAGCGGATGGGTATTCTCTTTTAACAATGGAACAAGTTTAGAGTGGATCTCCAACGTTTTTTCACCGTCATTTTTATTGTCCATCCATTCTTGGAACATTCTTTTCTCCTCTTCAGAAAATTCGTCCGATTCGATTCCTTTCTTCATCAAATATTCAATGCGGTTGCGCATGGCCGAATTTGCCAAAACAAAACCAAATCCAAACTCTGCATTGTCTTCAAATAATGAGTTAGCCCATGTAGGCCCTCTACCCTGATCATTAACCGTATAAGGAACAGACGGGGCCGATGCACCATAAATTGAGGAGCAACCGGTTGCATTTGCTATCATCATCCGATCACCATACAATTGAGTGATCAACTTGATATACGGCGTCTCGCCGCAACCCGCACATGCACCCGAAAACTCAAACAAAGGTTGTGCAAATTGTGAATTCTTCACGTTGAGCTTCACATCAACCAAATGCGCCTTGTTGGTTACATTATTTATCATGTAATCCCAATTCTTCTGATTTTCGTATTGGGTGGTAATGGGCTCCATTGTAAGCGCTTTCTCTCCCTTCCTTCCCGGACAAATATCGGCACAGTTGCCACACCCCAAACAGTCGAGAACATCCACCTGAATACGAAAACCCAGACCGTCAAATTGCTTACCTTGAGCTTTCAATATTTCTACATCCTCACCCAACCCTTTTTGTTCGTTTTCATCGAGTAAAAAAGGACGTATGGTTGCATGGGGACAAACATAAGCACATTGATTACACTGGATGCAGTGTTCGGGGTGCCATTGCGGAACGAAAAAAGCCACACCGCGTTTTTCGTAAGCAGCTGTACCCGGTTCCCAACTACCATCTTCACGACCTTTGAATACCGATATCGGTAAATCGTAGCCACGTTGAGCGTTCATGGGGCGTACCACTTTCTGAATAAATTCAGGAGCATCGTCTTGTGTCTCTTGAACAACCTCAATGTCAGCCCATTCTGCAGGAATTTCCACTTTTTCAACCTCGCCACCCCTTTCCACGGCAGCAAAGTTCATTTTTACAACATCTTCTCCCTTTCTTCCGTACGATTTAACGATGAATTTCTTCATCTGATCTACAGCCAAATCGTAAGGAATAACATTGGATATCTTGAAAAATGCCGATTGCAAAATGGTATTGGTACGATTTCCTAAACCAATTTCATCAGCAATCTTAGTTGCATTGATAATGTAAAAATTAATGTGTTTTTGAGCAAAATATTTTTTTATATGATTGGGGAGATGATTGCCAACTTCTTCTTTGCTCCATAACGAATTCAGCAAAAACGTTCCTCCTTCTTTCAATCCACGTGTTACATCGTAAAGATTAAGATAAGCGGGAACATGACAGGCCACAAAATTAGGCGTATTTACTAAATAAGTAGAACGTATGGGATTATCACCAAAACGTAAATGTGAACAGGTAAAACCTCCCGATTTTTTGGAATCGTACGCAAAATAAGCCTGAACATATTTATCGGTATTCTCCCCAATAATCTTAATGGTATTTTTATTCGCTCCTACCGTACCATCCGATCCGATGCCGTAAAATTTAGCTTCGTAAATGGTTTCGTCCATCGAAATTTCTTCTTTTACCGGAAGCGATTTAAAAGTCACATCATCTACAATGCCAATGGTGAAATCGTTTTTCGGCATTTTCATCGATAAATTCTCAAATACAGAAAGGATTTGCCCCGGTGTGGTATCTTTTGACGAAAGTCCATAAATACCTCCAACAATTTCAGGAGCATCTTCTTTTCCGTAATAACAATCCTTTACATCCATATAGAGTGGTTGACCCAACGCTCCGGGTTCTTTTGTGCGGTCGAGTACAGCAATTCGTTTTGCTGTTTTGGGTACTGCAGCCAGAAAGGCTTCGGCTTTGAAAGGGCGATACAAATGCACAGCAACCACACCCACCTTCTCGCCTTTGGCACGCAAGAAATCCACTACCTCACGAATGGTTTCCGTAACCGAACCCATAGCAATAATCACCCTATCGGCTTCCGGATCGCCATAATAATCAAACAACCCGTATTTGCGACCGGTTACTTCGGCCAGTTTTTCCAAATATTTCTCTACAATATCGGGTACAGCCTCATAAAACGGATTGGCTGCCTCGCGCGTCTGAAAATAAATGTCGTCATTTTGAGCCGTACCACGGATAACCGGAGCATCAGGACCCATAGCCCGCTTGCGAAATGCATCCAAAGCTTCGTAATTGATCAATGGTGCCAAATCATCGTTGGTTAAGGCTTCAATTTTTTGTATCTCATGCGATGTTCGGAAACCATCGAAAAAATGAACGAAGGGAATGCGGCTTTCAATGGCGGCCAGATGAGCCACAGCTGCCAAATCCATCACTTCCTGCACCGAACCGGTAGCAAAAAGAGCAAAACCGGTAGATCTTGCAGCCATCACATCCTGATGATCGCCAAAAATGGACAAAGCCTGAGCAGCAATGGCACGTGCCGATACATGGAATACGCCGGGCAACAATTCCCCTGCTATTTTATACATGTTGGGTATCATCAACAACAGTCCCTGAGATGCAGTAAATGTGGTTGTCAACACGCCTGACTGCAATGATCCGTGAACGGCTCCGGCAGCACCTGCTTCCGATTGCATTTCCTGCACCAAAACAGGTTGTCCGAAGATATTCTTTCGTCCTGCAGCAGCCCATTCATCCACATACTCAGCCATTGTTGACGAAGGCGTGATAGGGTATATCGCAGCCACTTCGCTAAACATGTATGCGATGTGCGCTGCCGCCTGATTTCCATCACAAGTCAAATAGTTTTTTTCTTTAGCCATAATAGGATAATCGTATTTTAAATGTTAATTTTGATGTTTCACTTTTTTAATTCAAAGGGATCAACTCTCAAAAAGCTGTACGAAAGTATTACAAAAATATGAAAATACAAACTTATTTTTCAATTTTATCTTTCAAATCGATTTTTTCATAGTTTTCAACCCACTGATAACGAAAAAATTGAGCATTTCATCGAAACATAAAAATAAAATTTTTAATTTGTTAAACTATAATAAGAAATAATCAACCTATTTTGTTTGACGTTATAAAGATAAAGACAATCAAAAAATGAAAATAATAATCATTGCAAATAGACTACCCATAAAAATAGAAAAAAAGAACAATAGGCTCCGCATAATCCGAAGCGAAGGAGGACTTTCAACCGGAATGGGATCGTTGGAACTGCCCGTAGAAAAACATTGGATCGGATGGCCGGGAATTTATACCGATAGTGAAGAAGAAAAAGAAAAAATCACCAAAAGATTAAAAAAGTTCAACTATCATCCCGTTTTCTTGTCAGCCGAACAAATCGAAAATTATTATGAAGGGTACAGCAACAGCATTATCTGGCCACTATGCCACTATTTCTTTTCTTTTGTTCAATACAAAACAAAATTTTGGGAGACTTACCAACAGGTGAATATGCAGTTTTGTGAAGCAGCACTTCCCTTTATCGAGGACGACGACCTTGTTTGGGTGCACGATTATCATCTGATGCTGCTCCCTAAAATGATTCGTGATCTCTGCCCGGCAGTTAATATCGGATACTTTCATCATATCCCCTTTCCCCCATACGAACTTTTTCGCGTGCTACCCGAAAGAGAAGAGTTACTCAATGGTTTGCTGGGTGCCGACCTTATCGGCTTTCATATCCACGATTACATGCGACATTTTCTCAACGCCATTTATCGAGTGCTTGACCTCAACTGTCAACTTGACGAAATTTATCTCGAAGAACGGATTGTTCACGTAGATGCTTTCCCGATGGGAATCAATTATGAACAATACCACAATGCCTCGTCTCTCCCGGCTGTACAAAAGAAAGTGAACAAACTAAAACAAAAACTCGGCAGACAATCCATCATCCTTTCCGTTGACCGGTTGGATTACAGCAAGGGTATTTTACATCGATTGAATGGTTTTGCTTTATTCTTGAGAAATCATCCCGAATACCATGAAAAAGTGTCGCTTATGATGATTGTTGTACCTTCGCGAAGTACAGTAAACAGATATGCCGATCTGAAAACCGAGATCGATCAGTTGATCGGAAAAATCAATGGACTTTATTCTAAACCGGGCTGGACCCCTATTCATTATTTTTATCGGAGTTTCGAATTTAATGAACTCATAGCCATGTATAACCTTGCCGAAATCGCTTTGGTGACACCGCTGCGCGACGGCATGAATTTGGTCTCAAAAGAATATCTCGCTACAAAAAGCAACGATAATCCGGGCGTACTTATTCTCAGCGAAATGGCAGGATCAGCCGCTGAGCTCCCGGAAGCCATTATTATTAATCCGAACAACATAAAAGACATAGAAAGAGCTATTTTACAAGCACTTTCCATGAGTGAAGAAGAAAAAAAAGAACGGTTGGAAAAGATGCAAAAACGCATTTCAAAACAAACCGTAAAAAAATGGGCAAACGATTTCATCGATGAAATGCAATTCATTAAACGACAAAACCGTGAAATATTGACTAAAATAATCGAAAAGGAACAGTTCGATCAAATCAAACAAAAGTACAACAGCGCCTCCTCGCGCTTGCTCTTGCTTGATTATGACGGTACGTTGGTTCCTTTTACAAAGAACCCCGAAGATGCTGTTCCTTCGCCACAATTACTCAATTTATTGAACCGAATAAAAGAAGATAAAAGAAACACGGTTGTCATCAACAGCGGGCGAAATTATAAGGTCCTCGACAAATGGTTCAGTAATCTCGATATTGATCTTACAGCAGAACATGGGGCTTTTTATAGAGAGAACAGAGTATGGCACGAAAATTATAAAAGGATAGAAAAATGGGACGACGAAATCATGAATATTCTCCTTCATACCATAGAAAAAACCCCGCATTCTTCACTCGAAATCAAAAATACATCCCTGGTGTGGCATTATCGCAAAGTGGATGCATGGTTGGCAGAGCTCCGTCAAAAACAACTCATGAATGCTTTAATTGAGCCTTGCTCGAGACTGAATTTACAAATTGTTCCCGGGAACAAAATCCTGGAAATAAAACCTGCAACATTCAATAAGGGAACAGAAGTAAAACGCCGTCTTGCACAAAAAAATTACGATTTTATTATGGCTATAGGTGATGATACAACCGACGAAGATATGTTTCGTGCACTTCCTCCACAGGGCATCAGCATTAAAGTGGGTAGTTTTTCTCCTACCGCCAAATATAGAATACCTTTGCAATCAAAAGTCATTCCTTTTTTAGAAAAACTTATCTCATAAACAACAAAAACACCATAAACATGAATTGGATAAATCAACTTTCTGAACACTCTCCTAATCTATGGTATGTTTTTTTATTGACACTATTTGCTGCTATTTTTTTGGTTCTTGTTGTTATTTACAATTTTATCTCGAAAAAACTTCGACAACGAGCAGAAAAAACGCAAAGCCCAATCGATGATTTTATTATCAAACTCTTTAAATTACCCGCAATATGGCTTATTTTTTCCATATTACTCAATATTTTTAGTTCGTATCTAAAAGAGGACGTCGGGTTTTTTAGCACTCTGCGAAAAATGAGTCAAATATTGCTTATACTTTCCATTGGTTGGCTCTTAATACAAGCAGTAAGGGCGGGTTTTCGATACTTCCAAAATAAACTCAATTTGCAAGACCCCGATAACTTGAATGCACGCAAACGACTTACACAACTTAATATGATTGAAAAAATCACCCTGATTATCATAGGGGTGATTTTTACGGCCATAGCATTAATGTCGATCGAATCGTTACATAGTATCGGGGTAAGCGTGTTAACCTCAGCGGGCGTTATTGGGGTCATTGTCGGACTTGCAGCTCAACGTAGTGTAGGACAAGTACTATCCGGTATACAAATAGCTTTTACCCAACCAATACGAATAGATGATGTTGTAATAGTTGAAGGAGAATGGGGGCGCATTGAAGAAATCAACATTACGTATGTAGTGGTAAGAATTTGGGATGAAAGACGTTTAATTGTTCCTATCGATTATTTCCTTCAAAATCCCATTCAAAACTGGACACGAAATAGCGCCGATATCATGGGAACAGTTTTTTTATACACTTCATACGATCTTCCCCTTGATCCTCTTCGCAAAAAATTGAAAACCATTGTTGAAGAAAATCCCAATTGGGATGGCAGGGTGCAAAACATTCAGGTTACAGATAGCAAAGAATGGTACAAAGAAATACGCATCCTTGTAAGCGGTTCCGATTCTTCCAAAAACTGGGATCTTCGCGTAGAAATTAGGGAGAAAATGATCGATTTCATTAATGAAAAATTCCCCGGTTCTTTTGCAAAACTAAATATCGAACCATCCCCTTCGGCGAAAGCGATTAAGGGCGGATAAACTTCGACAAAACCTGTTCTTCTGAAAAGAGTGTAGCAGCATTAATAAAGGCAAGATGGGAATAAGCCTGTGGAAAACTTTGAATATCTTCTTTCCATCCCTTTTCAAAAATGTCGGCTTTAATTTTATCGGCCTCCGTTTTCCACATTTCTGTATAATGTTGTTTATGCAACAAATCGGCAATAGATGAAGCGCTATCCAACGCCACCCAACTCATCACTTTCGAAAAAACAAAATTAAGTTTTTTGGTACGAAACTCCCGGATACTATGATCGGGCAGGCAAAACTAGTCGATACTCCCTTCTTTTGAAATCAATGCAAGCCGTACGACAGTTTCCTATAACACCATAATCCAAATTATCCATTTATTTGCATGTTTTGCATATGTTTTATATTTGTTAATATATACTCACAAATATAGTAATTCTCATCGGAAGCCAAAAAATTCAAAATACCAATTCCTAATTTGAACTTAGCATTGAACTCATCAAAGTGAACCAAAGTCTTCATTGAATTGTTAAACAATGGCAGAAACAAAAAATCAAAAACATACAAGATGGCTCAAGACTCGATTAAAACAATTTGGAGAAAAAACAATATTTTTGATACCAATGTCGATGGGCATACAATTACCGTTGACTTGGCAAAAGAAGCCGGCGGTGACAATGCAGGCCCACGACCTAAAAAATTGGTACTCGTAGCTGCTGCCGGATGTACCGGCATGGATGTGATTTCGCTTTTAAGAAAAATGCGCGTCGAATTAAGGGTTTCAATATTCAAATCGAAGCAGAAATGAGTGAAGAACATCCCAAACAATACACCTCAATGAATGTAATTTACGAATTTGAAGGAGATAATCTTCCCCGGGAAAAACTCAAAAAAGCAGTCAGTCTTTCGTTCGAAAATTATTGTGGCGTGATGGCTATGTACAAAAAAGCCTTCCCCATAACATATGAAATCAGAATTAAAGATTAAGAATTCATAAAAGTTTATTCCAAAGTAGAGAGAATAAACCATATAATTTTGCTACTTTTGCAGATAGTTTCTCTGCTTATATTTCTGCTTATATTTCAGATAAATCATTTACATTTTTAAAACATATAGACTATGCAAACAATGGATTCTTTTAATTTTGCCGGCAAAAAGGCATTTGTCCGCGTGGATTTCAATGTGCCGCTCGACGAAAATTTCAATATTACCGACGATACACGCATCCGTGCAGCCATACCTACATTAAAAAAAATATTGCAAGACGGAGGAAGTGTAATCATTGGTTCGCATCTTGGCCGCCCAAAAGGACCTGACGAGAAATATTCGTTAAAACATATTCTCCCTCGCCTATCCGAACTATTGGGCGTGGATGTAGAATTTGCCAGCGATTGTATAGGCGAAGAAGCCGAAGCCAAAGCAGCTGCTTTGAAACCCGGGCAGGTTCTCTTACTTGAAAATCTTCGATTTCATGCAGAAGAAGAGGGTAAACCCCGAAATCTGCCCGAAAATGCTACCGAAGAAGAAATAGCCGCCGCAAAAAAGGCAATGAAGGAAGCACAAAAAGAATTTGCCAAAAAATTAGCATCCTACGCCGATGTATATGTTAACGACGCATTCGGCACAGCCCATCGTGCTCACGCCTCCACTGCATTGATTGCCGACTATTTCGATGCCGACCACAAATTATTCGGTTATCTCATGCAAAATGAAATCAATGCGATTGAAAAGGTTATGAACAATGCGCAGCATCCTTTTACCGCTATTATGGGTGGATCAAAAGTTTCTACCAAAATAGATATTATTAAGAATCTGCTCGAAAAAGTGGACAACCTTATTCTTGCCGGAGGAATGACTTACACCTTTGTTAAAGCCTTCGGCGGTAAAATCGGAAATTCAATTGTCGAAGAAGATAAACTCGACTTGGCACGCGAAATTGTAGAACTTGCCAAACAAAAAGGAGTAAACCTTGTTCTGTCTACCGATGCCAAAATAGCCGATAAATTCAGCAACGATGCCAACACTGCTTATGCTCCGGTAAATGACATTCCTGATGGATGGCTAGGTCTTGACATCGGTCCCAAATCTGAAAAAAAATTTGCCGAAATCATCAAAAATTCCAGAACCATCCTTTGGAACGGGCCTGTAGGTGTTTTTGAATTCGATAATTTCGATCATGGATCTCGTGCTGTTGCAGAAGCCATTGTGGAAGCTACCGAAAAAGGAGCTTTCTCTCTCATCGGAGGAGGCGACACTGTTGCTTGTGTGAATAAATTCGGCCTTGCCGACAAGTTTTCATACGTTTCTACCGGCGGAGGCGCATTACTTGAAATGATTGAGGGAAAAGTACTTCCGGGAATTAAAGCCATCAGAGGATATTAATCGATATCTTCACGGCAAATTCAACTTCTCAACTATTACAGTACTGAGATAAAACCATATGGACTCTCTTGTTCCATATGGTTTTTTGATTCATTTTTCCTATTTCCGCTGTTTTTTTGTAATTTTGAGGACTTTTTCGAAAAGGCTGAAATTCATTATTCACATGCCGATGTTTATTCGTTTTTGTGAATATCGCTAAACATAATCAATTGCATGAATATTTCATATAACTGGATTAAAGATTATTTAAAATTCGATTTATCTCCACGGGAAACGGCCGAGGCACTCACTTCAATCGGTCTAGAAACAGAAGGTATAGAAGAAATAAGCCCCGTTAAAGGTGGATTGGAGGGTTTGGTTATTGGCGAAGTACTGACATGTACTCCCCATCCCAATTCCGACCATTTACACCTCACAACCGTAAACATCGGAAACGACAAACCATTGAAAATCGTTTGCGGAGCACCTAATGTGGCTGCAGGACAAAAAGTGGTAGTGGCTACAGTCGGAACAAAACTTTATATGGGTGATGACGAAATCACCATTAAACGAGCCAAAATTCGCGGCGAAGAATCATTTGGAATGATTTGCGCAGAAGACGAAATCGGTATTGGAACATCGCACGATGGAATTATCGTATTACCTCCTGATGCAAAAGTAGGAATGCCGGCAAAAGAATATTATCATGTTGAGACCGATTATGTTCTTGAAGTGGATATCACACCAAATCGTTCGGATGCCACTTCACACTATGGTATGGCACGCGATCTTGCAGCTTACTTAAAACAAGCTGAAAAACCTTTTAAACTCACAAAACCTTCGGTTGACGAATTCAAAATAGATAAGAAAGAAGGAGGAATTAATGTCGTTGTAGAAAACACAGAAGCCTGCCCACGCTACTCGGGTTTAACGATCCGCGGTGTAGAAGTGAAAGAAAGTCCCGACTGGTTAAAAAACAGACTGATAGCTATTGGACTTCGACCGATAAATAACATTGTGGATATCACCAACTTTGTCATGTACGAAATCGGTCAACCCATGCACGCTTTTGATGCAGCACACATCACCGGCAACAAAATCATTGTGCGTACCCTCCCCGATAAAACAAAATTTATCACCCTCGATGGACAAGAATGCGAATTGAACGATAAAGACCTGATGATCTGTAACGAAGAAGAAGGGATGTGCATTGCCGGAGTTTTCGGTGGTTTAAAATCGGGAGTTACAGAAAATACTAAAGATATTTTTCTGGAATCTGCCTATTTCAACCCTACATGGGTACGCAAAACAGCTCGACGCCACGGATTGAATACCGATTCATCATTCCGTTTTGAACGAGGCACAGATCCCAACAATACGGTCTATGCACTTAAACGCGCCGCTTTATTGGTAAAAAAACTTGCGGGCGGTCAAATAGAAGGTGAGATTCGCGATATATATCCTCATCCCATCGAAAAGCCCCGCGTTGTTTTAAGATACGAAAAAGCAGCCTCTCTTATCGGAAAAACAATACCGAAGGAAACTATCAAAAGTATTCTTGAAAGTCTTGAAATAGATATTGAAAAAGAAACGGAAAGCGAACTGACCTTACGTATACCCACTTATCGGGTGGATGTACTTCGTGAAGTAGATGTAATAGAAGATATTTTACGTATCTATGGGTATGATAATATCGAATTCAGCAGTTCACTGAAAGCAAATCTTTCTTATCAAACAGCTGTCGATCGCAAACACAGGGTGCAAACGTTAATTTCGGAACAGCTCACAGCTGTGGGTTTCTACGAGATTATGAACAATTCGCTCACAAAAAAAGCTTATTACGAAAATAACAACACTTTTCCTGCAAACCAATGTGTTCCAATTATCAATCCACTTAGCAATGACCTCAGCGTCATGCGTCAAACCCTTCTTTTCGGTGGTTTGGAAAGTATTGCTTACAATCGCAACCGTAAACGCAATGATTTGCGTTTTTACGAATTCGGAAACTGTTATTTCTTGTATCCCGAAAAGAAAAAAGAAGGGGACTTGCTTGCGCCCTATTCTGAGGAAACCCATCTCGGAATATGGATTTGCGGCAAACGCACCTATAAAAATTGGGCGGTTCCGGACGCTGAAAGTTCGGTTTTCGAACTGAAAGCCCATATAGAAAATATCCTAAAAAGGATGGGAATTTCTCAAGAACAAATCACATCTGAACCGATACAAAACGATATTTTTTCGGCGAGTATGAACATGTATATGCAACAAAGTCGGATCGGCAGCTGGGGAATTGTGTCGCCAAGAGTGCGGAAAATGTTTGACATAGACACCGATGTATTTTTTGCCGAAATAAATATGGATGTTTTGTTAAGAAAAACAGCAAATCGTGCTGTCCGTTTTTCAGAAATATCCAAATTTCCCGCTGTGAGTCGCGATATGGCATTGCTTGTCGATAAAAACGTCACCTTTGCACAAATTGAGCAGATAGCACGTAAATCAGGGAAAAAACTACTCAAAGAAGTTTCGCTTTTCGACGTATATGAAGGCAGCAATCTCCCTCAAGGAAAAAAATCATATGCAGTAAATTTTGTGCTGCAAGACAACGAAAAAACGCTTACAGATCAACAAATAGATGCTATCATGCAAAAGATCAGAATAAATCTTGAAAAAGAATTGGGTGCAATTTTGCGTTAGGAGAATGAATAACTAGCGGATAATAGATAATATTGAATACGCATATTATTTCTAATAAAGAAAAACAAACCAAAAACTAAAAGAGTATGGGAAGAGCATTTGAATATCGAAAAGAAAGAAAATTTAAACGGTGGGGCAACATGGCTCGCGTATTTACTAAATTGGGAAAAGAAATCACCATTGCAGCAAAAGCGGGTGGTCCCGATCCCGATATGAACCCCCGCCTACGGGTGCTGATTCAACAAGCCAAAAAAGAAAACATGCCGAAAGATAACATCGAACGGGCAATAAAAAGGGCTACAGAAAAAGATGTCACAGATTATAAGGAAGTGGTATACGAAGGATATGGCCCTTACGGCATCGCGTTTCTGATAGAGACGGCCACCGATAATCCAACACGCACCGTGGCCAATATCCGCAGCTATTTCAACAAACATGGAGGTTCTTTAGGCACATCCGGCTGTGTAGAGTTTCTTTTCGAGCACAAATGCATTTTCAAAATAACCCCAAAAGAAGGGGTTTCACTTGAAGAACTGGAATTGGAACTTATCGATTACGGTGTAGAGGAAGTAGAAGCCAAGGAGGATGAGATTATTATTTACGGCGATTTTAAATCGTATGCCGATATTCAATCCTACCTTGAAAAAAACGGTTTTGAAATTCAGTCTGCCGAATTTGAACGTTTCCCCATAGAGACCAAATCGTTAAATCCGGAACAGCGTGCCCAAATCGAGAAGCTGCTCGAAAAATTTGAAGATGATGACGATGTGCAAAACGTTTTTCACAACATGGAAGAAGTCGAAGATCAAGAAGAAGTAGAAGGAGAAAAAAATTAAATAATCCTTATTATTTCATTTTTTCAGATAATATAGAATGGGTTAAAAATAATCTGCAAATAGAAAATGCTGATTATATTGATTTTAACAAAGGAACAAACAGTTATAGAGACATGCAACTGATGAGTCTTTGTAAACATAATATTATCGCTAACAGTAGTTTTAGCTGGTGGGGAGCATGGCTCGATCGAAATCCCGAAAAAATTGTTATAGCACCTAACATTTGGTTTAAGAATACACCTATGCCTGATATTATTCCTCCCGAATGGTATCGTATTGATATAATTTAAAATTACTTCAAAGTAATTATTTATCAACCTTCCGGAAATTATTGTTACTACTTTTGACTGTTACGCCAATAATTATTATTCCTATATTGATATTCAATTATTTTACTCACCATAATAAATTTATACATCCCTTTGAAACATGCATGAATAAATCCGGGTTTGCCATCTCTGAACCCGCCTTTAAGGATGTATATTTTAAAAAAGGTAAAAGAAGGTTTGGTAAATAAAGAGACAAATTTTATTCCCTTATCTTTCCTTTTTGGGATTTCACCTGTAGTATATATATTCATTTTGGTTATCAACTCTTCTATACTTTCGTCGGCAAGATGTAGAATTGCCAACTCCCTATGTTTAGCCGGTATTTTTATTATTCCGTCCACTTGGGGTTGTAAGTGAATTTCAGAAGGCCACACAATTTTATTTTTCCTAAAAAAACGAAGGATATGGTCGGGATATGTCCCATGCATAAATCGACCCATGAAAAAATTCCTTCTCGGAATCTTTAGACCCATTACATCTTCTTTGGCATTCTGAACGAATTCATATAAATATCGACGTAGTTCATCGGATATCACTTCATCAGCATCAACTAACAATACCCATTCATACGATGCCGATTGAATTGCAAAATTACGAGCAGGCTCAACAAAGGGTTCTTTTTTATGAAAAACTATTCGACAATTATATTTTTTAGCTATTTCCAACGTTCTGTCTGTACTGAACATATCACAGATAACAATCTCGTCAAACTGTTTCACCGAATCCAGTACCTTCTCCAAATATTTTTCGGCATTATAAGTATTGATTACAACTGATATTTGAGTGGAAGTTTTATGTTTCTCTATTGAAGAATCAACCATGTGGTAAAATATTTTAAAGAAAGTAGCGCACAGCGGAATCGAACCGCTATTGCCTGCGTGAGAAGCAGGATTCCTAACCGTTAGAAGAGTGCGCCGTTAGGTAAATCCATTCTTAAATGCTAACCATGTTTTGGCAGCACAAAAGTAAATAAATTCTCTATTCTTTCAAAAAAACACAAAAACAATTTTTAAAAATATGATAAACGAGAAAACATCCATAAAAGAAAAAAGAAATTTATCTTTTTTGCAAAGCATAATACATATCCAACGCTTCCTTAGCCGCTGCAAAAGAAGTTTTCTGTGCAGATAATACTTCTTTTTCTAATCGTGGCATGAGTTCTTCAATAACCGGATTACGATAAAAATGATTCTTCAACTGTTCGTCGATAGTCTCATACATCCAATATTTAGCTTGTTCGTTTCGTCGACGCTCAAAATAACCATTTTGCTTTACAAAATCGATGTACTCGTGAATCATATCCCAAATTTCCTCAATCCCGATATTATAATAGGCAGAATAAGTCAACACACGCGGAGCCCATCCCGATTCGGGAAGTGGAAAGAGATGCAATGCATTTTGCAGTTGACGTTGAGCCATCTTCGCTTTTTCTATATTATCTCCATCAGCCTTATTAATAACAATGCCGTCGGCCATTTCCATTATTCCGCGTTTAATACCCTGTAACTCATCGCCCGCCCCGGAAATCTGTATCAACAAAAAGAAATCGACCATCGAATGCACCGCAGTTTCCGACTGTCCCACGCCTACAGTTTCCACAAAAACATAGTTAAATCCTGCTGCTTCACAAAGAATAATGGTTTCACGCGTTTTGCGCGCAACACCGCCCAAGGACCCTGCTGAAGGGGAAGGACGAATAAAAGCATTCGGATGAACGGAAAGTTTTTGCATACGTGTCTTATCTCCCAAAATGCTCCCTTTTGATCGTTCACTCGAAGGATCAATAGCAAGAACAGCCACTTTATTCCCCTTGTTAATCAAATGCATACCAAAAGCATCGATGGAAGTACTTTTCCCTGCACCCGGAACGCCGGTGATACCCACCCGGATGGAATTTCCTGAATGTGGTAAACATTTCTCAATGATGGCTTGAGCCATCTCTTCATGTTCAGGCCTTGAGCTTTCTATTAAGGTAACCGCTTGACTCAATATGGGTATATTCCCTGCTAATATTCCTTCAACATACTCATCTACTGTATATCGACGACGTTTTGCTCTTTTCTGCAAATAGGGATTTATACTCGGGGGCTGATCAATGCCTCTGTTCACGCTTAATCCTTTGTATCTGGGATCATTCTCGGGATGTTCCATAAAATCTGCTTTATAAAAACCTAAAAAACCAAATAGCATTCTCTCTTTGCAAAGATACGCCATTCGGCTTATATTACCTAAATCACAAAAAGTATTTGTTATCTTTTTGGAATTACATTCCCTTTAATAGTTAACACATAAATTGTATCGGGAACATTGGTATATACGGCAATTGTTTTGTTGAAAGAACCCGGACGAGCAACCGTAGAATATTTCACCGTAATTGCACCTTTCTTACCCGGTAAGATAGGTTCGCGTGGATAACTTGGAGTTGTGCAGCCACATGATGCCGAAACCCGTTGAATAATAAGTGGACTTGATCCCACATTAGTGAATTCAAACATCGTGGTTACAGCCCCTAATTCTTCTTTGATTGAACCAAAATCATGTACAGTCTTATCGAATTTAGCTTCGGGTTTGGATTGCACAAAAGCTAATCCTCCCGTCAAAATACCGCCTATCAATAATAACAAACCCAACTTTTTCATCCGTCTATCTCATTTTATTAAACATTCCTTTCTTACATTATCCTATGATACAAAAATAGACAATAAGTTTAAACATTGTTATTCTTTAACATTAATTCTTATTCCGGCGGTATGTGAAGTAAATTCAGGAGCATACAGACATTGGATGGTTGCTATTCCATCCGAATAACTGCCCGATCCGGTAACATAAACTCCGTATTCAAAAACATAAGTACCTCGCGGCAAATGATCAAAATAGAAATGTGTGGAAGCATCTTTCGAAGTTTGGTAATAAAGGGTTCTTCCCTGCCAACGCGTATCCGAAATCTGTTCAATCGGCTCGAAACATGCCGCACGCAAATCTTTCAAGTGCACAAACTCGATATCACGATCGGTGCGAACGGTAAGCCGAACAATTACCTTATCTCCTACTTTTAAAGGATGGTTCTCTGTAACAGGAACAAGTTCTTTTCCCGATACTCCTGTTTGTTCAATAAACAATACCTTTTCTACATCAAGCGATGCATCGCTTTTAGCTATTTTATCGATATCCTCAAAATACTGCCAATACAATGCACCCCATGCAGGCGCATTCCCTTGATGTACAACTTGCACCTTCCCCATATCAGGTTTAATTTCCGACCCATTCCACGATTTCTTGAAATAACCTGTGCCTTGTTCTTTATTTTCGGGTTCTATAACTTCTCCACCTATCTTGATAATGGTTTTTTCATCGGAAGAAAACCAGTCGCCGCCCGTACTCAGCAATGCAAATATTGCATCGGCTGTAGCATGAGTAGATTCCCACATCTCCGTTTGTTTCTGTTTTAAAAGCCAACGTTTCATATTATCCA
>Ga0209608_1001568_pt1 | contig 18487 bp, 12 predicted proteins | sample AD_UKC130_MetaG_FD_184428 | JGI IMG/M metagenome (GOLD analysis project Ga0209608, IMG submission 184428) | Active sludge microbial communities of municipal wastewater-treating anaerobic digesters from Canada - AD_UKC130_MetaG (SPAdes) (version 2) | ecosystem: Engineered > Bioreactor > Anaerobic... | reverse complement strand
TAAGAAACAGAAAGAAACGGAATTAACAATCCAGGCAGTTAAAGATAAACTTGGTGTAGTAACTGAAGATGAAATCAAGAAGTACTACGATGAAAACCAAAGCGACCTTATTGCAAATTACACAAAAGCAGAGACCCAATACGCAACATTTGAAACAAAAGAAGAAATGAACAAATTTGTTACCTTGGCAATGCAAAAGGGTATAAGCCAAGCAGCGACGGAATCTTCAGTCACACTTAACGACTACACGGTAACACCAGGTACATTCTCAGAAGATATAGAGAAAGAAATTTTCGATGCAACTTCTACAATCATATCTTTCCCATACAACGACGCATACTTTGTTTTCAACATAAAGAGCGTACAGAAAGTAGATACTTACGATAACTTCAAGAATTCTGAAGCATACAGTGAGGCGGTTTCAACTCTACAAAACCAGAAATTCAGTGAAAATATAAAGAAATGGAAAGACGAAAAGAAAGTATCGTTTGAATTCCGAGACCCCGTCTATGCATCATGGTACACAGCACTTAGTACAGAAGATAAAGACCTATTGAATGTTTACAAGAAATTCTACGAACAGATATTCAACGAAAATGACGAAGTTAGAATTGACGTTGCAGTTGAACAACAAGCAGCATTCCTTGTTATTGCAGATAGAATAGCGGCAAGTACAGATACTACATTCGACCCAGTGAGACAAGATGTTAAGATGTTCGAAAAGAAAGTCGTTGAGTCAGTTTACCAACAAACAAAAGGTTCCTCACAAGAGATTCTCAGGAGAATGAAAGATTACTATCCTGAAAGGAACGATATATCTTTCCAATACTATTCCAAACTATACGATGCTATAAAGCCATACCTCTCAATTGGTGGCGCTTACTATGTAATGAACGAACTCTTTGAAGTGTATCAAGGATTTAGTGATCTTGCAGAATCGACATCAACTGATCTACAGATGAGATCAGATTCCTATTACAAGCTATATGAGATGAACAAACTATTAGGCGATCCACAAACAGCAGGTTACTATCTCGATAAGCTACAGGAGATTAAACCAGATTACAGTATAAACTTCGATACAGCGCAAAAGGAACTCGAAGACATGCTAGCTCAACAACAATACCAAATGTATACTGGAGATGAAACAGAGACTTATCAAGATAGCGAAAACACAGAGACAAATAGCACAGAAGACACTAACTGAGATTGAGAAAATCCCCCGCAATCATTGCGGGGGAATTTACTAATTACCGAATCAAAGAGGAATAAAAGGTAAAACGACGGCTAATGACTAATTGTTGAAGACAGTTAAAATACTCAAGAAATTGAAGGGCTGGAGGTGACATTATGGTAAGGAACACGAAGAAGATACTCATTTTTGTTTTATTGACTCTTGTCTTTACATTTGCTCAAGCTCAAACAGCTGAAACAGCTGCACAAATCGAAGTTAATGGTGCGGTGATTGAGAACGGGACAATAAGTGCAGAAGAAGTTTCTAGTTACTATGAATACTATCTGCAGTACTATGGTACGCTTGACCCACTCTTTGAAGAGCCTTACGTAAAGGCCTTCATTTTGAACGAATTAGTCAAAGAAAGACTCACCGAATATTTTGCAAGAAAAGATGGAATCACAGTTGAAGAACTGCAAGCGAATAATTCCTCAGTTTCCGATGAAGAGATGCAGAGCTATTACAATGATAACAGAGATAACCTCATGCAATATGAACAATACGTTGATTTTGACTATGCCTATTTTGAAACCCAAGAGGAAGCAAAGACATTTTACGACAAAGCAGCAGAAGTTGGGTATGACAAAGCGCTTGAAGAATCAAGTGTAGTTGAGAATGATTCCTACACAGGATTGAAAAAAGCTGAAACTGGCGAGGCATTCGTAGACATACTCTTTGGCAATTACGACAGTCCAATTAGGATAAGCTACTCTGACGATGGAAGTTTCGTGTTCCGTGTAAACAAGCTGAACGACATGTCCACTTACGAACTCTTCAAAGAATCTCAAATATACAACGACATACTCGGCCAAATTGTCATACAAAAATTCGACCAATACATAACCAACAGGATAAAAGATGAAAAAATCGCAATCAAAACATCCGATGGTTACGCAATTTGGATAGCAGTTGCTAAAAACGAAGACATGCAAAAAATATACGACATATTCTACCCAGTAGTATTCGACAAAGATGGAAAAGTAGTTACGGATGATCCATGGTTACTTTCCGGTTTACTCGTTTCAATTGAAGAGACAGAAAAGATAGACCAATATACAACAGAATACAATGCAATTGTTGAGAAACTGTACAATATGGGCTATAAATCATTTGCCATATTGGCACGAATGAGAGAGATAAGCGATTCGGAACAGGTAAAACTTGAATACAACGTTGCACTCTCTAATCTTCTACTTCAAGATATCGAAAATGGTAATATAATGTCCGTATTCCAATATCTATACATCAACATTGGAGAATTAGAAGAACTCACTCAATCAGAGAATTCACAGATACGACAAAAGGCACTAGAATACCTCTACAGAATGTACAAAGTGTTGGGAGACACTCAAAGTGCACTTGAATACTTAAAGACCTTGCAAAGTGAAAATCCACAGTACATGGATTTTGGTGCAGCATTAAACGAACTAAATCAAATGACAGATACGGTAGGTGGAGAAAATCAATAAAACTCATGAGGTGATAACGGCATGCATTGGGTAATTACTGGCGCAAACAGAGGTATAGGACTCGCATTGACAAGGCAGCTGCTATCAGAAGGCGAGAATGTCACAGTTGGAATTAGGACATCCATGCCAATTGAACACCAAAACTTGAAAGTCTTGAGAGTGGACACTTCAAACATCGTATCAATAGAACAGTTCACATCTCAAATAGACAAACCGGTGGACGTACTCATAAACAATGCAGGCATACTCATAGAAGAAAGATTTCCGCAAGTCGCGGAAGAGGGCATGCTTCTCTCGCTTAAAGTCAACACGATAGGTCCGTACATGCTTGTCCAGACAATGTACAATATGCAAAGAATAAGACCGGGTTCAAAAATAATAAATATCTCCAGTAACCTCGGAAGCATAGCTAGTACAACCAGCACATCCTCAGTGCCATATTCAGTCTCAAAGGCGGCACTGAACATGGTGACGAACTTACTGGCACATAAACTGAGAGACATGTACGTTATATCCGTTCACCCAGGATGGGTCAAAACGGACATGGGTGGTAGAAATGCTACCATATCTCCTGAAGAATCTGCAAAAGGTATCATAAACATTGCCAGGAATCTAAAAGTAACGGGCGTATTCGTAGATTACAAGGGCAATAAGCTGGAATGGTAGTAATGGTAATTGAGAGATGCAAAGAAAAAATACAGACGTGGGGGCATGAAAGTATGAACATAAAGCGCGTGCTGATAAGTGTATCAGACAAAACTGGAATAATTGAATTTGCCGAAGCACTTGTCACCAGAGGCATCGAACTTGTAAGCACTGGTGGAACGGCAAAACTTCTCAGCGATGCAGGTATTAAAGTCAGCCAAGTGTCGCAAGTCACAGGCTTTCCAGAAATTCTCGGTGGGCGAGTAAAGACACTCCACCCAAAGATCTTCGGCGGTGTTCTTGCAGACCTTGAAGAAAAGTCGCACGTGCAAGACCTCCAAGAAAACGAGATAACACCAATAGACATGGTAGTTGTCAACTTGTACCCATTTGACGAAGTTGAGAAGACTACCAGAGTGGAAGACGTACTCATAGAAAACATAGATATAGGCGGAGTTGCACTACTGAGAGCATCTGCCAAAAACCATAGAAACGTCGTTGTCGTCTGTGACCCGGCAGATTATCCAAAGATCATAAAATCGCTCGATTTTTGCGGGGATGTAACACTCCAAGACAGGCGTATGTTTGCATTGAAAGCATTCTACTACACCATGAAGTACGATGCAACAATACATAGAGTCCTATCAGAGCTATTCGCATCGGAAAAATACGAACATATGACATTTGAAAGATTTGGCAATCCGCAGCTGGATTACGAGATACTCGATATGGTAGACAACAAATTCATCTCCATTTCCAAATACACAAAAGACGTTGCAAGCATCACACTTGGAACGATATTAACCTTCATAAATCCAGATGTACTCGTTGGATTGAGAGATGGACTGCCTATCTCGATGGTAAATATCAAGAAATCCGGTGGCAGAATATGCGATCTGATAGGTGACTTTTTGGTGGTAAGAAAACTCACAAACGACTTAGCCAGAAAACTCAGAGAGAGCACATTCACAACGGTAGCATACGAAACGATCGAAGATGAAGACATCATCGAAGACACACTCTCTCATAAAGAACTCATAAAATACACATACAAGCAAGAACCAGAAAGATTTTACGTTGCAAAATTGGTACAAAACATCATGGTAAAGGAATATGCAAAACCGGCAAACACCAAAGACGAGCAAGACAAAGACGAGCAGGTCATAAAATTTGCACTCAAATTCATGCCAAGATACACAGTTATCGTCCAAACGGAAGATGGATTTGCCAATACAGAAATAGATTTTGTAAGCAACATCGATGCGCTGCAACGTTGCATCATAAAATCCAATAGCAAACTGACAAAGATAGGTACGAACGGTCCTGTAGACTCAATATTCACGAAAATATGCAAGGAAAATGGCGTAGAAGACATAATTGGTTGCTAGAGCACTTGTTAACAAAGATCAAAAAAAACACAAAAAGCGGTGATAAATCGAAAATCACCGCTTTTTTCTATTTCTTTTTCTATTCACATAGCATTAGAAACATCAGCCGCACCTGAGAAAGACTAAGAGAGATCAAGAGACAAACCATAGAAATCATAGAGAAATCAACCACATAAAAAATGCAGAAGTGGGTGCCATAGTTAGATTGTCGTTCAACCAATTCCCGAAGCCTTCAACAAGAGTAGCTGCCAAAGCACCGACTAACAGTGCCAAATAACTAATCTCCATAGAGATCAAATTCATATAAACCGCACCGGATGCAAGGCAAATGAACAAACAGGCAAGACTCCCTTCCAGCGATTTACCGCTTAGCCACATATGCTTTCCCCATCTCTTGCCAACCATCGCAGCCCATGAATCACCCAAAGTTAACATTAAAATTGCGATTAAAGAATACGGGACGGGAAATAAACTCGCAATTGCACAGCCTATGAGAGAATAACTCGTCCCAGACACCTTGAACGCTTCCTCACTCTTCCCAACAGGTCTGAATGCCTTTCTCAAAATATCGTTTAACCCCTTCCAATACCTTCTCATTATCTCGAGTGTCAGTGCAATCAAACCAGATATCACAACGATGTACCTAAACACCACAGGCCCCCAAAGCGGATAGGCAAGAGTTGGAAAGAGCAAACCCATGTAACGTAATAACTTCCTCCTAACAAAAGTACTTTTCAGAGGTTCTCTTGCATAACTATACGAACGCTTCAAATTATCCCATCCTCTGATAATCAACCATACAGCCATGATAACGGTCAAAATGGCACCCAAAGAATCAATCGTACCTCTGAAATAACCAATCAAAATCACAAATGGCCATATGGCAGAAACTATCGCAAATGCCAACCCCTTATCCAATGTAAGCCACAAAGTTCCACCGAGTATACCAAACGCAGCAGACTCGAGCGGAAACAAAGCCACAAAGGCACCTATCGCTGCTGCAAGGCCCACTCCGCCCTTACCGTTGAGCCAAATCGGAAAAGAATGGCCTAATATAGCTATCAAAGCAAAAAGGGGCCACCAACTCTTGCTTATCCCCAATGCATAAGCAAAGAGTACTGCAAAGAGAGACTTCGTCGAATCACCAGAAAATCCCAAAATGCCCGCCAACGGTCCTGATTCGTTCCATGCATTAGTCGCACCAACATTCTTAGTTCCAACCTCTCTCAAATCCTTTCCTGAAAAAAGCCTGGCAAATATGTAACTCCAAGGGATAGAACCGATCAAGTAGCTAACGACAACAGCAACGAAAAATTCCGTAAAACTCACCCCCATTCTTACCATTCATATGTTCTGAACAATTATAATACATTTTGAATAATTGTATCACCGTTACTAAACTTATCGTGGCTTTACTTGCCTGAGTTCCATACCACGCAACATGATATAATTATAACCGATATCTCGAAAATTTGTATCTTCCTAAGGGGGGTATATCGCATGAGAATACTCCATACATCAGACCTTCATCTCCAAAATATCGGAGATGAACGCTGGGAGGCGCTTAGAACCATATTGAATATCTGCAAGAGTGAGAAAGTAGACGTACTGGTCATCGCAGGAGACCTCTTTGACAGCGACGAAGAAGGGGCACAGTTAAGAGTTGAAATGAGAAAATTGTTCAATGATGCAACCTTTAGAACGATCATTCTGCCAGGCAACCACGATGCAACCATGTACTCGGATGGTATGTACCTTGGAGATGGTGTCGAAATCATCACAGAATACGAAAGGACAATCGAACTCGACGATGTTGCATTCTTCGGCCTACCATTTAGAAAAGAATACTCAACGAACGACAAAGTTGCCGAGATATTGGCAGACATGAGTAGAAAGGCCTCAAGCGACAAGACAAACATACTAATCTACCATGGAGACTTGTTAGACCTGCTATTCTCAAAAGACGACTTCGGAAATGAAGAAGGTTACATGCCAATAAAAGCTGCAGACTTCGATGGGACCAACTTTAGGTACATCCTTGCGGGGCATTTTCACAGAACATTCAACATCTGCGACTTGCCAAACGGTGGATACTTTGTCTATCCTGGCTCGCCAGTTTCCACGACCACAAAAGAAACCGGAAAACGGAATGTAAACATCTTCACAGTTGGCGAAAGACCAGAACCATTTTCGATAGATACATTCCACTACGAATACATCAACATCCATTTTGATCCGTTGAATGACGAACACCCAGTTGAAATCGTAGACAAAGCATGCAAAAGTGTAGACAAAAATACAAAGGTGATACTGAAAGTTGATGGATACGTAAATTGTACAAAATTCGATTTGAACGAAAAAAAGATCCAAGATGAAATAGATAAGAAACTTGGCAAATTCATCGAAGGGGTTGCACAATACGAATTCAAAGATGTAAGTAAAATTCTTGAAGACGATATCTTCAAGAGATTCATTCAAAAACTCGATGCCAAAAATATCGATATGAACAAACGGCAAGAATACATTGACTTGTTGATAAGTGCATTTTCGCAAGAAAAGTCAAGGGGATGAGAGCATGAAAATAACACAATTTTCCATCACCCGCTACGGCCCATTGAACTTTCAAAGTACATATAAACTTGCAAACTTCAACATATTCTACGGCCCAAACGAAAGTGGCAAGACCCTTACAGTCGATGCATTGATAAAACTACTACTTCAAGCAAGCAATAAACAACTGATAAAAGACTTCGAAAAGATAGATAGAGTCGACGAAAAACCTGAAGGATTCGTGGTTGTAGAAGACAACGGTAAAGAATTAAAACTCCCGGAAAAGGGAAAGATAACAGAGCTATCGAAATTAAGTACGAGTGATTTTAGGAACATATTCATCATAAGAAGCAGTGATTTGGGCATGTCTAAAGAATTTGAATTCTACAATAGCCTTACCGATAAACTCACCGGTGTTCATGCGAGTCAGATCGAAAAAATCAAAGAAAACTTGTATGAAATCGGTGAGATAACGTCAACTGGTAGATTTCAAGATACGACCGGTAGAAAACTCAAGACAAGGCTCGAAAAAGCACAAGACCTTATCGAAAAGATAAAACAGATAATGGAAAGTTGGAATAAGAAAAACGTTGCCAATCTCGAAAAAGAGCTAAAGACAGCATCGCAAGAAAGAGAAAAACTCGAGGAAACGATTGAAAAATACGAAAAGGTAAGAAAATATATAGCTTTCAAAAAGGCAAAAACTGCCATCGAAGAGTTAAAAAACAGCATCGAAAGACTCAGACCACTACAAAATTACACCGACCAAAGATACTACGAAATGAAAGAATTACTGAAAGCCAAGAGTGACGTTGAAGCGCAGATAGCGGAATCAGAGAACAGATTGAACGAGCTGAAAATCGTTTTAGATGATGTAACCAAAGAAACGGAACAGCTCGAAAGACAAACAACAGAATTCAACGAGAAGAAGAGAATCATCGACGAACAACTCCGACCTGCGATGTCGAAAATCCAAGATCAACAAAGAGAATTTGAAACCAAGAGTCGTTCGTTCAAAACTATACGAGGCGTAAGCATTACAACTGCAATTCTCTTCGCCATCTTACTCGTAACATCCATCTTCCTACATTCAACACTCGGTGCGATCGCCTCCACCGGACTACTTGTACTCTCCCTTGCTTTCTTATCAAGGAGTGCAACGATGAGGAAAATTGAAAAAAGCATACAATCTGAGATAGAAAAACTTCGTACAATAGCAAACGGCCTAAACATACAATTCGATACCCTCGATAATTTGCAGCAAAAACTCATCGACTTCTCAACTACACTTGAAGATACGAGAAAACAATTGGAAGACGCAAGGATAAAAAAAGGTACGGTGGAACGACAAATAAACGAATTGATAAATAACATCGCCATACACAAAGAAAAACTTCAAGAGACTGTGAAAAGGTTAAACGAGACGATGGAACAACTCAAAATTCAAACACTTGAAGAACTATCACAGAAGATAGAAGAAAGAAAACAGATAGAAAAAGTCAAAAATGATCAAATAGCCATACTGAAAAACTTGCTTGGTGACTCATCTGGCACATTGGATGAGAACATCAAAGTGTGGGACCAAAGAATATCATCATACGTTGAAGATAGCGATGCAGAAGAACTCGACAAGTTAGAAAAAGAGTACAGCGACGAAAAGCTTGAGAAATCCAAGAGAGAAAAGGTGCAGATAGATGCCAAGATAAGAGAAGATGAAGAAAAGTTATCGAAATTGAAATTCGATGTCCACGACGCATGCGTTAAAGCAAGAGAGATAATCGAAATGGAAGAATGGGAGTACGAGACGTACGAACAACTTGAATACGTGCAAACACAACTTGAAAAATTCGTAAATGATGCGTATCAACGGAGAGATGATATCCTCTTTATAAGTGGAATACTCGACGAAATGATAAACGAAGAAAAGGCAAGCATCAAACAACTCATAGACGAGAACGAGATACTCAACGATTCGTTCAGAAAAGTCACCGATGGTGCATACCTAAAAGTCATGTACGATAGTAACACCATCGCAGTCCAGCTCTCGTCTGGTAAAACACTCACCGTCGACAAACTATCTTCTGGCACTTACGATCAACTTTATCTATGCATCAGATTGGCACTTGGAAAGAAGCTCTTTGAGCAAAGACAAGGTGACAAAACGGGATTTTTCATCTTAGACGACCCGTTCGTCAAATCAGACATAGGTAGAATACAAAATCAGCTCGCACTACTAAAAGAATTTGCCGCAATGGGATGGCAGATCATATACTTCACATCAAAACAAGAAATCGTTGAACTACTCCAACAAGAGATAGATTCAGGGAACATCGAAAAGTTCAACCTTCAACAAATACATCTCTAAAAGCCATATACTTACTCTTTGAAAGATAGGAAAGACAAAAAAGGGTATCACCAGCCAAACTGAAATGGTGATACCCTTTTCTATTCCCACGTGTAAAACTCAGCAAGGGAAAGACGCATGTCCAAGAGCAGCCATGGAAAGTTCAAATGGAAAGTTTAAGAAGTTCAAATCAACTACACAACAGACGCTTTGATCGTTGCAGCCTTTGCAAGTCTATCCACAGCGTTGTGCAATTCATTACCAGAATGTCCCTTAATGATTTCTATCACATACGATATCCTCAGCGTTCTCATAAGCTCAACAAAACGTAGAGTCACATAATTCCTTGGCTTCCAATTTCCATATGCAAGTTCCTTACAACCGGTGTAGTCCGTAAAAATCTTTATGTGCACAGCTCCCAACTTCTGTGCACATTCGCAAGCTCTATAAACTGCTTCGATCTCACCACTCACATTTCGCAAACCTACGAATAGAGTGCAGATTCCAGATTCTTCAAAATTTCTGACACGTTGTTTGAAATTCTTTCTTTGAAATTCCTTGTACCGAGAAAAAATTGGAGCTTTCCACACTATAGACTAAATCGGTATGATTTGTGCTATAATACTAAAAGCAACGGTAGAACGTATCATCCATTCCAAGTTCGTGTATCCAATTTGTGTAAAGGTACCATGGGGGAGATGTTCTTACAACCTTGATTTGAAGAAGCTTTGTTGCGTTTGTTTTGTTTGTTGTGATTGTAAATGCAGTTATAAATACAGTTGCGAAGACAAAAGATGGAAAAATGGAAAAAAACGGCGATGGGGGGGTAACGCCCATGGATGAGACAAGTACACCTTTGAATAGAAAAAGAGCCGTATTTTTTCTATTTCTCATGTTAGTCATACTCAACGCAGACCAAATGGTGATGAGCCCAGTTATTGGCTTGATCGAGAATGAATTCAACGTGACCGATTCTCATATTGGGCTGATTGGTGGTGTTTTCAGTATCGTTGGGGCACTTGTGAGCCTTATCTGGGGATATTTGACCGACGTTTACAACAGGAAGTGGCTACTCATTGCATCTATCCTTGTTGGCGAGATTCCATGTTTACTCTCTGCTACTGCCACATCGTTCGGTCAACTTTTCTTCTGGCGTGTTCTAACTGGAATAGGCATAGGTGCTTCATTCCCAATTTCATACTCTCTGGCCGGCGATATGTTTGGTCACAAAGAACGTGGCAAAGTCGTCTCCTTACTCGGACTAGCAACGACAGTTGGTGGCATCGTTGGCATGCTTGTCGCAGGATACACGGCGGGATTTTTGGGTTGGCGGATACCATTTATACTAGTCTCGGCACCAAATCTCATATTAGTACCAATCATCATGAACATACTTCAAGAACCAAAGAGAGGTGCACACGAAGAAGGATTTGAACAAGCTGAGGTACAGTACAAATACAAAGTCAAATTCTCCGATTACGGAAATCTCATAAAAGTAAGAACAAATCTCTTGCTCTTCTTCCAAGGTATATTCGGTACCATACCATGGGGTGCAATTCCATACTTCATGGTAGAGTTTTTTAGAAGAGAAAAGGAAATGGATTTAAATCAAGCAACTACGATGTTCCTACTCTTCTCGCTTGGTAGCATTGCCGGCAACCTAATCGGTGGTTTCGTTGGTGAGAAATTGTACTCAAAGTCAAAGAGACTCGTACCACTCATCTCAGCTATCACCACAATACTTGGCGTCTTTTTCACCGTATGGGCATTCAGATATCCCTACATACCGGGACAATTCTCTTCGTTCGTTCTACTTGGCACGTTGGGATTTGTAGCGGCAATGCTCGATTCCTACACAGGTCCAAATGTCAAAATGATGCTCTTGAACGTCAATGAACCAAAAGATAGAGGCAGGATCTTCTCCATATTCAACTTAACAGATTCGGTTGGAACCGGTATTGGAAAATTCATAGGTGGTGCGCTTTCCGTTGCATTAGGTACATTGGGTAGTGCATTGGAGATTAGTGCCTATTTCTGGTTTGCGTGCGGATTTCTGTTGATGCTTGCTTCTTGGTACTTCGAAATGGAAGTTGACAAACTCAACAAGCAGATGAGAGAATTGGCAGAGATAGAAGAACTGGAAGAAAAGGAAGAAAAGACGCAGAAATGAATAGAGATGAATAAAAAATGGCGGAGGCGGTGGGATTCGAACCCACACGGTGGTTTGACCACCACCGATTTTCAAGACCGGCTCCTTAGCCAGTTCGGACACACCTCCGTCCAGCGAGCTAAATTATACAACCAAAGTAAGATTTCGTCAAGGACAAGAATGTCGTATATATCGCAAAAATTGTAAATATGCAAACTTATGCAAACTAAAGTGAGGAGGTTTTGCTAATGGTCGAATTGAAGAACCTGCACGTATTTCTCAAAAGTAAAATCACAGGTAAAACGTTGTATGCACTTCCAAAGCAGTGGATTGAGCGCAGCTTTTCACAATACAGTGGAAAGCTTTCCATAAAAGATGGTTCCTACTTTGTAGACCCATACGAATACTTTTCGTTGGTCATAGAAAAAGTATTGCAAAATGATGCCGGGGCCGACTATTCAAAATCACTTGCGCAACTCAAAGGCGAGAAAGATGCAAGCTGGCTTATGAGCTCAAAGATGTACGGTGCATTGCCAAGGGCGACAGTTGCATACAACCATAAAGGATTTGGTTCGTTCGAGCCGGAAGACATATTCGGCTATCGCGAGTCAGGAACGTTCTTAAAAATGATCTCATTGTTACCATATCTGAAAAATTTAGGCATCAACATTCTCTACATGCTCCCCATCTCCAAAATGAGCAACGTATTCAAAAAAGGGGAGATAGGCTCGCCATATGCGGTGAAAAATCCAATAGAGCTTGACGATACATACGCAGATCCACTTTTGGAAGGCATAGATGTGCAAGAACAGTTTAAGGCACTCGTTCAAGCAGCACACCTACTTGGTATACGTATCGTACTCGATTTCATTCCGCGTACTGCTGCGAGAGACAGTGATTTGATAAAGGAACATCCGGATTGGTTTTACTGGATAAAGATAGAAGAACTTGCAAGTTACAAGCCGCCGTACGTACCGGAGCTACCATTCAAAATACCTGATCCAAGCGATTTGGATATCATATATTCAAACGAAGAAGTCAAACGACATCTTACCAAATTCACGTTATCTCCAGACAAAATAGACCCAGAAAAATGGGAAAAGGTAAAAAACATGGGAGGCAGTATACTATCGAACATCGCCAAAGAATTTGGCATCATAACGCCTCCGGGCTTTTCAGATTGGGTTAACGACCCGCAGCCTACATGGGATGATGCAACGTTCCTTAGACTCTATTTGGACCATCCAGCACTGAGCCAAAACTACATATCGAAAGACCAGCCGCCGTACGTGTTATTCGACGTGGTGAAATCGAGCAAATTCCCTGGCAATGAACCAAATATACCACTTTGGGAATACCTTTCGGACATAATACCAACGTACCAACAAAGATACGGCATAGATGGTGCAAGAATTGACATGGGCCATGCACTACCATCGAAACTCCAAGACATGATCATCTCAAAAGCAAAGTCAAACGACCCAGCGTTTGGTTTGATAGCTGAAGAACTCGAAATGAAAAACGATACGAAGGCAAAAAGCGAAGGGTACGAATGCATACTTGGTAACAGTTGGTACGCAGTTGCGAGGGCAAGAGAATTCTACAAATTCATAGAAGAGACTGTACCAAATCTTGTCGTGCCATTCGTTGCATCTTGCGAGACGCCAGACACCCCGAGAATCGTTTCCCGTGAGAATGGCAACAAACTGAAGTATCTCGCACCAGCACTACTTTATTTGGCGCCTAATGCGATACCGTACATAAACAGCGGTCAAGAGATCGAAGAAATTCAGCCGATGAATCTCGGCCTCGACAACACAATATACGGTAAGACAGCATTGCCCCCGGATGATCAATTCTACGGCAAACTTGCATTTTTCGACTACTATGCCATGCACTGGAGCAACGCAGATGACAACATGTACGATTATTTAAAATGGTTACTTGAAATGAGAGAAAGATTATCGGATTTCTACAACGGGGAATTCAGATACGTGTATTTAAACTACCAAGACGGACTAACTGCAAATTACAGTTTTTGGAATGGAAACAAAGGGACAATAATCTTGGGCAATCTCAACCTTGCACAAGAGAGGTATGCAGAGATATTCATAAACGAAACGGCAGGCAAAGGAGTAAAAGTTGAGAACGTCACATCCATAAACAGATATGGCAAAAAGAGATTACCACTAAGCGAGATAAACGTCGTACCAGTCACCCTAATGCCCGGTGACTTTTCCATCATCCTCATCAACCATGATATATAAATGAAGAGTATGCTCTTTTTTTGCGAAAAATACTTGACAGAACCACACTTACATAGTAAAATGTTAATCGCTTGGCAATAAGCCCGAGCGCACAGTGGGTGCGTAGCTCAGTGGGAGAGCGCTTCCTTGACGCGGAAGAGGCCGTAGGTTCAATCCCTGCCGCACCCACCAGTTTTTTTGAGATTACTTAACTGTTCTCGCACCTTTCATCTCTCTTGAGTAACGGAGTAAAGAATTTAGGCGCTTAAGCTCTTGCAACTGCCTTCTGAAATTAGTCAAGTTGGGGTGTCGTCTAATTGGCAGGACACTGGACTTTGGCTCCAGCAGTGTAGGTTCGAGTCCTACCGCCCCAGCCAGCAGAAAACAGATACAATCTACCAATATGATGGGCGCGTTATGCGCCCATTATTTCGGATTGTGTTTGTCCGAACTTATTTGATTTTTTCACCGTTGAATAATACGCCCGAAGTAGTGTCCGAAACATAAAATTCACGAGCGCTTTATTGTTTTTTTGAAAAACTGCGGTTATAATATCTCACGAGTGTGTAGATTGAAGGGAGGGTTTAGATGCCTACTATTAATCAGTTGGTTAAGTACGGAAGAGAAGAGATCCAAGAAAAATCCAAGTCACCGGCACTTGACGGTCATCCTCAGAAGCGTGGAGTCTGTGTCAGAGTCTCAACGATGACTCCGAAAAAGCCAAACTCTGCTCTGAGGAAGATTGCAAAGGTAAGATTGAGCAACGGTACAGAAGTTACTGCGTATATTCCTGGTGTAGGACACAACTTACAAGAGCACTCTATCGTGCTTGTCAGAGGTGGAAGGGTAAAGGACTTACCAGGTGTCAGATACAAGATCATTCGCGGTACGCTTGACGCAGCAGGTGTTGAAAATAGGCGCCAAAGCAGAAGTAAGTATGGTGCAAAGAGACCAAAGGCTGGAGCAACAGCTGGCGGTGCAAAAGGTAAGAAGTAAGGAGGGAATCGAATGAGGCGAAGAAGAGCCGAGGTTAGGGTTGTCCCACCAGATCCAGTGTACGGAGAAGTGCTCGTCACGAAGATGGTCAACAAAATCATGTGGGATGGAAAGAAATCAATTGCTCAGAAGATCGTTTATGGTACGATCGATATCCTGGGGCAGAAAACTGGTAAGAACGGCATAGACGTATTCAAGCAAGCAGTAGAGAATGTAAAGCCTCTCGTTGAAGTACGCCCAAGAAGGGTTGGCGGTGCGACTTACCAAGTCCCAGTTGAAGTCCAAGAGCCAAGGAAGACCACGCTTGCAATTAGATGGATCGTTGACATAGCGAGGTCAAAAAAAGGCAAGCCATTACAAGAAAAACTTGCGGAAGAACTTTTGAATGCTTACAACAATACAGGAGCAGCTATAAAGAAGAGAGAAGACGTCCACAAAATGGCAGAAGCCAACAGGGCGTTTGCACATTTCAGGTGGTAATAATCTTTACCTTTTAGTTCTACTTTTTTGAGGAGGAAATCATGGAAGAGATAAAGGCCCAATATGTCGACTTGAATAAGTTAAGGAATATCGGAATAATGGCTCATATAGATGCCGGTAAGACGACAACTACCGAGCGCATTTTGTTTTTTACAGGCAAAAAGCACAACATAGGTAGTGTTGATGAAGGTACGGCAACGATGGATTGGATGGTCCAAGAAAAAGAACGTGGTATCACTATTACGTCAGCTGCTACCACGTGTTTTTGGAAGGATCATCGTATAAACATCATCGATACTCCCGGTCACGTTGACTTCACTATAGAAGTTGAAAGGTCTCTAAGGGTTTTAGATGGTGCTGTAGCAGTCTTCGATGCAACGGCAGGTGTCGAACCTCAATCTGAAACAGTTTGGCGACAGGCTGACAAATACAGTGTCCCGCGCATTGCGTTCATGAACAAGATGGACAAAACGGGCGCAGACTTCTACATGGCTGTCCAGACGATGGTTGATAGATTAGGTGCACATCCAATTGCCATCCAAATACCGATTGGCAGAGAGAACGACTTCAAGGGAGTAATCGACCTGATAGAGATGAAGACTATCAGATGGCTCAATCCTGACGGCACCGATATGGTCATCGAAGATATCCCAGCAAACATGATCGATGAAGCAGAGGAAGCAAGAGACGAAATGATCGAAAAGACTGCCGAAGTAGACGACGAAATCATGGAACTGTACTTGGCAGAAGAAGAACCAACTGTAAAGCAGCTCTACGATGCACTCAGAAGGATAACGATAGCAGGACTTGGTACTCCCGTACTATGTGGCTCATCGAAGATGAATTTGGGTATCCAGCCTCTACTTGATGCTATCGTGAGATACCTACCATCCCCACTTGATTTGCCACCCGTACGTGGATTCGGCAAGGATGGGAATGAGGTAGAAGTTATGCCAACTGAAAATGCACCGTTTGTAGCTTATGCGTTCAAGATACAGACCGACCCATACGTTGGAAAACTTACATTCCTCAGAGTGTACAGTGGACGATTAGAAAAAGGCAGCTACGTCGTCAATACAACAAAAGGCGTAAAAGAACGCGTCTCAAGGCTCATATTCCTACACGCAGACAAACGTGAAGACGTTGAATACATAAGGGCTGGAGATATCGTTGGAGTAATTGGTATGAAGGGCACGATAACGGGAGATACCGTCTGCGAGGAAGGTACAAACGTTATACTCGAAAAGATGGAATTCCCTGAACCCGTCATCTCCATTGCAATTGAACCTGCAACAAAAGACGATGAAACAAAATTATCAAAGGCTCTCCAATCATTGCTTGACGAGGATCCATCTCTGAGAGCATACGTAGATCAAGAAACTGGAGAGACTATACTCTCGGGTATGGGTGAGTTGCACCTTGAAATCATCGTCGACAGATTGAAGAGAGAATTTGGAGTTAACGTTAGAGTGGGTAAACCACAGGTTGCCTACAGAGAAACGATCACAAGAGAAGTCAAAGTCGAAGGAAAGTACATCAGGCAGAGTGGTGGAAGAGGACAATATGGCCATGCAGTTTTACGCTTTGAACCACTCGAACTTGACAAGACATTTGAATTCGTTGATAAGACCGTTGGTGGTGTCATACCGAAACAGTACATACCAGCAATCGAAGAAGGAATAAGAGAAGCTATGCAAGTAGGAGTCTTGGCAGGATATCCAGTAGTTGGGATTAGAGCGACACTCATCGATGGTTCGTACCATGAAGTCGACTCTTCGGAAATGGCATTCAAGATTGCAGCTAGTATGGCATTCAAAGAAGCTATGGAAAAAGGTGGACCGGTACTACTCGAACCCATAATGAAAGTCGAAGTAGTAACGCCGGAAGACTACATGGGCAACATAATCGCAGATCTCAACTCAAGAAGAGCGCACATAGACGCACTTGAAAACAAGGCACATCTGAGAGTTATAAAAGCCCTTGTCCCACTAAGTGAGATGTTTGGATACGCAACGACACTCAGATCACTATCGCAAGGTAGGGCAACGTACATAATGACACTATCGCACTACAGCAAGGTGCCTGAAAAGGTTGCGGAAACACTCACAAAGAGTGCATAAAAGTTGAAAATTGTATAAGGTTGGCGGAATAAAGAATAGAAAAATCTCAAAAAACGGGAGAATACTCCACAACAGGTGAAAAAAAGGAGGGTCAAAAAGTATGGCAAAGGAAAAATTTGTAAGAAGCAAACCACACATGAACGTTGGAACGATAGGACACATTGACCACGGAAAGACAACACTCACAGCAGCTATCACAAAGTACTGCGCATTATTTGGATGGGCAGACTACACACCATACGAAATGATCGATAAGGCACCAGAAGAAAGGGCAAGAGGTGTCACCATCAACATTACACACGTTGAATATCAAACAGAGAAAAGGCACTACGCACACATCGACTGCCCAGGTCACGCAGACTACATAAAGAACATGATCACCGGTGCAGCTCAGATGGATGGTGCAATACTCGTTGTTGCAGCAACTGATGGACCAATGCCACAGACAAGAGAACACGTCCTTTTGGCAAGGCAAGTCAACGTTCCAGCAATAATCGTCTACATCAACAAAGTTGATATGGTTGACGACCCAGAACTCATCGACTTAGTCGAAATGGAAGTCAGAGACCTTCTTAGCAAATATGAATTCCCTGGCGACGATCTTCCAGTCATCAGAGGATCAGCTCTGAATGCAGTCAATGCGCCAAACGATCCAAATCATCCAGATTTTGCTTCCATAAAAGAACTTCTTGATGCAATGGACACCTATCTGCCAGATCCAGTTCGTGAGATCGATAAACCATTCCTTCTCTCCGTTGAAGACGTCTTCACCATCACCGGTAGAGGAACAGTTGTTACTGGAAGAATCGAACGTGGCGTAATCAAGGCAGGAGTCGAAGCAGAAATAGTTGGTATCAGCTACGAAA
>Ga0209608_1001567_pt1 | contig 18491 bp, 13 predicted proteins | sample AD_UKC130_MetaG_FD_184428 | JGI IMG/M metagenome (GOLD analysis project Ga0209608, IMG submission 184428) | Active sludge microbial communities of municipal wastewater-treating anaerobic digesters from Canada - AD_UKC130_MetaG (SPAdes) (version 2) | ecosystem: Engineered > Bioreactor > Anaerobic... | reverse complement strand
AGCAGGTCCGTTTGCCCTTTCCCCTTTTCGTCAAGCCGCTGGCGGAGGGGACAGGGAAAGGGATTTCGCCGCAGTCCAAGGTTGATACGCCGCAGGCCCTCGAGGCCGCGTGTCTCTCGCTGCTAGCGCGTTTTCGGCAACCGGTGCTGGTTGAGCGGTACCTCTCGGGGCGAGAGTTCACCGTGGGAATCCTCGGAACGGGCAAAAAGGCCAAGGTCTTGGGGACAATGGAGATCATTCTCCGCCCGCAGGCAGAGGCCCATGCCTATTCCTACGTTAACAAGGAGTTTTGTGAAGAGCTTGTGGAATACCGGTATCCCTCGGCGGAGAGTGATCCCGAGGTGGCCGAGGCGGAACGTGTGGCCTTGGCGGCATGGCAGGCCATTGGCGGGCGCGACGCCGGTCGCGTGGACCTCCGCTCGGACGAGACGGGCCAGCCCCACTTTTTGGAGGTCAACCCCCTTGCCGGTCTCCATCCCGAGCACTCGGACCTCCCTATGATTGCTAAGGCTAAGGGGTTATCTTTTCGGGAGTTGATTCGGAGGATTATCGCCTCGGCCTTGGAACGGGTGGAGGCATCTTGCCAGACGCCGAACTGTTGTCCTGCGGGGCCGTGACATGCGGGTGCTGGTCGTCCATCAAACGGTGGGGCCCGAGGCCTCCCAAGACGATAAGGACGTGTTGGTCCAGGCCGGCGCCGTAGCCGATTCCTTGGTACGACTGGGGCACGAGGCCATCATCCAGCCGGCGGGGCACTCTCCCGCCGATCTGTACCGACTGGTCCATCGTACGCAACCGGATGTCGTTTTCAATCTTGTCGAATCTTTCTTCGGCAAGGACTTTTTCCAATGGTGGGGTGCCGGCATATTAACTGAATTGGGGGTACCATTCACGGGCTGTGCAGAAGATGCCCTTTTTTTGACTGGGGACAAACTCATTACCAAGTCGATTCTGCGTGCCACCGGGCTGCCGACCCCGGAGTGGATTGTGCCCGACGATGTCGCTCGCGATTGGCTGGCATGCTGGGAGGAGAGTTGTTTGCGGGCTCAACTCACGGAAGACGACGCCCATCGTGAGGACAGTCCCATCGCCCGTGTTTTCTATAACCTGCAAAAGCGCCACGCCGGTCACTGGCATCACGTCACAAGCCAGGACGAGCTTATCGCCCAAGGAGATTCACGCCCGGCGTTTCTGCAGAAGGGCGCCTGGTCGCACGCCTCGGCGGGGCTGATTGAGCAACTTTGGGTGATTGTCACGAGGGACGATTTGTGGCGGCTACGAGAGCAGCTTTCCCGACGCTCTCAACAGTCGAACGAACCGTGGTTTGCGGAGCGCTACATCGAGGGACGAGAGTTTAATCTCTCGCTCATTGCGGGTGAACGGGGGCCTATCGTGTTTCCTCCCGCCGAGATCGACTTCTCTGCCTTTCCACCCGAGAAATTGAAGATCGTCGGCTACAGCGCGAAGTGGGATGCCGATTCATTTGAGTATGTGGCGACGCCCCGGCGTTTCGTCTTCCCCGCGGAGGACCAACCGCTGCTATTGCAGCTCGAGGCCCTAGCTCGGCAGTGCTGGCAAGTCTTTGGTCTTCGGGGTTATGCGCGAATCGATTTTCGGGTGGATGCGGCAGGCCAGCCTTGGATTTTGGAGATCAACACCAACCCTTGCCTGAGTCCTGATGCCGGGTTTGCTGCGGCGGCCGCCGAGGCCGGCTGGTCATTCGATCGGGTCACGGAGGCCATCCTCGCCGACGCCTTGCGGGCCGCGGGGCAAACGGCCTCATAACTCCGGGAAGACCTGCTTGCCGTAGAGGGGCATGTACCGGTAGTACACTTCGAGGATCATGACGGCCATGGCGGTTGTATAAAGTCGGCCGCCGACCCGCGAGTGTTCATCGTCGAAGTACCAGCTTCCTGATTCATGTCCCTTGGTGTCCTGCATGTTGATGAGATACTCGCGCATGGCGTCGTTCCAGCGTTTCCAGTCTGAGCCACCCCAATGACGAAGTACCTGCGTCGCGTAGTAGTTGTAATAGATGTCGGTGGCCGATGGTCCCCATGAGGCGAGATGGCCGATGCCGCGGACCAGGGGCGGATTCCCCCGGACCCAGCCACCGTACATACGACAGAGCAGACCAATCGCCGTGGTGCTCCTCCGCGGCGTTTTGTCGAGATAACCGTACTGGGAACCGTCGTCACTGGCGACGGAATCGAGAAATCGCTGCGCCGCGTAATGCACGGAGCGATCGACCTTCAAGCCGGCCATCTCGGCGCTTTTCAGGGCCATCAACTGCCAGCCGGTGACTGTCGTATCACCGGGTTCCCCTGGCCGATAGCGCCAGCCTCCCCCTTTTTTGTCTTGGGCGTACTCAATGAACTGAATCGCCTGCTGCGCTGGGTCTTTAAGGGCCGGATCTTTGGTCATGGCATACGCCTCGCAAAGGACCAAAGCCGCCAAACCCTGGGCATACATCCCATTTTTCATGCCCTCTTGAAAGTCCAGGCCATTCTCTGTGACACGTCCACGACGCAGAAGGTAGTACAGTCCGCGGTGAAGGGTGTCCTCATAGATTCCTTCCCGATGGGTATAGCCCGCTCCGAGAAAGGGTAACAAGGCCATGGCCGTGGCCGCCGCCGTATTAGGTTCTGTCCCTGGATTTCGACACTGGCCCCGGCAACTTCCTTTTTTCAGGTCGAAGCTCCAGCCGCCATCTTGGTCCTGATGGGCGGCAATCCAGCGAAGACCGCGTTCCACGGCCTCCTCACTCTGGGCTGTTCCTCCGCCACTTTGGGCCAGTTTTTGTCGCATCTCTGGAGATCGGCCTTCCAAGCCGCCACCTGTTGGGCGCTCGACAGACTGCATCAAGGTGGCCCCTTGAACTCCCCATGGCCGCGCAGGATCACCGACGTCCGCCACCTGCGCAGTGGGTTCATCGGAATTGTTCTCTTCGAGAGGGGAGCTCTCCAAGACGTTGATCCGCGACTGTTGAAGGGCCAGCTCGGTCTCCTTTGGGGTCAACTCTTGCGATTCCGACTGGAGGACAAGCTCTGCCTCGGGGCCTTCCAGGGATTCTTGTCCTGCCCAGGTGGCAAAAAGACTGGTGGGCCCCAGTCCCTGCGGCAGGTTCAACATCCATAACGAAAGCGCGATGAGCACGGCAGCGTGGGCCACGGCACTGATCAAGCAACTGGCGAAAAAGCGGTAGCGATCCCGACTACGTGGTGTGTGCGGCGTGATTGGCGTCGCCACCTCAGTCGGGAGCATGGCCGCGATTTGGGCCTCCTCCACCAAGCGGGCAGACTTAGCCAACGGTGCCCGAAGCACTACCGGTCGCTTCCGCTTTGGCGGCACGTCCTTCGCGGCGGGTTGGGAGGGTTGTTCCGCAGGTTTGGATAAAGCCGGTTGTTGGGATTGTATCGCTCCCGCCTCATCTGCCGCACGTTCATCCTGGCCAGGGGGCGGAACGCCTTCCCCTGGTGCATGATCGTCGCGGCTATCCGACGGGTGAGACATGAGCGAGTTCGACTATTCCTTCAGGGACGGGGCAGAATAGGCAAAGCAGGTAACCTTTGGAATTATACCCCGTGATTATCCCGGGCATCGCGGGCTGGTAAGGGGTATCTCGGCCCAAGGTGGTGCTCTGTGCAACCGGAACGATATGGTCGGCTATTTTCGGCCAGGTGCGTTCACCGAAAGATGGGCGATTGGGAGGCTACGGTGACACCCTGGAGGCGACCTTGTAAATCGCGGGCACGATGGTTTTGGGGATTGGAGGCCAAGATTTGTTCTGTGATGCCCAGGGCCTGCCCAGGCTGGCCGGCCCGGTAGTAATTCTCGGCTGCGGCGAGAAGGAGCGGTTCCGGGTGATCACTCTTTTGGGCGGCCTGGAGGTAGATTTCAGCCGCCGAAGCGTAGCGCCGGACGGCCTGGTAGGCCTCGGCCAACGCTACTAGGGCCTGTTCTGACTCCTCCCCCGGTGTGAAGGTATCCATGATCCGCTGGCGGACGGCGAGGGCCTGATCGGTATCACCTCGGGCCAGATAGGCTTTGGCGATCCATTCCAGGATGTCACGGTCCTGGGGGCGGATACCCGCCGCCTGATGGAACGCCCGCAACGCCGCGTCAGGATCATTGCGCATCAAAGCCAGGCGTCCCTGAAGGACCCAGCCGTTGGGGTTTTCCCGAGCGATGTCCAAGCCCCTTTGGATATGCGCCTGAGCCTCGGTCAACTGGCCTAGTTCCAAGTATTGCTCGGCAATGCGGAAGTGCAATTCGGCATCGTGTGGGGCCATGCGGAGGGCGATCTTCATCTGCTCAAGGGCCTCCTCGCGGCGACCGCATCGCCAAAGGAGTTGGGAATAGCGGGCCCGGGCCTCCGTGTCTTGGGGGCAAAGTTGCAGGGCCTGGACCAGAAGATGATCGGCTTCCTGAAGGTCCCCCTTCTCCATGGCAAAATAGGCCTGCTGGCTCATGAGGCGGCTCTTTTCCAACAGCCGCGTGGCCTGCATTTCCCGGTGCATAAGACGGCATCCACCCCCGCCGACCACGAGGCCGAGGACGGCCCAAATTGCCGCAGTTTTGGTAAAATCAATCATATAAGCGATGGTGACCCGTCCCCACACCGTTTTTGAGTGATTTCCTTGCGCCTCCAACGGTGGAACGAGAAAAAATTAAACAGGACGTTGCCTGGGGTCATGATACTGAGTGATGTCGTTCGGTCCTAGAGCAATTTCTCGGTGTATTTTTCGTAGATATTCCAGATCACCAAAACACAAGTTGCGTGATGGCACCATCTAAAGAGACGCTGTTTTTTGAGTGACAAGGCGCTATCGCAAAAAAGTTAGGAAGTTCCCATGCCGGCCGAGTATAGCCACGACAACATCCGTTTTCAGTATCCCGAGAACTGGCGGGTGGAAGAAGACGACCTTTGGGCGGGGAAGCACTCCATCACAGTTTACAGCCCCGAGGGGGCTTTCTGGAGTGTCAGCGTCTATCCGCGGGATGCCGATCCACAGAAATTGGCCGAGGCCGCCGTGGAGGCGATGCGTCAGGAATACGACACGCTTGAATATCAGTCGGCCCCGCTAACTCTTGCCGGGCGTTCGCTGGTGGGGTACGAGATGAACTTCTTTCTCTTGGATCTCGTGTGTACGGCCCAGGTCCACAGTGTGCGGACAAGTCAAGGAACGTATGTTTTCTTCAGCCAAGGCTGGGATCGGGATTACGAGAAACTGGCTGCCGTGTTTCAGGCGATGACCGTCAGTTGTCTCAACTCGATCAAAAGATTGTCATACTGGGATCCTCCCGATGTCTGACACGGCAACACGAGTTCCGAGAGGCAGCAAGGGACAGCACTCCCTACGCTGCGGATTTGTCTTGCCACTCAAAGGGACACGTCCATGCGCTATAGCTTCGAGCAAGAACAGCCCGCTTTCACCGGGCCGTATGCCCCTGAGGACGTTGGGGCCTTTCATACTCGCCGTAGCCTTCGTTTTTGTCTTCCTGGCCGGTCCTTTGGCAGGACAACAGCGCACGGGAACACCTCCGAGTGACGTCTTTGGCCAGCGGCGCCCGCTGCTGCAGATTGATGAGGCCAAGCTTCTCGCCGGCGGTCTGCAGAAGATCACGGCAAAGTACATTACGCTCTACACGGATTGCCCCCTCACGCAGGAAATCCTCCAACTGGGCGAGGTCTTCGATGCCGCTTATCCGCAGTGGTGCGAATACTTTGGTCTCACGCCGGGGAGCCGCCCCTGGCGAATGCAGGGCTTGTTGATGAAAGACGCCCAGCGGTTTCGCCAATTGGGTGTCCTTCCAGAGTGGTTGCCGCCTTTTACCAACGGGTATTCGGTGGGCGACATCCTTTGGTGTTACGACCAGGCGAGCGATTATTACCGGCGCCATTTGCTTCTTCACGAGGGGACCCACGGCTTTATCCGCGCCCATTTTGGGGATGGTGTGCCCCCGTGGTACAACGAGGGGATTGCCGAGTTATTGGGGACTCACTTTTGGAACGGCAGTCGATTGATCCTTGGTTATGTGCCGCGGACGCGAGAGGAAGTTCCCCTTTGGGGACGCGTGAAGATCGTTCGAGACGCTGTGCGGGCGGGTCAGCCGTTGTCGCTGGCCGAGGTGCTGGCCTTCGGGCCGACGGCCCATCGCGAGGTGGGACCATACGGTTGGTGTTGGGCGGCAACGGCCCTTTTTGATCGGGATGCGCGGTTTTCTCCGGTCTTTCGGGCTGCCGTAGGCTGGGTCAATCGCCCCGATTTCCAGCAGCAGTTTTTGAATCACTTGGGAAATCACTGGCGAGATGCCCAATGGCAATGGATGATCCTGCTAAGCAATCTGGATTACGGCTACGACTTTGATCGGGAAGCCAGCGATTTCGCCCGGGGGCAGCCTCTCCCACCTCATCAGGTCATGGTCCGTGTGGTTGCCGACCGAGGTTGGCAGAACTCGGGCTGGTATTTGGAGGCGGGGCGCACGTACTCGCTCACTGCCCGTGGCCGATTCGTCGTCGTCCAAGACGACCCTCCCTGGGAGAGCGAACCCCAAGGGGTGACGATACGCTATGTGCGAGGGAAACCCCTGGGTCTTCTCATGGCGGCCATTGTGCCTTATGAGCCCACCGAGCCGCAGGCGGAGTTGACCACGGTCGGGAGCTTCTTTCAACCTTACGCCGTGGGGCGTCACTTGTTACTTAGAGCGGCGCGGAGCGGGACACTTTTCCTTCGAATCAACGACGCACCTGCTGAATTGGCCGATAACCGGGGGGATGTGACGGTCACCATCGAGCCAGCGGCGGAACCGTGACAGGCATCACCCGACGATCATTGCGGTCCTGAGGGAGCTAGAGAGCCGTCCCCACCCCAGCCGATTTGGCGTACCGCTTCGTATGCGGCCACGGCCACACTGACCGATAGATTGAGGCTGCGGACCTGAGAACGGATGGGGATGCGGAGGCAGGCCTCTCGATGTGCAGTGAGTAAACTAGGGGGCAGGCCTTGGGATTCGCTGCCAAACACTAGGACGTCGCCGGGCCGGTAAGTCACCTCGGTGTAGAGCGTGGAGGCCGTCTTCGTCAAATACCAAAAGCGTCGCCCGGCGAGAGCGGCTTCCAGGGCCGCCCAATTGTCCACAGCTTCCCAGTTCAAATACTGCCAGTAATCCAGCCCTGCCCGTTTAAGGTGGCGGCTTGTGATGCGAAACCCCAGTGGGCGAACGAGCCACAATTTGGCCCCTAGGGCGACGCACGTTCGACCGACCGCCCCGGTATTATGCGGGATTTCCGGTTGATAGAGGACGATGTGCAGGATTGGTTCGTTGTGCACCATGACTAGCTCGCCCCGACGCTTGTCCACTTAGACGTTATCCCACAACTTCGCCTCTCCCGTTCGGCGGGAGAGGGGCCAGTGGTGAGGGTGGCTCGACTCGCTGCTGGTTTTCTCGATCGACTCCAACGATGGCTTACCCTCACCCCAACCCTCTCCCAGAGGGAGAGGGAATTTTCCGATAGGTTCCTAGACGCTTTCTGAATGTCGCGTGAGAAAGCTTTGGGCCGACATCATGCCGTGTTCCCGCAGGATGGGCTGCATTTCGGCGGCGAGGAAAAATGAGCCCGTAATACAGACCAGGTCCTCGGCCGTGAGTCTGCTCCAGGCATCGTTCCAGGCATCGAGCGGATGAGGACACACACTAAACTTGGTGGGGATGACTTCCTGGGCCGCCTGAATGAGAAACTCAATTGGCAAGGCTCGCGGATTACAAGTGTATTGCGTGAGGAAGATGTGATCGAAGTGCGGGGCCAGCACCTCCAACATCCCGCGGTAATCCTTGCCCTGGGTGGTTCCAAAGACGAGGTATCGCCGCCGGACATCAAAGCACTCACGCACCGTGGCGACCAAAGCCTGTGCGGAGGCCGTATTGTGGGCGACATCCAGAATGACGACCGGGCGTCGGCCGAGGACCTCGACCCGTGCCGGGACAATCGTTTCGCGGAGGGCCACCTGAATGGCCTGGTCTGAAATGCGCCATCCCAGGCGCTGCTGGAAACACCTGACGGCCATGATGGCCACGGCGGCATTGGTCGCTTGGTGACTGCCCAGAAGCCGTAACTGTCCTTCCTGCCACGTCCGTTGGCCATTGCCCTCACCTCCTTGGAACCAAAAGGTGACATTTCCCAAGGCGGTGTCCCTTTCGAGATGCCGCGGCGGCAGATACGACACACCGAAATCTCGGTCAAGTTCGTACAAGGAACAGCCTCGTTTTTGGCAGACCCGGCGGATGACGTCTCGCGGACCCGGCTGGGTAACACCGCTTACCACCGGCAGGTTGCGCTTGATGATCCCAGCCTTTTCCCAGGCAATTTGTTCTAGCGAATTGCCTAACAGGTCCATGTGGTCATAACTGACGGTGGTGATGACGCAGACTTGCGGATGGCAGACATTGGTCGAGTCCAAGCGGCCACCCAGACCAACCTCGATCACGGCGGCATCGACTTTTTCTTGGGCGAAATAGAGGAACGCCATGGCGGTGAGCATTTCAAAGTACGTTGGCCCACTTTCGCCACGTTTTGCCGCTTCCTCGTCCATGATGCGAACAATGGGGACGATCTCGCCAAGAAGCTGGTCAAATCGTGAGCGTGAACACGGCATGCCGTCGATGCACAATCGTTCCTCGACGTGCTCCAGGTGGGGAGAGGTAAAGATACCCACTCGCCGCCCTGACGCCGTCAACATGGTCCCTGCCAGGATCGCCGTGGAACCTTTCCCCTTCGTCCCCGTGATGTGGATGATCGGATAGAGTCGATCGGGACTGCCCAACCGATGGAGGAGTTCCCGCATGCGGGCGAGTTTGAAGACGCGGACACGATTGCCCATCGGGGCCGGATGGCGCTCAAAATTGGTCCGCGCAAAAAGGAAGTCCCGCAAGGCGAGGGAAGAAGTCCCTTCATGGGAGGCCGTGCTATGGCTTTCGGCAGAGGCTGAAGGTTCCATGGAGGCCCTACGCTACTGGAGTGTGGCCACAGTTCTCAAAAACCATACTTAATTGTTGCACCCACGGCCACCTTTGCCAACGTTGCACTCACAAAAATAAACCTGTCCCAAGATGCGCAACCCCACTTTTGGGCTAAAGCCGCACCTTCGGCGCCATCACATCACCTGAAACTCCCACTCCTGCGATGAGGCATCCAGGAGTCGGAGGACAATCCGTCCCTTAAGCATGCGACCCTCAACGGAAATGTCCAGCATTTGCTCGTTGCGACGCATGATGAGGTACAACCCGCTGTCCCATTCCGCCACGCTCCCCCGGTCCCCGGAGATAGGGCCTTCGTATTCCAGATACTGTCGGCGATGATCGGGCAACTGCTGCGCTTTGCCCGTTGTCCCCGGAGTTGGCTCCCGGTCCAGCGCGAACGTCACCAACAGTGTGGCCGTTTCCAAGAGAAGGTCATAATGCAGTCCCCGCGGACTGTCGTGTCGTAAGACTCGAAATCGGGGCACGGCCACCCTCCGCCCGTTGGAAGTACCACAGGATCGCAACTGCCTTTCATGGCCCGATGACGGTGTTTACCCTTTCCACCATCATTGGCGATTCCATTCCCTCGCAGGTGATTTTTGCCGTCAAATGAGCCTTCCCAGGTGAGGCAGCCCTTAGTCCCACTGTGAAAGAGACCGTTTCCGTAGGATTCAGCACATCCGTCGGATCAAAAATCACCTTTCGCCCTTGGACTGTCGCCTTTCCCGCAGGTCCGAGCGTCTGATCGGGATCAACTTCGAACTCTGGGGGAACTTCCACCTGGCAGGCCACGCCGTGGACAGGGTTGTTCCCTTGATTCTGCACGACGAGCGTGACCGTCTTTGTCTTTCCCACGGTGATGGGCTCGTAACGATCAATAACCCACGTCTTCAGCACGGGCAGCGAGGACTGGGGAGGCGATCGGGTCGGCTCTGCGTGAGAAGGCGTCTCCTTTGCTCCGCTCGACGGCTCCGGTGTTGGAGCGATTCCACCGGGCGCGACTTCCGCGGATGATTGGGAACCATTCCCGAGGCCGAACGTGCTCAACGTGGAGGGGCGTTCGCGAAGTGTGGGCGCTGGGGCACCAGGCTCCACGCGGGCACAAGCTTCCTGGCTGGCGAGTGTGGCCGATCCTTCGACCAACTCCGCCCGGCAACATGCTCGCTGCGAGGCGCTCACGGCACGCAGTTCAATTTGCCGCCGCAGGGTCTGGTTCGGTTCCACGCTGGCGAGCGTCCAGACGATGGTCTCGCCCTCCAACAAATACCCGGCACTGGCGCGGAGGGGTTCCCATGAGACATCAAAACTACACCGCAATTGCACGTTACTGACAGCTTGATTTCCCGTGTTGACGAGTTCCATGGTAAACGTTGCCGATTCGCCCAGTCGGACCAGCGTTGGCCCACTCAATCGCAACGTGATGGCCGAAGGTGACGGAGGTGTGGTGGTGGGAGTTGACGGCGGTGCACCGCCAAAACTTGGAGGCTGAAAACCGATCCCGCCTGGTGATGATGGCGATGTGGCCGATTCGCTGCCGAAAGGTGGCGCCGGCAGACCCGGTGCAGTGGGCTGCGGCACGGCTGGCTGTGGCGTGCTGGGTAAAGTGGTTGTACCGGGAAACGCACCGGGCGTGGTCCCCGTGGAGGGCAGCCCGGTCGAAGGCGCCCCGACGCCCGGCTGAGTGGATGGCGGTGTTTCCGGCGTCGTCGTGGCCGCTCCCGCGCTCTGGGCTTCGAGGCAGGCGGTCTGCGAGGCCATGATCCCGCCCGGCCCACTGACTTGCACCGTGTGGCACCACCTGCCCGGCTGGACCACGCGGAAGAGCACGCCGATCGTCTTGGTTTCCCCTGGCTGGAGCGTTCCCGGGAGGTCCCGCTCAACGGCCCGTTGACCCACGGCGTGTTGCAGTCCGGCATCGAACGTGTCTCGCACGAGCAAGCCGCTCAGGGGCGTTGTCCCACGATTCACGATCTCGATGACGTAGGTGACATCCTGGCCTACGGTAGCGCGGTCCGGCCCCTGGACCCGCAATTCGAGAGGCCCCGGGGCGGGTCCGGCCCCGGCGGCGATGGTTGCACAGTGCTGGGCCTGCAAATTCCCCGCGGCCTGTGCCTCGGCGCAGAGGCTATAGGTCCCTGCTTGACTGAATTGGAGAACGATGTCCACCGTTCGCATCTCATGAGGATTGAGACGCCCGAGCGTCCAGTTGAGGGTCGCCCCGCTGACGGAGGCGGCGGGAGTTGTGCTTTGCTGAGACACACCGCTGGGGAGCGTGAGCTTAAGAAGTACGTTTTCCGCGGGCAGGTCGCCCGGATTATTGATTTCCACCCGGACCGTGGTTGTCCCGCCGATAGACACCTGAGTGGGCGCGTTGACACGGACCCCAAGTTGGGCCGCGGACCAGGTGATGAGCGTCTGGCCACTTCCTACCGTCAACTGCTTCCCGGCGGCACCGGGCGCATCGGCCGGTCGGATAATCTGCACCGCGACCTGGGTTGATCCCCCCAAGGGCTGGGCCTGATAGATTTCGGCCGTGGCGCGGCCTGTGGAATCCACGGGGACTTCCACGCTCGTGGTTCCGTTTGGCGCGAACAGCGCGCTGACCCCACCGATGATCTCGTAACGGACCTTCCACCCCGCGCAGGGCGAACGATCGCGGAGGCGGGTCACCGAGGTCGCTAGCTGATGGCGAGAACCGGCGGGCACAATGGCGGGCGGGGGGAGCGTCCATTGGGCATCAACCCAGTGGATGAAGACTGTCTGGACCCGACGATCCCAGCTATGCACACATGGAACGTAAACGTTGATGGCCGTCGTGCCTTCCACCGGGCTGGTGACGCTGACCCAAGCCTGCCCCGGGCGAACGATGACGTCGTCATTCGGGGCGACCGTTCCTCGAGTCAGCCGCAGGTATTCGCGGGAAGTGCTGGTGATGACGTAATGTTCGGTGATCTTGCGGGGCCGGGTAAAATCCCCAACAAGATAGTCCATGAAGGTGCCACGTCTAAAATCGACAAAATGCCCAACACCGCCGGGCGTGATCGTCCACTCCACCCGCTGGTTTGTCAGCATAAACTGGTCCTGCCCCCGCACACTCGCCACCAGGATGACTTCGCTGCCAACGGCGGCAGCCGTCTCCTGAGGGGTCACCATGAATTCGCTGCAATCCCCGGCAAGGATGGGCCCGGGAACTTCGCGGTAGTATCCGCCAGACTCATCTGCCGGAGGCAAGACGGGCGCACCGGGCGCGGTGTTGGTGGCAGGCGCAACACAACCGTCGGCTGCCAAGATCACGACAAGAAGCATCCCGGCAGCGAGGCCGAATCTCCACCAAATGCGGTCGTTAACCCATTTCCTCATGGGTACTGCTATGGAATGGCCGGTCTCCCCAATCCGGTCAATGCATTGTTAAACCTCCGGGGACCGTCACATAAAGGACACAAGGCACGCGCCAGCCTCACCAAGGCCACCGTCGCGGAGCAGGTTGACCCCTCATGGCAACGGTCAAAGGTCCACCCATTAGGGAGAATCGTACCCAGCCCATCCCAGTGATTACGTCAAATCCCCCTGGCGAATGCCAACCCTGCCCTGGTGACACACACTTTTGGGGATGATAAGGGATTTTCCAAGTTTCTTGAAGACCGGTTTTTGTCGCTCTGCCCGAAAGGGGGGATACAGGCGGATCGACAATTGGTACGCCGGGGGACATGAAGGCGCGTGCCCCTCCAAATCCCGTGGAACACGTCAGACAAAAAAACGGGGCAACCACAAGGGTTGCCTCTGTGGGGATGGCCTCTCTCGCTGGTTGACAAGAGGGGATCGCCCTTGGCGAGTTACCTAAACGCGGCCAAGCTGGACCAATTTGGCAAAATGCTCAAAAGACCGGTCATAGGTCGCCTCGGCATCGCGGGGGAAGCAACATCCTGGCAATTGCCGGTTCTTAAGGTGGTACTGAAGGCAGTCGCAACATATCCCTTTCCGGGAACAAGGCTCATAGGAACAGGTACAAATCGTCAGGTTCCGTTCTTTCTTGCATTCCATCGGAAAACTCCTTCTTCACCAGGTCATCGCGTTGCTAGACAAACGGTTTCCTCTTTTCTTACGCGGCTACTTGCCGATGATCAAGGGGCTTCCCACACCGCGTTGTTTGGAGCTCTTGTCACGCTCATTGGCACCGGAAAAGTGACAAATGAAAAGACCTACCACCAAAACGTTATCTCCCAGCAAGGAGCGTGCGGTAATCTCTCGCCCGGCATGTTCGTCCGCAACGCGCAAAGAGCGGCCTGCGCTTTAGAAAGGCCTGGGATAGTGAGTCGGCAAGCTCCGCAAAATTGCCCACCGCTAGTGATGCTGCCTATCGGGCACGAGGATGGGCCTTTTCATAGACGGCTTTCAGGTTGGCTGTCGTTAGATGCGTATAAATCTGGGTCGTCACTAGGCTTTTGTGACCGAGGAGCTCTTGGACGCTGCGGATATCGGCCCCTGCGTTAAGCAAATGCGTAGCGAAGCTGTGCCGCAGTGAGTGGGGCGTGGTCCGCTGATCGAGGCCGGTTTGGATGAGGTATTTTTCCAGCATCCGCGCAACACTCCGCGTTGTCAGGCGAAGCTTGAAGCGATTGACAAAAAGGGGTCGGTCAGGATTATCCACAAACGAGGGGTGTATCTCCCGTACCGCCAGCCAACGACGGATGGCACGCACAGCGTGGGAGCCCAGCGGGGCCAGCCGCTCCCTGCGCCCTTTTCCTCGGACGCGGACCACTTCCGCCCGCAAATCGAGATCGGAATCGTTCAGTCCCACGAGTTCGCTAATACGCAGGCCAGCAGAATAGAGGGTTTCCAGGATGGCGCGATCTCGTAGGCCCATCGGATCGTTGGCGGGCGGGGCCTCCAAGAGTCGCCGGACCTCTTCTGTCGAAAGGACGTGGGGCAAATTCCTCGGCTTGCGAGGATTGCGGAGGGGCTTCGCGGGGTTGTCTTTTACCCAGCCTTCCCGCATCCCAAAGCGAAAGAAGCTTCTCAGACTGGCGAGACGCCTCGCGACGGTGGCAAAGGAGTAATTGGCCTCGTGCATGGCCGCCACATAGCCGCGGAGATCGAGTGTCGTAATCTGACTGGGAGAAGGACAACGCCCTTGATAGGCCTCGGTCAGGTATTCTAGCAGAGCTGTGAGGTCTTCTCGATAACTCTTGATCGTCAGGGGCGAGGCGTTTTTCTCAACCGCAAGGAATCGGAGAAACCTCGCCATCGCCGTCTGCATCGTCAACTCGCCCGATGAGCCTTGCGGTCCTCTGTAATGATGATTGTTCATCGAGAAGGTACAGCGTCAATGTCTCTGCCGGGCTAAAAGATGTCCTCCGGATCGGCAGGTTGCGGGGCCTTAAAGCGGTTTTGGAGGGCACGTCGTCGGGCCTCTTGACGAACTTTCTGACTGAGAACCGCGGCATCGTACCAACTGAAACTCAACTCCGGATTGGCCGCATAACGTCCGAGCGTGCGGATCATCTCCAGACGGTTATCATCGTCGTAAAGAAAGATGTACCGCTCCTGGCCTTTGATCAATGCGATGACGTTAATTTCTCGGCTCACGATCAGGCGTCTCCTGCGGTCAATAGCTGCGAGCTTGAGTTCCTGCCTGCACCAATTCTACCCAAATTGAATGCCTTATTCCTTTTATCGGCCGGATGTCGTGCTCCAAACTAGTTCACTTTCGTCGGCTCCACCCCTGGCCGTTAGCATCTCCCAAATGTGAACCCGGCAGCAAAACCGGAGAAACTCTTCGCTTTTTGTGAGATATGACTGCCATCCCCCCAATCGGGCATCGTCCCGAAACTTCGCATAGTCCTGAAGCAATTTGACCAGTTGGCTATCGCCCCCGTTGTAAACCCGTGTGTGCTTCATGAAGGGCTCTTCGCCCGCTCCGCAAGCAGAATCTCCTGCCTGGGCAAGTTTGGGGATGAGCCCCTCGGGCGAGAGCGAAGCCTGGCTTTTTCCCTCCCCTGTCTGTGGAATTTCGAAGCCCGGCTGCGCAGCGGCATCTGTCGCGGAAGCATCCGCAGCTTGGGGCGACTGGTTCCGCAGGGCCTCGCGGGCATAGGCTAGCTGTGACTCCAGGACCAGCCGGGAGGGGATATCTTTTTCCTCCTTCGTTCCCCATGGCAAACCGTAGCCTGGTGGAACGGGGCAAAAGCCGGGGTTTGCCGCGTACCATTCCACCTGAAGCCCACATCGCGGGGGATAGTAGGGGGAATACTCCGTCACGGCTCCAATCACGACGGCATCGGCCCCCAGCAACTGGGCAAGATGGCGGACATCTTGGGGATTATTGAGACTGATGCGGTGCTGGAACATTGCCCGTTCGACCACCCCCACAGGGATGACCTCAAAGCCGGGAACCTCTTGAAGCTCGTTGTAGTAAGCAATGGCCACCTTCCGCCCGTCCAAAGTCGGATCTGTCGAAAGATTGAAAAACGGGGCTACAGCAATCTTGTGGATTTGAGGAAAAGGATTGTGAACAAGGGGCCGCCATTCCGGCTTCTGGAATAGCGAGCAACCTGCGGGAAACACGAGGACTGTCAAAATCAATGCCACCGATAACCGGCGATCCAACATCCAAGGGGCCGAATGGGACCCTCCCAACCGGGTGAATCCCCGGGGTATGTCGGCCGTCCTTTGTTGTTGGTAAAGCACGTTTGCCATTGTGAGCCGAACTGGTCCAATCTCGATTGTTCCCGCAAATCTGATAGGGCCCTGCCTCCGGCACAATCGACCCTGCCGGCGCAAGCCGTTGTGTTGAACGCGATTGACTTATCGGCAATGTTCCCGCAGATTCTCCAAACATTTTTATTGGCAAACTCAACCAAAAACGGTGGCTGGACGTAGTCGTCTGTTTTGAATTTCCCATCTTTTGCATTTTAACGAACAGCGTGGGAACTAGGTTTTCTTATGGGAAGGGTCTTCCTCAATGCAGGCCGCCGTGATGGTCGATGTCAAAAAAGGCGGACTTTGCCAACGGGTGAAATTGTGCGCGAGGACTTCGCATGGGCCGGATTCAGACCAATGTCGGCTTGATAACGGGCGTCCCCATTGGGGAGACCGTCAATCAGCTTATGTTGATTGAGTCCCGCCCAAAGGACAACCTCGAGTCGGCCAACAAGAAGATTGATGCCGAGCGGACGGCCATCACGGAACTTTCCGTGCTCTTTTTGGCAGCTCAGTACCCCATCAAGAATCTTTTGAAAGACGCCGTTTACACCAAGCGGTCCGCCACGAGCAGCAATCCCTCGGCGTTGAATGTCCGTGTCACCGGCACCCCAAGCGTCGGTACCTATGTGTTCACACCGATCCGTACGGCGCAATCCGAGCAGTGGTTATCAAGCGGCGTGCGGGAGAGCACAACGCCCCTGGGCGGGGGCGTGTTATCTTTTCGTTATGGCCCAAGTATCGATCGACCATTGGCTTTGGATGCAATTCGTGGCGGCCAAGGCTTTGAGCGAGGCGTCATCCGCATCACCGACCGAAGTGGCGCCTCCGCGGAAATCGACCTGACCACCGTGCAAACGCTTGACGATGTGATTGAGGCCATCAATAGGAACATGCGGATCAACGTCTTGGCCGAGGTGGTGGGCGACCACATTCGCCTAACCGACCGCACGGGGATGACGGCCTCCAATCTCCGCGTGCAGGACTTGGGCAATGGGCGAGCGGCGGCCTCCTTGGGTCTGGCGGGGATCGACGTGGCCGAATCCACTGCCGACGGAAGCGACATCGTTTGGCTAACCACCGACACACTCTTGAGCGACCTCAACGACGGACTGGGTATTTCCGCCAGTTCAACGTTGCCCGACATTTCCTTCCAATTGCGAGATGGGACGACCGGGACGATCGACTTTGATCCTAAGCCAGAAAATGGTGAAGAGCGACAAACAGAGAAGACGCTGGGAGATATCATCGCTCGCATCAATGCGGCGGCCCCGGGTAAGCTTCAAGCGGAGCTGTCGGCCGACGGAAAACGACTTGTCCTCCGCGATCTTACAGAAGGAACTAATGAGTTCAAATTGGAGGCCCTCTACGGTTCTCAGGCCCTTCATGACCTGGGGCTTGATGTGGCGGCCGAGGGCGACACCATCACCGGTCAGCGGCTGATCGGTTCGCTCAAATCACCGGCCCTTTCCCAACTCAACGGCGGTCAGGGAATAGGAACGTTGGGACTCATCCGTGTGACCGACCGCATGGGACAACAGGCCGTGGTCGATCTCTCCACTGCCGACACCCTGGAAGATGTCATCCGGGCGATTAACGCGGCAGAGATCGGCGTCACAGCCAGCGTGAATTCGGCCCGCAATGGCATCGTGATCCAGGATACCAGCGGCGGGACGGGTCATCTGATCATCGAGAGCCTTGACGACAACCAATCGGCAGAGAAGTTGCACATCGCTGTGAACGATGCGGTATCCTCCAAGGACAGCGGCGACCTTCACCTGCGAGTGATTTCCGTCAATTCCCGCCTGGCCGATTGGAACGGTGGGCAAGGCGTATCCCTCGGGCGTTTTACCGTCACCGACAGCAAGGGTGTTACCGGGACGATCGATCTGGCAGCGATTCAGGCCCAGACGGTGGGCGACGTGATCGCGGCCATCAATCGTACAGCGGCCAACGTCATCGCCAGCATTAACGAGACGGGCGACGGCATCCTCATTCGGGATTTGGCCAACGGTTCGGGAAAGCTGGTGATTAACGACCTTGGAGGAACCACGGCCAAAGACTTGGGGCTACTTCGCGAAAGCACACTACGCGACTTCAACGGTGACAGCGATTACGTCATTGACGGTTCCCTGACCTACCGCATTGAATTGGACAAAAACGATACACTGACCACCCTTACGGAGAAGATCAACGGCCTCAAGGCTGGTGTCAAGGCGAGTATCCTCTACGATGGGTCAACCCGGCCGTACCGCCTGTCCTTAGTCGGCGAGCGCGGGGGGAATGTGGCCCAACTCGTCCTCGATGATTCGCAGTTGGGGATCGACCTCCAGCGGATCACCCAGGCGCGGGACGCACAATTGGCCCTGGGATACGTTGGGTCCGCCGGGGCGGTGGTGCTTTCCTCACGAACGAGCACCTTCTCGGGGATTGTGCCGGGATTGGAGCTGGACGTGCTCCAGGGGACGAACACACCGGTCAATGTCCAGGTTCAAACGAGTGATGCCGATCTCGTGGCGAGTGTGCAGACATTCGTCGATAATTTCAACAAGTTTTGGAAGCGCTACAAGGAACTGACCAAATACGACACGGAGACGCAAAAAGGCGAGGTTCTGGCCTCGGATCCCACGGCCATCCGGCTAGGCAGCGAGGTCTCGTACCTCCTCAGTTCGCGTTTTGCTGGTGCCGGGAAGATTCAGTCGCTGGCGGAGATCGGCATTTCGATCAATCAAGATGGGACCCTAAGCTTTGATAGCTCGGCCTTGCAGGCA
>Ga0209608_1001566_pt1 | contig 18503 bp, 13 predicted proteins | sample AD_UKC130_MetaG_FD_184428 | JGI IMG/M metagenome (GOLD analysis project Ga0209608, IMG submission 184428) | Active sludge microbial communities of municipal wastewater-treating anaerobic digesters from Canada - AD_UKC130_MetaG (SPAdes) (version 2) | ecosystem: Engineered > Bioreactor > Anaerobic... | reverse complement strand
TTTTCGGATTGATTTTAGGGGAGCGATTTTACAGAAGCGATCTTTGAAAAATTTCCGTACACGTTTTTTCAGACAAAGCAGTAGTCGCGAAACTCGATATATATTATTTTGTTTTGCGACGACCCGTAAGTATTTTTTTGAGACAACGAAATTTTTCGGATAACATACGTGAATGTTTAGAGAGCCACATTGAGGGGTCGCACTTTTTTGTTGTTTATTTTCATTTCTTTTTTGATCGCTATTCATAACGGTTATGTTCTTAGAAACATAAAGAAACAATTTTACAACGAAGAGTTTGATCCTGGCTCAGGATGAACGCTAGCGACAGGCCTAACACATGCAAGTCGAGGGGCATCGGGGCGTAGCAATACGCTGCCGGCGACCGGCGGATGGGTGAGTAACGCGTATGCAACCTACCTTCAGCAGGGGGATAGCCCGTTGAAAGACGGATTAATACCCCATAACACAGGGGCTCCGCATGGAGATTATTGTTAAAGGGATGCTTCCTTCGGGGAGTATTCCGGCTGCAGATGGGCATGCGTTCCATTAGGTAGTTGGTTGAGGTAACGGCTCACCAAGCCTACGATGGATAGGGGAACTGAGAGGTTGGTCCCCCACACTGGTACTGAGACACGGACCAGACTCCTACGGGAGGCAGCAGTGAGGAATCTTGGTCAATGGACGGAAGTCTGAACCAGCCATGTCGCGTGAAGGAGGACGGCCCTAAGGGTTGTAAACTTCTTTTGCAGGGGAATAAAGTATTCCACGAGATGGGATATTGCAAGTACGCTGCGAATAAGGATCGGCTAACTCCGTGCCAGCAGCCGCGGTAATACGGAGGATCCGAGCGTTATCCGGATTTATTGGGTTTAAAGGGTGCGCAGGCGGGAAGTTAGGTCGGCGGTGAAATTTCGGGGCTCAACCCCGAGAGTGCCGTTGAAACCGGTTTTCTTGAGTGCGGATGAGGTAGGCGGAATTTGTGGTGTAGCGGTGAAATGCGTAGATATCACAAGGAACACCGATTGCGGAGGCAGCTTACTAAACCGTTACTGACGCTCATGCACGAAGGCGTGGGGATCAAACAGGATTAGATACCCTGGTAGTCCACGCAGTAAACGATGATTACTAGCTGTTTGCGATACACAGTAAGCGGCTTAGCGAAAGCGTTAAGTAATCCACCTGGGGAGTACGTTCGCAAGAATGAAACTCAAAGGAATTGACGGGGGCCCGCACAAGCGGAGGAACATGTGGTTTAATTCGATGATACGCGAGGAACCTTACCCGGGCTTGAAATGCATCTGACTTATCCGGAAACGGATATTCCCTTCGGGGCAGATGTGTAGGTGCTGCATGGTTGTCGTCAGCTCGTGCCGTGAGGTGTCGGCTTAAGTGCCATAACGAGCGCAACCCTTGTCGTCAGTTACCATCGGGTCAAGCCGGGGACTCTGACGAGACTGCCATCGTAAGATGCGAGGAAGGTGGGGATGACGTCAAATCAGCACGGCCCTTATGTCCGGGGCGACACACGTGTTACAATGGGCGGTACAACGGGAAGCTACCTGGCGACAGGATGCTGATCTATAAATCCGCTCACAGTTCGGATCGGAGTCTGCAACTCGACTCCGTGAAGTCGGATTCGCTAGTAATCGCGCATCAGCCACGGCGCGGTGAATACGTTCCCGGGCCTTGTACACACCGCCCGTCAAGCCATGGGAGTCGGGGGTACCTGAAGTTCGTAACCCTTCGGGGAGCGACCTAGGGTAAAACCGGTGACTGGGGCTAAGTCGTAACAAGGTAGCCGTACCGGAAGGTGCGGCTGGAACACCTCCTTTCTGGAGAACCCGTTATAGTTTAGCGGTTTCTATTATTTATTGGAAAGGGAATATGCACAGAGGTCGTATCGGCTTCTCGATGGGCTTCTCTATTTATTTCACGCATAGGTTGTTTTATTTGATTTTTACGGTTGTTTTATTTGTTGAGACGTGTTTTTTCGGAAATTTTTAAGACATACACTCCGCTGTTTCGGGAGGAGATTTATTTTTCTCCCGTTTACAGTCGCAGTTTTTCATTATTGGGTGTATCCCGGGTGAGAGGATGTCGGGTGTAGCGACATGCATCGAGTCCCATAGCTCAGTTGGTTAGAGCGCTACACTGATAATGTAGAGGTCGGCAGTTCAACTCTGCCTGGGACTACAACATTCCCCTTTATTTTCGTTCGGGGTATCTTCGTTGTTTCGGATGGCTATTCGGGGGGATGACGACAGAATGGGGGGAATTAGCTCAGCTGGCCAGAGCATCTGTTTTGCACGCAGAGGGTCAACGGTTCGAATCCGTTATTCTCCACGCGTAGATTGAGAGGGTGTGTATGTATATATAGATTCAGGTTTGAACGGCCGGTTTTTTGGCGGTGTTCATTAAGGTTCGAATCCTTGTTCAAACCCTATTTATCCGTGCTGTAACGAACGTTCATTTATTTTTCGTTTGTGGGGCAATCGGATAGCGGTCTTTGACATGACGATCATAAACAAAAAAGAGAAGAGCTATAAAAAAGCAGAAAGAGAGCCAAGTATTTATCGGTTCGGGCAACGTTGATGTGTTTTATATCAGACACTTTACGTATCCCGGCGAGCGAAGAAAATAAAGTTACTTAAGGGCACATGGAGGATGCCTAGGCTCCGGAAGGCGACGAAGGACGTGATAAGCTGCGATAAGCTGCGGGGATTGGCAAATACGATTCGATCCGCAGATTTCCGAATGGGGCAACCCGGTATGATTTGATCATACCGTCCGTTTTCATTAACGGATGCGAACGCGGGGAACTGAAACATCTCAGTACCTGCAGGAAAAGAAAACAAACGAGTGATTCCCTCAGTAGCGGCGAGCGAACGGGGAACAGCCCAAACCGATGGTGTTTCGGCATCATCGGGGTAGTAGGACTTTACATTAAGGTATTATAACGACGAAGTGGAACAATCTGGAAAGTTTGATCACAGAGGGTGACAATCCCGTACACGAATCGTTGTTTTTTACCGGTGAAGTATCCTGAGTAGTGCGGGACACGAGAAATCCTGTGCGAAACCGGCGGGACCATCCGCCAAGGCTAAATACTCTCCGGAGACCGATAGTGAACGAGTACCGTGAGGGAAAGGTGAAAAGGACCTCGAACAGAGGAGTGAAATAGAACCTGAAACCATGTGCTTACAAGCGGTCGGAGCGCATTATCGTTAATGTGTGACGGCGTGCCTTTTGCATAATGAACCTACGAGTTGCTTTTGTTGGCGAGGTTAAGTGTATTTCATGCACGTTAGCCGTAGCGAAAGCGAGTCTTCACAGGGCGTTTAATAATAGTCAGCATGAGCAGACGCGAAACCAAGTGATCTACCTTTGAGCAGGCTGAAGTTCCCGTAACAGGGGATGGAGGGCCGAATCGGTATACGTTGAAAAGTATTCGAATGACTTGAAGGTAGGGGTGAAAGGCTAATCAAACTTGGAGATAGCTCGTACTCCCCGAAATGCATTTAGGTGCAGCCTCGGGATGAATCCTTACATGAGGTAGAGCCACTGATTGGATGCGAGGGCTTCACCGCCTGTCAATTCCAGACAAACTCCGAATGCGTGTAAGGTTTATTCCGGGAGTGAGGGCACGGGTGCTAAGGTCCGTGTCCGAGAGAGGAACAACTCAGACCATCGGCTAAGGTCCCTAAATATATGCTCAGTTGTATTCAACGAAGTACCGCTGCTGAGACAGCTAGGATGTTGGCTTGGAAGCAGCCATTCATTTAAAGAGTGCGTAACAGCTCACTAGTCTAGTGGCGGTGCGTGGACAATAATCGGGCATAAGCATATTACCGAAGCTGTGGGACGGATATTCGTATTCGTCGGTAGGGGAGCATTCCGAATGCGCAGAAGGAGTGTTGCGAGGCATTCTGGAGCGTTCGGAAGCGAAAATGTAGGTATAAGTAACGATAAAGGAGGCGAGAAACCTCCTCGCCGAAAGACTCAGGTTTCCTGATCAACGTTAATCGGATCAGGGTAAGTCGGATCCTAAGGATAATCCGTTATGGAGATTCCGATGGTAGAAACGGTCAATATTCCGTTACTGCAATAATAAGCGATGTGGTGACGCGGGGGTGGCACCGCTGCCTGCTGACGGAATAGCAGGTTGAAGGGTGTAGGCGTTGATCGGGGCAGGCAAATCCGCTCCGAGAGCCGAACCTGAAAGTATGGCAAGTCTTCGGACGAGTCAATAATGCGGGTAAGCGTACCGCCGAGAAAAACCGCTAAGCATTATTATTATTGCATCCGTACTCCAAACCGACACAGGTAGTTGGGTTGAGTATACTTAGGCGCTCGAGAGATTCACGGTTAAGGAACTAGGCAAAATGGTCCTGTAACTTCGGGAGAAAGGACGCCCTCTTCGTCAAGGGGAGGGCCGCAGTGAACAGATTCGGACGACTGTTTATCAAAAACACAAGGCTATGCGAATTCGAAAGAAGCGGTATATAGTCTGACACCTGCCCGGTGCCGGAAGGTTAAAGGGAAGGGTTAGCATTTAGGGTGTTCATCACCTTGGATGCGAAGCTCCGAACTGAAGCCCCGGTAAACGGCGGCCGTAACTATAACGGTCCTAAGGTAGCGAAATTCCTTGTCGGGTAAGTTCCGACCTGCACGAATGGTGTAACGATCTGAATACTGTCTCAACCGTGAGCTCGGTGAAATTGAAGTATCGGTGAAGATGCCGATTACCCGCGATGGGACGAAAAGACCCCGTGAACCTTTACTATAGCTTTACATTGGATTTGGTCATTCGATGTGTAGGATAGGCCGGAGGCTGTGAATCGGTTGCGCCAGCAGCCGTGGAGCCGTCGGTGAAATACGGCCCTTCGGATGACCGGGTTCTAACCCGGTTTTTATCGGGGACAGTGTATGGTGGGTAGTTTGACTGGGGTGGTCGCCTCCAAAAGTGTAACGGAGGCTTCCAAAGGTGCGCTCAGGACGATTGGTAACCGTCCTTCAGAGTGTAATGGCACAAGCGCGCTTGACTGAGAGACCCACAAGTCGATCAGGTAGGAAACTAGGGCATAGTGATCCGGTGGTTCCGTATGGAAGGGCCATCGCTCAAAGGATAAAAGGTACTCCGGGGATAACAGGCTGATCATTCCCAAGAGCTCATATCGACGGAATGGTTTGGCACCTCGATGTCGGCTCGTCACATCCTGGGGCTGGAGAAGGTCCCAAGGGTTGGGCTGTTCGCCCATTAAAGTGGCACGCGAGCTGGGTTCAGAACGTCGTGAGACAGTTCGGTCTCTATCTATCGTGGGCGCGGGAGATTTGCGGGGCTCTGACACTAGTACGAGAGGACCGTGTCGGACGGACCTCCGGTGAACCGGTTGTGCCGCCAGGTGCATTGCCGGGTAGCTGCGTCCGGTCCAGGATAAGCGCTGAAGGCATCTAAGCGCGAAGCCGACCCCAAGATGAGATCTCCATACAGGGTGGTTATAGACGATGACCTTGATAGGCTGCAGGTGTAAAGGCGGTAACGTCAAAGCCGAGCAGTACTAATAACCCGAACACTTTTTTTACCGCCTGCACGGGATGTATCGGACGGATGAATGTTTTGGATTTTTCGAGTATGCTTTTTTGTTTCTTTTCTTTTTTGTTCGTCATGTTTTTATTAAGGAATTCAGGCGGCCGAGGCGTCGGGGATCCACCTCTTCCCATTCCGAACAGAGAAGTTAAGCCCGATAGCGCCGATGGTACTGCATTAGATGCGGGAGAGTAGGTCGCCGCCGTATTATATAAAAAGCCTTCGAGGATGTTTTTTCATCACTGCGAAGGCTTTTTTTTTCTATACGCTGAGTTTTTGATCGACTTTGTTAAGACAACACGACTTTTTTCTCCGAAGGCTTTGATGCGTCGGGGATTTATAACACAGATGCTTGATGCCGAGGAGAATTTAATCCGGTTACTTTCTAAACTTTGCGAAAAATAGCTGATGCAAATCAGTGGAAAAATCGAAGAATATTTATAATAAATAATTGTTTTGCCCCATTTTAATTGTTTTTATACTTTATGTTTTGAATCAGGTAAAATTAAGAAGAATTAATCTTATTTTGTTTTTTTGTTTTATACCTTTGTCAATAGCTATAAATGTAGCCAATTTCCATTATCAATAGTTGTCTAAAAATAAATCTCGTATATATGGATAAAATTCAGGAACTTACCTCTAAACTTTATTCCGAAGGAATAGAAAAAGGGAAAGAAGAAGCCGAAAAAATTATTTCCGAAGCCAAGGCCTTAAGTAATCAGATTGTGGAAGATGCAAAAAAGAAAGCACAGGAGATTATTGCAGCGGCCGAAAAAGAAGCAAGAGAATTAAAAAGCAATACCGAAGCCGAATTAAAACTTTATGCTTCTCAAGCTATTGAGGCATTGAAAACAGAAATTATCAATCTTGTTACGGATAAATTGGCCAAGTCCAACGTAAAAGCTGCGTTTGAAGATAAAGAGTTTATGCAGAAAGTTATTTTGGAGTTGGTTAAAAATTGGGCAAGAGACGAAAAACTCGTTATTAGTGTTGAAGATGCTGAGGAACTGAAAAATTTTATTGCCGCAAACGCAAAAGGTTTGTTGGAAAAAGGGCTGAAAATTGAGTCGGTAAGCGGGATAAATACAGGTTTTGTTCTTTCTCCCGAAGACGGTACATATAAAGTAAAATTTGGAGAAGAGGAGTTTATCGAATATTTCAAAGAATTTTTGCGTCCTCAGATACGGGAACTTTTGTTCTGACAAAAGAAAGACAATCGTATGGCTGAAAATCAATATTACTGTTTTGTTGCGGGGCTACCTGATCTTTTTTTCGATTCCACAAAACTTCCCTTTACGGTAGACGAATTCAGAGAGATGTTGGAAGAAGTACTGGCGCCTAAAGATAAAAAGCTGGTCAATAAATATTTCCTGAAATACGACAACGAAAATCTCATTACTTTTTTAAAAGATAAAAATGCCTTATTGAACGCCAAGGGGAAAATATCTGCAGAGGATATTAAAGAGGCCATTGATTCGATAGAAGTCGATTATCCTATTCAAAATCCGGATATTCCTCCTTATTTTGAAGATTACATTCGTTTGTGGCTCGACGAGAGTGCGCATGACGAAAATAAGTTATGGGAAGATCTTATGTCGGAATTTTATATGGATTATGGACGGGAATCAAAAAACAAGCTCGTTTCCAAATGGTTTGAGTTCAACCTGAACATTGGTAATATCTTAGCAGCTATTTATTGCCGGAAATACGGGTTAGACATTAATAGCGTAATTGTGGGGAATAATGAAGTGGCGCGACTCATTCGCGAAAATCCGAACGTGCGCGATTTTGGTTTGAGCCGTGAGCTTGAATATTTTGATACGCTGCAACGTATAGCAGAGGAAACGGACATTTATGAACGAGAACGCAAAATCGACAGACTTCGTTGGGATTGGCTTGACGAAAATACTGTGTTCGATTATTTTAATATCGATTTTATTTTTGCTTATTTATGCAAGTTACAGATTTTGGAACGTTGGGTTAGTCTGAATGCCGAAGAAGGTGAACGTATTTTTCGTCAGTTAATTGCTGATTTAAAGAGTGAAGTATCGGTACCTAAAGAGAAAGAGTAAGAAATAAAGAAAGTAAACAAAATATGCCAACAAAAGGAATTGTTAAGGGAATTGTATCGAACCTTGTAGTAGTAGAAGTCGATAACCCTGTTTCGCAAAACGAAATTGCCTATATCGACCTGGATGGGACAAAATTAATGGCAGAGGTGATTAAGGTAATTGGGAAAAATGTGTATGTTCAAGTTTTTGAAAATACACGCAATTTGAAAGTAGGGGCTCCCGTAGAATTTGCCGGCCACATGCTTGAAGTGGTTTTAGGTCCGGGATTGCTGTCGCGTAACCTCGATGGGCTGCAAAACGATCTCGATAAAATGGAGGGAATATTTTTGAAGCGGGGGCAATATACTTATCCGCTCGATGAGGATGTGTTGTGGGATTTTGAACCTCTTGCTAAGGTGGGAGATAAAGTCACCGCAGGTTCGTGGTTGGGAAAAGTAGAAGAAAATCATCAACCACATAAAATTATGGTTCCATTTGTCATGACCGGCGAATACACTGTAAAGAGTATTGTCCCTGAAGGGAAATATACTATCCATCAGACCGTTGCTGTTGTAGAAGACCCTAAGGGAAAGGAAACCGAAATTACGATGGTTCAAAAGTGGCCGGTGAAAATACCATTGACTGCCTATCGCGAAAAACCAAGACCTTATAAATTGCTCGAAACCGGTGTCCGCATCATCGATGCGTTGAATCCGATAGTAGAAGGGGGTACCGGATTTATTCCCGGTGCTTTTGGAACGGGGAAAACAGTGTTGCAGCATGCTATTTCGCGTCAAGCAGAAGCCGATATTGTAGTGATTGCAGCTTGTGGCGAACGTGCCAATGAAGTGGTTGAAATATTTACCGATTTTCCTCAACTTATTGATCCTCATACGGGTCGCAAACTTATAGAACGCACTATTATTGTGGCTAATACTTCGAATATGCCGGTTGCTGCGCGCGAGGCGTCGGTTTATACTGCAATGGCCATTGGCGAATATTATCGATCGATGGGATTGAAAGTGTTATTGATGGCCGATTCTACTTCGCGTTGGGCACAAGCATTGCGCGAAATGAGTAACCGATTGGAAGAACTTCCGGGACCCGAAGCTTTCCCGATGGACTTGTCGGCAATCATTTCTAACTTTTACGGTCGAGCCGGATATGTGATACTCAATAATGGTAAAGAAGCTTCCATTACTTTCATTGGCACCGTATCCCCTGCCGGAGGTAATCTCAAAGAACCGGTTACGGAAAATACAAAAAAGGTAGCCCGTTGTTTTTACGCATTGGAACAAGAACGTGCCGATAAAAAGCGATATCCGGCTATCAGCCCGATAGAATCTTATTCGAAATACTTGGAATATCCCGAATTTGAAGAATATGTTTCTACCCATATTTCTCCGGACTGGATAGAGAAAATCAACGAATTAAAAACCCGATTGTTGCGCGGTAAAGAAGTATCCGAGCAGATTAATATTTTGGGTGATGACGGCGTGCCGGTAGATTATCATGTTGTTTTTTGGAAATCGGAATTGATCGATTTCATTCTGCTTCAGCAAAATTCGTTCGATCCTATTGATGCTGTGACACCCATAGAACGTCAAAAATATATTGTGGATATGATGATTGAGATTTGTCGTACCGAATTTGAATTCGACAATTTCAATGAAGTGGCCGATTATTTCAAAAAGATGATCAATATTTGTCTTCAAATGAATTATTCTGAATTTCTATCGGAAGAATTTCAACACTATCGTAAACAACTTGACGAGTTAGTAAAGTCAAAAGCACTAGAAACAGTAGAAGAATAAAAAAATTAACGGAGTTGATTGCTAAAAGTTTTTCAGTATGGCAAGAGCATTTCAAAAGATATATACAAAAATTACACAGATAACAAAAGCAACTTGCTCGGTGAGGGCAACCCAGGTGGGATACGACGAAATGGCTATCGTTGACGGAAGATTGGCGCAAGTGATAAAAATTGTTGGGGACGAAGTTTCTTTACAGGTATTTCGCGGTACTGAAGGAATTCCGACCAATGCCGAAGTTGTTTTTTTAGGTAAAGCGCCTACGTTGAGAGTGGGAGAGCAGTTGGTTGGTCGTTTCTTTAATGCATATGGCGAACCCATCGATGGTGGTCCTATTCCCGAAGGGGAAGAACGCGAAATTGGAGGCCCATCGGTAAATCCGGTGCGTCGTGCACAACCATCCGAATTGATAGCAACCGGTATTCCCGGTATTGATCTGAACAACACATTGGTAACCGGTCAGAAAATCCCTTTCTTTACCGATCCCGATCAGCCTTTTAACCAAGTCATGGCAACGGTTGCGTTGCGTGCGCAAGCCGATAAAATTATTCTCGGTGGTATGGGGATGACAAACGACGATTATTTGTACTTTAAAAATACATTTAGCAACGCAGGGGTACTGGATCATATTATTTGTTTTATGAACACCACCGAAGATCCGGCTGTGGAACGATTGTTAGTGCCCGATATGGCATTAACGGCTGCTGAATATTTTGCAGTAGACAAGAACGAAAAGGTATTGGTATTGCTGTCGGATATGACATCGTATGCCGATGCGTTGGCTATCGTTTCTAATCGTATGGATCAGATTCCTTCAAAAGATTCTATGCCCGGTTCGTTATATTCTGATCTGGCAAAAATATACGAAAAGGCAGCACAGTTTGCTACCGGAGGTTCTATTACCATTATTGCAGTAACAACACTCTCGGGTGGCGACATTACACATGCTGTGCCCGATAATACAGGTTATATTACAGAAGGGCAATTGTTTTTGCGTCGCGATACGGACGTAGGTAAAGTGATCATTGATCCGTTTCGTTCGCTGTCACGACTAAAACAACTTGTTCAGGGAATAAAGACTCGTGAAGATCATCCCCAGGTAATGAATGCTGCTGTTCGTTTGTATTCGGATGCTGCAAACGCAAAAACAAAATTAGAGAACGGTTTCGACCTCACCGAATACGATAAACGAGCGTTGGCTTTCGCAAAAGAGTATTCACGAACTATTCTAGCTATCGATGTGAACTTAGATACTACGGAAATGCTGGATAGAACGTGGAGTTTGTTTTCTAAGTATTTTAAACCCGAAGAGGTGAATGTGAAGAAAGAATTGGTAGAGAAGTACTGGAAAAATTAATATGGCTATAAAATTCCAATATAATAAAACTTCGTGCCAGCAGTTGGAAAAACAGCTGCAGATACGTGAACGTGCACTTCCAACGTTGAAAAATAAAGAAACTGCTTTACGTATGGAAGTGAAAAAAGCCAAAAAAGAAGTTGAAAAACTGGAAGCAGAGCTAGAAGAACAAATTAAGTCTTACGAAAAGATGATTGGTTTGTGGACAGAATTTGATCCTACTTTGGTAAGAGTAAAGGATGTTGATCTCTCGAAAAAGAAGATTGCCGGTGTGGCATTTCCAATACTCAACCGTGTTGAGTTTGAAATGAAACGCTTCAGCATCTTCAATCAGCCTAAATGGTTTCTTGATGGTATACATACCCTTGAAACCCTTGCCGAAATTGGGATTCGTCGCGATTTCAATTCCATTAAGTTAGAACGATTGGAATATGCACGGAAAAAAACAACACAAAAAGTGAATTTGTTCGAGAAAGTGCAAATTCCGGGATATGAGGAAGCTATTCGTAAGATAAAGCGGTATTTGGAAGATGAGGAAAATCTTTCCAAATCGTCGCAAAAAATTATGCGTGCTCGTCTGGAAAAAAGGAAGGAGGAAGAAGGATGGTAGCGAAAATGAAAAAGCTCACTTTTCTCATCTATCACAAAGATTATGAACAGTTTCTTCGTGATCTTCGTGAACTTGGGGTAGTGCATGTGGTCGAAAATAAGCTGAATCAGGCCCAGAGCGAACGGCTTGATAAGCTTTACATGCAATGGAAGCAACTTACGGAGGCGAAGAAAATGCTTGAGAAATATCGGGATAAAAAGAACCCTCTTCCGCCAAATCCCGTAGATGTTAAAAAGGGTTATCGATTACCACAGGAAATCGAAAAAATTCAAGCGGATGCGGCCACCTTAATGCAACAATTGCAGATTAGCAAAAAAGAACGCGACGCATTGATTCCGTGGGGGAATTTCGATCCCGAAAACATTTCCCGCCTCGAAAGAGCCGGTTATTTTATCCATTTCTTTGTAGTATCTAACCGCGACTACAATCCCGAATGGGAAGATCTCTATAACGCAATAGTAATTGAGACGAAAAATTCGAAAACATATTTCATTACCATAACGAAAGAACAGGATATACCGCAAAAGCTAAATCTGGAGGCGGTAAAAATGCCTGAGGTTTCTCTTGAGCAACTAAACAGAATGATTGACCAATTGAATGCAAAGTTGCAAGAGAACGAAGAAAAATTGAAACGCTTGACTGCCGATCTTCCATCTTTAGAAGCGGCGATAAAGGAAATTGATTCGGAAATTCGTTTTACACGTGTGCATGTGAGTGCCGATCATGTGGCCGACAATAAAATTATGTTATTGCAAGGATGGGTTCCTGAATCCAATGAACAAGATATTCGTAATTACTTGGAATTTCAGGAGGTATATTACATTATTGAAGATCCACAACCCGAAGACGATGTACCTATTCAATTTGATAACAACAAGTTCATAAAATTATTTGAGCCCATTACCGAAATGTACATGTTGCCTAAATACAATGAGCTTGATCTGACACCTTTCTTTGCACCGTTTTATATGATTTTTTTCGGCTTATCTTTGGGCGATATCGGTTATGGTTTGTTTCTGTTTTTAGCCGCAACGATTGTAAAAGTGATGAAGAAAAAATCGTTGGGCACGACTCTTAAAAATGTGCTTTCGTTGGTACAGGTATTAGGAGCTTCTACTGTCGTTTGTGGTTTGCTGACGGGAGGTTTTTTTGGATTCAATATTTACGAAGTCAACATACCTTTTTTTCAGAACATGAAAAATCATGTCTATTTTGATAATAACCAAATGTTTGAACTCTCTCTTATTTTGGGTGTGGTGCAGATTATGTTTGGAATGTTTCTGAAAATTATCAATCGAACAAAACAATTTGGTTTCAAGCATGCCTTAGCGACAGTAGGTTGGTTTATCTTTTTGTTGAGTTTTGTAATAGCTTATTTATTTCCTGTTGCATTGCCTATGTTGGGAACTGTGCATCAGGTAATCTTGTTGGGATCGGCCATATTGTTTCTTTTTTTCAATTCTCCCGGAAAGAATCTTTTCTTGAATTTCGGCTTGGGGTTGTATGATATTTATAACATGGCAACCGGTTTACTCGGCGATGTATTATCTTATGTGCGTTTGTTTGCATTAGGATTATCCGGGGGTATTCTGGCAAGTGTCTTTAATAGTTTGGCAACCGGTATGAGTCCTAAAGATAGTATCATTGGGCCACTTGTGACCATTGTGATATTTGTTATTGGACATGCGATCAACATTTTTATGGATACTCTTGGAGCTGTGGTTCATCCCATGCGTTTAACTTTCGTCGAATTTTATAAAAATGCTGAATTTACAGGGGGAGGAAAAAAATACAATCCGTTTAGAAAATAAAGAATAGAAATTTAATTATTAACAATAAAAAATACGATTAACATTATGGACATTAATTTACTTCTTGCTTACATAGGCGTAGCATTGATGATTGGGCTTTCCGGTGTTGGGAGTTCTTATGGAGTAACCATGACGGGAAATGCTGCCATAGGGGCATTAAAAAAAGACAGCAGTAAGTTTGGCAATTTTTTGGTATTAACGGCTCTTCCCGGTACACAAGGTTTGTATGGATTTGCCGGATATTTCATGTTTCAGAACATTTTTGGGGTGTTAACTCCCGAAATTACTTCCATTCAAGCTGCTGCCGTGTTTGGTGCAGGTTTGGCAATGGGATTGGTGGGATTGCTTTCTGCCATTCGTCAAGGTCAGGTATGTGCAAATGGTATTGCAGCAATAGGTCAAGGGCATGATGTTTTTGGTAATACGCTTATTTTGGCCGTATTCCCCGAACTTTATGCTATTGTGGCATTAGCTGGCGTTTTCCTTATCGGAAGTGCAATCGCATAATTTTTTCATGCACCTTATAGAAATTCTTTTATAGAAATAAAAAACCACTCCGAATACGGGGTGGTTTTTTTTGGGGGTAATCGCGTCGATTTGATTTTTGTATTTAACTTTTTTTCTGCCGATAGATACCTATGTCGTTCATGGATGCGGGGTCTTCTATTGGTTCGATATGCGTGGAAACAGTTACAGGCACATCGAACATATCTTCGATCGATTGTTCAATAAGGTCGGCATAATCATGTCCTTTTTTTACTGTCCACCAACCGGGAACAAGTAAATGTACCGAGATAAACATACGTTGCCCCGCTTGTCGTGTCATCAAAGAATGGTAGTCAATATTTTTTTCTTTGAGTGAGTCCAGATAGGCTGTTATTTTTTTCATGGCCTCTTCCGAAATGGAAGCATCCATTAACCCGCTTGCCGATCGGCTAATGAGTTGATATCCAGTATAAATAATATTAATTGCCACTAAAATAGCGATAATCGGGTCTAAAATATAGATTCCTGTCAGTTTTACTACTAAAATTCCGGCAATGACTCCTATTGAGGTCCATACATCGGTCATCAGGTGTTTTCCATCGGCCTCGAGAACGATCGAATTTCTTTTTTTACCGTTTTTGATAAGGATAAGCGCAACAACCAGATTGATCAGGGATGCTCCCAGAGAAAATAGCAGACCGATATTTAGGTTTTCCAACGGAGTAGGTTCGATGATACGAGGGACGGCCGAACGAATAATGCTTAATGCTGCAAGAACAATGAGGGCACCTTCAATTGCACTCGAAAAATACTCGGCTTTTGTATGCCCATATTCATGTTCCTTATCCGCAGGTTTTGCCGAAATATGAAGCATAATCAGTGCTATTATTGCTCCGATGAGATTGACAAATGATTCCAATGCATCGGAAAAGAACCCCATTGATCCGGTGAGGTAGAAAGCACAAAATTTAAGCAGAATAGTGGCTACAGCGGCGGTAATGGACAGGTATATAAATTGTTTCAGGGAGTTCTGTTCCATACGATGAATGATTTAGAAAAAGTTGTGAATTCAAATTTAGATAAATTCTTTTTATTCTACAGAAAATAGGCTTCGATTTTTATGCAAAATAGATTTGTTATAAGTAGGATGGATTTATTTAGCTGAATTTACGTTGGGCGAAAAAAACAGGCTTAGGAAATATTGCAAATAATGCAGGAAATGTATTATCTTTGCATCGTTTTCAACAGATGGGCAGTTTCCAGAGTGGCCAAATGGAGCTGACTGTAACTCAGCTGGCGTAGCCTTCGGTGGTTCGAATCCATCACTGCCCACAAAAACACCGGGGGAAGATTGATGTTTTCACACAACGGATATTTTCACCGGAAGTGAGGAATTGTTGATTCATCAACTTTTTACTACTTTGCGGAAGTAGCTCAGTCGATAGAGCATCAGCCTTCCAAGCTGAGGGTCGCGGGTTTGAGTCCCGTCTTCCGCTCATTTAATCATTCAAAGAAAAGCGGCTAGTAAATTGGTCGCTTTTTCTTTTGGCAAAAAACAGATTCCATGTCGGGCAAGTCGTCAGGTACAGAACACATACGCGATTTCACGCAAGGGAAGATTTTCAGTCAACTCATTGCGTTAGCTATGCCGTTAATGGCGGTTAGCTTTATCCAGATGACTTATAATCTGGTAGATATCATGTGGATTGGCAGACTTGGCAGCCGATCGGTTGCTGCCGTGGGGACAATCGGTATGATCATGTGGATGATGAATTCGCTTGCCTTGACTTCAAAGGTGAGTGCCGAAATTTCTATTGGGCAATCTGTTGGCGCGAAACGGATCGATCAAGCAGTTATTTATGCATCGCACACCACGAGTCTTGCTATCTTGCTGGGTGTGTCTTTTGCATTACTTTTTATTGGTTTTCCCCATCCTTTTGTATCTTTTTTCAAGCTGCAGAGTGATATTGCGGCAGAAGCCGTGAATTATCTGCGAATTGTGGCGTTTGGTTTACCTTTTGCTTTTTTGACTCTTAATTTTTCGGGCATTTATGTTGGGTTGGGTAGGAGCGATATCCCGTTTTATTTTAATGGTATAGGACTCGTATTGAACATCATTCTCGACCCTGTTTTTATTTTTGGTATAGGTCCTTTTACGGCATTGGGCTCGTCCGGGGCTGCGTTAGCCACATGTATATCTCAATTTGTTGTAGCCATGTTGTTCGTTTATCATTTAAAAAGGAAAAACGGTTTATTGGGTAAATTTCCTTTTTTTGTTCGTCTTCATAAAAGATATACGGGTAACATTTTGAAACTCGGATTGCCTGTTGCGGCCATGAATATGTATTTTTCTTTCATCAGCATGAATCTTGCACGTATTGCATCGATACATGGAGGTCATTTGGGTGTTACCAGCCAGACGACCGGCGGTCAGATTGAAGGGATTACTTGGAATACTTCGCAGGGCTTTTCGACGGCATTAGGTAGTTTCGTGGCACAAAATTATGCTGCCCGTCGTATGGATCGGGCATGGAAAGCTTATCACTACACCCTGTTTATGATGGGTATTTTGGGAATAGTTGTTTCTCTTGCTTTTATGCTTGCAGGTGAAAATATATTTGCTCTCTTCATTCCCGAAAAAGCAGCGTATAAAGCCGGCGGTCAGTATCTGTTCATAATGGGAATATCGCAATTATTTATGATGTCGGAACTTACTACGCAAGGGATGTTCAACGGGATAGGGAAAACAACCATTCCGGCATTCATCAGTATCGTTTTTAACACACTGCGTATTCCGCTGGCTGTGTTTTTGGCAGGGAAAATGGGCATAACCGGTGTATGGTGGGCTATCAGCCTGTCTTCTATTATGAAAGGCATTGTTTCTCCTATTTGGTTTTACTTTTTGCAGCGAAAAATTCGGTCAGCATCCCGGTAGAAATAAACCGATATCGTTCACCGGCAGATTGAAGTGGTTTGCAACGTATGAGTTGACCATCCTTCCGGAATACATATAAAAGCCACCGGCGAATCCTCTATCGAGACGTGCAAACTGGTCTAAACCACCAAAATCGGCGAGAAAAGTAAAGAGGGAAGAAAAAATATTGCTCAATGCGATAGAAGCCGTTCGTGCTACACGTGAACTGATGTTGGGTTCGCAAAAGTGGAGTACGCCGTATTTTTCGAAAATGTAAGGATGATCGGGCAAACAAGCTTCCATCGTGGTTTCAAAGCATCCCCCTTGAGCAATGCGCAAATCGATGATGATGGCCCCCTTTTTCATTTCACGAACCAAATCGGTAGAAATACGGTAGAAGTGGGTTTTATTAACGTATTGCATGGCCCCGATTACGACATCAGCCGAGCGAAAGGTGTTTCTCAAAACATTGGGCTGCAAGGTGGATGTAAAAAGTGTTTGCCCCAGAGTTTGTCGAATATTTCGAAGTTTGTCGATATCGTCGTCAAACACCTTTACCAACGCACCTAGCGCCATTGCTGCCCTTGCGGCTACTATTCCGGCTACGCCGGCTCCAATAATGACCACTTCGGTGGGCGAAATGCCGGGAATGCTTCCCAGAAGAATTCCTTTTCCTCCATGTGCATTGCTGAGCAACTCTGCCGCTAAAGTGATTGAGTAGGCGCCTTCGATTTCGGACATGGATGTTACGAAAGGAGACATTTCCGTGTTGTCGTAAATAAGTTCATATGCCAGTGCATTGATTCTTTTTTCAGACATTAATTCCAGTGTGGACTTAGTCAGTTGATACAATTGTAAGAATGAGAACACGGTGGTTCGGGGTTTCATCATTTCCACTTCTTCCAAGAGGGGAGGAGATATTTTGATGATCAGATCGGCCTGCATGATTTCTCTATGGGTATCAACAATCTCGGCACCGGCGTCGGCATACGAATTATCGGAATAATTAATCCCTTGTCCGGCTCCTTTTTCTATAAGCACGCGATGCCCTTCTTCAACCAATAAAGCCGTTGTTTCCGGAGTAAGCGCCAATCGTTTTTCTATCGACTGATTTTCTTTTGGAAGGCCAATTATTAGCGAAGCTTTTTTCTTATCGACTTTTTGCAGCAATTCGTGCACACAAAAAGAAGTATTTTTTAGTGGTTCGTAAATCATTTGTTCCGAGTTTTCAATTGTTCGGCTATTCGGTTTACTGTAATATGCAGATGTTTTTTGGTTATCAGCTTGTCGCTTTTAATCACAAGATCTGCTTTATTGTAATAACGTTCTCTTTCATGAAGTTGTTTATCGATAAAAGGAATTAATTCTTCTTTTGATTTTCCTGCAATAAGCGGCCTGATGGTTTTTGATGCTAAGAGCCGGTTGGCCAATTCTTCGGGTTCAACTTGAATGTATATCGTTGTTCCTGCTTTGTTCATCACTTCCATATTATCGAAGAAACAAGGTGTTCCTCCTCCGCATGAAATCACAATATTTTCAAAAGTCGAAACTTCATGTAAAGCTTTTCGTTCGATGTTTCTGAATCCTTCTTCTCCTTTTTCCTCAAACAGTTGATGGATACTTTTTCGATGTGTGTCTTGTATATATTTGTCCAAATCGATGAAGTCAAGCTGTAAAACGTTGCTCAGCTCCTTTCCGATTGTTGTTTTGCCTGCCCCCATGTAACCGATGAGAAATATACGTTTCATTTTTTTTATTTTGGCACAAAAATAACGAATTATCTATAATAATGGAACAAACAATCGCACGCAGGATTCAAAAAAACGTTCAAGGGAGGGACGTTTTATCCAATTTTTCAGGAAAATTTGTTCGCAAT
>Ga0209608_1001564_pt1 | contig 18521 bp, 14 predicted proteins | sample AD_UKC130_MetaG_FD_184428 | JGI IMG/M metagenome (GOLD analysis project Ga0209608, IMG submission 184428) | Active sludge microbial communities of municipal wastewater-treating anaerobic digesters from Canada - AD_UKC130_MetaG (SPAdes) (version 2) | ecosystem: Engineered > Bioreactor > Anaerobic... | reverse complement strand
CATTCATGCATACCATCATATGCATCCTGCTGATAACGGGTCGGACCCCCGTAAGCGCCTACTCTCCTAAGGTTTCGGGCTTCCCTCACAAGTCCATTCACAATGGTCCTGTAACCGCATTCCCATCACCAGCGGCTTTCTGGATACAGGAGATCACTGCTACTCGTCTTGCTCCTCGGTTTGGTAAAATATGTTGCGTATTTAGAGAAAATTATAGCAATGGACAAGTGCAGTTGTCAACGGTAAATTTCAAACCGGTGGAATTTTTTCAGCAAGGTGTCTGCTTGCGGCATACGGGCCGGCTGGCAGGACGGAATCCGGGGCAGATACGGATGCCAGGACAGGTGCAGATACAGGAACAGAAACGGGAAGCGGGACAGGAACTGTTACCGGGACAGATATCCTGCCTGCAGATGATACCGTTATGCCGGCTGCACTGATGCTGCCATTCACCGATCCCCAGCGAAATTTCCTCCTTCGCCAGGAATCCGGAACCTTCACCTGAACAACTGCATGAGCCAGTTAATGATCAGAAGGTCAAAAACCATGCCGAATATATATTGCCAGGTGAACACTATTATGAATATGAGCCTGCGGAACAACATGCCAAACCGGAATATGGAATTGATCCCCCTTGTCAGGATAGCCGCGCCCCATATCATAATAAGCATAAACAGCAGCACTGAAAGGTTCTGCAAAAGGGCAGAGCCGTCTTCGAAAACTTCCGGAGGAATCGCATAGTTAATGATGAGCTGCACCGGGATCACCAGGAAATGCAGTATTACGTATGCCTTCATCACCTTTATCACTGTGGGCTGCAGCGGAGGCTGCTGTTCTCCGCCTTCGATGCCGGTCTCCGAAATGAAACGCGCTTCTTTCCTCTTGAGGTATGCGGCGATATCAAAAAGCGGCACACTGACGAATATGACGTCTATAAAGCCCAGGAGCATCAGCACCAGGGCGGCCATGCCGGCGTTATAAACGATGTCTGGTGCCGACTTGCCCAAAAACAGCTCTTTTACTATGCCCTTCACATCAGGAAGCAGGAAATCGATCGCTCCTACGAGCACGATCCCGGCTATGAGCGTTGCCTTCCTGTCGGTCAGCCCTTCATAGAGCCTGGCCGGAAACAGCAATATGTCCAGCAATTTATTCTTCAGCTTATCCATAGTTACTCCTTTGACTCTGTGTATTTATAATGACACTTATTTGGCGCTTTTGGTTCCGGATACCATGCCGCTTTCTGATCCCCGGCATCGAAGTCTTTATCTAGCCTTTCCTTAACTGCATCCTGATTATTACATAACTCGCGGGCAATAAAATCAGCGATGCCCCAAGAAGCACCATTACCGGCAGCATCATCGCGGATGCGTCGGAAGGATCCAGCAGCAGGCCGTTCAGGGCGTTCAGCGCCCATCCCTGCGGCGTCAGCAGCGACAGTAGCCTTATCCTTTCGGGCATCTCGACGAAATTCCAGAAGCATCCTCCCATGAACCCCGTAAGCAGTGCTATCACGGGTGCGCCCGCCTGCAGCTGTGCCTGCGTCTTCAGTATCGATGAAAGGAACATGCTGATAGCGACGACAGCAAGCAGATATGACAGCAGCGCGATGTAGGACAGGACGCCGTTGAACAATACGATGCCGAAAAACAGCTTCAGGATCGCGCCAAACATCACGACCTGCAGTATGCCTGCCGCAAAAAGCGCCAGGATGCTGCCCCCGAAAGATACGGCCACCGCTCCGTGACCGGCGCTCAGCCTCTTTATGGTGCCGTTGGTCCTTTCCTCCACAAGCCAGCCGCTTCCGAACAGCATGAAGAACATTATGAATGCAGTGATCAGCCCGGCGGATGATGCTGTCGCAGCCGGCATCGAAACCCTGTCGACGGATTCGGCGGCTGTCCCTCTTAGTTCTCTGTAGTCTATGGTCATCAGCGGTTCCGGCTCCCAGAAAGAATCGGAGTACGCGATCACCTCGTCCCTGAAACCGCTTCCCATGTCTATCCCAAGTTCGTCGTACTTGCTCGTCACACTGTTGGCGGCCATATTGTTCATTATCAGCCTGAACGCTTCGCCCGCCACGACCTCCCTGACAAAACCGGCCGAATATGACGACGGCGAGCTGTGCATTTCTATCAGCCCTTCGCTTTCTCCGCGCTCCAGGGCTTCTTCGAACCCCGGCTTTATGATATAGACCTGTTCTACCTGGCTGTTCTCCAGCATCTTCTCTGCTTCTTCCCTGCCGGCGAGGATAAGGCTGATGCCTTCCTTGCCTTTCAGCCGGTCAGTCAGCAACTGCGAGCTGCTGCTCATGTCCTCATCCACGACGGCGACAGGTATGGTATTCAGCTTCTCATACCTTAGCGCGTATCCCGCCGCAACCGTTATCAGCATCGGGATGATTATCATCGCAGCGAAGAAAAGCTTGTCCGCCAGCATCATTTTCAGCTTGTAGAACGTAACTGACAAAAGCCTTATCTTGCCTCCCTCCTTCCGGCCAACCTCAGTATGAGGGCAGAAGCTGCGAACAGGACCAGGCCCATCACGGCAAGCACCAGGGCATGTGTGCCGGTATCCGTGACGTTGCTGCCCGAAAACAGGACCATGAACCCGTCCATTGCCCACCTGTTTATCGTGAACACACTGATCCTGCGGATGCCTTCAGGCATCGAAGTAAGCGGGTATATGCTCCCGCCCAGCACAGCCATCAGCAGTATGCCAAGATTCCCAATGATATCGGCCGAAGCCGGCGTCGGCGAAACAGCCGCCGTAAACACCGACCAAGCGCTGACTGCGAGGATGATACCCCCAAACAGTATCAGTACATCCTTTACCGGCGCTCCCCAGTAATTGTTGAAAATTTTCGAAGTCAAAAGTATTATGACGCCAAACTGGACCACAAGCAGCATAATGGAAACCAGCAGCTTTGAGAGGACCACCTTCCACATCCTTACCGGCGCTGCAGCAAGTCTTGATGTGATGCCGCCTGTCCGCTCGGTCACGAGCATCTTCATCCCCGGCATGCCGGCAAACATCATGAAAACGACAATCAGGGCTGCGGTGAAATACTCAGCGGGTGTGACGCTGTAATCTCCTGCAGCTTTCTCGGATTCGAATATGGATGTCCTAGCAAGCGCAGCAAGTATGTAATCCATGACGGCTTCGTTGAACCTTGCGTCCTTTTCATCGTAGGAAAGCCCTGCTTCTGTGTCATAATGCCAGATGGTGTTTATCGCGCCCTGTGCCGCCGTCACGAGGTTAGCTGCGCTCTGGACCGTGTTTTTCACTATATATGCCTGGAGAGGCATCGCCCCGTTGCTGATAACGGTGACCGGCTTGTTCTCCCCCATCGAAACGCTGTTGGTGAAATCCTCCGGGATGATTATCACGCCGCCGACCTCCTTGTCGGCCAGGCTCTGCAGCGCCTCTTCCTCGTCCATTCTGAGAACTTCACTGAATATGCTTATCTCCTCGACCTGGTTGATGAGCATCCTCGTCTGCGTCGTATTCTCCTTGTCCACCAGTGCTATCGGGAATGGCTCTATGAAGCTGCTCTCTTCCAGGTACGGCGACAGTGCATAGGTGAAAAAGGATATGAAGAACACAGGGGTAATGAGCAGCAGAATGCATGCCTTCCAGTCCCTGAGGAAAAGCCTGATGTCATTTTTGAGGAGCGCTATAAATGAAGTCATATCGGCTATCAGACCCCCGTAAATCGTCCCGGCCTGTCGTCAGTCCGGCTGATCCGCGTATATCATTACCTCACCAGCCCAGCAGCGCATCGAATATATACTTGTTGTTGAGGTAGAACGTCCCGAAAGACGCCATTATTTCAAACCCAAGCTTATCGATGTCTGAATCGGAAGCGGCGTACAGGTCCATTACCGCCTCTTTGCTGAAATCCGGCAGCGAAAATTCATCTATGCCGAAAACGTCTTCGTCCGCAATGCTCATTGAGGCGGAAAGACCGCTGATCCCGAGGAACGGCAGATCCGCATCCACTTTTATCCCGGTGGTGCTGTTGGTCTTGTTCTGCTTTTTGTTGTCCCAGGACGTGTTTTCGATGTAAGCGCTTATGCTCCCTTCTATCGCACCGGATATATCAGCTTCAGCAGTGATGCTGCTGATCCGTTTCTGCGTCCTGCCATCGATTTTGTCGGAAATGCCGATACCGATATCGATCCGGGTCATCTCACCAGCCTCTGTGATAGAATAGCTTATATCTATATTCCCTTCTTTCAGGGATTCATTGGCCCCATTCATCACGGAATCAACAGACAGTTCGGTCACTCTCTTTTCATTGGCCGTGTTGTCCTGTTCATATTCCGTAAGGGTCAGCCTGACAGAACTGTGCCCGTTAAAGCCGCTGCCTGTCTGTATATCCACTTTGAACGAATCGCCGCCTGCAGTATTGAGAAAGTCCAGGCTGACTCTCCTTTGGACGATGTCTCCGTTCCTGTCCAGCATAACGTGCATTCTGAAACCGTTTCTCAGCCGGTAGGATCCCGCGGTCTTCTTCAGTGCTTCACTGAGCTTTTCCACATCCTTGCGGACATTGAGTCTTGTCAGTATCTCTTTTTCATAATCGCTCAGCAGCACTGTCCCGGATCCATCCAGGTAGCTGAACAGCCTGAACAGTCCTGCATCGTCAAGCAGTTCGGAAATACCGGCAAAATTGCCGTAAGTAAAGGTCAGCAGGGCGTCGTCATCGGCTGCGGCCGACAGAAGTTCTTTCAGCAGCGATGTCGCCTTCTCCTCGTCAAGCGTGACGAGTATCTTTCTGCCCTCAATGTCATGGCCGCCTATGTTCTCGACGCCCGTACCGTTATCAGTGACCGTATCATCAGTTAGGTATCCCGCCCAGATATCGGCAAGCCTGTCTGCAGATTCTTTGAAAGCTTTGCTGTCAAAGCAAATGTTCGCCGCGATTGCCCTGCCGCTAACGAGCCTCAGCGGTTTGACCGGTATCGAGAACCTGTCGTAAAGGCCTTCAAGGTCATCCCGACGCACGCTGAAATACCTGTCAGGCAGGAAATCCGGGATCGAAAGCCATATTGTCTGAGGATCGGAATACAGCCGGGCATTCAGGAAAGGCGCCCTTTCAAGGAGCAGATTAGCTTCCGTGTCCGAGATCCCCATGGCCGGGTCCGTCCTGGTTTTGACGATCAGCTTCGATTTGCCCAATATGTCCGTAACCGCACCTGCATCGCTGAACCCGAATGATTCGAGCCCGCCGGAGACTTTCAGGGAAAGTTCCGTCCTGCTGCTGTACCGCTGTTCCATATACGGCTGGTATATGCTTTTCAGCGAGGTATATCTCTCTTCTATATCATTGACAAATTCTGCGAATCTCTTCTTTTCCGCTTCCAGGTACAGTTCCGCCGTGCTTTTACGGGACAGTACCAGCCATACGCAATAGATGAGCGCGGCGACGAGTACGATTATTGCCGCGGCAATAATCATTTTTCTCGTACCTTTACTCATTGTCATCACTCCCTGCCTTATCCTGCATTTGAACCTGCCAGTTTCAGCATCACAGTTTCCAGGTCATCTGCTGCGCTGGACTTTTTCAGTTCATCGGGCGATCCCATTGCGAGAATCCTGCCCTTGGCCATGATGGCTATTCTGTCACAAAGTGTTTCCAGTTCATCGACGTAGTGGCTGGTGAATATGATGGTCCTGCCTTCCTTTTTCAGCGCGGAAAGCGCTTCCAGTATAAAGCTGCGGGACTGGATATCTACGCCGACTGTCGGCTCGTCCATCAGCAGCACCTTTGGATGGTGCATCAGCGATACGGCGATGTTCAGCCTTCTCTTCATGCCGCCGGAATAATGCGACACCCTGTCTTTTATCCTGTCCCCGAGCCTGACGACCTCGATAGCCTCTTCGATCCTTTCCTTCTTAAGTTTTCCGCGGAGACCGTATATGCCCGCCCAGAAATCCAGGTTGTCCCTGCCGGAAAGCATCGGGTACAGGGCGATGTCCTGCGGCACATAGCCTATCTCGCCCTTCACTTTGTCGGGCTGCTCACGTACGCTGTATCCGTTAACCATGATGTCGCCCGAAGTCGGCTTCAGGATCGTCGCAAGTATCGACAGGAACGTGGATTTGCCAGCCCCGTTGGGACCGAACAGGCCGAATATCTCGCCCTTTCCGATCCCGAAGGAAAGATCCTGCAACGCAGTGTTCCTTCCGTATTTTTTCGTAAGGTTCCTTACCTCAACTGCTATATTTTCCGAAACAGCATTATTTCCCATAGCCTCATCGCCTCGATCCGGTTGACTGCCATCCCGCTGGGACCCGCTGCCTGTGCGCTGTCACGTTGCAGATACCGCCACAATACGGGATACATTGCATATCAGACATTATTTTACCATAGGTCAATTGAAAAGGTAAATTCCACTTTGTAAAAGTAAATTCCACAGAAGGTGTTTTTTAAGGGAACATGAGGGGCTGAGCGGTTTTAGAGTAGTATATTTTTGCAATATTTTTAATGATTTTCATGAATTTATAGGTTAAAATATTGGGTAGAGGAGCAAAGCCAGCCCATTTTTGAGCATAGTAAACCAGAGGTGTGAAATTAGCTGACTTTTTTGCAAGAGTAATTTCCACCTTGTTTGTAGTCCGTTTATGGAGTTGTGGCTGGTGGTGCCTCTGGTTGTTTATTTTTATTTTTTAAGAAGGGATGGATGCAGAGTGACCTTATCTGCCGGGATAAGTTCTACATTCATCCTTCTTAATATTTCTTCTCCGTAAAGAGAAGAGAAGACCCAATAAGGGGTCTTATCCCCGAGATTCAGCCGGCTGTATGAGTTAATATGGTTCATCATAAGAGTTATGTCCTGTTGAGTAAACTCATCAAGAGAAGTTCCTTTGGGGATAATGCGCCTGATCAGAGCATGATTGTTTTCTGCTGCACCTCTCTGGTAAGGAGCCAGCGGATCACAGTAAAATATCCAGGTTCTCCGTTGACCATGCGAATCAAATTCAATAGCTGATGGATTTGAGAACTCACTGCCATTGTCACAAAGCAATACCGGGAACAGTTTACGGAAAGTATCCGGACCAAGTTCCAGGTAAAGCTGATCGAAGATATCAATGACAGATTGGGAAGTGTTGGCATCCCTGATGAAAGCGATCATAAGCTGTGGGACAGTAAAATGGAGAGTCAACAGGACTTTGCCGCCTATTCTTCCCTCAAGTGTATCCATTTCAACTACGGGAAGATCCGGATGCTCCTGCATAAATTTAAGGAAGTCCTGATAAGTTCGACCTATCCGGCATTTTTTATCCACCTTGAAGCGGTCTCTGATCTTTTTGCGCCTGCCCATACGTACAACTCTTGGCATATCGATATTTCTTGCAGTAAAGATTCCCTTATCGACATAGTTGTAGAGAGTGCGTTCATCGAACATGATTTCATCAGCATGGCTGATACATATGTGATGAAGCGACTGGCCTTTCATGAGAAGAGGGCTGATAATGGAATCCAGTCTGATCGCTTCTTCTTCAGTGATCTGCAGTCCTTGGCGGCACTCAGAGCGCAATGCCTCGTATTCTTTTTGTGCATGTGCAGCAGAGTAGATCCTTTTCTCCAATGTACAGGACGATTTGGCTTCGCAGCCATTACAAACATATGGCGGTTTCGAAAGCCTGGGGCAAATCTCGCGCTGATATTCACCGCACAGTGACGAGCACGGATGTGACCTGCAGAAACGGCAATACCGTCTGCAGCGTTTGTTGCCGCAAAGGCGCACGGTAGTGCAGTCAAAACGGTATCTGCAGTCATTGAATGGCGTTCCGTAGAATCCGGTCTGCCTGAATTGGATGTGATTTTTTACCTCTTTTGCTATCGCGGTCGGATCCTTACCAAGCTCACGGGCTATGCTTTTGAATGATTCCCTGCTGTTCAATCTTTGCTCGATTATGTTCCTTTCCTCTTGTGTCAGGTGTTTGAAGTTGCTCATATGAGTACCTCCTTCAGAGGCACCACCAAGATTATCATAACTTTTTGAAGGGTGATTTTCCAGTTTATGCAGCAGGAGTGAACCTGAACATCGCTTGCAAAAGTTACTTCCACATCTTGCAACCCTTCGTATTTGCAAAAGTTATTTCCGCTGCTCCTGATTTTGGGGTGGAATTTACTTTTTCAAATGAGTTCAAATAAAATTGTGGCAACGTATTGTTATATTGTGTTGAAATTTTACAATAGGTAGGGTATAATAAAAGAACAAATGTTCGGTCTAAAGAGGAGGGTCTATGATGTTGCTAGTTGAATGGGAAGCATACTCTCAAGCATATAATTTACTATCTGAAAAACTGCTTGAATCAAACATTGACATTTCTCTATTAGACAACGTAATAACAGCTTATGAACGAATCATTAAAAGCAATAATCGCACCAATCTTTTCACCAATCCCTGCGGTAAAAATCCATCTAAACAATTAGATAAAATTTTAATGGGTTTCTGAAAAGAAACAATTATTCGGTAAAATAAGCCCTGATTTGCCGGAAATTCATCGAAGCTAATCAAAAGTATCTTTAACGAAACGAAACGGACTTCTAATCCGTAGGCCGGGGGTTCGAATCCCTCGTGGCACGCCAGTCAAAACCCTACAGGCGATCAGCTTGTGGGGTTTTGTTATATGTGGCCGGCATTCGGCATTTGAGGCTGGATACTGCTCCCTTTGTAACATACCTGTCGGCCGTCAGTCCATTTTTATCCCCTTGAAAACCGCTTCTCTTAAATACCCCGACTCCATCTCCTGCATATATTCCACTACGCAATACAGCTCAGGTTTTGCCCATATGGCTCCTTTCAGATTCATAGGCCCGGACCTGAGAGGCGAATTGTCTGTTCTGTGTTCAATGATATATTTGTAAAGGAAATCAAATGTATTTTTATCGACGTTGCGGATGGATATCCTGTAATTAAGGTCATCATCACAAAAAAGAAATCCCTTGCCTTCCATATAACCGCACAGCAGCAGATCCATATCCTGTCTGCGCTTGCTCTTAAGCCAAAGCCTTGAACGGCCCTGGACATAGATACCGTCGATTTTTTTCGCAACGATCCCTTCAAGTTCCTGGTTTACGACCTGTTCGAAAAGCGCGGTTCCGGTGCCTCTCACAAACCTGGAAATTGCCAGACGCCCGCCTTCAACAGTATTTTCCTCAAGCAGCCGCTTTCTTTCAATAAGCGGCAACTCCGTGACCGCCCTGTCCTTATAGTAAAGAATGTCGTAAACTACAAGCGTGGCGGGGATCCTTTTTGACATCAGATTAATGTGCATACTGTTTGAAAGGAATCTTCTTTTATTAAGCCTCGAGTAGTCCGGTTTTCCCCGGTTCAGGACAACGATCTCGGAATCGATTATGCACTTGTGCCTGAACTGTTTATATATATCGCTGAATTCCGGAAAAAGGGCAGTGATATCTTTATTGGCCCTGTTGCGGAGAGCCACGCCAGAGTCGTAGTAACCGATACAGCGCATTCCGTCAAACTTTATCTCATAAATGTAATCATCGGAATCAAACGGCTCGGACGGCACCGGTGCCATGGGCACTATGTTTTTTTCCTCGAACATGTCGCGGCTCATAATATTTTTCTCTTTCCGCCGGATTTTGTTTTTGTTGAAGTATTGACGCCTGCATTCACGCCCGCCAGTTCTCCGGTGTCGTTTTCTCCTGCGGCCGGCTTCCTGCCTTCCGTGCCCGTTTTCCTTATTCTGTTGCCTGTGCTCTTTCCCTTGCTTTTCCCTCTGCTTTTCTCTTTACCAGTGCCGCTGCTGTCCGTTCTGGCATGTTTTGCGGCTTCCACGCTCGCTTTTAGCGCTTCCATCAGGTCAATTATGTTCGACTGCGCTTCAGGCGGACTTACAACTTCCTTTCCCTCGATCCTGGACTGAATAAGCTGCTTAAGCGCATCCTGGTATTCATTCCTGTATTGCCCGATATCAAATTCCCCGGTCATGTTGTCGATAAGGCTTATGGCCATTTTCAGCTCATTGTTGTGGATATCCACATTATAGTTAAGCTCAGTAATTTCTTCGATTTTTTTGATTTCATCCGAGTAATACAGCAGGTACAGAAGCATACCGCCTTTGTCATACGGCTTTATCATAGCCACATATTCATTGGATGTCAGCGTGATTTTCGCAATGCCGACCTTGCCGGTTTCACGCATGGCCCTTCTGAAAAGCTCGAACGCCTTGCTTGCGCTGAAATTTCCGGGCGAAATAAAATAAGCCTTATCCAGGTAAATCGGATCAACTTCGTCTTCGTCTACAAAATGTGAAATCGAAATTACCTTTTTTGACTTAATGGGCAGTTTTTCAAAATCTTCGTCCGTTATAACAATATACCTGTCCTTCTCATATTCGTAACCTTTGACGATTTCATCCTGGGAGACCTCCACATTGCAGGCTTCGCAAAATTTCTTGTAACGGATGCGGCTGTGGCATTTCCTGTGCAGATAGTTGAGCTTTACTCCGTCTGAACCCGAAGTCGCAGTATATACATTAACAGGGAAATACACCATGCCAAAACTGATGGAGCCTTTCCAACTCGTCTTCATTCCTGTCACCCCTATTTATTCCGATACCATTATTTCATTCAACGCACAATTCCCGACATATAGCTGTAACTGCGTATGTCAGTTTTGTAAGCGTTTTATGTCCCCTTCGTTTTTATTTTGTCTGAAAAAAGGTGTAAATATTTCGATTCAGCTAGATACAGAAAAATTTTTACAAATATGTTATATGAGCATATAGGATAAGACAGTTAAGACAGTTTTAATTATGGATTCTGTAAAGTATATTACAAATTCAATATAAGCACCTTCAGGCTCTTTTTTATTCGGGTGAAGCAAAAGGGAATCAATTACAGATTTCCTTTTCTGGCGAGGATGTCATTAATACTCAGGACCAGGGCTTGGACTTTGGTTTCTTCTTGGTTTGCTCTAACTTTAGGATCAGTCTGACGACTGTTAGAGCAATACCAAGATTTGAACCAAGTCCTTTATTATTTCTATACAACTCACTCCTGGCACGTCAGTAATCCCAGGGCTTTCACGGACGGGATTTTTCATTTACTTCCCCATCATTTGCTTATATACCGTTTCCGCGAGCTCATCGCTACCCAGCTGATCCAGCATCTCGATGAACTGGTCCAGTCTATCCGTATCCGTTATCTGGCCCCGCGCGAACTGAAGATCGAACCTGTCGAAAATCGCGGATCTTTCGTCTGCCGACTGCTGCAGCGGGCCGTAGTTGGGGTAGAAGGCCCCGTGGGGAGGATATTTTGAATACTTGTCGAGAAATTCCCTGAATGTACCATAGCCGGGCATTTGACCTGAAGGCTCGATGTACTCAAGGTTACGGAAAGCCCAGTGGCCATCCCAGTACATATAGGTACTGTCCATGAAGCTGACTCCGTGAGGGAGCGTAGGTATGCCGTCGGTCAGTATGTAGTCCTCGCCTTCGATACCGCACACCATGAGATAATAATTTTCCATGTCGGACTGCACCCATTCAATGAACTGCAGCGCCCTCTCCGTATTGGCCGAGGCTGCCGGAAAGACGAATGAACCGTTGTAGTGGAAACTGCCCATCGGGTTATCCCGCTGTACCGGGTTTTCGGGATAGAGATGGAACATCCTCATTGGGCCGGTTTCCCTGATCTCATTTGATTCAGGTTCGGTGAAAGTCAGTGTCGTCGTTTCCTCGGAAGGAGGGGTCAGTATGCTTTCCAGTATGAAAGATGCAGTTTTCAGGCGGTCGGGTTCAGGGACGAGGTAACCTTTTTTGTACCAGTCGATGAAACGGCTTACGATCTCATAAAACTCAGGTGTTTTTTCCCACGGGATCAGCTTCATTTCGGGATCGTCCCATTTGTACACGAGCCTTTTTGCCTCGTCGGCGATAACATATCCAGCGGCCCTCGTGAAGAGTTGAATGGATCTGACATTGTTCTCTATGGTTCCCGGAGTCATGCCAGGCTCGTTATCAAGCACGGTTTTCAGGAACAGTTCATACTTGTCGAAATCAGTGATATCCGGCAGATTGTATCTTCTGAAAATCGTGTCATCGACCAGCAGGTACGAGCAGCGCGCCCAGGGGTACAGCGAGGGTACGGCATAAAGTCTTCCGTCCACCGTTGCGTAAGCCAGTTCTTCGCTTTTATACATGGAAAACAAAAGAGGAGCGCTGGAAGGGAATATGTCTGTAATATCCTTAAGTCTCCCTTCCCGTGCGAGGACCGTAAAATCCGGATACAGCGGCTCAGGCTTCGACACGACGAAGGCGTCGTATATCTCGTTTGACGCGTCGAGGACTTCGGCTAAGTCAAAATACAGTGAATAATCGATCCATCTGAAGTCCAGCGAGGCATTCAGCGTTCCGCTGATGCGTTTCTCGATCTCGGCCTTCACCTTTTTCCAGTTCCGTGGCTCCGAGCCGGGAAAGAGGAACCTGAGAGCAGCATGTTCCAGCCGCCCGATTTCAGGCGGTTCGTCTCCGCCAGGATACAGGCCGTTATCGATGCGGTTTCTTTCGGTACAGCCAGGAAGCGAGAAAAGCATGAAAGCAGAGAAAAGCAATATGGCAATCATACCGACATACTGTCGCCGGTTCTTTCCCGGAATCATACCTGTTAACTGACACTCCTTTATGTATCGCTGCTAAATTATGTATTACTGACTAAACAATAATGGTTATTGTTCCATACATAATTATATATTTTCTTATGCGATCGGAGAGGAAAATTTTATTTTCGGGAGAAAATGCATAAATGATGCTGCAAAAAGAGTGAAAGAAACTGATGAAAAAATCAGTTTCTTTCACTCTCTCACAAGTCTGTTTATCACAGTCTGCGGTAAGGGATAACCGGGAACCCTCGTCTCGCTGCAGCACGGTCAAAATTGGTACGCTTTTACCTTGATAAGACAGCTTTGCAGCGATTAACCCATACACGTTACTAGCGAGTTTATGGGCGGTTTTATATTATTATACTCAAATAATCGAAAAGAAAACACCTTTTTTTTAAATCACTTATCCTTCAGTCTTTTCAGCGGTCCCTCATATGCAGCGATCAGCTTTGACATGGGTTCATCGCCCGAGAAAAAGTCATTGTAATTGGGATATTCTTCTGAAAGCCCAAGGTCGTCCATAAGCTTTCTCAGCCGCTTCGGACGTACCTCGCGGTTTTCGCCGTGGAAACTCGAGGCTGCACGCAACACTTTCTTTTCCTTTCCCCAGATGTTTCTTGTCATCTCATATACCTGCAGCGATCCGTTGCTTGTTTCGACTATGTAACCATAACGCTCCAGGGCGCTGATCAGTTCCTTGTATGTCACCGACCTGTAACTGTATGTCCGTTTTTCGGTGTTTTTCCTCAGGAATTCGGATATGATCCTCACTGCGTTGTCCGCATTTTTCTCCTTCAGCTCTTTTGAGCATGCGTATCTCTGGGGATCCCAGAGACCCCGGTATTCCGGGTCCTGGAAGTTGGTTGAGGCAACATCCAGGGTCAGCCTTTCTATTTTCGTTGCCTTGCATTTGACCATCCGGCCGTACAGCGTCAACTGGTAAAGCAGTATCAGCAATGCGGTCCGTTTGTTGCCGTCATGGAATGCATGGTTTTTGACGAGGCCAAAAAACAGTGTCGCGCAGATGTCCAGGGGCGTGGAATATTTCATATCATTCCCCGTCCCTACGATTTGCCTGCTTACCGCGGAATACAGCAAATCAGCGCTCCTGACGCCGCATAGTACGCCTTCTTCCGTTTTGCTGAAATAATCGCTTATCAGGTAATGGGCACGCAGAACATCATCGACGTTGATAAGCGGCGGGGTTATGTTCTCCAGGTCGGGCAGCTGTTTCCTGCTGTGAAGATAGTCTTCGTACAATTCTCTGGCTATGTTCTTCATATGGTTCTCCTTCTGACAGGCGAGATAAAGGATAACTAAATTATATCGAAAAATGTCGAATAATCAAGAAAAACGAATTATCATGCACTTACGGGAACCGGTCCGGTTGTTCAGACGTCATACAATATATATAAATAATGGCGCATATGACGATATATGTCGCTGAAAGACGCGTTCATTTATCTGTGCCCGGGGGAATGTATACATGATGCTTCTGCACATAAGCCTGGCACTGGGGATATTTTTCATACTGCTCTGGTGTTCCCAGCTTATTTTCTTCAGGCTCCATATGAACTGGACGTACCGCGTCATACCTTCGGACTGGCAGGATGAGGATACGGGCGTGTCCGTCATCCATCCCATAAAGGACCTGGACTTTGAGCTCGAGAGGAACCTTGAGTCGTGGTTCAGACAGAATTACACAGGTCCGGTGCAGCATATCTTCAGTTTCCAGGATCCCGACGACCCCGCGATACCTGTGGTGAAAAAGGTCATTGCCAACCATCCTGAGATCGACTGCCAGATAACTGTGAACCCGGTCATCCCGGGAATGAACGGCAAAAGTTCCAACATGGTTCACGGCATGAAACTTGCAAAGTACGGTATAGTCCTTTTTGGGGACAGCGATGCCAGAGTCAGACAGGATTTCATAGTCAAAATGGTAAGGCCGCTGAGAGACGAAAGGGTCGGGATGACGACCTGCGGGCAGGTCAATATGGGCGGCGCTGATTTCTGGACAAGATCCTTCACATTTGCGCAGAACAGCGTGACTGACTTCATATGGGCGTTCTTCACGAAACTGGGCGTCTGCCCAAGGGCGAACGGAGCGGCTTTCGCGATGCGGAAGAAACTGCTGCAGGAAATAGGCGGACCCGAAGCTTTCGGTAATTCGCTGCTGGACGACATGTATCTGGGAAGAACATTGCACAGGATGGGATACAGGCTTGTTCCCGGGCCTTTTACAGAATGCCATGTGGACAGGCTCGACAGGGAGAAATCCATAAACTACGCAAGAAGGATCGGCATCGGTGCAAAGGCACGCATAGCGGTGGTACTTCCGGCACTCATCCTGATGCTGTTCTGGTACTGGATCCTGTTCTTCCTCGGATGCATTACCGCAAATCCATTCGTGACGTATCTTTCCGTTGTGTACATGTCCCTCAGGGTAATACACGGGTTAATGATGAGATCATTGACAAACAACAAAATCATGCTGGTAGACGTCGTGATACCGTTGTTTTTCGATCTGTACGGCACCTTCTGCCTGCTGTTCCTGACCGGCAACCCGGACGTTACATGGAGAGGCGTCAGGTACACGGTCGGAAAGGGAGGTTTCATAGAGTCGGCTTTCATATGACTGCCTCCCGGCTGGGATTATATAATATTGACTGGTGGTAAAAAAGTTGATATGTTAATAGCAGTATGATTTAATATTTTACTGTATTAAAGTGCAAGTATCGTGGGCGGGAGATGAACCTGATGAATTCCAAGATCCGGGACGAATGGACCGACGGTCTGTTTGAGGCGATTTTGCTGCTGGAGAGCGTGGAGGAATGTTACAACTTTTTTGAGGACATTTGCACTGTTTCCGAAATAAAAGCTATGGCCCAGAGACTTGAAGTAGCCAAAATGCTGAAACAAGGTTATACTTATATAGATATAGCCAAAAAAACCGGAGCCAGCACTGCAACTATCAGCAGAGTCAACCGGTGCCTCGTGTACGGCGCCGACGGCTACAGGATGATACTTGAGAGGCTTGAGAAAAAGCACTCGGGCAGATCCAAAGGGGAACCCGGCGGCCCGGAAGGAAGTCAGAAGAAAAGCACGGGCGGTCCGGAATGAGGGAGATCCCGGGCAGGCTCCGGCCGATGCCTGTGGGAAAGGAAGATAGGTTTTGATCAGAGGTCTGTTCATAGGCTTTCTGATATTATCGGCACTTGCACCGAAGAGTGCCGAAATACGGATAGTCCAGATCATAAACATGGCAAATCTGCTGCCGGATCCGGCGGATACAGAGACTGCACGCGCAGACGGCCCAAGCGGCATTTCCAGGCAGGGCGGCTGCTGCGCCGGCAGAGAACTTGCCGGAACGGTATCGTCCATATACGGTCACAGAGAAATACCTGTCTGGGCGGAGCCTGTCAACATATACGACAGCATGTCCCGGTACGTTTATATAGGACAAAGCGAAAGTGTGCCGGTGCGCCCGGGTGAAGGATACTGCGCATCCGGCCTGTCACCTCCGTACTTGGCCTGCTGATGATCATTCATCAGGCTGTTTCCCATTGTAAAAAACCGAAGAATATTGAAAACCGGAGGTCGACATGTTTAAGAATTTAATGGAAAAAATTATCGGAACGTACAGCGACAGGGAATTGAAAAGAATAATGCCCATCGTTGACAAAATAGAGGCGCTGGAACCTGAAATGCAGGCACTTTCGGATGCGGAACTGCGGGCGAAGACCGATGAGTTCAGAAGAAGGCTGAAGGAAGGCCAGACGCTGGACGATATACTGCCCGAGGCATTCGCGGTGGTAAGGGAAGCTTCCGTCAGAGTGCTCGGGATGAGGCATTTCCGTGTGCAGCTCATAGGCGGCATCGTGCTCCACCAGGGGAGGATCGCCGAGATGAAGACCGGAGAGGGCAAAACGCTTGTGGCAACGCTGCCCCTCTATCTCAATGCCCTCGAGGGGAAGGGAGCCCACCTTGTAACGGTGAATGATTACCTTGCCAGGCGCGACAGCGAATGGATGGGCAAAATCTACAACTTCCTCGGGCTCAGTGTAGGCCTGATCGTGCACGGACTCGACAATGCGCAGAGGAAAAAGGCCTACGCCTGCGACATCACTTACGGTACGAACAACGAGTTCGGATTCGACTATCTCAGGGACAACATGGTCATATATAAGGAAGATATGGTCCAGAGAGACCTGCACTACGCCATCGTCGACGAAGTGGACAGCATACTGATAGATGAGGCAAGGACACCGCTCATCATTTCGGGCGCGGGCGACAAATCCACGGACCTGTATATAAAAGCGAACGCCTTCGTATCCAGGCTCAAGGCCAAGGTTTTCACCGAGACCGATGACAGGCAGGCGGATGACGATGTCGATGCGGACTATATCGTTGACGAGAAAGCTCATACGGCAACGCTTACGGAAAGAGGCGTCGCGAAGGCAGAGCAGTATTTTGGCGTGGAAAACCTGGCCGATCCTGAAAACCTGACTCTTTCCCACCATATAAACCAGGCGCTGAAAGCCCACGGCCTCATGAAGCGCGACAGGGAATATGTTGTCAAGGACGGAGAGGTCATCATCGTCGACGAGTTCACCGGAAGGCTCATGTTCGGCAGAAGGTACAGCGATGGCCTGCACCAGGCCATCGAGGCGAAGGAAGGCGTCAAGGTGGAAAGGGAAAGCAAAACGCTTGCCACCATCACGTTCCAGAACTTCTTCAGGATGTACCATAAGCTGGCCGGCATGACCGGTACTGCCCTCACCGAAGAGGAGGAATTCAGGGCGATCTACAAGCTGGACGTCATAGAGATCCCGACCAACAAGCCCATGATAAGGATAGATTACCCGGACTGTGTTTACAAGAACGAAGCCGGGAAATTCAGGGCAGTCATAAATGAAATCGAGGAAAGGCATAAAAAAGGCCAGCCGATACTTGTAGGCACGATATCCATCGAAAAGTCGGAACTGCTCAGCAGCATGCTGAAAAAGAAAGGCATACCCCACCAGGTGCTCAATGCAAAGTTCCATGAAAAAGAGGCGGAGATCATAGCGCAGGCCGGAAGGCTCGGAGCGGTCACTATAGCCACCAACATGGCCGGCAGGGGAACGGACATAATGCTCGGAGGAAACCCGGAATTCCTGGCGAAGCAGGAAATGAGGAAACAGGGGTATCCGGAGGAACTGATCAGCGAATGCACGAGCTTTGCTGTTACCGAAGATGAAGAGATTCTGAAGGCAAGAGCGGTTTACAAGGAACTCTATGAGAAGCACAAAAAACATACCGACGCGGAAAAGGAAAAGGTCATAGAGCTTGGCGGCCTCCACATAATCGGTACGGAGCGCCATGAATCCAGGCGTATAGATAACCAGCTGCGCGGCCGTTCGGGACGCCAGGGAGACCCGGGATCCTCGCGATTCTATATTTCTCTCGAAGACGACCTGATGAGGCTGTTTGGTTCAGACAGGCTCACTTCCATTGTCGAAGCCCTTGGACTGGAGGAAGACCAGCCAATAGAGCACAAAATGCTCACCAATGCTATCGAAAACGCGCAGAAAAGAGTCGAAGGCAGGAACTTCGACATAAGGAAACGCGTGCTCCAGTATGACGACGTCATGAACAAGCAGAGGGAAGTCATATACTCGCAGCGCAGGCAGGTTCTCAACGGCGAAAGCCTGAAGGAATCGTTCATGAAAATGATCGAAAATACTGTAAACTCATTGGTTGACCGGTTCTGCGGCGAGAACTCCCATCCGGACATGTGGGACTGGGAAGGGATCAACGCCCAGGCCAGGGACCTGCTGCCTGACATAGGGAAACTCAGCGTTCCAAAGGAAGAAGCGGACACATATACAC
>Ga0209608_1001563_pt1 | contig 18525 bp, 13 predicted proteins | sample AD_UKC130_MetaG_FD_184428 | JGI IMG/M metagenome (GOLD analysis project Ga0209608, IMG submission 184428) | Active sludge microbial communities of municipal wastewater-treating anaerobic digesters from Canada - AD_UKC130_MetaG (SPAdes) (version 2) | ecosystem: Engineered > Bioreactor > Anaerobic... | reverse complement strand
GAAGACTTGGGTTCACCAATCGACAGTATCATTCAAGGGGTGTTGAATGGTTTAACTGATGAAGAGAAAGCACAGGCGGTGGGGGTAATAGAACCAACACGTGGTAGTTATTGGCTTTACCTAGATGATACGCTTTATGTCCTGTCTTTATTCCCATCAGCCAAAATCGTCGCGTGGTCGAAGTATGAAATGACGTATAATAACGGAACGCCATGTAGGGTTGTTAATAACACCGGGGTGACAAGGTCGTATTTCGTTGGTGTTGAAAATGACCCAACAAAAGCTACACAAACTTTCTCGCTTGCCGACGGTGCTTCGCAGAGTATTTGGTTTCCTGCGAAGTATATTTGGTCCGCTGTCGGAGCGGCGGACCCTGTGCTTGCTACGACATTAGCCGATGGGTTTGTGGGGGAAATTGTTCACACAGCAGAAGCAGCTGTAACCACCACCAGTGCTCATACTTCTTTCGTGCCAAAGAAATTCCTTATTCATCGTGGGCAGGTGTTTGCTCGTGACGCCGATGCTGTTTATGCCTATGGAGGGAGTGATAAGGTGACGTTCGACACATCTATCGTCACCGTGGAGCTGCCTTGGTTAGACCACGACAAACCCACAACGCTAAAGTCCTTTTCGGAGATCGATGTTGGCATTTCGGGAAAATGGCTTGTCGAAGCGGGAGTTGATCCTTACTCGGGAGAGATGGAGGTAACATTAGTTGACGGCGACGCGGCCACACCAACCACCGCGAAGGACTCGTCGTTCGACAAGCAAACGATCTCTTTTAATGCTAATGGTAGTCACATGAAATTCAAAGCAAGATCGACGTCGAATAACGTTGGTCTTGCGAAGTTGTCAACGTTAGTAGCAAGATACATGTAATATGTTCGACTCATTCACAAGCGTTCTTACGGGAGGATTAATTAATCCCGGCAGCGGTGGCCTCTCGAAGAAAGCCGCTAAACAGGAAAAGAAGCGGCAACATGTATTGGATTACGGCACCGACCTGATCAATGCTATTTTTTATGGTGGGACAACACCGCTTTACACTCCCGTGACGGATAAATTCACCAAGAGTGCGTGGCAACAATTCAAGGCGAATCCGCAGCCGTTGTTCTCTCTCACAACAAAAGGGATAAATCCTTTCGTCAAATTGTCGAGGGGCGCGGTGAACAAACAAATTCAGCGTGGTAATTTGTTCACCGGAAGCGAACAGACATTTGAAGGATTTCAACCAACATTTTTTGATCAGCGTGCGAAGGATTATATTAACTTCGCCATGCCACAGTTGCAAAAGCAGTTTCAGGACAACTTTGCGGCTATTATGTATAATATGGCCAATCGCGGACTGCTTGGTGGATCGGCATCACAGAAAGCACAATCAGACCTATTTACCGCTGCCGGACAGGGACGGCAAAAAATCGCAGACGAAGCTATTAGTCAGTCACAGCAGTTACGTCAAGACGTTGAAAGGGCAAGACAAAGCGCCATTGATCTGCTTTATCAAACATCAAATCCAGCTCTAGCAACGCAGAGAGCGATTGCCATGGCAAGTGGGTTTCGTCAACCTTCGACATTTGCGCCTATTGCAAATATGTTTGCGGATCTTGCCAACCAATACTATATGAACCAAGTTCTGAATACTTATCGAAACGGCGTAGCACCATTGGCATTAGACTACAGGCTGAATCCAACCGTCGCTTTGAACATCCCAAGGAATAATTGATATGAATGGTCTAGCAATAGGTGCCGGCGCGGGTATCATCGGCGGAATGATGCAAGCAATTGCTGCGTCACAGGCGCAGAAAGCAATGGAAGCGGCGTTGCAAGCGGAGATTGACCGCCAGTCAAGATTTCGTCAAGAAGGGTTGGGTGTATTAACGCCAGCTGTTGTGGCAATGGGTGTGGAGAATGCACGGAAACTAATGAGCGAAGGAGAGCAGGGACGTCAGAAAATGTATTCCGATGTTGGTCAGATACCGTTTGGACAATTCACACCAACCCTAATGGATCAGGCGAAATTAAAGCTTCTAGGTGACCTCCGTGCAAAGTTGGGCGGATATGCTGACTGGCAAAACCAGCAAGGAATTGATCAGTTACACACGCAGCAACAGTTGAATCGTATTTTTGACAAAGCCGCAGGACAAAGCGCGTTGTTTCCCTATCGCATGAACGACGCACAGCATTCATGGGACGAGTTGGCCTTTTGGGGACAGCTTATTAAAAGTATAGGAGGTATTGCAGGTATCTGGCAACTGGCTTTTGGGCAAGGCCCACAAGGAATGGGGACGACTCAATTCAGTCCCGGTTTTGGTGGGATGACAATACAACAACCCGGTTCGACTTTTGTCTGGACCAATGCTTCGATGAACCCGACGTTATGAATGGATACTCACCTTGGATGGATGCGGCTGGTGCGACGCAAAATCTTAGCAACGCGTTTAATAATGTGGTGTTAGGATTGGCGCAGTTGAAATTCCAAAAGCAGTTGCGAGATCAGCTGACACAGATGCAGATGTTCGATTTGATGTCGCAATATGGAGTTAGGAAGGCGCAAGAGGAACGTCTTAATGCAGAGGCCGCCTTCAATAGGGCGCTAGTTGACGCAGCAGATAGGGCAGCGGCAGCGTATAGACGTCCGGAAAGTGACTTTCTAACGCAAGGTCCGACCCAAGAAGCGGCAGAGGCGTTGAGGTTGAATCGTATTATGGAACAGGTGTTGAGGAGTGCGGCATTGTCAGGAGATTTACCTTCGCTGCTTGGACATAATATACCTGCAAATAGTGTTAGTCAGAACTTTATCACTGGTGAAATAACGCCCGGAATGATTAGCGTTGGTCCGGGAGAGACAATGTTCGATCCGAGAGGACGTATGTTGGCGCAGGGGGTGACAGAGCTTGGACCTAGGCAGCAGTTGATTCAACCAATAGTGGAGAATGGTGTGCCGAGGTTTAATGTTGCCGCGACGAATCCATTATTCGCTACGCCGCCTAGTGCTGGTGGGGTGACGGGGGAGGTTCGACCGACTGACATTAGTTCGATGGTAGGAAATGTGTTGTCGGCAATTAACTCACCTTATGCGGATACGAATAGTCCGGTGTTTAAGGAATCGGCTGCATTGTTGCCGGTGTTGTTGGAAGAGTTCAAAAGTAGACTACCTAAAAGAACGAATGCGCCGAGTGGGGGTAAGCCGCTTGATCCCGATACGGCTAGGAAGATTTTGCAACAAGCGGGTGGTGATAAAAACAAAGCGCGAGAAATAGCACGTCAAATGGGCTATAGCTTCTAGCGTATGGACATTTTCGATCAAATCGCACCGGAGGGAGATATTTTCGATCAAATCGCACCGGAGGGAGATATTTTCGATCAAGTGGCGGTCGATAATAGACCAGCACCAGGGATTCCAGGCATTGTGGATAGTCCACTCGGAAGCATTCGTGAGCGAAGACCGTGGTTTGTCGCCGCACCAAGACAACACCCGCTTCTCCAACCCGTGGTGGATGTTCCTCTTGTGGCTGACCCGCAAAGCGGTCCAGAGGGAGTGTATAATGCACTAGGACAAGGGCTAGCGGCCATGACATCACCTGTTGGTGCGTTATTGCCGTTTGCGATGACCGAGACTGTTGTTCCTAGAGCTATTGCGACGTTGACGAAGATGGGTCTTGCAGGAATGGGAGCACACGGGTTTGGTGGGGCCATTGGTACGTTGACAGGAACGCCTGATCCTACAGCGGCTGAAATAGGACAAGTGGGGACGGAGGCTGCACTTAATGCTGCGATGATGTTACCTTTTGCTTTTAAGGTAGGTTCAGCGTTACGTCCTCGTGGATTTGGAGAAGTACTACCTCCGAAACCGGATGTTCCAGTCACGCCAAGGATGTTAGAAGACATACCGATTGACGTCGAGGCGAGTGTTGTTAGGGGAAACGCGCTTCCGCCGGGGAGTAGGTTTGTCCGTCATCCGGGCGGAGCATGGATTGATACAACGCAACTCACTCCAAGCGAACAGAATGTGATGTATGAAGCATTGGCAAGACAAGTTGCGCGTGATATTCTTGAGATACAGGCGAGGCAGACACGACCAAAACAAGGTGAGCCGGTGGTGTTGGGAGAACAGCCTCAACCAAAAGAGGTTGTTATTGTACCGCCAGTGCGACCACAACCAGTGCGACCACAAACAATCATTCCGGCATATCAAGCAGCTGGTGAAGCGAAGCAAGGAGGACTGATTTCGTTTGCAGGTGAAGCAGGAGGTTTGCCTAACGCAAGACAGCAAGCGGTGGATTTAGGGCCGAAACCAACTGAGCAGGAAATGTTGATGCGGCAGAGTTTCGTACCTAGTAAGGCCAAACCCGAGACGAAACCTGAACCGCTTGTTCGTTTAGCAGACATTCTCGAACGCATCGAAAAGATTCTTCCCCGCGAAGGAGTGGAACAAGAGAGCGGTGTGACTACTCCTGCTGTTACCTCCCAGGCCAAGCCCGGCGAACAAGTTCGCACGCCTAAACCCGAAACTGAACTACCGCCGCCGGTGGCGCCCGAACGGACACAACCGCTTGTGTCGGTCGCGGATGCTTTCAAAAACATCGAACATCTTTTTGCCCGTGGTTCGCAACAGGAAACCGTGTCGGCGCCAACCCAACCTGTGTCTGTTTCTCCTGCCTCGGACGTCAGTCCACAAATTGGTTCACAGACAGCGACTACGGGCAAAGATATCACAACAGGGAAAGATTTAGTTGCAGCGACACCGCAAGAGGTTGTGGCGTGGAGAAGACGGGTGAAATACTCTCCCGCCACGTCGCGGAAGATTGCACAAACAATAACCGACAACGACATTCCTGTTCTTCGTGCGGAGATGGAGACACTTCGTAAGCAATCACAAGAAGCGTTGTCTAAGGCTCGACCGGATGACGACACCGCTATCCTCCGTGCGGGAGAATTGTCACTAAAAGCACAAACGATCAATGAAGTATTGCGGGATTACGAAACAACGAAAGGTGGTGAGACACATGCCAAAGAAACCCAAAAAGGGCAAGAAACGTCCAATGTATTAACACCGCAACCTGGCCTTCAAGTTAAGGCCGCGATGGAACGTGGTCGGGCGCGTCGGTCCGAAACCGGTGCGCTCAATCCGACAGGGGCGGAGGGACGTCTGTCGCCGAAGGAGAGTCCGCTGCAAACGGTGCGTGTGCTTCTTGATAAGACAAGGATTGGTTTCGCCGAAACTGCAAAGGTGGCAGGGCAACAGTTGTGGAATAGATTGAAGAACGTTCTTGGTAAGGATTCGTCGGAGTTGAAGGTGTTGGAAGAGACGACGGCTGTGAGGAAGTTTTTAGAAGAAGCACGGACACCGAAGGAGGTGGCGGAGTTCATAGCAGAGAATGGACCGAGGGTGGAGGTGCATAGTTATGGGATGGAAGGGAAGATGAGTGAGGCGAGGAGGGAGTATGATAGGATGACGCATGAGTGGTTCGATACTGAATTACCAGCAGAGTGGCAAAGACAACTACTTGCAGTAACAGGACCGAATTATACAGTGGAAAGCGCGGTTGACTACTTGAAGAACAAAAGTGGAATCCAGTGGTCTAAAGAAGGACTAGAAAAGGCCAAGCGTTACATTGAACTTACCAAACAGGTCAAAGCCGAACCTCACGACACCTCCCTCCGCGCAACCTCCGCATACGAAACTGTCTCTGCTTTCGACACACGCGAGCCGATGCCTGAGTGGACGACGAGTGCTCATGGAGCTAATAAACAACTAAATGACGCTCCTCGTAACGTGCAGAGAGTGGATGTGGTGGTGCCGCAACGCTTTATTAAAAGAAAGATTGACCCTGACTACGATGGTCCACAAATAAGGGGTGCAACAGAAGAAATGCTCTGGCAACCCGACAACCTCCACGAAAACCTCCCCAACACTCTCGGTTGGGCGACGATTCAATACAAGACTGGACCGAATGGTGAGAAGATTGCGTTCATCGCGGAAGCGCAGAGTAGGTGGGGGCAGACGCAAAGAAACCTAGCTAGTGAATTTGAAGTAAGACCTTACGAAGAAAGGACAGTAAGTGACCCAAAACGTGGAATAGAGGCAACACGAAGGACACGCTATGGTATATGGGACAAAACTAGTAATAGCTGGGTGAGACCAGAGCGCCGTGAAATATACAAAGAACAAGTTGGCTACTCCACAAAAGACGCAGCACAAGAAGCACTACGTGACTACGTAAAAGCTAATGTCCCTGACCACCCCCTTCTCCGCGACTACAACCGTCTCATCCTCAAAGCCGCGATTGAACAAGCGAGGAAGGAAGGTGCGACGCATATTGTGGTGAGTGATGCAGAGACGGCGATGATGACGGAGGGGCATGATCTACACAGAACGTATGAAAGCGACTATGAGCCAGAACAACTACAAGGACAATACACTAAGTATGGCGAAAAGGATAACCCAATAATAGTGCATCAAGAACCCGGAATGCGTCTCAACTACGACAAAATCCTTCCGTCGATTATGGAGGAGTTGACAGGGAAGAAGGGAGAGGCGGTGAGTCTTGGTGTGCATAAGAATGCGTTAGATGAATATAAAGTAGCCGTCCCTGCTACTCAAGAAAACAAGCAAGCCGTGAATCGTTGGATAGAGTCGCAAACCTTTCCTGACGAAGAAGCAGAAATCGTAAAGTGGGCAAGGGGAAATAGTAAAGAACCTTGGATAATGGGTAAAGACGCCGCAAAAACTTTGGGTCTTAACTACGTAAACCTAACACGCAAAGACCTCATCTTCCGCAATCCCGACGGCACGCCAAAAACCACCGTTACCGGACGAATGTATCCGCTTCCTTCGACCGAGTTCACTATCATGGGTAAAGACAAGGCACCCAAAGCGTTAGAAGCGCCGAGAGGTGAAGCGGGACTAGCGAAGAACTTGCGTAAGGAAGGAGGGATGACGCAACAAGGCGAGAAGGGAATGTTGAATTTGGATGTTGTCAAAGAAGCGGTGGATAAATTGTTCGCACCTATCCGCTTCTATAGCGAACCGCTTGTCGAACGGCTGGGTCGCCTTGGTGGACCGGTGAGTAAGCAAGTGTCGAAAGAGGCACAACAGATTGTGGCGAGGGCAAAGGAGTTTTATGGTAAGCTGACACCAACTCTAGACGAGGCAAAGAAAGCAGCAGGACGGTTGATTGGTCCGGGTTCGACTGGAGGGACGACGTGGGCGCGTGGGATTCAAAAAATCACCGACAAGGCGGCAGTCAACAACATCTTCGCCGCTAATGAAGGTCGGATTACTGTGCCTAAAAAGGCGCAGGAGTTGGTGGATAGATTCAACGCTGCGAATAGGGAGATTGGCGCGTTGGCTGCTACCGCTTCACCTGGCTTCACTCCAAGCGGAAAACTACAACGTATGTTGACCGCTTACGGTATTGATGTGGTAAGACGCGGTGGTGGTCCTGCTTGGGAGGCTTGGACGCGGGGAGTAGCAAGAGCGAATGGTGCGTCGGTGGCGGATGTTCAACGTTTTTATCGTCGCTGGAAGCGAGAGTTGGACGAAGCGGGACCGGACGTTGCTGCATTGGACAGAATCAACCAAGATTTTCGTCGGCAGTTTCCGAATACAGTAACCCATATTAAAGTCGCTAACGCTTGGCATGAAGTTCTTGTTTCCGACCCATTCGCCTATCTTGAGGTTGCAGCACAGCGAACTGCTCATGCGGCAGCTTTTCGTGAGGTGTATAAGCCGGGGACCGGTCTTTTGGAGAACACGCGCAGGGCTGTGCAAGCAGAGCTACAAACGCATAGATTTGAAAAGGAGTTTGATTCGTTGATGCGTGCGTTGCAAGGGCATCCGACAGATAGCTATACCGCTTGGTGGAATGCTCCAGATAGCGCGTTAGGTCAGGCAGGAAGAATGACCACGGCGACGTTGATGGCACCAATGAGGGCGTTGGTGCTAACGGGGAATGCTATTACGAACTTTGCTGAATCTATCATAGGTGGTCCTGCGATCTTTTTAGGTTATCGTAATGTCATCCCCGCCATGTGGAAACTTCCTAGTTTCTACAAACAACTTGAAATGAACGGTGCGTTGAACAAAGCTTTACAGAATTACGCGTTTGATCCAACGTCGCCTGTAAGATCAACTTTGAGGATGGCATCGAATGTAGTGAGGATGACATCATTCCAACAGGTTTTGAATGAGTTCCAAGAGGCGACTGCCGCGGCAACGGCGAGAATCGTTGCAAATAGGATTCGCAACAACGATATGAGTTCGTACGAACTGGAAAGAGTTAAGGCCGTTATGAACCAGATGGGGTTGGATGGGACGGCTGGGATAAAAGGTAATGAAGAAGTGTTGTCGCAATTCGAACGCAAAGCGGCAAGTTGGCTCACAGCAGGTAATCAAGCGATGGCCGAAAGAAGCAGGTTGGGAACGAGTCGCTTATTCAATGAGTTGTTTTGGTTTCATTCGTATCCGATGATGACAATGAATCAGTTAAGGGCTAATATGGAACAACTCGTGAAGGCAATCGAGGCGGGGGATAAGAAACAGGCACGGCACCAAGCGACGTTGTTGGCACGGCAAATCGGAGGCAAGACGTTACAAGGGGTGATGTTAACAGCACTGCTTGCCTTAGTCTTCGAAGGGATTGACGGAGTGGAAGAACGGAAGCAAGAAGCTAAGGATGAAACGTTGGAATTCCTATGGGACTCCTGGCTTGCTGCGCAAGGCGGACCGTTGACGGTGATTAAAAGAACGCTTGAACAAAGCGGGGATTCGCGATCGTTACAAAATGCTATTGCTGCGACGAGCACGCCGGTGAGTATAGGAAGTGAGTGGTATGATGCCGTGTTGGGCAATGGGAGGTATGAAGGTCTGACGGCTAATGAAAGGGTGGCGAAGTTTGTGACGTCGAAGACGCCGGGTTGGAGAATAATAAAAACTGTGATGGCTGTCAGTGGCCTGTCGAATGAGGACTTGGAACTTCAGACGGCGTTGAAAGCATTCTACCGCTGGAGAAGGAAGGAACTAGGGGCGAAGAGTGTTGTCAATCTTGGTCCACAAGACGAGACTGACGTGCAATTTCGTGCGAAGATGCGTCGTGCGGTAGAGGCGATAAGAAAAGGAGAGGACTGGAGAAAGGAATTACGAGGCGAGAGTGCTGAGAGAGCCTTTAATAGTATGCTTGCAAGACGCGTTCTTCGCGCACCAGACGGGGGGAAATTGAGCGAGGAACAGCTTAACGCTTTGCGGTCAAGGATAGGAGATAAGTTAGTTGATCGACTTGAAGAACACGATGAGATGCTTCGTCTTGTAGCGTATGAGATCGTAGGTCGTCGTGCTCCTAGAGAGCAACGAGAAAAACGACCAAGCCGACGCCAAGAGCGAGTAATAGAATGAAGATAACGCGGTAAAGATGGCCGGTATTCATGTGGTGGTCGATTATAGACCAAGACTTGCCCCTACTAAGCGTAGGGCTGTTCGGGGCGTTATTGCGACACAGACGCTATTTCAATGTGTCCTTTGTATGGGAGACATGTTGAGCACTCACACTTAGGGTGATGTGCTACTTCTACTTCTGTGTACAGGTTGCATCACCTCCTTTGTTTTGGCGTTGTTTTGCCGCTTCCACCCACGAGGGTAGGGCGAGACATTCTCGCTGAACACCGTCTTCAAACTTCAAGCGCACTCGTTTGATCAGTTCCAGTTCTTCTAGGTGGCGTATTACCGTCACCTGCTCCATTGGATTAAGTTCCTTGTCGAGACGCGCCTTTAACGCTTTCTCGGGCATGTAGCCTCCGTTACGTTCGATAAGCTCAAGGAGTAGTTGTTGACCGGCTACGAGTTCATTACGACCGCTTGCTATTGTTAGCTTGGCGAGATTACGCTCAATTCCGTCGAGCATAGCGAGACCGGTGTCGAGGAGTTCGGGTGTGATGAGCAAGCGTGGTTCGTACTCGGCAAGGGCCAGAAGCATACAGAGTTTCAGAAGTTGCGTATCTTTTGTTCGTCGATAACCGCGAAGAAGCGGTTCATCCGTTGCAAGCGCGATACGCTTGTTCTCGTGGTACCAACGTTGAAACTTCTCATCCGCTTCGGGGGACCACTGAAACTCTCCAGCGATCTTCTCTATCACGTGTAAATGGCGCTTCACCCTTTTGAGTGCTTCCTTTGCTTCGGGAGTCACAATCGGACGTGGAATCGAAATAGGACGTCCGTCGTCATCCACCGCGTCGGATTCGACGACGAAGACAATGCGCCGTGCCAAGCCGCCAACGAGGACGGAGGATTTAAGTTTGTCGATGATCCATTGTGGCGTCTCGCAGGCGAGAATATTAATACATGGGTTGGGAAATTTCTCAAGACCGCGTTTGATTGTTGAAGCATCGAAGAAGTGACGGTCGTAAATGTCCGTTAAGAACTCAATCATCCCCGCGGGGTTGTAGGAGAGGAAGTTTTTGAGTTCGTTAATAAACATTGCAAACGGATGGTATTCGACTTGCACGTTGTGTTCGTTCGTGAAGAAGAACTTGTCATCATCTGACGCCATGAATTTACAAATGTCTTCACGTGATTGCATTGCCGCTGCGACCGGCATGTGAGGAAAGGCTTCTTCATAAACTGCACGGGCAAAAGACATGGGCGTGGATTTCTTTACACCTTGCTCGCCGACAAGACATACGTAGATATTACCATGATGAATAATGTCGCCTTGTTTTATGTAGACACGTCGCATGGTCGTCGCGCCGATAAGGGCGACGGCAGACCAAATCGCGTATGAGCGTGGGATTTCGTAGCACGAACAGTAGGTGAGAAAGTCTTTGACGAGGGACATGGTTGGTCAGATTGAACCTACCTTGCTTTTGTCGTCCAACGCCCAGTTAGTACCATACGCACCTTCGAAAGGAATGACGATGGTTTGTCCGGCGATGTTAATGGGGTTATTAAAGTAGGATTTAATCTTATCAACTGCCCAGGAGGTGTCGTCAATGCGGAATTGCCCGATAAGGGCGTCGTGGACTTGGTGGAGGGGTTCGATACGGAGCGTGCAGTGCTCCCCCTTATAGAGTCTGTTTTCAGGATCGGTCCAAAGTTTGTAGACGGCAAGATTTGTTGCATAGGTGGTAACTGATTGTGGTTCATGTGCTAGCATTTGGGCAAGAATGTCGTCCGGGCGACCAAAGAATTTTCTTGTATGCCCTGAGGGAGACGTGAGTGTAGGTGTGCCCTTGCAGTTGCGAATGTAACGTGCGACGGCATCATGCCACAAGCGGACGTTATATCGAGCGAAGACTGCGCGTTGGAAGTCCCTCGTCTCGGATTCGGACATGTAGACCTTGCCTTCGCTTTGGATGTGAATGACCTCGGCGAGTTTACGTGGTCCCATGGTGTAGCAGGTGCCCCATATGCCTTGTTTGCAGGCGAAGTAATCCCACGAATCTTTGCTTATTTCTTTGAGAAGGTCTCTGATTTCCTCACGCGTTTTGCCGCGGAGTGAATCGTGTCCGTGTCGTAGCATGTAGCAGATGATGGCTGCTGGTTTGAGACGTGCTCGTAAGTCATCGAGCATAGTTGGATCACCGAGAGAAGCAAGACGTGCTCCCACAGTCCAACCGTCGGCTCCTGACAGGTCACATTGGAAAAGATAGGAGCCTTCGTCGGCGATAAAAAGGTCGCGAAGACCGCCACGCAAGGGGTGGTCTTTCGGTTTTTGTTGGTTTTCGGCCGGTATTGTTTGTAAATTGTAACCTGATCCGGTAGGGCTGGTGTAGCATGTAAGGCGTCCAGTCTCGGTTCCGACAACATTATAACCACACCGGACGCGTCCATCAGGATCTGCACTGATCGCCAACATTTGAGCACGAGTCCTAAGCTCGCCTATTTCAATAGCGAGTTGCACCGCTTGGTGTTTTTGCTTACGCTGGATTTTAAGCAACGCTTCGTAGTTTGTTGACAAAGCGCCTGTAACCGGGTGGTATTGCTTCGGGAGTTTGAGCGTTTCATACAAAAATGTTTTGAATGCGGCGGATTTGATGTTCATAGAACGTCCGAGGATGACGTTCAAACGAGAAAGTTGTATCTTAGATAGTTCGTTAGGCTGAGAAAGAGTGTGCATTGCCCATTTGTAATCCTCGACGTGATCCTTTTTGGGTTTTGTTTGATCTCGTTTGTAGCAGAGCTTGTTGGCGACGAGGTCGCGAAGAAGGTTACGGTCGGTAGGACATGAACAACCGGCAATTTGATCAAGGTCTGCTTGGAGGTCATAGATGTGGTTTAGGACGTCGATGCGACGTTGGTTAGCGGAGGTTGTGTCATAGCGGATTCCCCTTAGTTCCATGTAAAGAATAGGATTCAACAGGGCGTTGTTGAAGCGATAGTGTTCGAGACCACGTGGATTGTTACGGGCGAGAATCTTCTCCAGCTTGGAGTTGATTTCATATGTGTTAGCGGAGTCTTTGCAACAATAAATGGCTTGAGTTTGGTAGTCAGCAGATTTGCGCTCGAACTTGTAGTAACATTCGTCAGTTAGAATTGAGCATTGTGAAGCGAGACCTTTTTCCAGTTCACACCACTGTTCCCAAAACTTCAACATGGTGTCGTCTACGTTGCCGCGCACGACGATGTTGTAGCCGTATTGCAAGATGAAACGGTCGTAGAGTCCATTCTGCCAACATTTTGGGATTCGAACGTCAGATAGAATTCGCACGAAGCGGTCCCAGATTTGATACTCTTGCTCGTCGGTTTCCCAGTAGGACGAACCGTCGAGCTTGGTGAAGGGGACTAGGATTGAGCGTGTTGCTGAGGTGGCGAAGGAACAACATGTCAAGGAGGATAGTCCTCCTTCAATGTCGGGAGAGACTGGAGTCTTGTTGCGGATGATGCTGTCGAGTTCGGAGATAAGTTCCTCGTAAGAGAGGTTCCATAGAAGGTCGCGGTGACGTTCGTCGAGACGAGGATTGAAAGCATGTTTGAGTGCTTTCTTTAAATCGAAGACGAGAAGAGGAGTCCATTCGTATTGACGAAGACAAGCGGCGGGATGGTAGGAGGCGATACATTTACGTCCGAGGAAAGGGCCGGAGACGTCGGAGATAAAAACAGACCCTCGCCAGTTGCCGATGTCATCCACTCCTTTGGCTGCCCATAAAGCAGTCTTCCCGAGCAGGACGCAGATATTCGGTTCGAAGAGGGCTAGATCGGTTTTTAGCTGCTCTAGACCGGAGGTTATTTCTACGCCCTGCCGGGAGAAAAAAGAGATGTCGTCGTTGGGTGGGCGGTATTGACAGATGTTGCCAACGAAAAGCGCGGAACGTTGAATGTTCGCTTTGGCAAGCAAGGCGTTGAGGAAGCGACCGCTTGCTCCTACGAAGGGTTCGCCTTGAAGTTCTTCGTCACGACCAGGTGCTTCACCTATAATGGCGATGCGGTAGTCGAAGGCGGTCGTGCGAGGGAAGACGTTTTTGACTGGCTTGCCGAGCTGTCTGGGTCTATTATCGACCAAGACAGAGGAAGCGGGGGTGTCAAATATGTCAGAAGGCTCAGCAAAGGGATCGGAGGTGTTTAGTTTAGGTTTCTTCATCGACAATCGCGGATAATATCTTCTCCTGGACGTCGTCAGATAGATCGTCAAAAACAACCTCGCGTGAGGGCGCGTCGTTGTTGTGCTTGGTGATACGTAGGATCTTGCGTCCGTCAACGAGCACTTCAAACATGTTGTCGTCGGAAAAGATGTAGTGGAGGTTTCGCAAGGGTTAGGAGAATTTAAACGACGGATTGATCGAGAGATAATGGCGTTTGACGTTTTCCAACAGCTCGTTGAAATGCTTTTCGTTTAGTTCGACAGCAGTGACGTTGCGGCGAAGACGCAATAGCGAAAGAACGCCAGAACCACCGCCGGCGAATGGTTCGAGGATTTCTTGGTTCTCCCACGAGACTGCTTCGATAAGCGGACGCCAAGCGGCAAGCGGTTTGGCGAAGGGATGACGGACAATGTCGCAGATGTCATCCTCGGTCTTGCCGCAGAGGACGTAGTTGTTGGGGCCAGGATTCACAAGCGTGGGCTGGCCTTTGCGACATATCATGGCGATTTCGGTAGCCTTTGTGAAATTAAATTGTGCTGCACCATTTGCGCAGCGGTATGTTTTAACCCACGTAAAAGGCCAACGTTGGACCTTAAAGCCAGCGGCAGTGGCGAGATCGTACATATATTGCCATAGCATTTGGTCACACCAGGTGATGACAAAGGCGTTGTCTTTGACTGCGCGAAACGCAGCGGGGAAGAACGCCTTAATGAGGTCGAGGTTGTATTCAACATCATGTTCGGCTTTGATCGTTTCGACGTCTTTGATGGCGTTTGTGCATTGGTCCATCATTTCCACGTCGATTCCGTAAGGGATATCGGTTATGATGTGATCATAACGACCAGGATTGTGGTTCATGAAGGTGATACTGTCGCCGAGGAAGAAACGCTTTGACAGAGGGATGGTGAGTTGGTGCTCACGAATGGTTTCTTTGAGCTTTAGATGCTGTTCGTAGTATTCCTCGAACGCATCGGGATCGTTGTGGGGGTTGGAGAGATAGCGTTCGCGGGCGATAGACTTAGCGTCGGCGGCTTCGCTGACGATGTTGGCGTCTGCGAATGGATCAACAACGTCGGAGACTTTCGAGACAGCAGAAGTGGCGGCAAGACGACTTTCAAGGTCTTGGATTTCTTCTAACATCAACTGATCCCACGCAGCTTTGAGCGAGTCGTATTTCCAGAAGCGGTTATCAGGAGACTTCTCAAGTTCCGCTGCGACCTTTAACGCGTAGCCGATGACGCAATGGGAGTTGTAGCCAAGCAGACGAGCGGTTTCACGTTGTCCCCACCGCTCAGCGTTAAGCGCTCCTTCCCGAACCTTCAAGCGATGGATACGTGCGATGCCGATGCATTGTTCCTGCCATGTCATATCCGCACGGCGGATATTCTCCATCAGTTCGAGTTCTTCTTGCTTCGCAGGAGTGAGTTCGCTAGCCAACAGATAGCCAGGGCGTTTTGGGTCACAAGTAACACCGTGATACACAAACTCAAACCCAGCGGATAGGAGCGCGGCACGACGACGACCGCCAGCAATGAGGCGGTAGCGAGAGTTATTATCGACAACAAGTATAATAGGATGTATAAGTCCTTCGGTCTTGAGCTGCTGACCGAATTCTTCGATATTTCCATAGTCTTTTCTTTGTCGATTCTCGTCGATAATGTCGGCGAGACGGATTTTTTCTGGTGGATTTTGGTTCATTTGTGGCTTCTTCGATTTGGGCGATTTTGATAGGCTCTCCGCTATGGGCATATTCCCCGCAAATAAAAGCGGCTCCTAGGCCTATTTGCGGGCGAATAAAGGGCATTCCCGGCCCGCTATCTAAAGGCCTTTTTTATCCCCCCTTGCCCTTGCTTGATCATCCGAATACTTGAGGGTTTTGTAACGTGTCATCAGCTTTTTGATGTTCGCTTCAAGCGTTACGTCTCGCGGGATGAAGAGAGCTTGACGTGTGGCTTCGAGGTAGAATTCGATGTCACCGAGTTCTTCGATGACATTTTCCATGTCGAGGTCTTGACGGTAGATGGTGTGTTTTTTAATAACATCCCAGAGTTCGCCCGCTTCACCAAGGATGCAAGGGACGACGTGGTTTAGGTGACAGTCAAGCGGGGTGATGGAGCGGAGGATGTCCTCGCCGGGTTTGCAAAGGAGTTCGACTAGGCGTTCGTGGGTCATAAAGGGTTGCCGATTAGGGTGTTTGCGAGAAGGCAACGACGGTCTTTGGGGATGATAATACGTGCTTCGCCGTTGCAGCGAAAGAGGGAGAGGCGTTTAAAAAGGTTGCGTCCTGGGATGTTGGATATTACAAGCTCGACGTCGCCGCTTGGTAGTTCATTAACCTGCAAGGCTTTATCGCCGATGCACTCAATGTTTAAGGCGATCATAAAATGTCCTGGTCTAAAATCGACCCCGACGGGATTGGACCGAAGGGGTCGTGGGTTGAGGCATTCTATCCGCGGATGACGGGATCGCCGAGTTCGTTCCGGGCAGGGAACTCGTTCGTCTCGGGACGGAGCTTGACCTTCCAGTCACCTTTTCCACCAACGAGCGTTGAAGGGTCGTTGATGACCTGACGAGGGGTCAGGTTCAAGCCGAGGCCCTTGACAACGCGTGCAATGTTCTTCGCGATTGCGCGGTTGTCCATCTTGTCGGATGGTGTGATGGAGACACGTCCGATGAGCGAGAGTGAACCCGGAGGCATGTGTTCACCCTTTGTGGAGGTGATAGTGGAGGTGTTCGTGAGGGTATAGGCGATGAGTTCACGAGACTCGTCGTCCTTCTTTGTGGTCTTTTCCGCTTTGGTGCATTCGAACGAATATATCGAAGCGGGAGCAAGCGGGAAGGACGTGTCGATGTCATTACACGGTATGTCGAGCGGGTCGACACCATCGACGATGTCAGGGGAACGGAGGATACGGTTTAGGTCTTTCATTTTGTTTTGTTTTTGTTTTGTGTTTTGTGTTTTGTTTTGTTTTGACAGTAGGATGTCAGCCTTTGCCGACAAGCGGCAAATTATGCGCCAGGTGGTTTTATGATCGCTCCCGGATGTTCGACGACGTCAATGACGCCAAGATCCGCGAGTTCCATTTTGGTGAATGTGAGACAGATGAATAGCAACAGGTCTTCTTTTGACCACGTGGAGAATTGTTCTGCAAGGAGGTCAAAGATAATCTGGCGGGTTTGTTTCGGATGGGTGTGGGAAGCGACAAGTTTGCAGCCAGCGTGATGCGTGACTTGTTTGATCTTCTTCACCCGATCCATAAGGTCCAAGTGCCAAGGTTTGGCTTGTGGTTGGACTGAGGGGAAGACGTCGTCGAACATCTTCTTTGCGAGGTCTTCGATTTCGCGGCGTTTGCCTTCGCGGTCGTCGGAGTTCATACAATAACATCAGGATAGATTTGTTTCCAGTCATCTCTCGTTGCGGGTTGACTAAAGGTGAACTTCTTCCCGGCGAGGTGTTTTGCACGACTGCCGCATTGAACGGTTTCTTTGGTCTCGAAGGAAATTACGAGTTTGCCTTCGACGTTACGGTACATGTGGCCGATTGCGTCAGAATAAGAGCAAAGCATGTTTCGGACCTTGCCTGTCAAATCGAGGTCTTTTGCCGAGACTTCTTTGCCTTCGTTTGTGAGGAGTTTATCCCGCACATGGCCGATGAAGATAGTGAATGGTGCCATGCGACGAATGTGATGGAACCATTTGTAGAATGAGTTGCGGAGCCAGTAGTAGCCACCGCCTTGCGGAAGCTCGAGGATGGAGTCGCCTGAGAATGACTTTCCTTGTGGGGTTTTCATGTAGTCATTGCGGGCGTCCTTCTCGCACCAGGCTTCGAGTTCATCTACGGTGTCGACGATGATGAACTTGTAGGGGTCGGTGTTGGTTTTGTCGCGCTGCCGCTTGATCTCGTCGGCAATGCCATTGAACAGGAGGAGGTTGTCGACCTGGAGTTTGCAAGCGTCGAGGAAGTCAGCACCGCCGGGTTCGAGTTCCAGTAGGAGATAGTTGTCGAGGGCGGTGACGATGGACGTCTTGCCGATTTTAGGTGCGCCATATAGGGTTAGGACCGTTGGTGAGACGGTCTTGGCCGGAATGGGCGTGGTGGGGAGAGTGATAGGCATGTTATTCCTCCACTTCCACTTCGGTGGTGGTGATGACAACATCTTCCATTTCAGGTGTCACCTTGGCTTTGGCTTCCTCTTCGGTTACGCCTTCGTAGGTAACTTTCATACCGTCGAGCTTGGCCGACAAAACAAAACGCTTTTCTTTCTTTGTTGGTTTCTTTGCGTAAAGCGTAAACTCACTATAAGCGGTCGTAACAAACGAAATTTCCGTGCCGGTGACAGTGTCACGAAGCCTCACTGCCTTAAGGTCGTCGGTCGACGCCTCTGTGACTTCAACGAATTCTATGCCTTTGAGGTTAAGGTTAGGAATGTCTTTAAGCCGGACTTTTTTGATTATGTTCATTTTGTTTCGTTTGTTTGTTGTATTGTTGGTTTTTGCAGTGGCGACCAGTCATTGTCTTTATACCGATCGCTTAAAAGTTCGTTCTCGCGCTTCTCGACGGCGAGGTCGCAGACGTCGTAATAGCCGCATTTGCCGTATTTCGACACGCAATGTTGCTTCGCTTTGCGGGGAAGGTAGCCGCGGGAATAATGCCACAAGAATTCTTCGACAAGCGAACAGGCGTTTTGATACCACTCATCGAGTTGACCGGGGCGAATATAGTCCGGTCCGCTTCGCCAGAAAGATTCGTTCCACCATTCGTCAATCCCACCACGTGGCTTCATCGGCGGTGCTTTGGTGCGGATGCCGTTGATACAAAAGGCGTCGACCTTCCGTCCGGTGGCACGTTCGAATCCCCAACAGTAACCAGGGTATTGCGGTGAGATGTGGTTTTCCGCTTCAAACGATTCGCCGAGTTGGGAGGTGGTTTTGTGGTCGATGATGACGAGTTGA
>Ga0209608_1001560_pt1 | contig 18543 bp, 31 predicted proteins | sample AD_UKC130_MetaG_FD_184428 | JGI IMG/M metagenome (GOLD analysis project Ga0209608, IMG submission 184428) | Active sludge microbial communities of municipal wastewater-treating anaerobic digesters from Canada - AD_UKC130_MetaG (SPAdes) (version 2) | ecosystem: Engineered > Bioreactor > Anaerobic... | reverse complement strand
AGCAAAAAAACTGGGTAGGAAGTTTTTAGGTATAGACATTTCAAAAGAGTATTGTGAAAAAGCTTTAGATAGAGTAAATCAAATTACTCTACCATAATTTGTAATTTTTTCTCCGATTTGATTGAAAGGATAGTGTGCTTTGAACCAGTGTAGAGTGAGGCTGATAATAATGTCTAAAGAGCAGAAATATAAAGATAAGTTTATTCCAACTGGAGAACTTAATATTTCTTCAATGATACGAGATGTAATAAGATTTGTTGAATCTCAATAACATAAGGAGGATAACTAATGGCGAGTAAAGGATTGAAGAAGCTGGCTAACAAAGTTAAGAAAGAGATAAAAGAGATAAACAAGCCTTTAGAAGAGGTATTTATAGAAACAATAGATAATTACCTTGTTGAATCAAGACAGGAACGAGATAATGAAAAAGAAAACAGCATTTCAATTAAGCCTTCTTCTTATTACAAATGTATAAGAAAGTTATGGTATGAGTTGCTCGGTTTTCCTAAGAAGCAAAAATGGTATCCACGCTCAATCAGAATCCTTGAGAATGGAACTGTTCTGCATGAATGGATACAAAAACAGGTTTTCATGGATATAAATAAAAGAGACTATGATATTAAACTGATTCCTGAAACTGAATTTCCTGTCTTCGGAAAACCAGGTATCGAGTTTATTAAGGATCACGACGCCCCTGAAATGGAAATAAAGTTTAGAGATATGAGGTTTACAAAGCAGTATCCAATATCTGCTATGGTGGATGGGGCAATAGAATTCAGAAATCTGCAAATGATTCTTGAATTTAAAACTATTAAACCTAAAGATTTTGAATTATTGTTCGAACCATTAAAAGAGCATATAAAGCAAGGTGCTATTTATGCACTTTGTACAGGAATTCGTAGAGTCATGTTCCTTTATTATGATAAAGGAGAGCATCATTTCAAAGCGTTTTTAGTTGAGTACAATGATACACAGATAGAATGGGCACGGTTGCGTGTTCAAAAGATAGAAGAATATCTTCTTAATCTTGAACTCCCGCCCAAAGAGGAAGGTAAAGATTGTGATTTTTGTCCATTCAGAGACTTTTGTGAAAGAGAAGTAGCAGGTAAAGAGTTTAGTAAAAACGAGTATGGTTTTAATTATGTGATTGTTGTAGAATAGGGTGATTACGATGGATATACATTCTGTAAAAGGTTTAATAAATAAACTTAAAAGCGATATGCCTAAGTTAAAAGAGCAAATATCAAACAGCGTTAAATCTACTGAACTATTTCTAAAGACCACAAATATCAAAAAAGAAGATTTACCTGCATATCAGGCTGCTATGTTGGCATCATTGTCTGCCTTAACAAAGGCAGTTATCGAAGATGAGGTTTATATTAGTGATGAAATTAAAGACTTTTTGGATTTTATGAAACAAGTTGAGAATGAGATAATTGATCTATTTAAGAAGAAGGGGGAGGGGCTATTATGAAATGCCCTTATGGACTTCTAATCTAAATAGACAAAAAATCTATTTAACTAATATATCCCTCGATTCGTATAAAAAATCAGGCGATAAAAGCCTAATAATAAACGAAACGGGGGATTTTATTTATGGTTAAAAATCGTTATAATATCCGAGAGAATCTTCTTAATCTTGTCAAAATGTTCCCTGAGGTGAAGGATAATTATAACATGCTTCTGTACTATTATTGGCGTATTTTTGACAATGCAACAACACCTGACAAAATTGCAAAGGCCACACCTGCAGAATCAATCACAAGAATTTTCAGAAAGCTTGTTGAGTCTTGTGACGTTACTCTGTCTGAAGAAACTCTCAACAAAAGGAAAAAGGCAGAGGTCGAGTTCAAAAGTGACTTCGCACACATGTTTTAGGGGGCAGTTATGGGAGATAAGCTTTGGAAGAGTTTTGAACGATGGGTAGGTAAGAATATTTTTGATGGTGCTAAAAGAAACATTGGTTCAGGCTCAATTAACTCACACGATGATGGGTCTCCGAGATATGGTGATGTAATCCATGATAAATATGTGATTGAGTGCAAATGTTATCAGAAAATCGCAATCTTTAGATGGTGGGAGAAGGTTAAAAAAGAAGCCAAAAAGTGTAATAAAATACCTCTTCTCATTATGCGAGAGAAGGGTAATATCCAGGACACGCTAGTGGCTATGAACTGGAAGGACTTTAAAGACATGAAAGACAAAGCTGAACAATATGAAAATCTGAAAAAGGAATGATGTCTATATGATTGTATTGATAGGTGAAAGTGGTTCTGGAAAGTCAACTATTGAGAAAGAGCTTGAAAACTTGGGTTATAAAAGAATTATAAGTTACACAACTAGGCAACCGAGAGATAATGAAATTAATGGAGTGCATTATAATTTCATTGATAAAGACACATTTAAAGAGTTGGTGAATCAAGGTTTCTTTGCAGAAGTAGCGTATTATAATGATAATTTCTATGGTATTACTTTCAGGGATTGTACTGATGATAGAGTTATTGTTGTTGAACTTAGTGGTCTAATTCAATTGAAGCAAAAGCCTGAGTTGAAAGTTAAAGCTTTTTATCTCAAGGCTGATGATATCGTTAGATATAATCGTATGATACAGCAAGGTAGACCACGAATTGAGGTTTTAAAAAGACTTTATTACGATGCACAAGCATTTAAAAACGTTGAAAATCATGTTGATGTAGTCGTAGATGCTAATGGAACTGTAGACGAAACATTGAAACAGATATTGGAGGAATTGAAATGAGTAAGCGTAAGGGGGGCTGGGTTAGGACATATATGGGGGTAAATTTTTACCCCCTTGATCCTAGACCAGAAGATATAAGAATAGAGGATATCGCTCATGCTTTATCACATATTGCAAGATACAACGGTCATACTAACCAGCATATTAGTGTAGGCCAGCACTCTATTTTAGTTTGCGAAGAATTGAAAGAAAGAGGTTATTCTACAGATGTACAGCTTATTGGACTTTTACATGATGCTTCAGAAGCATATATCTGTGATATACCAAGACAGATTAAACCGTATTTACCTGATTATCTAGCAATAGAAGAAAATATTCAAAACATTATTTATAAAAAGTATCTAGGTAGACTTCCTTCCGAAGTAGAAAAGGAAATCGTAAAGAAGTTCGATGATGAAGCTCTTCTTTTTGAAGCTGAAAATTTTGTTAGATTTAACGATTGGAAGTGGAAAGATTCTGAAATCACTGTAAAATACAGAAATGAACCGCCGTATGCAATTAAAAGACGTTTTTTGTATCTCTTTAATCAATTGGCAGAAGAAGTTAGAGTAAGGAGGGTGCCCTATGCCAGGAAACATGTCTAGGGAACAGATAGAAAAAGAAATTGCTGAGTTAGAAGTTTTCAAGAAAACTCAGGATAAGCTGAAAAGGGCGGGATTGATAATTCCTCCTAAACCCAGAGATGCTGTCGAAGGTATTGACCTGTTTACAGAATGGGAGAACATGAAAAAGAAGTACGGCGGTGTCGCTAATATCCCATTTACTGAACTTGGTGAGTTTTTAGATAGATGGACAGCTATGATTGCTTATGCTAGATGGGCAGAAGCTGTGGCAGACATTGATCAGCAAAGTGCAAGAGAAATCAGAGATACTATTTCTAAACAATTATACACAATCCAAGAAGGTGGGCGTGAGCTTAGAGCTGCTATGGTTGCCATAGAACCTTTGTATATCAAATGGGAAAGAGAGTTTACCGAAAAGCAGGCATTGTATACTGCTATAAAAGGACTGCGGGAAGGATATGAGCAAAGAGCTAATGCGATATCCAGGGAAATTACCCGCAGGAGTAGTGACCAGTTGGATACAAGAAGAGCAATTAATAGAGGTAGCCACGCATAATGTAATTTTATTACTGTGCGGGTTGCTTTCACTAGACCTAGAAAGAAAGGGTGATTACTATGATTTATTCGAAAGGTGGTAGCATACCACCAATTCAACCTTCAAATAAACCGGATTACGTCATTTCTGATGAAGTGATAGATGCTACTAATTCTACTGAAGACCTCTGTGAATTTGTAAAGACTAAGTTTTTGAAGTTTTTAACAGAAAACAACTTAACAGAAGGAATTATTTCAAACAAATACGGTGAAAAAGCTATTGTAAAGCGTGATAAACACGGATTTTATAATATCAAAATCATAAACAAAATGACTATAAGAAGGGTGGATGCTGAGGAATGACAGAAGAACGCAGGAAGCTGTTAGCAGATATAAATAAAGAGTTTGCTGCTAGAATGGGGGAGGAAAAAGCAGTTATCTGTCTTGGAGATTCTGACACTAAATTTGATTATGACGTTAGGCCATCTGGTTCACTGCTTTTAGATTTAGCTTTGGGCGGAGGTTATGGTAAAGGTAAGCTTGTAGTACTTACTGGTCAGGAAAAGAGTGGTAAGACTACTCTATTCAATCTAGCAGTCGCTGAAGCCCAGATAAATGAGCCAGATAAAGAAAATTGCATTATCGACCTTGAACAGACATGGAACCCTGAATGGGCAAGAAAGTTGGGAGTAGACACAGATAAGATTATTGTATCTCAACCTTCCACCTACGGTGAAAATGTATATGACCTGCTTGAATACCTTATTTCAACAGGTAAATTTGCTTATATTGCTGTGGATTCTGTTGATGGCATTATTCCGAAGGAAGAGTTTGAAGAAACAGATTGGACTAAAGAAGCTAGAGTTGGTGGGGCTTCTAAATTGAATTCTAAGGCTATGAGAAAGATAGTGTATTCTGGATTGTTGAAAAAGTCTGGTACAACACTAATATTCATACAGCAGTTGAGAGATAAAATAGGTGGATTTTCAATGTACGGGACCCCAACCGATACCGTAGGAGGTAGGTCAATAAAACATGCCTGTGTACAAAGATTAGAGGTAGCTCAGGGTGAACAGTTTGTTAAAGGTACGGGGGCAACAAGACAGGTTATCGGACAGCAGATAAAAGTGAAGCTGACAAAAAATAAAATAGGGCATCCTTACACAACCGCAACCTTAGATTTGTATTACGACACAGGCATTGATAAAATATCTGAACTTGTCAGTGTGGCTAAGGCTTTAGGAGTTCTTCAGGGGACCAACTGGTTGAAGTTTGTTGATCCTACTACTGGTGAAGTGTTCACAAGAGGTAATGAAGAGATAAAGTTTAATGGGGTAGCAAAAGCCATCGAAGCACTTAAAGATGATATTCAGAATGGTGGTGAGCTTTACGCCCAAATATTCACAGTAGTTAATAAAGTGATTCGGAGGTAGTTTATGCAGACTATAGAAATATTACTTGTGATTGTCAGTTTGGCGGTTGCAATAGCCGCCTTTATTGATTACCTCAAGAACAGGTTAATGATAAATGGTTATCGAGATATTATCAGGTATGCATTAAAAGAAAACCAGGATAAGTTTGTGGAAACAACTTCAGAAAAAGTTATGGAAGCACTTGTTCCAAATGTAGATTTGTATTTAGTAGCAGAAAACTTATTTTATTACATTGTTTTAAATCATAAAGATGAGTTAATCAGTAAAGTCTCTAAAATTATTGCAGGCAAGGTTGAAGTTGTTACCAAAAATCAGGAGGAAGCGGTCTAATGTATACAGAACAGAAGAGAGCATCAATACGTCAAGAGAATAGGATAACGAGGACGTTTAAGCAAATTCAGGAAGATGTAAGAAGGACAATGGCTTCTGGTGCTTTGTGGTTTCAGAAGTCTGATGTTGTCACAAACATGTTTCGTATAGAAGCAAAAACGAAGATAAAACCATCATCTTCTATTACTCTTAAAAAGGGTTGGTTTGACAAAATAGAACGTGAAGCTTTTGAAAGCGGAAAGATAGGTCTAATAGCCTTCTCGTTTGGGGATAATAAAGACTATATTGCTATTAATTCCGACGATTTTATAGCATTGATGAAAGAATTAATAGAACTAAGAAAGGTGGCCGCACATGAATAAACAAGAGATTGTATTAGTAGGATTCAAAGATTTAGACATTAACGAAGCTGAATTAATTGTAACAAACCTTCAAAATAAAATTAACAATAGTTTAAATTCGAAAGAGATTATTTTCATTACCTCCAAATTGGCACAAAATATAGGTCTTGTTATTGTTAATCTATCAAATGCTAAGTTAAGTATCGCTGAAAATTTATTCCTTCAATTTGCCTATACTAATAGAACACCGATACTTGGAGTTGGTGAAGAAAATAAAAATGCTTTTCTTTCGCAAATCGTGTTAAATCAATTCCCTTCCGTGGAAGACGCTATTGACCACTATAAGGCTAATTACTACAACATCATCTAAGCTATGGAGGTAGAGATATGAACTTACTGACAGACGCTTTTATTAAAACCTATGTTGACAAGAGGCCGCCTATGACTGAACTCGGTGAATTCGTCTATTACAGAACTTACAGCAGGTGGCTTGATAAAGCAAAGAGAAGAGAATTCTGGTATGAAACGTGCAGAAGAGCGGTCGAATTCAACGTAGGGCTTCATATCAAGCACCTTATTAATAATGGTGTTCCTTTTACAAATGAATTAATTGAAGAACTGCGTAAAGAGGCAGAGCAACTGTATGATGATATGTTCCATCTCAGGACGTTCTTGAGCGGAAGGACTCTTTGGACGGGTGGCACACCTGTTGCAGATAAGTTCCCTCTCAGTAATTTTAACTGCAGTTTCTTGATTCTGGATGATTTCAACGACTTTGCAGAGCTATTCTACCTTTTAATGGTGGGGACTGGTGTCGGATTTAGGATTCTGCCTGAAGATGTAGCAAAGTTCCATAAGTTCAGAACTGATGTTGAATTGGTACTTGAGGAATACAAAAGTGTTCCTAAATATAAGAGACAAGAACTCACTACAGTCGAATATGACACAGATAAGCAAATTGCTTATATCACAGTAGGTGATTCAAAAGAAGGTTGGGTGGAGGCACTTAGGGAGTATTTTAACTTTATTGTCTCTAATACTGATGTAAAGACTATCTCTATTAATTTCAATAATGTAAGACCTAAAGGTGAGGTCCTCAAAACTTTTGGTGGTACTGCATCAGGCCATGAAAGTTTGAAAACTATGTTTGAGAAAATAGACAAGGTTATTAAAAGAGGTAATGGAACACTCAAAACTATTGATGTTTTAGATATAGCAAATATAATTGGTGAAAATGTTGTAGTTGGTGGTGTTCGCAGAACCTCTGAGATATGCTTGTTTGATATAAATGATACTGAAGTTTTGAAAGCAAAGGAGAATATTTACTACCTGGAGAACGGGGAATGGAAACCTAATATGGAAATCCTTCATAGAAGGATAAGTAATAATAGTGTGTTCTTTAAAGAAAAGCCTACACGTGAGCAGCTTCATGAAATAATGCAGTCAATCAGATATACAGGCGAACCTGGATTTATTAACGCTTCCGAAGCAAAAAGGAGAAGGGGAGATTTTAAAGGGGTAAATCCTTGTGGTGAAGTGCTTCTTGATGATAGACAAACTTGTAATTTAACAACAAACAATATGGTTTCCTTTATTGAATATAGAGAAGATGGCACCCCGTATCTTAATTATGAAAAAGTGAAGAGAACTTTTAGAAATAGTGCTAGAGCAGGATTAAGAATGACCCTTCTCAATCTTGAGATTCCTGCATGGGCCTCTCAGCAGAAGAAAGATAGACTGGTAGGTGTCAGTCTGACGGGATGGAAGGATATGGTGGATATCCTGGGTATGAGTAAAGAAGAAGAAAGCGAATTAAGACAATTCCTTAAGAAAGTAGTACGGGAAGAGGTAGATTCCTATGCAGAGACTTTGGGAATTAATAAGCCTCTATTAGCCACTACTGTAAAGCCTGAAGGGACACTTTCACAGCTTCCTACAGTGTCTTCAGGGCTGCATCATTCCCACAGTCCGTACTACATTAGGCGTGTTCGTATTAATGCCGAAGACCCGCTTGCTAAGGTTGCTATGTCACTTGGATGGTCAGTACACCCAGAAGTTGGACAAACATGGTTAGATGCTAACACTCTTGTTATTGAATTTCCTATTAAGAGCGGTGTTAAAAGAACCAAGTATGACATTTCTGCTATTGAGCAGTTAGAAACTTATAAATCGTTTATGACCGAGTATGTGGAACACAATGCGTCTATTACTGTAACAGTTAAAGATGATGAGTGGGACGCTGTTGAGCAGTGGGTATGGGATAACTGGGACTATATTGTAGGTATTACTTTTATCAGTCTGGATAACCATACCTATCCGCTGGCACCATATGAAGCAATAACAGAAGAGCAGTATAACAAGATGAAATCTGAAATGAAGCCATTCAATCCTGATCTTCTGAAACGATTCGAAAAGCATAAGTACGAATCGGATGTAGGAGAATCTGAATGTGTCGGCATGGTTTGTCCAATTAGATGAAATACGAAGAATTAATTAGAGCGGTATAATCGTATAGGTTATACCGCTTTTTAACATTGATTTTAACTCCCAAATTCGTTGATTCGTATAACGAGCTTGGGGGTGAAACAATGATTAGATATGTTACATCAATTAGAAAAAAGCATAGAATTCAAATGACTGCTAAAGAAGTTAAACTATTAAAAATGTTTTCTGAATGTGAATATCATTTCACAGAACATTCCAAATCAAGAATTAAGAATAGACGTATAACAAAAGAGCAAGTATTTGACACCATAAGGAATGGAGAGATAGTAGAATATCTGATTGTTAATGGTGTTAGTAATAGAGTAATGTTCAGAAAATTGGATACATCGAGAAAAAATAGTTCTATTTATGTTGTGGTCGATATAGTCACAAAAGCAGTAATTACTGCTTTTCAGGATAAACCATATCGCAATTCATCCTCAAGTTATAACAAGTCAATAGACATAATTAAAAATGTTTCAAAAGCGTTTAACTACAATAGGTCTTATCTCGTATAACAAAAACAGATGCGACAAACCTATTAAAATTGAAAGGACGATGGTATGGAAAACAGAATTTTAAAGACAAAAGAAACTCCTATTACAGAAGATTTGTTAAAGTCTCTTATAGGTAAATTGATAAGCGTACCTGTAAATGAGCATGAAGCGACAAAACCGCTTACAAAAGAAAAAGAAAAAATCAATGTATGGTTTGCAGGTACTGTTGCGGGGTATGAGAAGCAGGTTGTGTCTTATGATTTTACAACTGATAGCTTCCATGAACCAATTATAATGTATGCAATTCTTCTTACTGATGGTCACGCTTATATGCTTTCTCACGAAAATTGCATAATTGAAGAAATAACTGAGGAAAAGTTTCTTGAAATGGTTGATGAATATGAAAGGAAGCAACTAGCTAAAGAATCGATTAAGCTGCCTGGAAAAGATTTTTAAATGCAGGGGGATGATCTATAATGGACAAATTTGTAATTAATTACAGAAGATTTGATAAAACCCTCCCTGCTCTTTATAAAAAAGATGAACGTAATGCAGGGTGGGACTTGTTTGCTAGATTGGATAAGCCGTTGGTACTTTGGCCTGGTCAGGTAGAATATATACCTTTGAATGTAGCTACAGAAATACCACCAAATGCGGTGGGTTTGCTCTTCCAGAGGTCATCAACATATAACAAGTGGAAGGTCAAGCTCACAAATGGGGTTGGTGTAATCGACAGTTCGTTTTGTGGTGATAAGGATGAGTGGGTAGCTCAGTTTAAGAATGAAAGTGACCAGCTTGTAGTTATCAAGAACGGAGATAAGATATGTCAGGCATTGTTTATACCACTTCTTCCAGTAGTTCTTGTTGAAAAAGAATATCTCGGAAATGCCTCCCGTGGAGGTTTTGGAACAAGTTTTGATAACGCTTCAGATTTGGAGTGATAACATGGACAAGAGTACAAGCTTTAGTAGGTATGTAGAACCTCATTAGATAGTCGATGAAGTGAATACAATGGTAGGGTGGGCGGGTGGATTACTATAAATGCTATCAATTGGAGGCGTTCACAAATGAGTAATAGACCAAAGATTATATGCTTTGAAGGTATAGATGCAAGTGGAAAGGAAACACAAGTAAGAGTTTTAGCTTCAAAGTTAAAAGAGATGGGGTTTAGAGTTGCAACAGTTTCATTTCCTAGATATGAGACTGAAATTGGTAGACTTATTAAAAAAGGATTGAAGAAAGAGATACCTATGAGTGATGAAACACTGCATGGGTTACTCGAACTTGATAGATATGATTTTCTTGAAACACTTGGTTCATTCCGAAACTACGATTTTCTAATTTTTGATAGATTCACACTATCAAATCTAGCTTTTGGATTGGCTAAAGGTATTGATATAAACTGGATTAAAGAAATGCAAAAAAGACTTCCTACACCAGATTTAACATTTGTTTTGGATATAACAGCAGAAACATCATATAAAAGAAAGTCAAAAAGCTGCAATCTGCAAGAACTGGATAAGCATGAATTGGATTCTTCACTCCTAAATAGAGCAAGAGTGGCTTATCTTGTATTAGCAAAAAAGCTATCAGAAATGGATGGAGAAGACCAGCTTATATATGTAATAGATGCAAATGTAAATCCTGCTGAAGTACATGAAATGGTAATGGATATCGTAAGGCTTGTATTTTTGACCAATGAAAGTTAACCGCTTTTTCCCATTTGTACTGTTTATATTTTCAATATTTTATGCTTTTAATTCTCCCGCTATAGAAGTCTCTCCTGAGAACGAAATCTTTTGTGTAGAGACATCAATTAAGGAGGAAAGCAAGCCTTTACTAATTGATGAACCATTACCGACTCAAACACTTGATATTTCTCCAACACCAAAGCCTATAACAGATTACGATTTGGCATATGAGATAGTAAAAGAATATACAAACAATCCTTATGCTAATGTAAAACTTTCAGAAGAAGAAATACAGCAATACTCTAAATGGTTTGTTGATTACAGTAAAGAGAATGATCTGCCTTATATTACTGTAATAGCAATGGCTTGGTTTGAAAGTGAGTTCAATAAAGATGAAGTATCTCATAGCGATGCTATCGGTATCATGCAGATAAAACCAAGTACCGCAAAACCATATGGTGTGACCAGAGAGGATTTATTTGACCCAGAAACAAATATAAGGACTGGGGTAAAATACCTTGCTGACCTACGAGATGATTACGGCCTGGATTTAGAAACGGCTATAACGGCCTATAACCAAGGTATAGGAAGAGTATCCAGGGGTACAGCAAAAGGTATTTATCTAAGAAAAGTTAACGAGATAAGCACAGAAATGAACAATCTTATAGAAAAAAGAATGGAGGAATTACAAGATGACAGTCTATAAGAAAGATTTGGTTAATGATTATGCTGCTAAGAAAGGTATTACGAAGACAGAGGCCGCAGAAAGAATTGATGATATTTTCAAAATTGTGTCAGACAATCTCTGTGCAGGAAATGATGTTAAAATAAGCAACTTTTTTAACTTCTTCGTGAGGAACCTTTCTGAGAAGAAAGGTAAGAATCCGTACACAAAGGAACCTATGGTGATACCTGCGGTCAGGTCGGTCCATGCCAGGATGACAAAACCTTTGAAAGATAGAATTCAGGGAAAAAGAAAATAAATGAGGACGGTTCGCCGCCCTCTTTTAACAGGAGGTCGTTCGATGGTAGAGATAACGAAACGCATACAGGAGAATTTGAAGAAAGACAGTAACTATTATTCTCTTTATGATATGAAAAATATTGAACGTTGCAAAGTAGACCCTGACTACCTGGGAGAGGTTATGATTGCAAATGAAAACATGATATGGTACGCAATTCATAAGTATATAGGAAAACCAGAAGCTATAGCCAGTAACTATGGTATTGAAAAAGACGACATCCTTCAGTTGGGGAGGATGGGGTTTATAAAAGCTATTAAAGCATTTGACACTAATAGAGGCATTAAATTCTCATCATTTGCAGTAACAGCGATAGTAAGGGAAATCAGATGCTACTTGAGAGATAGTGCAAATATAATACGGCTTACAAGAACCGCCCACGCTCTTCTGAATGATATAAAGAAAGTAGAAAAGGACCTGGGATATACACCTTCTGTGGAAGAGCTATCAATGCTTTTAGACGAAGATGAAGATAAAATAAGTAAAGTTCTTCAGGTAGGCAAACCTGTAAAGTATCTGGATGAACAAGTGAAAGATAACAATAATCACAACTGGGATTTAGAGGACAAATCACTAGACAACATTGAAGATATTGTTGTAAACAAGGTGTATATTGATTCAATTATAGATTCTATTAGAAATAAACTGTCCGAAGTGGAACTAAACGTTTTAAAGTCTCAATTAAATGGATTCTCTCAGACACAGACTGCAAAGGAACAGAACATTTCTCAAATGCGTGTAAGTAGAATCATAAAGAAAATAGCCAACTTAATTAAAGGTTATACCGATAAAAACAAAGATTGATGGTTCAGATAGATATCATTTTAAACTGTCTAATCTATATAAAGAAAAGGGGGAGAGTGGGAGGTTGACAGTATGAAAAACTTTATCGATGATCTGAGTGAAAGCTTTGACTATTTTTTATCGGCCTTCACAAAAGTTAAACCTCAAATATCTCTCTTTCTTTCTACTATATGGGCATGTATTTCATATGTTCTATTCCCTGATAAAGCCTATATTACTGCTGCCTGTGCAGTAGGTGGGGCGATGATATTAGACACCATAACCAAGTATTATGCCTTGAAAAAACCATACGGTTCATTTTTAAAAGCTATAAAGGCAGGTGCAATAAAATCAGACAACTTCTTTGAAGGCACTAAGAAGAAATTGATAAGTTTTCTTGTATTAATGATCCTTTGTGGGCTTTCAGCGAGGGTTGTTCCAGTAGCAGGTGTAGCAGTATTCTTAGGCTCTTTAGTTTATTCTGTTATGTTTCTCAGGGAATGTCAGAGTTGCATTGAAAATTTAGTTGATGCAGGACACAAAGACTATGTTGGATGGCTTCTTCCTATCCTTCGTAGGAAGGAAAAAGATATTCTGAAAAAAGAAGGGGCTGACAGTGATTCTACTGACGATAGTGATAAGGACATTAACAACCAAAGCACTATATAGAAGGGGAGAATATTATGGCTTATATAAAGTATACAACTAAAGAGCTTATAGAATATATTCGAAAATTCAAATTTACTAGAAAACTGAAACAGTGGCATATACACCATACATGGGAGCCAGATTATTCTGACTTCAATGGTAAAAATCATGACGCCCTGCAGACAGCTATGAGGAATTACCACATGAATACGAGGGGGTGGTCGGATATAGCTCAACACTTTACACTGTTTCCAGATGGGGTGTGGTTGTTAGGAAGAGATTTGAATAAGAACCCCGCATCTATTTCTGGTTGGAATGATGGGGCTATCTCCGTTGAAATGGTAGGAAATTTCGATATCGGCCATGACAAAATGACAGAAGCTCAAAAAGAAGCTATATATGAAATGACAGAGTTCATGGTTAAGGAAATGAAGCTAGAACCACATTTCCATAGAGATCATCCCAACGCTGGTAAGACATGTCCTGGTAGTGGAATAGACAGAGAGAAATTTTTCGCAGAAGCCCTTAATTTTACTGTAAATAAAGAAAAAGAAAAAATAAAGAAGGAGTTGGAGGCTCTTATGGAAACCATGAAAAAACTTGGTACCGTATTTGTAGACTTGGTTCTCCCTAACGGTCAACTATATTGGGCAAATGCTGACATCATGAATTTGTACAATAACAACATTGTGTCTGGTATCAACAATATGGACGGAACGAAGAGATTTGAGCCAGAAAGACCTATTACAAGAGCAGAAACTGCTGTAATAGTAAATAGAGCTTTCATGAAGCTCATGCAGAGGATTGATGAATTGTCTAAGAAAATTGATAATCTCAGATAGATTGGGGGACGATTTATGGATTTTAAGTATCTAATTGAAAAGTTTACCAGTCGTAAATTTATTGCCATGCTCACCAGTGTTATTACGTCTATTCTAACTTATCTTGGTGCAGGGGATAATCTAATTGTCCAGGTGGTTTCTTTAATTAGTTCGCTGGCGGCTGTGCTTGCTTACATCTTCATTGAGGGTTCAATTGATAAAGAAGCAGTCATTTCACCTATCTTAATTGAAACTCCTGAGCAAGATACAGAAAATACTGAGGTAGAGTAAACAAAAATAACGGTTAGGGAAATCCTAACCGTTGTTTACATGTGGAGGGGGCCTGACCGTAATAAGTAGTACATAAATATGTTCGTATTGTTCTATAGTCAATCATCAACTATTAACAGTACAGGGATAACTTCACAACGCTTTCCATTTTCATTTAACTTATTGGCTTTGTAACAAGCATCTTCAAACGGTAGAAAAGTGGCTGAACGTGAACTACCCCCACCTGTAGAGGTGGTGGTTTCGTGATCAAGATAGCTTCTGCTACCAGATTACCCACGCTCAAAGGGCTGCTCCATCCCCAGATATACCAATTACATGGCTAATACTAAGATGAATTTGTCAAGCGACATTCATCACCCACTTATAGAAGTGGGTGACTTCTGTCGTTGATTATATTAAATTCTATAAGCAATTGCCTCCTTTAGCACTAAAATTATTACGACTTAAGAGTTATCTAAAACATCTTTAGCATCAGTCTGGATTGTGGCAACAAAAATAGCTACTTCGCTAATTGCGGACTTTAGTTCATCAATGGTTTCGAAATCAGAACAGAGTATTCGATTCAACATATCATGAACATCATTAAGTTCTGATATTAAAAGTTCAACCAATTCTCTCATGTCTTTTCCACCCTTCTGCTAAACCTAGACTAATCATTATTTTCTCATCGAGTTCCGCAATTAGATTTGGAGGCAATTGTCCGATTTTTTCACGCAAACGCATTTTTGAAATAGTAATAATCTGTTCGCACATAATGGTAGAAGGACGAAAAAGGTTTATGTTCAAATGTGTAGGTATATTCTTTTCAGATTTAAGTTCTGATGAGGTTATTACTGCTACGATAACAGTGGGGGAGTAGTAATTTCCTACGTCATTTTGGATAATTATAACTGGTCTTGTACCTGATTGTTCAGAACCTATGACATGTAAACCAGACAGGTCAGCATAATAAATCTCGCCACGAAAACAACGCTTGATTTTGGGTGGTGCTTTACTCACATACATTCCTCCAATCTTTGTTAAATTTAAACCACGGTTTATAATGTGTTTAATTCAGATACGGAGAGGGTTATTATTTTAACCCTCTCGTAATGCCACTCTTTGAATCTTCTTCAAAAAGTTTAAGTTGTTCTGCAATCTGGTCGCCCACCATATCCCAGGCTTTAGCGTAAACTTCGTTTACGTCATCACCTTCTTCAAGTACTATCGTTACACTGGCTTCGGGGGCAAATGATTGATAATTACCGAGGTTTTTAACAAACCTTGCACCGACTCTTATTTCTGTCACCTTAGCCATATTCAATCCTCCTTTAATACTGCTTTTCTCAATGCATTCACCATTTAATTAAGTCATCAATACAGCATTATCAGGTAAGTACCTATATGGTCTGTCTGGCATATAAATAAGCTTGTTCTTAAATACTTTTATCCCATCCTCACCGATATTCTGTACAAAGTATTTAAACAATTTTTTAGTGTTTTCAGCATCTGTTAACGCTCGATGTTGTGTTTTATTAGGAAATCCTAGTTTCTTTGATATATTAATAAGCGTATGGCTTTCATCTGGGTGATATATACAGTGTATAGTTCTTGTGCAGTAAAAATCAGGTTTAATAACATCGTGGATAAAACCAAGGTCAAAAGCAGCATGATGGCAAACCACAATAGAATTTCCTATAAAACGAGCGATAGCTTCTTTTGCGATACGAAGAGGTATTCCACTATCGAGGTCTCGTTTCGTAATTCCTGTCAATTCGATAATAGGGGAGGGGAGAAACCTTCCATCTTCAAGCTGTACGAAAAAATTTACACAATCTATTTCTTCAAATTTTGAATTGGTTTTTATAATACCAACCTCAATAATCTGGTCTTTTCGATAATCAAGACCAGTAGTTTCAAAATCTAAAAAGCAATATGTTGTTTTATCATTCATAAAGATTCCTCCTTAAATATGGGGAAAGAACAATCTTCACACAAATAGCTGTATTCACCTGTTATATCCTTACCGCATTTAGAGCAGTAATCTCTTGTATTTTTCTTTTCCCATTCTATTACTTCATGTTTTGATAGCAATTCTTCAGGTGAAAACCCGTATAACAACCTCAGACCATCAAATCTTACTTTAATTGGTAGGCTATCGTTGGGGTGAATCTCTTCAATATAGCCCCACCGTTTTGCAAATATGAGGGAGTGGGAGGGGTGGACCATAACTTTACAATTAACATAAAGCCTACTCACTCTTATCACAAACAAAAGATACCGTTAGACGTGGTGTTCCATGAGATTCAACCCAAGCATGGGCTTTCAGTTCTTCCAGATTGATAATTCCTTCCTCAACAGCAGCAGTAAGAGCGTCTTCATCTACAACAGTTTTTGTTGTTCTTTCAAATACTGCTGAGGGTACATTTCCATTCTGAAGATATTCAAGAACCTTATCCATATCAAAATGAGATGTATCGGGAACCGAAATTGACACTTTAATATTGCCTACAACAGTTTTGCTTTTACCCTGCTTTTCCATAGCCGCTTTTATAATTGGGCTATACTTCTTCAACCATGCTTCATCTTTCTTTTTGCGCTCGTTTCTTTCGTAGTACTCTTTCAAAAGATTTTCATCCAGGCCATCCTCAAAGGCATTATCTGTTACAACACTAACAAGTTTCTTCAACGGTATCATCCTTTCATTAAGGTTTTTTCTTACGTTTTCGTTATACGAAGAAACCTCAATGAAAGTTAAAGAACATTTGAATTAAAAAAATAATCCCCTAACAGTGGATTAAAAGAAGTTAGACTTTTACTACCAATTGTTCCTACGAATAATTATATTATTATACCATTTAGCTTACTTTTTGTGTTAGATTTCTTTAGCTTTCAGATTATTAGCGAGGCACCACAAATGAAACTGTTTAATAACATCGGACCAATCAGGTTCTGTTTTATTCTCAATATCGTAACCATTTTGCTCAAGCCAATCAGATAAGTACACATAATTTCCTTCTTGAATAGGGACTCCTTGAATAATTCCTATTACCATTAAAACACCCCCTAATTTTGACCCAGGGTTATGTCACCCTGGGTACTTCTTCACCTATCATTTCAGCGATAAGTTCTCTTGCTCTTTCACGACCTACTGTTTCATCAATACCTTCATCAAGCATTGTCTGTGCCATAGCTTCTTTACGTTGCAGCACTCTCTGCACAAATTCATCAATGGTCCCTTCACATACAAGGTAGTAGACTGTAACAGCATTTTTCTGACCAATTCGGTGCGCTCTGCTGTAAGCCTGTTCCACATATGCAGGAGACCATTCACAATCCAAGAAAACAACGTGGGTGGCCGCTGTTAGCGTTAGCCCTTCTCGACAAGCAGGGGCACAACCTATAAACAGCTTACAGGTATCGTCCTGCTGGAATTTATAAACTTCTTTTTGTCTATCAGAAGACATATATTTTTCTGTGAGTTTACGCTTCTCTTCCTCTGGAAGTGCCAGCCACGCTTCTTTGCCAATTTCCCTAATAGCTGCTTTAACTGCTGCATTTTCTGTTTTACCATTAGCGTCAACATCACCATGAATCACAGCAGGATTGTACTTTTTATACCGTTCTTTTAAAATCTCTGTCATTGTTCTGAACCTTGAGAAAACAATAACTTTTTGATTACTTTCATCAATTATCTTCTCAAGCAGTTCATCAAGAGCCTGAAGTTTAGAACTCTCAACTTCATCTGCACCAATTAAGGCAGGTGAGTTTGTTATCTGCTGTAATCTTAGCAGTTTAGCGAGTGCTGCTGGTACTTTCTTTAATGAAGTGTCTTTCAAATCTTCAAGTATCTCTTTTTTCACAGCATCGTAAAGTTTTCGCTGTTTAGCAGACATTCCAAGAGGAATAATCTTGAAAACAATCTCAGGAAGTTCTTTCAGTTTATCTTTCTTCAATCTACGAAGCATGTTCTTCTGTATAGCTCTTCGTAGCTCACTTATTCTTTGGTACATAAGGATTTCTTTATTCTGTCTGCCACCCCAAACAGCATAGCGGTTACGGAAATCTAACCAGTTTATATTGACCTTACCACCCAACTTTAAATAGTTATAAGATTCCAACGGGGTGTTGGGGAGAGGGGTAGCAGTCAGGACGTATTTGTATTTGAATGGAACATAGTGTATAACATCCCCAATCCTAGACATGGGATTTTTAATCTTATGCCCCTCGTCTACAATACAGAAATCCAAAGGCTTATAGTAATTATGCAGATACTGAATGACGCATATATCACAACGGAATGTCTCGTATGATATGACCATAAATGTCCAATCATTAGACATTTTAAGTTCTTCGTAAATTTTTGCT
>Ga0209608_1001557_pt1 | contig 18551 bp, 16 predicted proteins | sample AD_UKC130_MetaG_FD_184428 | JGI IMG/M metagenome (GOLD analysis project Ga0209608, IMG submission 184428) | Active sludge microbial communities of municipal wastewater-treating anaerobic digesters from Canada - AD_UKC130_MetaG (SPAdes) (version 2) | ecosystem: Engineered > Bioreactor > Anaerobic... | reverse complement strand
AAATTATCTGAATTTCACAGATATATTAACAGATCCAAACAAATACAATTTATGTCAAACAAATCAAAGAAAACTACTGATGAAATAAATCAATTAAAACTAAAGTATCCCTATTTATCAGAAAAAGATATCAAAACATATCTTATGATAAAAAATAATGCTGAGAGTTTTAATCAAGAATCTATTGTTTCTTCCAATAATGTTGAAGATACTATAGATACTATTTCTCCATTGAAAGATGAGATAGAAAAGAGACTCATTACACAATGTGCATTATGCAAATCTAATAAAGATGATGTACAAAGAACTATTTTTGATTTTACAACAAATGATATATCTCAAGTTAAAGTATTATTTGTTGGAGAAGCACCAGCTGTCAATGAAATTAAAGAAGGTAAACCCTTTGTTGGGCGTGCAGGACAGTTATTAAGACATACATTAGATAATACTGGTTTTAATGATATTCATTGGGGTGTTATGAATGTTTGTTTATGTTTTCATCAACCATCAAACCCACCAATGAAAGATGAGATAGCATATTGTTTTGACAATCTAGAGTTAATCATTTCTAAATTACCTGCTGATGCTGTTATAGTTCCACTTGGTAATTATCCATGTAGTAGATTTGGTATAACAGATAAGATAACTGATGCTATGACAAAGATATATAAATATAATGATCATCTATTATTGCCATGTATTCATCCATCAGCAATATGCAGAAATATGTCCAGATACGATATCTTTGCTAATAGGTTAAAACAAATAAGACAAGCTATAGAATCAAAAGATAATGTTCAACCACATATGTCTTATACTACTGATGATGTGAGGAAGTTATTTCCTATTCCTAACAATACTAAATATGAAACAGTTAATAACAATAAGAATGATACTGATACTACAAGTAATACATCTGATAATATAATGTTAGTTAATACAGTATACAATTATCTTAAATCTGAAGTTAATTATGTATTAAGAAGAGGACAAGATAAAATAATTCATACTACAGATGATAAATATGCTCTATATTATGGTAAATCAAATAATACTGTTGAATACAAGAATAAACTAAAGCTCAAGGTTATACAGTTTAAAGATAGAGTAAATGTAATAAATGATTTGAAGAGCAAAGGATTTAATGTCTTTGGAGATATGAATCTATCAGTATATAAGAATATTCAGTTTAGAAATACTTATACAGAGACAGAACAGCCATTAAGAATTGCAGCTATAGATATAGAATTGTTTCTCAATGGTAATATGATGCTTCTTGATGATATGATGGCAGCTGCAAAGAGATATGCTATATCGTTGATAACTCTGTATGATAGTTATACTGATACTTATTATACTTTTATAAACAACTCATTCAATTTGAATATTGATAAGCAAGAAATAATAAAACATCTTGAATATAAAGACGAATGTAATATTGAAATATTTGTATATAATGATGAGAGAAAGATGTTGAATGGGTTTATTCAAAAATTTGATGAAATAGATCCTGATCTTGTAACAGGATGGAACTCATCAGCATTTGACTGGCCACTTATTATTAATAGATCACAATATCTTGGAATAGAATGTAAAAACAAATATGGTCGTATTTTTATTAATGAAAGAACTAATAAACCATACATTCCATATGTCGTAGAATGTGATTATTTAACATTGTATAAGAAAAGAACATTTAGTAAAAGAGAATCTTATACACTTGGTTTTATTGCTGAATTTGAACTTGGTATAAAGAAACTGTCTCTTGACAAACGATTTGATGATATGTGGTTATCAGATCCAAATAGATTCATTGCTTATAATATTAATGATGTTCATCTTGTTAGAAAGTTGGACAATAAACTTAAATATATTGATATTCAATTTAACATTATAAGAGCTACCAACATCAGTTGGGAGGAATCATTCAGCACACTTCCAATTATAGATGGTATTCTATTTACAACATTAGATAAACAAAATAAGACAGTTATATGTAAAAAATATGAATATGATAAAGATAATGATCAGGAAACAGGAAAGCTCAAAGGTGCTTTTGTAAGAAAACCATTAAAAGGGTTATATAACTGGTTGGCTGATTTGGATCTTTCTTCTCTATATCCATATATCATAGCACGATATAATATTTCCATTGACACATATGTTGGTAAAGTAGATGAATATATTGCACGTGAATATATCTATAATAGAGATGAATTATTATCTCAACCAGATAGACTTATTAATTATGAAGATAAGAACTTAAATGTTAAACAGATAACAGTACAGAAATTACATGAGACCATAACTAAACATAATTTGATAATAACAATAATGGGTACAATGTATGTCAATCATAATACCAAATTATCAGTTTATTATGAAATTATAGATATGCTTATTAGAGAACGCAAACGATATAAAAATGAAATGTTTAAAGCAATTGAGAATAATAATCAGATGTTAGCAGAAAGATATAATAACTGGCAATTTACTTATAAGGTTCTTACTAACTCATTATATGGTGGAATTGCTAATCAATATTTTCGACTGTTTCATTTTCCATCTGCAGAGACTATAACTGCATCTGGAAGAGAAATAGTAACAATGGGTGCATATCATATTCATCAGTATTTAAATAAAATGAGAGATGCTCATAAGATGGATATTGAACCATATGAATTTGATACAAAATTTCTTGATGCTGATGTACTGGAGAATATAGTGTATGGTGATTCTGTTGATGAAAATACAAAAATAAATACTGAACAATATCCAGAAGGTATACCAATCAAAGATCTATTTGAAAGGCATAAGGAATACAAACTTATGAATTATATAGGAAGAGAATATATCTTTGCAAATGACAAAGTACTTACATATGAAGATTCTGATGCTGTATATAGACCAATAAATAATATGTCACGACATAAAGTTAATAAACCAATGTATAGAATCAGAACTGAAAGTGGAAAAGAATTAATTGTAACTGAAGACCATTCTATTATGGTTGAGAGAGACGGACAATTAATGCAAGTTAAACCAAATGAGATATTGGATTCTGATCTTGTATTGACAAACCAAAAATAAATATAGTGAAATATACTACTTAAATAAAAGATATCAAGCGTGATTCATTTAATCACGCTTGATATCTTTATCTATTTCATTTAAATAAGGAGCGAATATTGTTTTCTATATCTTCTAGACATTGAAACTGTTTAGGTGTTTTAATGTCTAGAATTAGTGATATATCTTGATTACTAATGCACATCATGACGTTATCCTTTTTCACAGAGTTGACACCAACTTCAAATGTCACTCCATTGTCATCCAAAATCATATTTCTATATGAGCCTGGCTCAATTACATCAAGCTGTGTTAAGATATCTAACACAGCAAATATATTTGCAGTAAAATAGAGATTTATTTTATTAATATTAAAGCAAACATCACCATATTCATCTAACACTACATCAATGTTAGATGTACCACTTTCATTGATGGTGATAGTATTATTACCATTATTTTCAGCTATTTTATAATCTACATTTGGAATTGTTCCTAAATGTAGATTATTCCCATATGCTAATCCTGTATTTATACAGAAGTAGCTTATAATAAAAGATAAAACAAATAATTTTGTTAATTTTTTCATTATTGTCATCTCCTTATTCTTAATTATGTATTTATGGAAATGACCTGAGTATTCTCAGATCATTTCCATTTTCTATTACTCTAATCTGATGATCTCTCTTACAGAAAGATCATCAATGTTAACTTCTTGATGAGGAGTTGTGAACCCATCATCCTTTCTAGTACTTCTTCCTTGCTTGATGGCAAAACATACAACAGCTTCGCCAACATCCAATCCTTGGAACAGCTTGGAGGAAGCTTCAACTGCTCCAAGCTGTTCTACAATTACCTTCGTTGCAGGATGCCCTATATAATGAGGCACCCCAGTGATATCAGGTAAGGTCTCAAGTGTCCTTACCTGATAAATTCCATCTTTTGGCAATACTGTAGTTGGCAGTACTGCTTTATACATCTTATTACAAATTGTGCTCATAATTCTCAATCTCCTTGAATCCTATTATTGGATCACCATAAGCAACACATTGTTTATGGAGATCATCTACAACTTCTACACAAGCATGTTTACTAAACCCCATTGCTTTTTGAATAGCAATAGCTTTGCTTAAGACAACAAATTCTTTCCTCTTACCTTTTCCATACCTGTCATTAAACAAGGACTCAACAACAACTTTAAACATGCTAATACCTCCCTAAAAGTAAAAAATATTTGAAAGAAAAAAGCTCGTAACACATAGCTACAAACTTCTTCTTTCATTATAATAATATATATGTAAATTTTTATATTATTAAAGTAATAATTAATATTGATATGCTTGATAAGTGAGAGATATTATGCTACACTTAATCCATAAAGACAATTAAAAAAATTTGGAGATATATATCTCCAGATGTGATATATTATTAGGGAGCCTGGTGGTTCTGCTGTGGCAATGTTATATGATTGATATGGATTACTCCATATCATTATAATAATATATATGTATATTTTGAGGAGGTATTAGATGATGTCTATAGTAAAGGAAAGAATAACATCTGTTGAGAAAATTGAAAACAATATACCAGAGTATGTATATGATATCGAAGTTGATAATAACCATATGTTTTTTGCTAATGACATTTTAGTACATAATACTGATTCAATGTTTCTCTTTATTGAACCAGTGCTCAAATCTTTATATGGTGATAAATATGATTCAATAAGTGAAGATGAAAAGACAGAAGCTACTTTAAAGATTGTTAGAAAATGTTCTGAATATATTAATACATATATCATTCCTGAAATGCTTAAAAGGCATAATGCTGGTGATTCTGAGCTTGCCACTAAATATAACTTTACATTTAAAGAAGAATTGGTTATTAAGAGAGCTATGTTTTTAGATGCAAAGAAGAAGTATGCATTATGGATTATTAACAAAGAAGGAAAGAAAATAGACGATCTAAGCATCACGGGTATGGAGGTGGTTAGAGCAGATTTCCCAAGATTTACCAAACAGATGTTACAAGATGTTATAGATAAGATATTAAGAGAAGAATATAGTTCTTTTCAAATTTTAAATCTAATAGACAAATATATAGATGAATATAAAACCAGACTTATGGCTGGTGATTATACTTTAGGAGTTCCTGGTGGATGGGGTGCTAGAGAATATAAAGTATTGACAAAGACTATAAGAGGCATGAAAATATACAATGTCATATATGGTCCTACCTTTTATGAAGGAGATAGAGGATATACATTTACCATAAGTAAAGTAGATGGTAGCAAGATCAAAGATTATGATAAGAAATTAAAGCAAATGCGTGTTGAGGGTTTGCTAATTAAAAACGATCAGATTGATGTTATTACAGTACCTGAAGGAGTTAATTTAGATACCTCTATTTTTTATCCAGATATAGATGCCATGCTTGATATTGCAATTTATAAGAGACTAGAACCAATTATAGATATATTTGGAATTAATATTGATCATATGGATAATTTAACTTGGTAAAAAAGAGATAATTAAAGGGGGTAATTGTACATTATGATCACTGATAATATATCACCAGATATGTTGTTTCAAGAACTGAAAAGAATAATAGAAACAGATAAAGTATTTATGGGTAATGAGTTTGTAGCATATTATACTAGATGTGCTTTTGGTAAGAAACCAGATAAAGATGTTATGGAGATAGCTTCCCTTTTGGCCAAAGAATTCAAGACCTTTATCAATATGATTAAATCAAAGGAAAAGGAATATAATATTAAATTTTTGGCTTTTGATGATATTGCTTCAGCTACAGTTAACATCCTTGATAAATGCATAGATAGTAGAAAGAAATATATAGATGGAGATATATGTTTAGAGGATTTCAAAAAGATACTCCAATCTGATTCAAGATTAGCATCTATTCAAAACGAAATTCTTTCCAGATATTGTGTAGCTCAAGATGTTCTTTCCATGGATGTCATTAATCTTATTGAAGAGAAATTTACATATAGGAAATGTTTATTTAATATATTTGAACAACATCAAGTGCTAATGAATTTCATCATTAAAGAATATAAAACATGCAAAGATTTAGATGAATATATGAGCGTCTTTAATAAGATTATAGATGAGACTGTAGTCAAAACTAAAATAAGCGAATTATCAAGAGGAGATATTATAAGTCTTTCTACTTCTAATTTTGAAGATTATATTCTCCAAGAACTTAATAAAGAGCACATACCCACTAGATACAAAGTGTTTGATTATGCTTTTAATGGTGGCTTTGAAAATGGAAGGGTTTACATTATGGGAGGTATTTCTGGTGGGGGTAAATCACTAGTATTAATTAATTTAGCTTATACTGCTAAGATATCTCTTGATGAAAGAAGAAAGCTGGACAATATACCTGAATCAGAAAAATGGGGTGTATTGTATTTAACATTAGAAAATGGTAAAGAAGAAACACAAGCAAGATTTGTAAGTTGTGCTACTGGAATAGCCAAACATGAATTTGAATCATCTTATAGATTAAATAACTATAATTATGTAAAAGAAAAATATGATCAAGTATTTGTCAAGCCAAATAGTACTGAAATATTCATAGTATGGAGATCACCTGGATCAATTAATACTTTCGATATTATGTCATTAATAAATGATATTGAACGTACGTATGGTACTAAAATAAAGATAGTATTTATAGATTATGCTGATAAATTAGCAGCAACTACAGAGAGTAAGACAGGACAAGAATGGATAGATCTAGGAAAGATTGTAGATGATTTAAAAGCCATGAGTGTTGATTTTAATATTCCAGTTGTAACTGTTACACAGGTAAATAGAAGTGGATATGGTGAAAACATAAAGGGAGATAAAATAGCAGGCTCTATTAGGAAGAGAGAAAATGCTGATGTATTAGTTCTATTTGATTTCTCTAAAGTTGAAGAAACTGTAATTGATTATAATACATTAGATGTGGATGATATATTAAACAATACAGATAATTATAAGAACTATAAAGAAGTTTGGGGCATTATAGATAAAAATAGAGATGGTCCTAGCAATATAAGATTTTTAATGAGGATTGATTATACTGTTTGTAGAATGTTTGATATTCCAGAGAGGATTAGTATCATATTTGATGAAGATCCTAGCACAGTTAAGTTAGCTAAGTATAAGGTTTCTGTTAATACTCAAGATATTAATGAAGAAGAGCAAGAAGTAGTCACAACTGATGGAGATGAAACAGAGGATTTATGGAAAGTTGATATAGATACATTAATATAAACAAATAAATATAGCACTCAGGGAATACCTGAGTGCTATATTTATTTTTGTTACTTCTTACATTGATTTAGACAGCAGTTAATTCAGGACCCTGTTTACTAAATAATAACATGAAACCAACAGAAATCAACAGAACACATACTCCTAGCAAGACACGTACTGCTTTGGAACTAAGCAATACTTTAGCTGCACCTTCTAACTTATCTACACCAGAAGAGAGCATATCTACTACTTTATCTGCTACTTCTTTACCTTTATTAAGGATGGAAGAAATAACTTTACCCATCTTGGATGGTTCTCCATCTTCTTCAGATAGATGTTTGCTAACACTCTCTGCAAATAGAGGCATCTCATTAAATATGTCCATAGCATCACTAAACGTATTTTCAGATGGTTGTGCTTTAAGATGATTAAATAGTTTAAACAATGCTAGCAATACTACTGAAGCTACAACACCACCAAGGATAAGATGAGCAGTTGATATAGTTACTGCACCAACTGTTACAGTAGCAGGTACACTTGCAGCTATTGCTTTAGCAGCTCCTGTGAGATGAGATACTACATTGCTCAGTACCTTAATAAGACTAGCATATGCATTTTTAAAGAATGTTACTATTCCTTCAGGTATTTGATCGACAGGGATAACACCAGTTATAGTATCCAATCCTTTACTTGCTATATCTTTCAAAGAACCAATTATATTTGTTAAAAAGCCAGATATAGCAGCAAATGTAGTCAATCCAAACTCTTTAATCCATTGGAGCATTTTTCCTAGATTTCCTGATTTTACATCAGCCATTACCTTATCCAAATTTTCAAAAAACTTTTCCTGCATTTCCATTATTTATTACCCCCTATATTATTTATTGTTATTTTGGGTTATATTTCGTTCCCATTTTTATTCAATTATTTGTTCCATATTCTAAAAGAAATCGTAACAAATAAATGATACAATATGATATAATTAAATAAACTATATCATAACCAAATATGAATTACAATACTGATTATTATTTTGATATAATGAAAAGGGGAGGAATTATTGAAAAAATGTCACTTCTAGATAAAAGAGAACGTAGTCGTATTATGCAACAGGTAGAATTGAATGCAAAACAAAAAGGCAAATACTTAAATGTAGATCTTCCTAATTTTAAGGAATTTGTAAATGATGTTGTAAGCAAATACCCAAGTAGTAAAAAAATAGTTACCAATGTTCTTGAAAATCCCAAGAACATAATAAAGGAATATGTTAAACATGCTCATGTTGGTGCAAAAATAGAAAATGTAGTAGATAAAGAATGGTTTAAGTCTATTCTTACTTTAATTTTAAAATCAGCCAAAGCTGCTCTCAATTTAGCTTATAATATTACTAAAAGTATAAGTAGATATATTGGCAATAAACTGGCTACCAGTAATATGGTGGATAAATTAGCAGTAGGTGGAGTAGTGACAGGAATTTCCTTACCACTAGCTGGATTAACTGGAGGATTAACTGCTTGTGTTATATTGATAGCACTTTCAATGTGGTTAAATAGAGCTAATGAAAAATTAACATCTATTAATGTTAAGGATAAAGAGAGTTGGTTAGGTAAAATCAAAAGTTATGCAAAAGAGATATATAATAATCTACTAGGAAAAGAACCAGAACCACTTCCTGAAGAACTAGCTCCTCCAGTACCAGAAGTACCTAATATATCATTTACTATTGTTAAAGAAGATACTGTTAATGAACAAGCTAGTCTTAATATAATCATGGGTGGTTTATTTGTTTTATTTCTTAAGGCAGTTATAGCTTATAGGTTAAGTGAAGAACTTAATGAGAAACTTATGTATCTTAAAGCATTGTTTAAACCAGTTGGTATAATATTATCAATATCTTCAATTTTAGCACTATTGGGATCAGGAGCATCATCTGCTCTTGTTTCATAAAAAGAAAATATTAAAATAGGAGGTCATTTAAAAATGACAAACGAGAAGAAGAAGAATAAAATGTTTCAAGAAATGGAGTTTTCAAAGGAACCTGCAATGAATGATATTGCAAGTGAATTGTTTTCCAGTAGGATTATTAAGGATCTTGAAAAGAGCAATATTGTTCCTGTTGATATTACTGATGATCTTAAAGGAAAGTTAACAAAGGAAGCTGAGAAACTTAATAATATGGTTGAGGATATAATTTCTCAGAAGATGGTCTCTGTTGCTGAGTCTAAACTTAAAAAGAGTGCTAAACAAGTTGACAGCGTTATCAAAGAGTCAGTAAGCAAGAAATCTGATGATGTTACTGAACTACGTAATTTACTTACAGCTTTAAAAGAACAGGAAGATGAGGAAGAACCTGTTGTTGTTGCTTCTACAGTTGATACACCTGTAGATGATGGAAATGATGTAGTTCAATCTGTAGTATCTGTTGAAGAGCCTGCAGATGCATCTGATATAGATATACTTATGTCTATTATAAGTGAATTTCTAGATAACATTGTATCTTTGGAGGAACCTCAAGAAGAACCAGTAGAAGAGCCTGAAGAAGTGGAACCAGAACAGGAAACTGAGCCTGAGGCTGAGTTAGAACCAGAAGCTGGATCTGAAGATGAATTTGATCTTGATAAAACACTTTCTGCTGTAGAGCATTTCATATATCAGGTTGAAGCAGCAAAAACTAGTGTAGATAAGGCTATGGACGAAGTATCAAAGAATTTTGAAGATCCTGATGCTGAAAAGAAAAAGGATATGGTAAAAACAACTGAAGCAGAAGATTCTGATTTGGATGCTATATTAAGAGATATTGACAAACTAGAAGATGTAAGTGATGAGATGCCTGAAGAGGCAAAATGCAAGAAAAAAGCAGCAGATAAAGAAGGAGAAACCTCAGAAAAACAGACAGAATCTTATATTCCTCTTCCAATTGCTGTTAACGCTACTTGGTCTCCAGTCAATTCTAGCAAGAGAATACTTGAAAGTGCAGTTAAGACTGATGGGATAAATTTTGAATTAATAAAACAAGCTCATCTATATGTTGAACCTGGTAAGGAAAATGATATTGATGCATATCAGTATCCTATAGCAGATATTATTGATGGAAAACTTTATGCAATACCTGGTGCCATTAAAACTTTGACTGATGTATTTGCTAATGATGCTACTCTTAAAGCTTTAAAGGTTAATGAAAATGTAGTTAAAGAAGTAAGGCAAAAGCTGGAGAAGTATCTTGAACAGCTTGGTATGCTTATACCTTGGAAGGAAGCTGAATCACAGGAGGGTAATCTTAAGTTTAGAGAATCTTCTGGATTGTTGAGCATCTATAGTACATATGAAGAATTTGATCCAGCTATGGTCCTGCGCAAACTTGCAAAAGATAATGAGTAATAATGTTTGTTCATTATTATATAAAAGGAGATTACAGCCATGTATACTAGAAAGAAGGTACTTGTTAATATAAAATCTCCTGGCACATTAAATGCATTTGGATTTAACTCCCTTAGAACTCCAGCTATTGTTGAATTATATGAACACCAGCTATTGCTTTTGGATGTGCAAGGAGTACAATATGAGATTATAGATAACACTCAAGAAAGCACAGGTAAGAAATCTAAATCATTACAACCAGAAAGTGAAGAAATTGGAAAGTAGTTTTATTAACTACTTGATTTTTCACAAAATGTCATATATAATCAAAAAGAAAAGATAAAATCATTCTAAGAATATTGGAGGGTATAATTATGGAAAATCAGGTTAAGGAAAAAACGTGTTCTATTAGGCTGGTATTTGGGTATATTAATAACACCAAATCAGTTCTCACTGCAGAGAATGTTACCAAACAAGACATTCATCGTATAGCTGAAAAGATAGCAGAGAGCCAAACTGATTTTGTGTTGCTTGATATACCAACCAGAGAGCAAGATGTTTTATTACTTAATAAGAAAGATCTTGTGTTTTTCTATGCTACCACTAAGAAACATGTAAGAGGTGGGGCTGAAGACTATTCTGATGATGAATGTTCTGAAAATGAATAGTAAAACAAAATAAAATATTCTCATTTGTAATCAATCGAGTTGCAATGTCAAATTAAATCATTGCAACTCGATTGATTATGATAATAAGAGAGAGAGGAGTTTTTCATAAATGATAAAATATATTATAATTTTCATGTTATTATACTTAACATTCATGTTGTCTAGATTATTGTCCTCAATAAGAGAGCGAAATAGAATTAAATCAATGAGAAATACTCTTTCTATGCTTTCAGAAACAATATCATCATTGATAGATTTTTTCATGCAAGAAAAAGGTGTACATGATGCACTTGTTAATAATTTGGATTTAAATACTGAAGAATACTTTATGATATACAAAGAAGCATTTGCATATATTGTGAAAAATATACCTAGAAAATTACAAAGAGAATCCTTGGTATTTATGACCAAGGATCAATACTTTGATTTTATATCTAGAGAAATATATAGACATTTGAATATGATTTATAACGTTATTAGATAAGATTGATTTCACACTGAGAGGTGTATTATTAATTGTCCATTAAAGATACATTTAGAAATTTACTATATAGTATTAATAAAAGTGGAGATCTAACTATTGATTTCGAACGTCATCTAGATGATGTTAATAGTGCTGATTTATTAAGTCCCTATAGGAAAAAAGACTGGATTGATTTGGTTAATGCTGTTGTTAATAAATCTAACAATGGAAAAGAATCAGATGTTATAGACAATGTATTGAGTTCATTTAATGCTGGATATTCTCAATTTACACCATCTAAGAAAAGATTAGATAGTTATAAGAATATACTTGCTGTTAAAGATAGAATACCTATATTAGGAAAAGCATTACGTATATGGGCTGATAATATTCTTTCACCAGATGATATTAATAAACGATCTTTGAATGTAATATCTGAATTGGATGATATTGAAGGTATAGAGACTGAAATAGATCTTCTTAAACAAGAATTTAGAAATGCTATGAAAGTATTAGCTATAGATAAGAAAGCAGATTATATTATTCAGAATACTTTATTATTTGGTGATTTCTTTGTTGAATTAACTACTAGACAGCGTGAAATGGAGAATGTGTTTGGTGGTGTCATCAGAGAAGAAAAGATCAATCTATCTGAAATAAATAATAAGTTATTTAAAGATAAACAGATATCAGTCAAGTTATTAGAAACAGAGGATATAAAACATATTCGCAGACATAATTTAATAGAAAATGATTTAGTATCAAAGGAATTAAGAGAATATAAAAATGAAGATAATATCACAGAAGATTATCTTATTACTGAAGATGAATTAAATAAAGATACTGCAAAAAATAATAAAGATGATATAACATATGATGATGTTTCGTTAATATTTCATCAACCACATAATGTAATTAAGATACAACGTTATAATATATGCCTCGGTTATTTAGTCATTGATAGTGAAACTAGTGCTCAAGAAGCAGCAGGCCCAAGAATGGGTAATGCAGGATCCTTTTCTCAGATGCAGATGGACTCTGAAAAAGAGGCATTTAATACTATTATAAACAAAGTATATGCTGTTATTTCATCATATCTCAAACAAATTGATGTAAATTCATTATCTGATGATATAAAGGATGTTCTAATTAATATTATAAAAGGTTATAATAAAATTAGTTCTATTAAATCTGTCAATGTAAGATATGTGCCTGAAAGCAATATGATTCATTTTAAGAATATAAGTCTTAAAGATGAAGTATATGGAGAATCTATATTTGCAGATCTTGAATTTATATTTAGGCTATATCTTGCCAGATTAGTATCATCTACGATATATATGCTTTCTAGAGCAGGAAAGCATATGATATTTACTGTAGATGTATCAGGCACTAGAGATGCAGCAAGTAGAATAGAGAACGTTAAAAGGGCAGTTAAAAGTAGAGAAGTAAAGGTATCTGATTTAAATGATATAGAAACTATTCCTTCTATTGTATCTACCTTTGAAGATTATTATTTACCTGCTAAAGATGGAAAAAGATATGTTGAAATGGATACACTTGATATGGGATCCTATTCAGATACCAGACAGGGTGAAGATACAACACTCATAAAGAATATACTAACTGGTATTGAAATTCCACCATCTTATCTAGGTATAGAAGAATTCAATTCAACTAAAGCAACCCTTGCGCAAGAAAGTATGTTATTTGCAAGATCAGTTATCAGATATCAAAAGATGTTCTCTGAATACTTTACAGAGTTAATGCATAAAATATATATATTAGTACATTCAGATGATGATGATCTAAATAGTAATTATCATAATATATCTCTAACGTTTATGCCTCCACGAGGTATTATTACAGAGGCATTATCAAAAATGTACACTGAAATTAGAGATATATATTATGCACTTAAAGAAATGAATGTGCCTGAAGAGAAGATATTGAGGAGATTCTTACCAGAATATGATTTTGATGAATTCTATCTGGAACAGCTGGAGAAATCAAGAGAAGAATCCAATGAAGAAGACATGGGTGGTGGAGAACTCTCATCAGATCTGTTTGGAGGAGAAGAAACACCAGCTCCAGAGACTCTTAATAACATATTATAAGTAATATTGATGGAGGTTATAGTATAAAATGACTATTGACAATATATTATATAGTAAGTATGAGAATATTGATGAATTATTGAATAAGATATATGATATCGATAATTATACTGAAAACGATGTTTTATTTGAAGTAGATGATTTGTTAGATGAAGAAGATGATGATCAAAATGAAACAGATGATCAACAAATTAATGATGATGAGTTAAATAATGAACCTTCTGATATTACTGGTCAAAATGATACCAATATCAATGATGTTACACCAGAAGATATCTTAAATACCAATGATCAAAACATTCCAGATGTCTCTGATACTGATATCCCAGAAACTCCTGAGATAGATTCTGGAGATGAACAAGATGCTGAGAGTATCAAAGATAAATTTTTATTTAATCTTAAACAATTAATCAGAATCAGAGATTTGCTCAATATGGCATCTACTAAAACAAGAGATGCTGATTTTACTCCTTTAATAAAGTATGTAAACAAAGTTTTACAAACAATTGCAACTATTGGTGATAGCATATATGAGAAAGATAATCTAGATGAAGTTAATAAAAAGCTGGAGGAATTTTCTGCAGAAGTTGTAAAACAAGCTATAGAGATACTGAAGAAATATAATTCTGATGATGAAACCTTATCACAAGATAATCAGGATAATGATAATAATGATAACAAAAAGAGTGATGAAGATAACAGTGCAACTAATAGTGAAGAAGATAATATATCTGATAAGGATAATCAATTATCTAGTTCTCCAAAAGAACAAGATGATGATATTGACTTTTTATTAAATACAATTGGTTAGGAGGTTCAAAAACATAATGTATATATATTTGGATAATGGTATAGATAAAACTAACCTATATACTGAAGTAGTTGATTCAAAGTATATGGGTGCCAGGATGCCAAAAGTTAAAATTAGAACTGTATTGCAGACTACTGATGATGTTAATTTTAATAAACGTATGTATCCTAAATATCTAGTTGAGAAAGCAATTAATTCTTTGCAACCACTTATTCAAGCAAGGACATTGCTTGGAGAACTGGATCATCCTGTGCTTACAGGTAATACTGAAGTAGATGAATATAGGCATTTTGTTGTATTATATGATAATGTTTCACATATAATAAATAAAATGTGGATGGATGGTAATATGGTCTTGGGAGAGATTGAGACCACCTCTACTGATAATGGATATAAATTAGCTGGTTTAATAATGGATGGAGTTAAGGTAGGATTTTCAGTTAGAGCAGTAGGTGAATGTAAACCAAGATCTGATGGAATTACTGAAATAACAGCCCCATTTGAAATCATAACATATGATTGTGTTAGTAATCCTTCACATGAAAAGGCACGTATGATTGAGATTGTCAAAGAACATTTTGCAAATACTAAAAAGAGAGCATCATATTTGACAGAATCCAATATTCTGGTAGATAGATTTGATATTGTTAATGGTATGTTTAATTCTAAACCATTAGCTGAAAATAAAGTAAAGAATGATTTTGAAACTTTATTGGAACTGCTAGAAATTAATTTGAAACATAACAAATTAATGGAAGCAGAAGATACTGTAGATAAATTAATTGAGAATTATCTATATGATGAAGAAGAATATAAGAAAGAAAAGAATCTTGTAGATTTTCTCAATGATTATATAAATACCAGAGAACCAATTGATACCTTATTTAAAAAATATTTTGGGATAGAATAATTATTATCTAAAGAGAGGTAAAAAAATAATGCCTACATATAAGAATCACAATCCTAAAGATGTAGTTGTTGGTGATTTTATCGCAAAAGGTAATTCTACTTTTACTCTTAGTAGATATCTTTCTAAAGCAGAGCTTAACAAATATATAGAATTTATTTCAGACGATCCACCAGTTTCTCCTATTCTTTATAGCTTTAAAGAAGATAACTTAGTAGATCAATTTACAATTGAATTACCAATTGAAAAAATGTCGTCGATGTATAGATTGAACGTTGTTATAGAATGTGAATCTAATTTAAAATTATACTTCAATTCTATGAATTCTACTCCTGCTTATTTAAAAGCTGGAAGATATGTATTCAATAATATTCAAAGTAATTTACTTAGGAAGTTAATAATAGTTAATGATAATGGTAGTACTAATAAGATAAGTGGTTATATTTCTTATTGTTAATTAGCTGAAAGATAATAGACTAAGAAGATATGAAGTATAGTAGACAGAAGGTAATAATTTATTTGGGAATAAATTATAAACACTTTTTAATATGGGGGTAAAATAAATGCAATATAGTGCTGTAAAATCGTTGTTGCAGGAAACTGCAAAGTCTATGAAGAAGCAGGGTGTGGATGTAGTAGCAAACTATCCACAGATATTGGCTGATGATGCTCTTTTCGATTACTATGTAGAAGCTCTTTCAGAAGGTCTTGAATTAAATATGAAAGATGAATTCAAGACTATGTCTGGTCTGGTTAGGGAAGGAATACTTGCTGAAACTGTTTATGGATTTAAACCACAGGCTCAGCTAATTCTTCCTGTGTTTAGGAAAATGTGGCCTGCATTGGTTGCTAGGGAAGCATTGACAGTGTTGCCAATGGAGCAGCCTGAAATTATAAGGCCCTTTTTGATTGCTGTAGCTAAAGTTGGCAATGAAGAGTTTGATCTGCCTAATCTACAGAGGGATGTTTCTAGTGCAACTCAAATAGGAGTAACTGCTCCTGCTCTTGTTGCTGTTCCTTCTGTTACTGATTTGCTGGCTGCTCAGGGATTGAATCCTTCTCAGGCTCATCTACAGAGAGATTTTCAGATTGTTAGTGTTACTTTTACTACTGATAATGGTAGCACCACTTCTAATGTAGATATATTGGTTGAGCCCAATGAAGAAGGTATGTTTAATTTTGATGTTGAACTTGGAACCAGTGGTCTCGTAGATCATGTATCTGGTAATGTAGACTATTTCAAAGGAACAGTAACTGTATCTAATACTAGAGCAGGAGAAGCTGAAAGAGTAACTGGTATATCCATAGTAGCAAGCATTTCTGGATTTGAGGAAATGTATGCTAATAAAATTAGTTTTAAACATCTTAAGATTAGAATGAATGCTATTGACCATGAAGTGCAGGCTGAATGGACGATTCAGTATGAGCAGGATGTCAAAGCATATTTTGATATGGATGTCCAGGCTCAGTTGGTAGATACGTTTGGAAATGTTATAGCGTTGGATATTGATAGGAAACTGATTAATGCCCTTATTAGGGAAACAAGCATTTTCCATCCCAATGCAATAAAAACTTTCTCCAAGACACCTGATGCTAATTTTGCATTTGGTAGAAAAGAATGGTACAACCAGATTGTAGTTCAGCTGAATGAAGTAAGCAACCAGATTTATGTTGATACTAATATTGGAGTGGCCAATACTATAGTAGCCAATCCTCTTGATGTTGCTATTCTGAAAACTACTTCTGATTATTCTTTCAAGGGTAATACTGTTGGTGGTGGAGCATTTGGTAATTCGCCTATAGCTGGTGTGCTGGATGATACTTGGAAAGTGCTAAGCTCTCCTGTAGTTCCTCAGGGTAACATGATAGTATTGTTAAAGCCTGAGAATCCAGATCATGCTGTGTTTGTGTTTGCACCATATAGGCCACTAACCATTACACCATTCCCTCTTGGCAGGAAACCAGTCATGACCTTCCTTAGCAGGTATGCTGCTAAGTTTATAAGGCATGAAGGTGTAGGACTTATTGAAATAACTAACTAATTCTATACTAAACTACATTTCAATGTAACATGTAATACTATATCATATTGGTCTCCCTGATAAAGGGAGACCAATATATTTTTGTATTGCATTTTTGTACTGAATGATGTAAAATATAATAACGAATAATAATTAATTACAAGGAGGATTTTGTTAATGGCTTATCAAGCAAAAGATTTACCAAAATTTGAGGATTTTCAGTTTCCTACGTTTGAGGTTATAACACCACATAGTAAATTACATTTAACTGTTAGGTCTCTTACAGTAGCACAGGAAGAGAGATTAAGGGAATCTGCTCTTACTGCTGCTAAAGCAACAGCATTACTTAATCAAACAGTATATGAATGTATTACTGAAAAGGAACCACCTTTGGATACTATTTATAATTTTGAACGCAATGTTTCTATAATAGATAGAGAAGCTTTGCTTTATGGAATATTAGTAGCATCATATGGTGAAGAACAAGACTTTACAATCAATTGCTCTGCTTGTGATTTTCAATACACTGTTAAAGAGAATATCACTGAAAATGTTGATATAAGATTATATGAAGGAAGAGAAAGTTTAATTGCAAAGACAGTAGATGTAACATTACCTATAAGTAAATATAAAGCTGTGCTTTGCCTACCTACTTTAAAAGATGAACGTGAGTTTGCAACTAGTAAAGGAATATCTCAGGAAATCTTACGAAGAGCAGATAGTTATATTATTATAAGAGAATTACATATTCCACAGAAACAAGTAGCAATGAAGCAGAAACCAGATGAGAATATAGAAAATGAATCATCAACAAATAATAGTGAAGATGATAAGAAATATTTGGTTGTTAAAAATGTGTTTGAAATATAT
>Ga0209608_1001554_pt1 | contig 18555 bp, 19 predicted proteins | sample AD_UKC130_MetaG_FD_184428 | JGI IMG/M metagenome (GOLD analysis project Ga0209608, IMG submission 184428) | Active sludge microbial communities of municipal wastewater-treating anaerobic digesters from Canada - AD_UKC130_MetaG (SPAdes) (version 2) | ecosystem: Engineered > Bioreactor > Anaerobic... | reverse complement strand
AAATCATATTCTGAACATACAAAGAAAACCTATTATAATAGGTTACTTTGGATAAAGAATAAGTTAAATATATCTTCTAATAGTGTGACTACTATATTGAATAGTAGTCAAGTGATAAAGATAATTGAAGATAGTGATATGGGTACTAGTAGTAAGAAGGGAACATATATAATGATTTATAGTTTATGTAAAGAAATAAATATGGGAAATAGGAAGAGAGATGAATACAAAAAGAAGATGGAAGAATATAATGATAGAGATAATAAAATTAAAGGGAAAGATGAAATATTGGATAATAATAAATGGTGCACTTGGAATGAATTATGCAGTATATATAATCTAATAGATGAAAGTACATATGCTGGATTACAGGATAAAATAATAATTGGGCTATATACACGATTAGAAGGATATATATTTAGATTAGATTTTGGGGAAGTTATAATAACATTAACTAAACCACAAAATAATGATCATAATTATATATATTGTAATCAAGAATGTATACTTTATCTAAATCAATATAAAACTCAAAAAATGTATGGTAATCAAATAATAAAGATTAATGATAATGATTTAATAAGACTAATAATAATGAAAGTTAATAAAGGGGGTAAATATCTACTAACAAATTATAGAAATTATAATAAACCATTAACTGATGGAAACTTAGGTAAGAGGATAACTATGTTATGTGATAATTATCTAAAGAAACACATAACAATAAATACAATAAGACAAATAGGTGAAACAGACAATATAAATAGTGATGCTTATAAATCAAGCAGCATAAAAGATAAAGAAAAGATGCATAATAAGTTACAACATTCTTTTATGATGGGACATTACTATGCGAAGACTATTACAAATTAATAAAATTGTTAAGTATTATATCAATTTTATCTTCGAAATCTTCAGGAAATAAGTAACATCTTTTATTATTTTGAACAATATAATAATCTTTAAACAATGATTTAAAGGTTTTATAAGCAATTCTATCAGTATATCCTTTAGGTAAATTATTAGCCTTAGCAAACTCTAAACTCTTATTAAAAAGTTCCGTAGGAGAGAAATGATCATTAGCAAAATGAGTTGGATTCATTTTAAACATTTTAATGTAAGGAGGTAAATCATTAAGGATTAATATCTTCTTATAACGTGTAGTAACTAATTGTTGAGGATAGAAGTTAGATATATCTCTATTATAGAAATAATAGAATATATGAGCTAATTTATTATCATCTTCCAATATATCAACAAGTACATCAATAATATTTTTAGGTAATTTAACCTCGGGTGTTTGGATAATCATCATTCTTCTATCAGTATTATCTATCTTAATAACATTCTCATTATTAGTTGTGAATACATAGTTACAATAATCTTCAATAAAATATGAATTAATACCTTTGTATTCTATTTTGATTTGATTTCTAGTAATGATATCTTTTAACTCATCAGCAATATCTCTAGTACGAGCATTAATTTCATCGCATACAGCAAGTATTTTATTTTGTTGATATGAGTTAAACTTATCTACTAAATTATTAGTATTAGATACTTTAAGGTAATATTTTTTAAGTAATTTATGTATTATATCAAATGCTATGTTTTTACCAACACCTTGAGTTCGCGAATATAATAAAATTGCAACTGTTGTTTTCTTGTGAGGTTTTTGAAACAAATGTGCAATCCAGTTAAGTAGATAATTATAAACATTCTCTTCATTTTTGCATAAATGTTTAATATGATTAACATAAGGATTAACGATATTTTGATCTAATACAAAATCTGGAGTAATAAAAGATTGATATTCAAATCCAGTAAATAAGTTTATATGATTATTTTTATTAACAAATTTAGGATCTGGATTAAAAATAAACTCATCAGTAGTATTTCTACTACATGAAGTTAACCATAATTTAGAGAATAATATCTTTTTAGTATTTTTATCAGTAGATAGATTAATAAATAAATTAGGGTATAGATTACCTTTCTCATATAAACTAGGAGTTGAATCTGGATTAACTAAGAATATAGATTGTGTTCTATTATGCCAAACATGAAAGTTATCAAAATATTGATAAGCTTTACTTATTTCAAAATTATTAATATGATCATTATTATACATTTTAGTATCTTCATAAAAATATTTTAATAAAGTTAGATAGTTATATTTTTCATTAGGGTGAAACGATAATACTATGCTGCCAAAATTATTTTTATTAGAATCCTTAGCTTTTTTAATAAGTTCTTTAAACTTTGTTGGATTATCTTCTTTAAGATAAGCCCATAAAGTATTCATAGATAATCTTTCATTAACATTCTCTTTCTTAGTTAATTTAGAGTAAGCTTGTTTAACTGTATCAAATCCTGGATATTTTGAATCTTTTTTGCTAAAATAATCAAATACTTCAATTGGATAATTAGTATTATGAAGAATATATCCAACATTTAGCCAAGAAGTAAAATCAGAAGATCTTGATACATTTAATCCATCAATAATATCATATACCACATCCCTTTCGCTGTTAGTTATTTTATTATCAGAAACAGTTACAATAGGAATATTATCAGAAATAGTTATAGTATTATTAACTTTATTAGTAGGATTTTTTTTTTTAGGAGTAACTACAACAGGAATATCATCATTATCAAATGATAGTTCACATTCATTAATAGTAAATTTTTTTTGAATAGTATCAATTAGCATGGGTTTAATATCATTATGAAATGACACAATTGGAATTGAATTATTATAGTTATATACAATACTATTTTTTTTCTCCCACATATTATTAGATGACTTTTGAATTCCAATTAAATCTCCTTCAAAGTCCTTAAATACTTTATTTTCAGTTCCAGTCCAATTAATAATACTATCTAATTTACAATAATAATGTCTACCTTTAGTATTACCTAAAGTATATGGTAAATTATTAAAGAAAGTAGGAAGTTTATTATAATCATAATTAAGTTCATCAATATCAATGCAAATAATATTAACTAATTTAATAGCTAAAGAATAGTGAGTAAATTTATTGATATCACCTTTATCATTGTTAATTTGATCTAAAGAATAGTTTTTATGGTCTCCAGTAGTACATTTTTTTTTATTTTTTAAATAGACTGTTATATATCTAAAACTTCCATTTAACTCATTAGTAATAAATTGTTCTATACTATTTTCAATCATTATATAATACTTGTTTATAAAAAAAATTTATATATTTTTTTATAAATTTATGCAGAAATTTGATTTTTTTTACGCAGATTATAAATACGATTATACTCTTTCTTTTTTTCTTTATACTCTTCAGTAGTTTTTATTTTATCATAATATTTTTTATTAGCATTTCGAATATAAATAGGAGTTTTAAATTCTCTTGTATTTTCAATATCCATATATATATACCTTATATAATAATTTTTTTTTTATAATTAATTATTGTAATAATTTAACTACATAATGGTTAATTGGTAATTTTCTTAATGCATATGTTTTAAATGAATCAAACCAACTCATACCTAGATTAATTTTAATATTTTCGATTAAATCTCTCTGTTGATCTTCACTAGAAGATTTTAGTGTTGCAATAAATAAATTATAGAGTGAGTTAGTATTTATGTAACTATAATTTCCCATGCCCATAAAATTAAAAATTGATCCATCCATATAATATTATATTATTCTCTAAGATAATATTATATGCCAAGAAAGAGTAAAAATGATGATCCTGGAGTTGCAAAGGAACTAAAAATATATTCTGGACCTAAAAATTCATTACCTAAAGGTACACGAAGAGCTACTGAAAAAGAAGCACTAGCTACAAAACAAATAAAATGGTACGGTATTAATGAAGTTAGTCAACCCACTAAAGATGCAATAAATTCAACAGGGAAAACATATAAAGTATCTGATTTATCTAAAGCATTTGGAAAAATAGCAGCTAAAATTATTAAAGTTAGAGAATTAGAGAAAGATATTGATAATGAATTAAGATTAAATAGTGATCCAGATACTCAATCCATATTAAAAGAATATAAAATACTCCTAAAAGATTACAAACAAATAATGATGAAAGAGTATAATAATATTATTGCTGAAAAGAAGAATAAAATAATTAATGATGATGATGATCCCAGAGATGGAGAACTGAAAGATGGAGAATATATTACTTCTTTACCACTAAATGAATCATTCTATAAAAATATAGACTTAATTCGTACATATTTAACAGATCATACTTATAAAAATATTAAAAAAATAGCACATAAGAAAACACTTGAGGAAAATAAGTTAGATAGAGAAAAGAAATTAGCTGAAAAGAAACTACAAAAGGAAAAGGAAAAAGAAATAAAAAGATTAGAAAGAGAGAATAAGAAAAAAGAAAGATTAGCTGCAAAACCTATTAAGAAAAAAATAGAGAAGGTTATTATAAAACCTGTTAAAAAAGAAGTTAAAAAGGAAGTAGAAAAAGTAGTTAATAATGTAGTGAATGAAGTATCTGATGAGATTTTTAATAAAATGAATAAAAAGTTACAACGTCATAATGATCGATTGAATGAATTAGATGCATCTAGAGTTGCATATGTTGATATGAGAAAAAAACTACTTAAATCTAATAAAGCAATGGGTAAGGAAGCTAAAAAGAAAATAGAAAAAAAAGTAGTTAATAATGTAGTGAATGAAGTATCTGATGAGATTTTTAATAAAATGAATAAAAAGTTACAACGTCAGAATGATCGATTGAATGAATTAGATGCATCTAGAGTTGCATATGTTGATATGAGAAAAAAACTACTTAAATCTAATAAAGCAAGAAATAAAGAGATTGATCATAAAGTAACTGTAGAAATGAATAAACAAGCAAATAGAAAGAAAATAATCAATGCATTAATTCCTAAAGCAGCAGCTCAACGTGAACTTAAAAAAATAGAGAATGATGTAGCAAAAGAACAAAAGAAAAAAGCTATGGAACAAAATAATATGTTAATACCTATAGCAGCAGCAGGTATGAAAGCTAAAGCTGAGAGGATGAATGCTATCCAGAGAGAGCAAATGATAAAGAAAATGAATACTAATATATTGATTCCCATAGCAGCAGCTGGGAGGAAAGCTAGAGTTAAGAAGATGAATCGAATCCAATATGAACAAGGACTAAAGAAGATGAATACTAATATTTTAATTCCTATTGCTGCAGCAGGTATGAAAGCTAAAGCAAAGGCTAATATGAAGAAACTTAATGCTATTGAAATGAATCAAGTTCAATTAAAGAATCTTATTAATGATGAAATTAAAAAGAATAAAAGAAGGAGATAATTTTTTATATAAGTATAATATATTATAATAAGTATTATATAATGCTTTACAATACTTATAAAACAAATGATATGATTCATGTTCATGACTATCGAAATTTAAATATATACGATGTACTTGGAGACTATTTAAAAGTATCTCGTATATCTAAATTAGAGGATATAAATACAGAACTTCTACAGAGAATGAAGAAGAATACAATTGAGTATAAAGTCAAGATAAATAAACAAGACTAAAAAATAATAAATATGTGACATCAACTTATTTATTATTTACTTTTTACTTTTTGGACAATGAAATGGAATTGTACAAATGAGCGCACCTTTATCATTAGTAAGATATGGTTTTTTATTATCAATTAATAAACCATGATAAGGTTTTTCTTTAATAAGTCTATAGAGATCAAAGAATTCATTCTTACTATATGTGTCTTGATATTCATTAATACTATCTAAACTACTCTTAGAAATAGATAGAATAAATATATAGTTAAAGTTATCTCTAATAACAGGAGGAATTTTATTAAGAAATTGACTAATATAAAAAGTAGTAATATCACAATGTCTACCACAAGTAGCTAGTTTATGAAAGATAGTATCATATCTAACGTCACAAGATCCAATCCAATCATCAAGAATAATAAGAATAGATTGTTGTTTGTTTTCTTTTTTAAGATCATATTGCTTAAAAATAATTTTTTTAAGTACTTCTATATCTCTTAAAACATATTTTTGATCCATAAATTCATAGTCATTATTATAAATAGGACAATATACAAATACTCTACTAAAATTAGATCTATATTTGTATAGAATATTTTTCATTAATGTAGTTTTACCACACATAGTTTTTCCTAGAAATAGAGATGAACTAGGAAAAGAGAAATCATACTTTAATATGTTCATATATATTAAAGTATGTAATTATTTTACTGAAGTAAATATTTTTTAAAGTAATCAATATAATTATTAATTTTAGTGCGTTCCTCTTCAGAAAGAAGCTTTGAATCAATAAAATAATCAGAACAGAAGGTATCAATAATCTCTTGATTTGTTTTAGAGCTAATAGTACTTCGCATTCCATTTATTACAAGAAATGTAGGTAAAGTATCTATTAGACCTAAATTTAAATAAGCATTATCAAGAAGATCTTCACTAACATATTTTAGAAGATTATTTTCAATATAATTTTTAAAGTTATATAGTTTTTGGATATCCATAATATATAAATAAAGAAAATAATTTTTTTTTATATATATTTATATATGGTTTGTCAATATATTACGAAAAAAGGAAAGACGTGTAATATCAAAAAGGTAGATGAAGAAACTCAAATGTGTAATAAACATATAAAAAACTATCTAAATAGACTAAATAAAACACCTAAAGATGACGAAATAGAAAATAAGGTTGAAAAGAAAATAGAAAAGAAAATAGAAAAGAAAAAGGAAATATATTTCGATGAAGATATGGATAATGAGTTAGATAAGATAATAAATGAAGAAAATATAGAAGAAGATTTATATGAAGAAAATAGTGAAAATGAAGAAAAAGATAGTCCAGAAGTAGAAAAAAAAAAGAAACAAAGTAAAGCTTTTCAATTAGCTATGTTAACTATGGCATATAATACATGTACATCAATAACTGAAAGATTAGCAGAACCATATTTAAATAACTTTTCAAATCAATGTGCGCAAGATGAGAACATTAAGAATTGTTTATCAGAATTAAATGATGAACAAGATTTAGAAATCTTTATGAATGCTACACCGGATATCAAATTATTATTTTTTACTGGGATAATAGCTGTTAATAAGATATCAACAGCTATTGCTATTAAGAGTACTAGTAATATTAAAACATTTGAAGTTACCCAAGAAGAAGAAGAAAAATATAAAGATTTGTAATTTATAATTTTGTGAAGATATTATATAATTATTATGTCAAAGAACCTTAATAATCAAGCTTTAAATGGATATAAGAATGTAAGGAATCAAAGTAAAGTATTAGCTAAACAAGTAGTATATAATAATTCAGTTTCTGGTTTAACAGCTAAGAATGTTCAAGATGCAATAGATGAACTAAGTGTTGGTGGTGGTGCTTCTGGTCCTGGTCCAGCAGAACCATTTCGTGAAGGAATAGTTTACGGTAAAACTTTAACTGATACTGTATCTCTAGGTTTAAATGCAAATAATAATAATTTCCCTAGTAATGTGACAATTGGAAATAATTCAGCTAATGGAGTATTAACTTATAATAACAATACAATCGTTGGAAATAAGATTCTACAAAATTATACCGGTAGTGGAGTTACTAATAACTGCATAATGGGTAATAACATATATACTGCAACGGTTAATGTACCATTTGTAAATGATAATATAGTTATTGGTAATAATATTTCTAGTGCAGGTGTTACTGGTATACAAAATAATATATTGCTTGGTAGGAATATAACTACTAATACTTCAGATAGTATTATTATTAATACTGGTACAACTGGTTATAGTTCAAATAATACTAATGTATTTTATTTAGGAGATGGAATCAATGATGCAACTGAGGATAATAATTTTATAGTTGATAATAATTATGATAAATATATAATTAAAGATATTCCATCACCAGCTACTAATATTTATTATTTTAATTACAGCATAACTGCTACTAATAAAAATGGTAGTAACACTGTAGATCCTCAAACTTCTAATGGTCCATTCCCAGTAGATACGTTCACTACATATAAAGATTTGAATCAAGGACCAGCAATAACTCCAGAGGTACAGTTTTCAACATTAATTAATGCTGGTAAACTATTAACTGACTATGCGTATATTACACCATATAATAATCCTAATCTAACATCTTTCCCTGCTGGAACTTGGACTGTTAAGTTATATGCAAGTGTAGATATAAGTCTAGCATGTCAAATAACTCCTAGGTTTTATAAATACAATAATGGAGTTGAAACATTTTTATTTAATGGTAATACTGTTCCTGTAGCAGCTGGAGGAATACAAACTATTATTATTCCAACTGGTCAAGCAGCAATTCCAGTTACTCAAGGTGATAGATTAGTAGTTAAAATATTTGCTCAACCAATAGGAGTTGGTCCATTTGCAACATTAACTGTATATCTTGAAGGAGATAGTCCTTGGAGTTTATCAACTCCTTTTATTGATCCACCATATCTAACTAATTTTCTACTACATTACGATGCCGTTACAGGTAATGTAACTAAACAAATTATAAATAATGTATCTGATGCACCAAGTAGTGTTAAAGTATTAAAGAAAAATACAGAAGGAGGAACTCTCTTTAGAAATTTTGTAGGTGGTGGTGGAGTAAATGTTCAACAATTAACTGATGATATTAGTATTACTTTAGATGCGGGTGTACTCCCAGTAGATATGGAGCCAACAGTATCAGGATTAGCTTACGGTAAACAAGATCAAGGTATATTATTTACAGGTTTAGGAAGAGAATTAATACCCAAAGATAGATCTATTTCATTATTTAATCAATCAGGTTCAGGTGATACACAAAATTATAACGGTACAGATAATATATTAATTAATAATATTGATAATCAGAATTCAAATACTAATGCAGTAATGTCTAATATTATAACCAATAATTGTGTTACTAAAGATTGTAACTTTGATCATAGTGTAGTACTAGCTAGTGAATTAGATATGGGAGGTATTTCTGCTGAAACTTGTACATTAATAGGAAATTTTAAAGGTCAAATAATAGGTAATTGTAGAGAAGCGATGTATATTACTAATAATGCAGGTCCAGGAAACTTAAATTTAAATGGTAGACAATCACTATATTTAGGTAATGCTACTTATCCAGAAGTAGTTAATGATAGAGAAGCTTACATTTCAGGTTATGATAGATTTTTCTTAAGAACTCCTCAAAATGCAACACAAAGTTATCAATTATATTATGAACCTAGTACTAGTGAAGTTACTTGGGATATTGTCCCTTTTTATTCATTACCAGCAAAATTACCAGGAACATTAGGAGGTAGTTATGGTTATAATAATTCAGGTAATGCTTCTGAAATAACAGGTAGAAATAGTTTTGTAAATTATACTTCAGGAGTAAATCTTACTGGAATTTCATCTGTAGGTAATAATAATTTTACATCTAATGTATCTTCAGTATTTTTAAATTCAATGCTTCTTGGAAATACTATTAGATTTAATAATCTTTTAAATATGTCAAATTCTTTAATAGCTACAAATGTAATAAATAATAGTGCAGTAACTAGTATTGCTAATGATCTTATTATAATGCCTAAAGTAAGTTCTTTAACAGTAGCAGCAGGAATTACTTCATTAACTGGAGCATGTTTTCTTACTAGTGGAGATATATCATTAACTAATGTAGACCCTAATTATTCTGTAGTTATAGGATCTGGTTCAACTGTAAATCCAGGAGCTAATAATATGGTATTAGTATCGGGTGGATCAAATAGTATTATAGGAATGCAAGGTTTAGGTAATATGTTATTCCAAGCTTCTGGTTCATCTACTAATTATACTTCGGCTGCTTTTAATAATGGAGTAATTTTTAATTCTGGTAGTACTACTGTTGCAGCTACCGCAAATTCACAATTTAATGCATGTCATAGTACTTTAAGAATGCCTAATCTTCTTACAATAGGAACAAGTGTTAATAGTAATAATATTAGGTTATTAGGATGGGATACTACTACTGGGCTTATATCACCATATTTAACTAATACTTTCTCAAGAACATATCGTCAACAAGCTAATACAGATGCATTAGGAGTTGTAGTATTTAATACAGGTGCAGTAGCGGCTAATGTAGCAGGAACAACTTATCACGCACAAGTAATTAATGCTAGTACAACAAATGCATATATATGCCAAACAAGTGCAGTAACAGCAAATACTGTTACGATACAAGTATTTGTTACACAAACAGTGATATTAGGTGGTCAACCAGTAGTTAGGGCACCTGCTAATATAGTAGTTAGCTTCTCTATGAATTATTAAAATATATAATATATTAATATATAATGAGCAAATTAGAAATATTACAAATAGAAAAAATTACTCTAGAAAATAAAACTGATGAAGATTATGAACTAGAAAATTATGCACAATATATATATGATACTTATAGTTTCGTACCAACGCTACTAACTCTTTATGGATATTCAGTTAGTAATTTGAGTAGAGCATTAGCAATAGGATTTATGACACAAGCTATAATAATTTACTCAATTGCCATTTTTTAATAATAATATATATATTTTTTATATATTATTATATAAATTTAAAAAGAAGAACACCGACAATAGCTAATCCACCGACGAGTAGAGCAGTTTCACCTATTATAGCTTTAGGAGAAGGTAGAATATCTTTTTCTAGATCAGAAATAACTCCACCAACACCATGAGCTACATTTTGAATACCATGTCCAACAGATTTAGCTCCAGATTCTACAGCATGTTCAGCTTTTATTGCACCATCTTTTAATACATGAGGAACATCTTTAATAGTATCTACTGCTTTACTACCAAGATGTTTAATCTCAGTAGTTGCTTTTTTAATATCATTTCTTGCAGTACTTTCTAAAGAATGAATAAAGTGTGAAAATCCATTTGAATCTTTTTTTTTATCTTTCTTATGTGATTTATCTTTCTTATCTTTCTTATCTTTTTTTTTACTAGACGAATCGAGATCCATTAATGTATATATTTATAATATAAATTTTATTTCGTCATAGTCCAAGGGAGCATATTATTAATAGGAGCGACTACATATCCACCGAGAATAATAGCAGCTACACCTTCGAGAGTAAGTTTAACTAAACTCTTACCATCTCCAGTACTGATGCTACTGAATTTAATGATCATGACATAGAGAATAAGATTCACAAGATCAAGACCATATGTTTCTTCAATACTAATTACGAAAGAAGGAAGTGATACTACACTACTAATAAGAGAATTTACTACACCAGTACCAAGAGTACTTACTGCCATAACTAGAGATTCCATAGCAATTTGTTTTCCAGAAGAATGAGAACCAACAGTAACTTTTTCAACTAATTTCACACCAGCCAAAGTTGCACCATTAGCTAAAGCTCTACCAGAACTTCTAACGATTTGATTACTAACAGACATAATATATATATTATAATATAATATATTTTTAGATAAACTCAATAGATAATACCCCACTACGAATATATAATTTAGCTTGTTGGAAACCTAACACAACTAAATTCATTTTTTCAGATAATAGACTCGTATCTATATTAGGTTTGAATCTAAATAGACTTCTACCATCCATATATACTGAACCAGTGTGACAATTACAATTATAACTCTTATACGGATTAGTTGAGAATGGTAACATATAAATAGAAAATAAACTCAACCACTGATTATTAGTAGACTCAGTAGTTACAATACTTTTAATAAAATTACTACTCATACTAGAATAAAATCCAGTATTAGTTCCATCAGAATCTACTAATTGAAGATTAGAGAAGCTATAATAATATGGATTATTAGATTGATAGAAATCAGTTAGAGTAGCGCTACTTTTTTTAATATAAAAAAATGTATACTCCATACTACCTTTTAACATTTCTAGACTAACATCATAATATTCATCATTAGATAGTGTACCTAAATTCTTAGTACCATAACGATGAGCAATAGTATCAAGTACATCATCTTCTTCAGCTATAGATTTAATAAGTTCTATATCATCATATTTTATTCCAGATATGAGAAGCTGCATATTATCCAGATTAAAGTTAGTTGCATCTCCGGAAGTTACTAGTGTACTTGCTACATTTCCAAAATAGACTCTTATTTTTATTTGACCTTTCAAAGAACTCAAAAGTAAACCATCTGTACAAAAGATATTATTAATAAGAGGAAGATAGTAAGTAGTTTTTTGACCACTAGCGAGTGATATATCAGATGTAATACCACCAGTTTGAATATTATTAAGTCTATAACCTTCTACAGTACCATAATTAATAAGATTTAATCCATTAATCATTCCATGAGATACAAAAGAATGATCTAAACGAGAAGTATCAAGAAGATCATTATTAAAATAATATTCTATATATGATACCCAGTTAAATGTTGGAACAGCTGTTATTACACCACCACTAGTATTACTTACAGTAAATTCTATAACCATCTTCCTGCATTGATCTAGATGATCAGATGCATCACTAAGATAAAAATCAACATAAGTGCTAGTTTTAAAAATATTATTCGTATTAGTACCAGCAGACAAATTATACATAACTTGTCTCTTATCTAAATCAACCAAATCTCTAAGTTTTGACATATATTATAATATTAGACAATAATATTATAAATTTAAAAATTAATATCGTTTTATAGAAAGTTTACCATTATTGATAATAACTTCACTGCACTGTAGTCCAACACCAACAAGAATTGGTTTGAGATTCACAGTACCAGATGCATTCACATAACTGAGAGCACTTAGATCATTCTCACTTACAACTTTAAGTGAATAAAGACCATCAATAGTTCTAAAACCAGATCTACTAGAATTTACTTCATAATCTTCTTGAGATGAATTAGTGAAATCAAATCTATAAATAGAATAATTAGTCAACCAATCGCATTGTGAGTGGTTAGTAGGGATAGAATTTCTAAGAATATTACCATCTTGGTTACTAACATAGACAGGTCTAGAAGAACTATCAAGGAAATCAACACTAGAAATCTGGAAGGTTTCAGGAGTATAGAGATAATTAATTGGATCAGGAAGAGAATAGTTTAGACTACTACCGTAAGCTACAGGTTGAATACTATTAATTAAACCATTAACTCCAAGATTTAGACCAGCTGGATCTTGATAAAGTTGATATTGAATATTTTGTTCTCCCTTTGGATCAGAAGAAGGAAGGATCCAGAAACCTACAGTAGAGAATGTACCTCTAAGATATGATACGTCGACATTAGACTCTTTCTCAGCATTAAAGTTAAGTCTAGATCTATTCCAACGTCTAGTGAAACATTTAACTGAATACATACCATTATAATCATTATCTATAAGGTATTGTTCCTCTTCTGAACTATATTTCACACCTGAACAAATTACTTGAGCATTATTTAAACTCATGTTAATTGGTTGATTACCAGTAAATGTTGGTTTAATAAGATCAAAGCTATTGAAATAAAATCTAAGTTGTTGTTGTTCACCTATAACAGGTAAAAAGAAACCAGGACAAGTGAGATAAGTTTGAGGAAGATCTATATATACTCTAAATGTTTGAGCAGTTGATGTATTTTTACCAGTTTGGTTTACAAACAAAGCAGGATAACTAGGTGAAAGACCATAATCATCAACATCAAAGAGTTCTAGTTTACCATCATTTGAAAGTTCTTCATGGTGCTTGAAACTTTTTTCATAAAAGAGATGATCAGATCTAATAGTATCATAAAGTTGTGAATCAGAAAACATTTCAATTCTGTTTAGCCACGTAAAAGTAGGAGGGAGAATATAAGCTTTAGGTGTTTGACTAGCAGCAGGATAGTTAACAGTGATTTCCATTTGAAGAGTTATCTTTTCTAATTGTGAAAGAGCAGCAGAATGCGCAGGGATTAGAAAATCAATGTAAGTTCCGTTAGACTGAAAGATAGAACTAAAGTTAGATTGTGACGAGATAGTCATAATAGTTTCTTGTTGAAGTTTAACATACGAAGTGCTAATATGAGAGATTTTATTATCTATTTGGACAGAAGGGGCAGGAGATGCAACTTTTGAATTCATTGAGTTATAATCCATTTAATATATTATAATCATATAAAAAAATTAGTGAGATATTATTTTAATCTTTCCATCCGATTTAATATGAAGTTCTGCAATTTGTAGACCCACAGTATACAATGAATTTTGTAGAGAATTAACTAGAACATTACTAGCATAGAATGGTAAAGTACTGGATTCAGGATTAGACAAGATAATTTCAAGATTATATATATTTTCTATATTCAAAAATCCTGAGCTAGCGTGTTGACTCTTAAAATCAGTACCCACATCATTTGTAAAGTACATTGGATATATAGCGTATGTTTTCAAGAAATCAGAGTTTACTCCCACAGTCGACATAATATTTCTAAGGAAGTCAGAATACTGAAGGTTTTGATAGATAGGATTACCATTATCATCAATAAGTGCGCATCTATCTAGTCTAAATGCTGAGTCTGGAGTGTACAAATACTCAAAACCATTTTGATTATTCTTAGATTGTTGTACTCCAAGTTGAGGGGGATATACATATGGACTAGCAGAATAAGTAATAGGTTCACTATCATAAGCACTACTTGTTGCAGTACTCTTAGGAACTAAACCGTATTGTAGATAGTTTTCTCCTCCAACAACATCATCTGGATATAATAGAGTAAACAAACATAAGAACCTTCCAGTTAAGAATGACAAATCATATACGGATTGACCAAAAAGTGGAGCATATGGAACACTACCTCTAGAATCTAGCCTAACTAGTTTATCAGAACCATATTTTCTAAGAAGAATCATACTAACTATATCTTTTCCTTCTCTATTCTGTTTGATAGCATTAAGTTTAATAGGATCGAATTTAACTCCGCCAAGATACATACTAGAATTAAGTAATGTCATTTTATTCGCTTGATTTATTGAAGATGAAAGTTTAAAGTTATCATATGGTCTAAAAAATACTCTCACAGTAATTTGATCTTTAACAAAATCACATAGATAATTTTCAGAAGTCAAGAATGTAGAGAATAGTGGAAGTTGATATTTAACTGATTTACTCAGTGTAATTGGAGTAATATCAGGATTACTAAATATAGTAACTCCTGGATATTTATATAATAAACCATAATTATCTTTATCAAACATCATAGTACTTGAATATTGTCTTAATTCTTCTTTACTAGCTAATGCCAATTCACAGAAATAATTAGCCGAAGAACATTCATCAGCTATCTTACCATTAATTAGAATTTGATATCTATCTAACATAGCCCAGATAGGAAGATTTTGAACATATCTAACATCACGAACAGCTACACTATTTCTAGTTAGTGTTGGAGAATTAGAAGTATTAGTTTGAAAATTTACATCAACCACATTAGACACACCAACAATATTACTAAATTCAAAATAAATACCAAAGTTATGAGTTGCTAAGTTAATATTTACAGTAGGTGGAATTACTACAGGAGGAAAACTGTACAATGCGTAAGTATTTGTCATATTAATAGTAGTTGTAGTTCCAAAAGTAGTATCTAAAGCATTAGTACTCTTAAGAAATGTACCAAATTTACCCGTCATTGATACAGTACCAGTTACAGATCTTGCCTGAATTTTTTCAATAGTATATGTACCATTAAGAGTACTACCATTATTAATAATATTTGAATCTAAAATTAGAATAGTACTAATATCAGCAACTGCACCACTAACAGTAAAACTATGAGTTATATTAGTTACTGGTGGTAAAGTAGTAGTTAATCTACTAGGTACTAAAGTATCATAATTCATATAAAGAAGTTGGTTAGGATAAGTTGCAGCACTCAGATTGCAGCTTAGTTGACATTCTAAATCTATTACTGCTTGACTAATTTTAGAAAGATTATGAAAATTAGAAGGAATTACATAATCAATATATTTATTTGAGTTAAATATGTTACTTATATCAGTAGAATTTTGAAACTTACAATAAGTAAACTCCTGATCTACTTGTTCACTATGTTTTATATTAGTCTTTTTCCTTCCAACACTTACATTATATGATGGTTTAATTGCAATTTGGCTATCAATTTGATTTTCCATATATAATTATAATATATATAATAATTATACTTTATAAATTAAAATTTTCATGTGTATCATAACTTTGATAGCTGAATAATATATATGGTGATGATCCATTAAAATGCATTACTCTTCCAGTTTCTAAATTTCTTAAAGATATTGACATATTTGAGAATGTTGTCTTACTCGTGAAATATACTAAATTATCATAGTCACTATTTACAACATATGATGAGTAATCTCCTTTATTTCCACTTAATTTCACAACAAATGTTGCATTAAAACTACTTTGAACATTTGTTGATTCACTTGTTGTTTGTAAAATAGCAGGTGTTCCACTTATTTCTAGCAATATTATTGCATCATTAGATGCATCAGCAATTAAAGGTGATATTTTCTCTTGTATTGCTCCACTAGTATAATCATCTACTAATGGAATAATTGACCAACCAATATATTCTGATATGAATTGTTCTATTGCAACATTATAATATTCTAAGTTTTCTTGGTAAGTAGTAAACCATAGTGCATAGTCATATACTCCAGATATTCTTTTAATTGTTATTCTTAATGTTATATCATCATATAATACTTCATATTGATTGTTTACACTATTATTCATTGCATCCTCAACTGCAGTAACTAATTCATCCATTGTATAATTTCCTGGATTGATATCATAAATTAGAGTACTAAATGTAACTCCTCCATCATTTGTTTCTCTCCATACCATTTTTAATGGTGCATCTTGTTGAATATACTTACCTAAGTTAGGATTAGTATCTTGTTTTCTATTATTCGCTTGCTGATAAAATGTATTTGGGATTGTAATCATTTCTAGTTTAAAGTATTTTGGAGTTATTGGTGAAGATAATTGAAATACAAATAACCCATCAGGGTATTGATATGTATCACTTAGTAAGTTTTGAGAATATAATCCAATATTAGTTATATACAAATAATTTACAAATTGTGGATCTACTAATACTTTCTGTGGTTTATCTTTATCATCATTATATTTAGTAACAATATTCTGTCTATTAATATAGTTCATATATTAATAGTTTATAAATTAATATCTATTCTATAATAATGGCAATATTATTAAAGTTAATTGTATTCCAACTAATCCTATTTTTAATATATAAAATGACATCTTTACTGTAAAATTTGCTGTTTTATATATTACTTCACCTACCTTTTTCGCTTTATCTCTCACTTTCACTTTCATATATAAATTTATTGTACATGAAAATTTTATTCAACCTTTATTATATTTTTCTTTTTGAAATATTCATGAAGTTCCTCGTTTAATTTATTTCTTCCTCCTTTACTAGCTTCATTTATAACAGATACACAACCTGTTATCTCTTCATTACTTATAGTTTCATTTGAACTATAAATATATCCAAAATAATATATAATGCCTTTTATTAGATCCATATATAATAGATTTATATTTTATTATTATATAATGGAATATAAAGCTAAAAAATTAGGAGCTACTGAGTTTGGAATATCAACTGCGCAGCATAAAAAGTACTACGTTATTTATAATAATAAAAAAATTAATTTTGGTGATAATAGATACGATAGTTATGATGTTCATGGAGATAAAAAGAGAAGGAGTAATTATAGAAAGAGAGCTTCTGCTATTAGAAATAAAGATGGAGAGCTTACCTATAATAATAAGAACTATGCTAACTATTGGGCATATCACCTACTTTGGTAATACAGTAAAAAAAATGAATTAGTGTATTAGTGTATTGGTTAGTGTATTGGATTTTAACTAGATAAATGGGGACCATATTAGTTACCTTCTTCACTTTTTATTTTATATATTATTTTATAAATACACTAATACAGTAAATACAGTAAATAATAACATAAATTATAAAAAAAAAAATATTATATATATATATAATTTTGAAATATTTACTGATTTAGTGTATTTAGTAATTATTCTAAAATAAAAGTAACACATGTGGACTATTCAGTAATTCAATAGCAAAAAATAATCTATACACTAATACACTAAATTACTGTATTCTAGATTCTAAAACTAAAAAAACGGATTCTGGAAGTATTCACTAATATCTAAAACTAAAAAAACGGATTCTGGAAGTATTCACTAATATCTAAAACTAATAAACGGATTCTGGAAGTATTCACTAATATCTAAAACTAATAACCAGATTATAAAAAAAGGGGAGGGGGCTAAAAAGTGATACAAGCAAGCAATTAGAAAATATATAGGTTGTGAAAAGGGAGGGGGGCTAAAAAGTGATACAAGCAAGCAATTAGAAAATATATAGGTTGTGAAAAGGAAGGGGGGTGAAAAAGTGATACAAGCGACCAATTAGAAAAAAAGTAGGTGTGAAAAAAG